>Ga0187844_10003556_pt1 | contig 10376 bp, 15 predicted proteins | sample SpaLakP09_SKY_50_FD_134517 | JGI IMG/M metagenome (GOLD analysis project Ga0187844, IMG submission 134517) | Oligotrophic lake water microbial communities from Sparkling Lake, Wisconsin, USA - SP09_SKY_50 | ecosystem: Environmental > Aquatic > Freshwater > Lake | place: USA: Sparkling Lake...
CTCCAGATTCCGCTTGCCTGTCTGGTGAAGGATCACATGCAAATGAAAGAAATTGATCAACCATTTTCAATTACAACATCTGGTCGATTTTCTGCTGCATTTGCCAATATCAACATAAAAAACAAAGCGGAACTAAAGAGCAATGCAGTGCAATGCCGCCATGATTGATACAGATCGATAACGATCAGCATTACAAAAAACGAAGCATCCTCAAAAGACAATAACAGGAGATCATATGCAACAAGTAAAGTCCATTCACCCTCAGCCTGTGTATTAGCATCAAATGAGCCATTAATTGACAATGTAAATAAACCAGTGATTAGCATTTCAAATCAGCCACTAAATGACATTTGAAATAAGCCACCGATTGATACTTCAAATAAGCCACTCAATGTGTTGAGTGTTTATTTTGGTTGCGATTTAATTGTTTGAACTCAAATGAATTTGGATAAGCTGGCAATCGAATGATTATTTTTAGGTAGCAAGAGGCAGCGCATTCTTTAAGTATTTTTTAGTTCATCAAACATCAATACAATTTAAAAAAAGCATCCTAGATTTACTAATCTAAGATGGGAGGCTTGATTAATTCTATAAGCGCGTCCGCATATGAAACTAAGATATGAATTGCGAATTCTAAGCGCGATCTTGTGATAGGTAAGCGATAGTCTATACCACTAGGTTGATCTACTAGTAATATGCAGAAATTCGTGTCTTCGTTATGTAATTTGTTTGAAATTTTACCGATAAAGCTTTTAACGAGATCTGCTGAAGAGTAAGCAAACTTCTGCTTTTGAATTTTTGTTAAACATGACTCGTCCTCAATTTTTTTTATAAAAATCTCAGGATCAATAACTCTCCCTCTTGCGTGAACGATTTTATGCCTAAATTGCGCAAGCATTACAATTGCTAATTTGACGTTAATATTGTAAAAATTACCCTCTTCAATTTGCTGAATTGATGGATTTTTTTTGCGAAAAATATCTAAAAAGTTTGTAACTTTACTAGGTAACTTTTCTACATTGTTCCTTATCCACTGATCGTTCAATTGTTCTTTATTAGGTACATCAGGTAGTTTCCTCTTGGGATAGATTGATTTTAGGTCTCCCCATAGTTGAGGGTCTTTTAATACCGAAAATACGAATAAGTCTATGATCAAATCTTCAAATATTTCGTACGCCTCTACAAGCATCCATTGATATTGTCTATTCTCATGTAGCCAAGATTGTGTAATTGCATCGGCAAAAGACTGGGATCTCATTCCATATCGAAAATGCGCGCCATTTTTAAGTTTATAAGAAATCATTTGCTCCCAACAATAATGAGGCTCATCAATTGATTTGTTGGTCAGTTTTAACTCTTCATATAGCGATGCAAGATTCTTCCTCTTACTTTGCGAGTCGAATCGAGTGGCTGTTTTTAGTAAGTTAATTTGCTCGATTGCATAAAAAAAGTCGTTCTTTATTGCATCAATTTCCAATTTCTTCTCCGATTAAAATTTTTTTGTATTTCATATATTTGTATAAATTAGGCCATCGATTGGAATTTTTTAAATAAGCTATATGGATAACAACAAAAATATGCATCATCTCGGTAGTCATTGTAATGACATTTATGCATCTTGCTAGTTAAATAATTAAAAACGCGATACACTGTTAATATATACAGCCTCTTGGGAGTGTGGATGACCAGTTTCCTAGATGATTTTTCGCAGTTAGTAACTATTAAATCTCCTGAAGATTTAAGACAGCGTCCCCGATATTATCCACTGCTAGACTCCAAACAGTCTGAGCTGGCAGAAGTTCTAGCGCCATACCACTTTGGTGAACCATATCCTTGCGGCCTATCTGGTTGTCGAACACCTCACCAGAACGGATATCTCGTCGTCACTATTGATGGGAAAGAAACCAACGTTGGTGGTATTTGTGGACGTAGAATTTTTGGTGAATCCTTCACAATTAAAGCTAATTTGCAAGAAAAGAGAGCGCAGCTGAAGCGCCAGCTCGATATTTTGGAGCATGTCCGTGAACAAAAGGTTGGCTTGCTTGCGCGTATCGCTGAGCAGCTTAATCGACCAGCAGGTGTGAAATGGTCCGAAGCTACATTGCGTAATCTCAAAGAAGCCTTTGGTCCATATATTTTTAAAGTACTACGCGAAAAAGCACGGCGTGGAGAAAATATTGTTGAAGTAACACGAGATGCCACTAAAGAAGAACGAGACCGACATCGGGTTGCTAACCCATCTGCGCGACCTTTGCAATTTGTTACTGAAAAAGTTGGTAACCTGACCGGACTGGATATGCTTAATCATGATCCTTTGCGTGTTTTGACTTGCCTAAAGGACAAATTGCACGAGCTGGATAATCTTGATGCAAAAAAATTATCCCCCCGGGCACGAAAAGAATGGGTGGATTGGGCAGGTGGTATTGAGCGTACATTCGAAGAAGTAGAGGGTGTTTTGGCTGATGCATTAAGATTTTATACGCGGGAAAATTTGAAAATAATGATAGGCCTCGGTTCCACTCCCCAAGATCAAATGCGTTTGGCAATGATTCAATGGTCAAATTCTGAGATGCGGTTAATTTACAAGGTGTAAAGGGTAATCTAATAAGCGGATAAAAATAGTGCTCAATACCGCTACGAATTGTTGCAGATCCTGTCTTTAATTTAAAAGTGACCTTTTACCTGAAATCGAGAATGGAATAAATGGACAAAAGTTCGTCATCAAAAAACAAAGCACTTTTAGAGACAAACCTGGAAATGATGGGTGCATTCAAAAAGAGCGACCTTACTCGATGGAAATCAATTCTTGAAAATTATGCGCTGCCGAGTAGTTTTGTACTAGCGAATACGATTCAGATTCCAGCGGCTATCAAGCAGGCTCAAGAGATGACCGCAAAATGGACAGAGTTTTCAGAGAGAATCTTGCAATTGAAGCAAAATCTTCAATTTCCACTTGCACTTAACGCATTATCTAATTCGCTAGGTATGGAAAACTTGATTTCGAGTATTTCGTTCAAACTTACTGAAGATATTTTGCCAAAGGTCGAAATCCCAAATTTAGATTTTTCGAAATACACGTTTGATTGGGATGCAATCAATGCACGAGATGAGAAAGCATTACGTTTTGCTGCACTACACAATTGGTTTATCCAACCAGAGACAGAATTTACATTTGCTGCAGATATAGATGCTTGCAAGGGTGATTCGGAATTGTTAGATCAGATGTTTAGTTCAATGATCCGGCAATACAAATCTGAGATTATGCTGAGACTTGTTCAGAATTTTCCAACATTCGCGCCTCTGATTGATGAAATGAATAAGCTTCATGTCGATCAGCGATATTTGGCGTCAATTCCCTTGGCTCTAATCGTTGCTGAAGGGATTGCTCGTGAAGTTTCTTCGAAATCTATTTTTAATTTGAAACAGAACCGCCCAGAAATTGCAAAATGGTTAGATCAACAAAAAATCTCTAGTTTGGGAAAGACTTTTGTTGCTTCACTGTCAGAACAACATCCAATGAGCAAACCTAGACCTGGAAAACTGAGTCGCCATCTAGTTCTGCATGGTCTCGACAAGAATTACGGCTCAGAAATATTTTCTTTACAAGCGATTTCCATACTAGGATTTGTCGGATGGGTCTTTGCTGCTGATGGACTTATAAGGGGCAACGACAACTGAGAGTCTATTCAAATTTGTTCAACAAGCTTCAATAGATGCTCAACGCCAATCGGTTCTTCAGTTTGCAAAGCTACAATTGCGTAGCGGCTAGCATAGACCTGGGTCACCGCAGTAATTTCTTTTATTTCATTTTCTGCACGACGTATTAAGAATGGCGAAGTAGATCGCGCTGCAGCAATACTGTTATTAATGACCCATGCCCACGGTTCTATTCCAGCACGACGAAGATCGGCTTGCAGGTTTGCCGCTTCTATTACCGGAGTCGTCTCTGCCAATGTCACTAGCAAGACTTTAGTCTGTTTAGGGTCTTGTAATTGCATCATCGGCGTCAGGAAATGCAAGCCTTTGTCTTCCATCTGACGTGCAATTTCTCGATGATATGCGCCGGTGGCATCAAGTAGTAACAAAGTATGGCCCGTCGGAGCTGTGTCCATAACTACAAACTTTTTACTGGCCTCCCTGATGACTTTAGAAAATGCTTGGAATACTGCAATCTCTTCTGTACACGGAGAGCGTAAATCTTCTTCCAGTAGTAACTTCCCCTGGGCGTCCAATTTTGCCCCTTTGGTTTGCATGATGTGCTTACGGTAGAGTTCTGTTGCGGCTAGAGGATCAATGCGACTCACCGTGAGATTATCTAACGTTCCATTGAGGGTTTCAGATAGATGTGCTGCTGGATCAGAAGTTGTCAGATGTACCGATAATCCACGATGAGCCAATTCAACGGCGACGGCCGCCGCTAAAGTTGTTTTACCGACACCGCCTTTTCCCATAAGCATAACCAAACCGTGTTTGTCGGCCGCGATATCATCGACTAACTTGGAAAGACTTGGTGCATGCATTTCGATTGCATTTTCAGCGGGATATATTGCTGGTAGTGGCACATCCGTAAATAGATGCTTTAGAGCGTCTAATCCGAATAAGTTAAAAGCTTTTAGGGGAAGGTGATCACATGGCAAGGATCGCAAATTAGCAGGAATATCAGCGAGCGCTCGTTGTTCGCGTGCATAGACCGCTAGTCCAAGAGAATCACTTCCCGTAGCGCTTTGAGGTAAGACGCCATTAATCACAAGATACTGTTGAGTCAGTCCGATTGCCGCTAACTCATCATGAGTGCGGGCGACTTCACGTAAGGTTGATTCTTGAGCCCGTGCCACCAAAATTAACCGCGTATGTAGTGGGTTGGCTAACGCTTCAACGGCTGCCAGGTATTGGTTGCGCTGCTTCTCTAGTCCAGCCAATGGCCCTAAGCAAGAGGCGTCACCTTTTCCTTCCTCTAAAAAGCTACTCCACGCACCAGGCAACTGCAGTAGCCGTATCGTATGACCCGTCGGCGCAGTATCAAAAATGATGTGGTCGTATTCTTTTTTGAGGACATCATCGGTTAGCAGTCCAGTGAACTCATCAAAAGTAGCTATTTCAGTCGTACATGCCCCCGACAACTGTTCTTCAATACTCCTGACAACCGCATCTGGCAAAACTCCACGTACTGGGTCCACGATTTTGTCTCGATAGACTTGTGCCGCGGCCTGCGGGTCAATCTCCAATGCAAACAAATGAGAAACTGATGAAATTGCCGTAATTGTATTGCCTATGGTGACACCAAAGACCTGCCCGACATTTGATGCGGGGTCAGTACTCACCAATAGCACCCGCTTATTTTGCGCAGCTAAATAAATTGCGGTAGCACAGGCTATGGAAGTTTTACCGACACCACCTTTGCCAGTAAAGAACATAAAACGTGGGGGCTGATTAAGGAAGTGCATATCTATCCTTGTTTGCTTATATTTCGTACGGACTTGCACAAAGATTTCTATCTTTTTAACAGCAACTCGATACAGAGCAGCAACTACTTGTCGCTTTAACTTCGATCGAAGGCGTCAGACCTGCCCACCGAGACAATTCGCTGCGCGTCGGATAACGGCCAGCTAATACAACTTCACCGTCAATTAAAATCAGCGGTAAAGCTTCTGGGCCTGAGCGTTCAAGGAAAGATTTTACTGTGTCATTTTCGGCGAACATCATAGGTTGTTGTGCGAGGTTGAAACGCGCGATTTTTGCACCTTGCAGTTGCGCCCAGTTAATATCAGCTGCTATCAGGACCAGAGACTGGTCAGTATCTACGCCACAGATGCCAGTGTTGCAGCAGAGGGCAGGATCAAAAATTTGTATCATTTTCATGTTGTCGACTCCGATAGGTCTTGCTGTAAAGACGTTCACGATTACTTGTATCCTAGGCTTACTGTGCGACGTCATCGTCGTTTTACCCACTTTATTGAGGGAGAACAAAAACTAGTCACTAAGCCGACATTTCAATTGCATATAATTAACTTCAGAGAAAGACAGCAAAAAAATATTTGCGCTTCCCTGTTTTTAATTCTATATTTCCATTATTATAGAATTATAGATGTAAAACAAAAAGGACTTTTATGGAAAATAAACTAGCGATCGCAGCGTTGGCAGCGATCGCGCAAGAATCACGTCTTGCGGTATTTCGTTTGCTGGTGCAAGCCGGTCCAGAGGGTGTTATCGCAAGCAAGATCAGTGAACAATTAAATATTCCCCCATCGTCTTTGTCCTTCCACCTCAAGGAACTAACGCACGCCGACATGGTAAATGTACGACAAGACGGTCGATTTATGATTTATACGGCTAATTTCGACACGATGAACAGTCTCCTTGGTTTCCTTACCGAAAACTGTTGTGGTGGTAATCCGTGTTCTCCTACGAATCCTACGTCTGTTTGCAATTCTGCGAATTGCAATGAAGTAGTTTCCTCTTAATTCTTTATTTTAGGACAATACTATGAACGTACTTTTTCTTTGCACGGGTAATTCCTGCCGCTCCATCTTAGGCGAAGCCACTTTCAATCATTTGGCTCCTCTAGGTTGGCAAGCTATGAGTGCTGGAAGTCAGCCAACGGGACAAATCCATCCACGTTCATTAGCCTTGCTTGAGAAAGAAGGTATTTCGACTGTGGGCTACACAAGCAAGTCTTGGGATAACTTGCCAGCCATACCAGATATTGTGATCACCGTCTGCGCTAGTGCTGCTGGCGAAACTTGTCCTGCTTATCTTGGGCCCGTCTTACGGACACATTGGGGTGTCGAAGACCCTGCACATGCAACTGGCACGGATGCAGAAATCGATGCCGCTTTTATGCAGGCTTACATAATTTTGCGCACACGCATCGAAGCATTTTTTGCATTACCACTGGAGTCCTTATCTGAGGACAAGATGCTCTTTAAAGCTGAGTTAGACAAAATTGGTAATTTATTACCTGCATAAGCTGTTCCAATATTTTTTAAAAAGAGTGAGGACTTTCTATGAGCGACAAAATCTATCGCGTTTTATTCCTTTGCACTGGGAATTCTGCGCGCAGCATCATGGCTGAAGCAATGCTCAATGCAATGGGTAAAGGTAAATTTATAGCCTACAGTGCAGGTAGTCATCCGGCGGGTACAGTTAACGCCTTAGCGTTAGATCAGATTGAACATTTAGGGTTCAGTTCTAAAGACTTGCGTAGTAAAAGTTGGGATGAATTTGCCACGCCATCCGCTCCCCATATGGATTTTGTTATCACTGTCTGCGACAAGGCCGCCGGTGAAATATGTCCGTTCTGGCCAGGACAACCAATGACAGCGCATTGGGGCTTTCAAGACCCAGCAGCTGTTTCTGCCGAAACAACTGATAAGCAACAGGTATTTAGCCGAGTTTGCCGTGAGATCAAAAATCGTCTTGATTTGTTTTTAAGCCTCCCAATTGATAAATTAGAAAAACTGGCGCTGCAACGCGAACTTGATCACATAGGAGCCACAAAAGCATGAGTCTCGTTAAACGTCTAGTTTCCGAAGGGTTAGGTACCTCTTTTCTGCTCGCCGTCGTCGTTGGATCGGGGATTATGGCCGAACGTCTAGCAGGCGGAAACGTTGCGATAGCATTACTCGCTAATGCTATCGCCACCGGAGCTGGATTAATTGCATAGATCCTGATGTTTGGCGCTATTTCCGGAGCACATTTCAACCCCATCGTTACCCTTTCTGAAGCATGGCAAAAGAATATGTCCCGTTCAGAAGCACTGCCATATATCGTTATACAAATCGCCGGTGCCTTTGCTGGTGTTGCTATGGCGCATGGCATGTTTGGCGAGCCGGTATTTTTTGCATCCGAACATGTAAGAACAGGATGGGCCCAATGGTGGAGTGAATTTGTAGCGACTTTTGGTCTTATCGCGGTCATTATCAGCACATCGAGAAGTAGGCCATCGGTCACACCATTTGCGGTCGCTGCTTATATCACAGCAGCATATTGGTTCACGTCATCGACTTCTTTCGCTAATCCAGCGGTCACGTTAGCACGTGCTGCAAGTAATACCTTTGCTGGTATACGCCCAACTGATGCAGCAGGTTTTATCGCCGCGCAGCTTAGTGGCACTGCTGCGGCGACCTTGTTGTTTACATGGTTGTACCCCGTATCCGATCAAGCTAAAAATGTTGACACACTACAATAATTGAGGATTCAAAAAATGGGAATCACGATCTATCACAATCCTAAGTGCGGCACTTCAAGGAATACGCTCGCTCTTATTCGTAATACAGGCACGGAACCGACTGTCATCGAGTATTTGACGCATCCACCAAGTAAACAGGAACTGGCGTCTTTAATTAAAAACATGAGAGTGTCAGTGCGCGATATTTTGCGAAAGAAAGGTACTCCCTATGAAGAGTTAGGGTTAGATGATCCAAAATGGACTGATGATGAATTATTGGATCATATGATGGCGCATCCTATTCTGATTAACCGCCCAATCGTTGTGACATCACTTGGTGTCAAATTATGCCGACCTTCAGAGGTGGTTCTGGATATTTTACCCCTGCCACAGCTTGGTGAATTTACTAAAGAAGACGGGGAAAAAGTTATCGATAGCGAGGGCAAGCGTGTCCAATAAACTTACAAATTTACCGAATCTCCAGACAGATTTATTCCAGGTGCCTAATACCGCGAAATTAGTAACCGCGACGGCTTCGACACATGCACCGCGATTTCTATTGCTGTACGGTTCTTTGCGGGAGCGTTCATACAGCAAGCTACTGACAATCGAAGCTGGCCGTTTACTAACGGCGATGGGCGGCGAGGTAAAAATTTTCAATCCACAAGATTTACCTCTGCCAGACGGTGCGCCTGAAGACCATCCAAAGGTCAAAGAGTTACGAGAGTTAGCATTGTGGGCTGAGGGTATGGTGTGGTGCTCACCTGAACGACATGGCGCAATGACTGGCATCATGAAAGCACAAATTGATTGGATTCCTCTTTCTGTTGGAGCAGTGCGTCCAACACAAGGAAAAACGCTGGCAGTTATGGAGGTTTCAGGTGGTTCCCAGTCATTTAATGCGGTCAATCAACTGCGCATCTTAGGTCGCTGGATGCGTATGATCACGATCCCTAATCAGTCGTCGGTACCAAAAGCCTTTTTGGAGTTTGATGATGCCGGACGGATGAAACCATCTGCTTACTACGATCGGGTAGTCGATGTCATGGAGGAATTGATGAAGTTCACTTTACTGACTCGGGATATTTCATCGTACTTGGTTGATCGTTACAGTGAACGCAAGGAAAACGCCGAAGAGTTATCGAAGCGTGTAAATCAACGATCCATCTAAGTCGTATTACAAACAGGTAAGGGAATAAAATCCGACCATTTAGTCGTGTGTGGAAAAATGAATGGGAAAATCGTTCCATCGAAGAGTTTCTTTGAGCTGTATTGTCTTGGGCCGTAGACTCAAACTTCGAATTAAATCAAGAAATGGATAAAACGGCTTTGTGGAAACGTTTTGCCGAATTTCTCTTTTGCGGATAAATTTACTAATGATAACAACGTGCGGGATATGGCACGTTGCGGCCATTTGAGACTGTTCTCGATAGTTGATAATCGAACTTTTATTTAAACAACTACACGTGTCTGTTAGACTCGTGGCGATTTGTTTAATTAACATTGAAAAGGCGAAATTTATGAAGATCAGCGTTGAAACTTCCGTTGCAGCTCCGATAGAAAAAGTTTGGCTCGCCTACACAACGCCTGAGGACATTAAGCGATGGAATGCTGCGTCCATTGATTGGCACACAACTAGCGCCAAGGTTGATCTGCGGGTGGGCGGCAGCTTCTCTTCGCGTATGGAGGCCAAGGACGGTAGCATGGGGTTTGATTTTGCCGGTACCTATACGAACATTATAGAGCACAAGTCCATTGAATATTCCTTCGGCGATCGTTTAGCGAAAGTTGAGTTTACTCATAACCAAAACGGCGTCTGTGTAAGAGTGTCCTTTGATAGTGAAAATACTTATTCTATCGATCAGCAACGTGATGGATGGCAGGCTATTCTCGATAATTTCAAGCGATATGTCGAGACACAGTCATAACGCGCGTAACAGTTGTTGGTGACAAGTGCTTGAGACTGTTTCAAAACGTCTGTCCGGTTATAGAATTGAAGTTGCCTTTGATGGAGTAACTACCAATAGTCACGATCGGCACGAATCAGTCGTTGAAATACGGGAAAGATGGATACGCTGTCGGTCCAAAAAAGACGAATGACTTGGGAATCGAGATGACTGCAAAGATGATTCAAGTTTAGGAAAAAATATATGAGCTACGACCCGTTAGACGAAGCTAGAGACAAGATGTATGAAGCAATAAGTGAGGA
>Ga0187844_10003557_pt1 | contig 10374 bp, 6 predicted proteins | sample SpaLakP09_SKY_50_FD_134517 | JGI IMG/M metagenome (GOLD analysis project Ga0187844, IMG submission 134517) | Oligotrophic lake water microbial communities from Sparkling Lake, Wisconsin, USA - SP09_SKY_50 | ecosystem: Environmental > Aquatic > Freshwater > Lake | place: USA: Sparkling Lake...
AGATGATGACGTCGGAGTGCACGCGATGGGTTACCGCGCCAAGACAGTTACGCGTCCGCCGCCTGTTACTCGGCGCGGGGGTCAGGTCTGCAAGCCAAATCCCTTACCTGAACTCCAGACGATCAAGCATGGCGAGCAGGGGTTCTCAACATCGGCCAGAGACCCCCGCCTCCTAGACTCGGCCCAATGAACCCCGTCCTCATCGAAGTCCTGCGCGGCAACTCCGTCGAATCCCGCCATGCAGGCGCCATCGCCATCGTCGACGCCTCGGGCACCGTGCACACGGCCCTCGGCGACATCGCCCGGCCCATCTTCCCGCGCTCGGCCGTCAAGCTGCTGCAGGCGCTGCCGCTGGTGGCCAGTGGTGCGGCCGAGGCCTTCCACCTGACCGACGCGGAACTCTCGCTGGCCTGCGCGTCGCACAGCGGCGAGCCTGAACATGTGGCCACGGCGGCCGGCGTGCTGGCCAAGCTGGGGCTCAACGAAACCGCGCTGGAATGCGGCACGCAATGGCCCGGCCGCGAGCCCGTGCTGCGCGGCATGGTGACTCGTGGCGAGCAGGCCACGGCGCTGCACAACAACTGCTCGGGCAAGCACAGCGGGTTCGTCTGCGTGGCTTGCCTGATGGCACGCGGCGCGGGCGCCGACCCGGCCGAGTTCGCGCGCGGCTATGTGGCCGCTGAACACCCGGTCATGCGCGAGGTGTCGGCCGCGCTGTCGGCGGCCACTGGCGTGGACGTGGAGCAGGCGCCGCGCGGCATCGACGGTTGCTCCATCCCGACCTTTGCCCTGCCGCTGCGCTCACTCGCGCTGGCCTTTGCGCGTGCCGGCACGGGCCGGGGCCTGTCGGCCGCCAACGCCCGCGCCGCGCGCCGGCTGCGCGAGGCGGTCGCGAAGGCCCCCTTCATGGTGGGCGGCACAGACCGCTTCGACACGCGAGTGATGCAGGCCCTGGGCGAACGGCTGTTCTGCAAGATCGGCGCCGAGGGCGTCTACTGCGCAGCGCTGCCGGAGCTGGGCCTGGGCGTGGCGCTGAAGATCGACGACGGTGCCGCCCGCGCCGCCGAGGCCGCCATGGCCGCCGTCGCAGCGGCGCTGCTGCGAACCGAGGACGAACTGCTTGGCAGCTACAGCCACCTGACGCTGCGCAACTGGCGCGGCACCGAGGTGGGTTCGCTGCGGCCGGCCCAGGCCTTGAACCAGGCCCTCTCGCCGGGCTGACCGTGTGGCAAACGGCATCCACAGCCTTGAGGACGCCGAGATAAAACGAAACAAAACGCGACCCGGCGAGACCAAGCAAGCGCTTGACTGGCTGCTACAGTCCGGCCCCATGCCCGCTGAAGCGCCCCCAAGTCCCGACCCCCTGCCCGCCCGCGACCGCCTGCTGGCCGAGGCGATGCGGCTGTTCGGCGAGCGCGGCTTCGACGCGGTGACGACGCGCGAGATCTGCGCGGCCGCCGGCGTGAACCCCGGTGCCATCCACTACCACTTTGGCGACAAGGACGGCCTGTACCGCGAGGTGCTGCGCTTGCCCGTGGTCGAGCTGAATCAGCAGCTGGCCGGCTTCGACGAGGCGGGTCTGAGCCTGCACGAGTCCATCCGCCGCTTCATCCAGCCCTTCCTGTTCGACGACGGCGCCTGCAGCGCGCAGCTGTTTTTCCGCGAGATGCAGGCACCCAGCCCCATCTTCATGGAGACGGTGGCGCGCGATGTCGGGCCCCTTTTCGACCGCTTCGCCGGCCTGCTGGCCCGCCACGCCGGCCTGGACGAACCCACGGCCGCCATCCACCAGCTCGCCATGGGCCTGCAGGCCATGGCCCACGACTACTCCATGACCCGGCCGATGCTGGACGCCTTCCACCCCGAACTGCTGGCCGACGACCCGCTGCTGGAACAGACCTGCCACCGCCTGGCGGATTGGGGCTGTGCGCTGGTCGACTACGAACGCAAACGCCACGCGCCCACATGAAACGCCATCTGCTCCTCGCGCCCCTTCTCGTGCTGCTCGCTGCCTGCACGACAGCGCCGCCCGCCGCGCCGCGCACATCCACCGCCATCCCTGAAGCCTGGCGCTCGCCGCTGCCCCACGGCGGCAGCACGGCGGCGCTGGCCAACTGGTGGCAGGCCTTCAGCGACCCGCAGCTGGCCCGCCTGATAGCCCGCGCCCAGGCGCAGAGCCCGACGCTGGCCCAGGCCGCCGCCCGCCGCCGCCAGGCCGAGGCCGGCGCCGCCCAGGCCCGCTCCGCGCTGCTGCCGCAGCTGTCCGCCAGCGCCCAGGCCCAGCGCGGCCGCAACGCCAACGGGGTACCTGGCACCAGCACGCAGGCCAGCGCCCAGTTCAATGCGAGCTGGGAGGTCGACCTGTTCGGTAGCCAGCGCGCCGCTGCCGCCGCTGAAAGCCTGCAGGCCGGCGCCGCCACGGCCGACTGGCATGCCGCCCGCGTCAGCCTCGCCGCCGACGTGGCCCAGGCCTATGTGGAACTGCGGCTGGCGCAGGCGCGGGAGGAATCCGCCGAGCTGGACACGCGCTTTGCCGAGCAGCTTGCCGGCTGGGCCCGCCAGCAGCAGCAGGCCGGCCTGTTCAGCGCCACCGATGCCGCCATGCTGAACACCGAGCGCGCGGTTGCTTCGGCCAACCGCAGCCAGTGGCGCGCCGAGGCGCAGATCGCGCTGCAGACGCTGGCCCTGCTGTGCGGTGAGCGCGGCGACACGCTGGCCGCCGAGCTGGCGCCGCCGGCCGTCGCAGCGCAAGGCCTGGAACTGCGCCGCAGCCAGCCGCAGGTGCCCGCCTTCGATGTGACGGCCCTGCCAGCCCAGTTGCTGGCACAGCGCCCCGACCTCGCCGCCGCCCACCAGCGCTGGCTGGCGGCCGTGCAGCAGCAGCGCAGCGTGGAGGCGCAGCGCTGGCCCCAGCTCAGCCTGACCGCGCTGGCCGGCGAGACGCGGCTGCGCGTGGGCGGGGCGACGAGCAACGCGTCGCTGTGGGCCTTTGGCCCGAGCTTGAGCCTGCCGCTGTTCGACGGCGGCCTTCGTGCCGCGCGCAGCGAAGGCGCACAAGCCGCGGCAGACGAAGCGGCCGCCACACTGCAGGCCCGGTGGCAGACCGCCGTGGCCGAGGTGGAGGAGTCGCTGCAGCGGGTGACAGCCGGTGCCGAGCGCGAGCGCGAGGTGGACGCCGTGAAGCGCGAGTGGCTGGGCATTGCGCTGCGCTCCGGCGCCCAGTCGCAGGCCGGCCTGCAGAGCGGCGCCCAGCGCAACACCACCTACCGCAACGCCCTGGCCGCCTACGACGCCGTATTGAGCGTCCGAGCCGAGCACGCACTCGCATGGATCCGCCTCTACCGCAGCCTCGGCGGCGGCTGGACGGCCGACGCCATCTCGAACACCACTGCATCCAACCGTTGAACGCCATGAAGCTCCGCCTTCCCTTCGTCACCGCCGCCCTGACCCTCGCGCTGGCCGCGGCCTTCGTCGTCGCCCTGTCCGGCGGCCCCGCTTTCGCACAGACCGCCGCCAGCGCGGCGCCCAAGCCGGCGCTGACCGTCAAGCGCGTCGTCGCCAGCCAGGCCAGCTGGGCGCAGACGCTGTCCGGCACCGGCTCCATTGCCGCCTGGCAGGAGGTCGTCATCGGCGCCGAGATCGGCGGCCAGCGGCTGGCAGTGCTCAATGTCGACGTGGGTGACCGCGTGAAGAAGGGCCAGCTGCTGGCCCGCCTGTCGCCCGGCACGCTGGAGGCCGACCTGGCCGCCAGCAAGGCCGCGCTGCTGGAGGCCGAGGCCTCGGCCCGCGAGGCCCACCTGACCGCCGAGCGCGTGAAGACGCTGCAGGGCAGCGACGCGCTGTCGCCCCAGGCCATCGACCAGGCCCTGGCCGCCGACGACGCCGGCCAGGCCCGTGTGGCTGCCGCCAAGGCGCGCATGCAGGCCGACCAGCTGCGCCTCTCGTACACGCAGATCACCGCGCCGGACGACGGCATCATCAGTGCCCGCATCGCCACACCGGGCGCGCTGGTGCAGCCGGGGCAGGAGCTGTTCCGCCTGCAGCGCCAGGGCCGCCTGGAGTGGCGCGCCGAAGTGCCGGGCGCCGAGCTGGCGCAGCTCAAGGCGGGTCAGCTCGTGCGCGTGCAGCCCAGCGGCGCGCCACCGGTGGAAGGTCGCGTGCGCCGCGTCGCGCCCCAGGTGGACGCGCAGACGCGCAACGGCCTGGTCTATGTGGACCTGAAGGCGGTGGAGCCCTTGCGCGCCGGGCTGTTCGCCCGCGGCGACTTCGTGCTGGGCGACAGCGCCGCGCTGTCGCTGCCGCAGAGCGCCGTGCTGCTGCGCGACGGTTTCAGCTATGTCTTCCGCATCGACGGCAGCAAGGTGCGCCAGACCAAGGTGCAACTGGGCCGGCGCGAGGCCGACCGCGTCGAGGTGCGCTCGGGTCTCGCAGCGGGCGCTGCGGTCGTCGAGTCCGGCGTCGGCTTCCTCGCCGATGGCGACACCGTTCGCGTTGCGCAGTAAGGACAGGACGATGAGTCACGAGCAGTCCACTGCCGGATCCGGCTTCAACGTCTCCCGCTGGTCCATCGCCAACCCGGTGCCGGCCATCATGCTGTTCATCATGCTGACGGCAGCCGGGCTCTACGGCTTCAAGCAGATGAAGATCCAGCAGTTCCCCGACATCGAGCTGCCCACCATCGTGGTCAGCGCTTCGCTGCCAGGCGCTGCGCCCGCGCAGATGGAAACCGAGGTCGCCCGCAAGATCGAGAACTCGGTGGCGTCGGTCCAGGGCGTCAAGCACATCTACACCAAGGTGCAGGACGGCTCGGCCACGGTCTCCGTCGAGTACCGGCTTGAGAAGCCGCTGCAGGAGGCCCTGGACGACACGCGCGACGCCGTCTCACGCATACGCGCCGACCTGCCCGCCGACCTGCGCGACCCGGTCATCACCAAGATGAACCTGTCAGGCTCGCCCATCCTGACCTACACCGTCTCCAGCAGCAGCATGGACGACGAGGCGCTGTCGTGGTTCGTCGACAACCAGGTGACCAAGCGCATGTTGTCCGTGCGCGGCGTGGGCTCGGTGGCCCGCGTGGGCGGCGTGAGCCGCGAGCTGCGCGTGGAGCTGGACCCGTCCCGCATGCTGGCCCTGGGCGTGACCGCCGCCGAGGTGTCGCGCCAGCTGAAGGCAGTGCAGCAGGAAGCCCCCGGCGGCCGCGCGCAGCTGGGCGGCGCCGAGCAGTCGCTGCGCACCATCGCCACCGTGCAGAGCGCCAGTGAGCTGGCCGCAATGGACGTCCCGTTGACCAATGGCCGCCATGTGCGGCTGGACCAGGTCGCTTCTGTGACCGACACGCTGGCCGAGCGCCGCAGCGGCGCCTTCCTGAACGGCAAGGCCGTCGTGGGCTTCGAGATCGTGCGCGCCAAGGGAGCCGGCGAGGTGGACGTGGCCGAGCGTGTGCGCGCAGGGCTCGAAGAACTCAAGGCCGCCCATCCCGACATCACGGTCACCGAGGCCTTCAACTTCGTCGACCCCGTCATCGAGAACTACGACGGCAGCATGAAGCTGCTGCTGGAAGGCGCGGCGCTGGCCGTGCTGGTGGTCTTCCTGTTCCTGCGCGACTGGCGCGCCACTTTCGTCAGCGCCGTGGCGCTGCCGCTGTCGGCCATCCCGACCTTCCTCGTCATGCACTGGATGGGCTTCACGCTCAACGTCGTGACGCTGCTGTCGCTGTCCCTGGTCATCGGCGTGCTGGTGGACGATGCCATCGTCGAGATCGAGAACATCATGCGGCACCTGACGATGGGCAAGACGCCGATGGAGGCGGCGCGTGAAGCGGCTGATGAGATCGGCCTGGCCGTCATCGCCACCACCTTCACGCTGATCGCCGTCTTCCTGCCTACCGCCTTCATGAGCGGCGTCGTCGGCAAGTTCTTCGTGCAGTTCGGCTGGACGGCGGCCATCGCCGTGTTCTTCTCCCTGGTCGTGGCCCGCATGCTGACGCCGATGATGGCGGCCTACATCCTCAAGCCGCCCAAGCGCGCGCACAAGGAGCCGTTCTGGATGGCGCGCTACCTGACGGCCGCGCGCTGGGCCTTCACGCACAAGGGCAAGACGCTGGCCATCGCCACCGCCTTCGGCCTGGCCGCCTGCGCGCCGCTGTTCATGGGCAAGATCCCCGGCGCCTTCATCCCGCCGGACGACCTGAGCCAGACGCAGATCAGCATCGAGCTGCCGCCCGGCAGCACCTACGCGCAGACGGCGGCCATCGCCGAGCAGGCCCGCGCCGTGGCCGCCAAGCATGCGCACGTGAAGCTGGTCTACACCGCCGTGGGCGGCGGCAGCGCCGGCAGCGACCCCTTTGCGATGAGCGGCGCGGCCGAATCGCGCAAGGCCACGCTGACGCTGAACCTCACCGCACGACAGGACCGCCGCGGCACCACCAAGCAGCAGATCGAGCGCGAACTGCGCGAGCAGGTGGAAGGCATTGCCGGCGCGCGGCTGAAGGTCAGCTTTGGCGGCTCCAGCGAGAAGTACCAGCTCGTGCTGGCCGGGGAGGACGGCGAACAGTTGGGCGCGCACGCCGCCAAGGTCGAGCAGGAACTGCGCGCGCTGCCCGGCATCGGCCAGGTGACGAGCAGCTCCAGCCTGCAGCGCCCCGAGCTCATCGTGCGGCCCGACGCGGCGCGCGCGGCCGACCTGGGCGTGTCCACCGCCGCGATTGCCGACACGCTGCGCATCGCCACGGCGGGCGACTACGACCAGCTGCTGCCCAAGCTCAACCTTGCCCAGCGCCAGATCCCCATCGTCGTGCGCCTGCCCGACTCAGCGCGCGCCGACCTGGCCCTGCTCAGCGAGCTGACCGTGCCCGGCACCCGCGGCCCCGTGCCGCTGCGCCAGGTGGCCGACCTGCAGCTGACCAGCGGCCCCGCGCAGATCGACCGTTATGACCGACTGCGCAACGTCAACTTCGAGCTGGAGCTGAACGGCCAGCCGCTGTCAGAAGTGCAGGCCGCCGCCAACGCGCTGCCCAGCATCGCCAACTTGCCGCCGGGCATCAGCAAGGCCGAGATCGGCGACGCCGAGGCCTTTGCCGAGCTGGGCCAGGGCTTCCTGCTGGCCATGGGCACGGGCGTGGCCTGCATCTACATCGTGCTGGTGCTGCTGTTCCACGCCTGGGTGCAGCCCATCACCATCCTGGGTGCGCTGGTCCTGTCCATCCCGGGCGCCATCCTGGCGCTGTTCGTGACCGGCACCGACCTGAGCATGCCGGCCATGATCGGCATGATCATGCTGATGGGCATCGCGACCAAGAACTCCATCCTGCTGGTGGAGTACGCCATCGTCGCGCAGCGCGAGCAGGGCCTGAGCCGACTGGACGCGCTGCTGGACGCCTGCCACAAGCGCGCCCGGCCCATCGTCATGACGACGCTGGCCATGGGCGCCGGCATGATGCCCATCGCCTTGGGCTTCGGCACCGACCCGAGCTTCCGCGCCCCGATGGCCATCGTCGTCATCGGCGGGCTGATCACCAGCACCTTCCTGAGCCTGCTGGTGATCCCGGTGCTGTACGAGGTGGTGGACGACTTGATCCAGCGCGTCAGCCGCAAGCGGGCAAGGGTTGGCGAGGCACTGGCTTCCGAGTAGGGCTCAATGCACCCCGAGCGGGCCTGACCGTGGCAACTTAATGCCTGCGTCGGCCACGAGCCCAATCGGCCCATGTGCACCTCAACGAAGCAGCACCTGCGTCGATGAGCAATTGCCCCTCATCGACGCAGGTGAAGCAGCGGCCGGGCATGCGCCGCGTCGCGGCCCCGGGCCGGGTCGCACAGGCCGTCGGGCGCCTGGCGCTTGATCTCGGTGGCCCACGGCGGCTTGGCTCACTCGGCCCTGAGATCCTGAGACAAGCCCGGCCCAGCGATCAGCCCAGCCGGAACACCGCCACGGACCGGGACAGCTCATCCGCCTGCTGTTGCAGGCTGTGAGCGGCGGCGGCGGACTCTTCCACCAGCGCGGCGTTCTGCTGCGTCATCTCGTCCAGGCCCGCGATGGCCTGACCGATCTGGCCGATGCCGGTGCTCTGCTCGCCCGTGGCCAGGCTGATCTCGGAGACGATTGAGGTGACCCGCGCGATCGCGTCAATGACCTCATGCATGGTCTCGCCCGCTTGGGTGACGAGGGCCATGCCGCCGCTGACGTTCTCGCCGCTCTGCGTGATCAGCGACTTGATCTCCTTCGCGGCCTCCGCCGAGCGTTGCGCCAGCGAGCGCACCTCGCTGGCGACGACGGCAAAACCACGCCCTTGTTCGCCAGCCCTGGCCGCTTCGACGGCAGCGTTGAGCGCGAGGATGTTGGTCTGGAAGGCGATGCCGTCGATCACCGAGATGATGTCGCCGATCTTGGCCGAAGACGAACTGATGCGGCCCATCGTCTGCACCACCTCGTCGACCACCGCGCCACCGCGTCGCGCCACCTCGGCGGCGTCCAGCGCCAGCTGGTTGGCCTGACGCGCCGACTCGGCGTTGTGCGTGACGCTGGCCGTCAGCTCCTCCATGGCCGAGGCCGTCTCCTGCAGGTTGGAGGCCGCCTGCTCGGTGCGGTTGCTGAGGTCCTGGCTGCCCACGGCCACTTCGCGTGAGGCGTGGGCGATGCCGTCGGTGCTCTGGCGCACGCCGGTCACCACTTCTGCGAGTGAATCCTGCATGCCCTGTATGCCGCGCATGAGCGCGGTCGTCTCATCGCGGCCCACCACGCGCACGGGCTGGCTGAGGTCATGGCCGGCGATGCGTTCGGCCGTCTTCACAGCCGCAGCCAGCGGCGCGAGGATGGAGCGGATGTTGACCGCCGTGTAGCCGGCCAGCAGCAGCACGGCGACCACGACCACGATGACGAGGTTGCGGCGGATCACGGCTTCTTTGTCCGCAAGTTCCGCGACGCGCGCGGCCGAGTGCTTGTCAACGGTGGCGGTCATCTCATTGAGAGCCTTGTCCACCGCGCGCACCGGGCCCTTGACAGGCTCCATGGCCTGGTTGGCTGCGGCCGTGTCCGTGAACTCGCCCTTGACCACGCGATCGGCGATGCCGTTGAAGCCGCTGCGGTAGTCCTGCAGCGCTTTCAACAGGTCCTCGGGCATGCGCTTGAGATCGGCCGGCAAGTCGAGCTTGCTCATGCGGGAGAGGCTGTCGGCTGTCTTGTCGAAGGTGCCGCTCCACTCCTTGCGATAGCGCTCAACGGCCTTGGCGTCGGCCAGGTTGATGAGCAGGTCCTTCTCGTAGCGGCGCAGATTGCCGACGCCGGCACGCACGCCGGCCAGTTGGGTCAGGGATTCGACGTCGTTGTCGACATACTGTGCAAAGTCCGCCCGGGCCTGGGACAAGCTGCGCAGCCCCTGCAAACCGACCACCAACATGGCCAACACCGCGACTGCCGCCAGCGCCAGCAGCCTCGCCTTGATTGAGTAGTCGCTCAGTTTCATCGCCAATCCTCGTCACGCACGCAAGCCGCAACGGGCGGCACCGTCGTCCCTCGCTGCCGCGGCAAACCGACCAGGAGTAATCACAGCGGCGTGATTTGTTGGAGGTCTTGGCGCCGAGACTAGTCGTTTGTCAGCACACCGCCAAGTCTCAGGCTCCCGGAGTGGGGTCAGGTGACCACAACTCGTGCATGGCCGCCTCGAAGGCGTCGCCCACGCGCTGCGGCGCCCGCCAGGGCCGTGCGCGGCCTGCCACCCAGACCGACTGCCAGGGCGAGCCGTTGCTGCCGAAGACGACGGCGTCCAGCAGGGCGTCGTCGGGCAGGCCGCGCAGGCCGTCGGCCTCGCGGTTGAGCACCAGCGCGTCGGCACGGGCGCCGGGCGTCAGGCCCCAGGCCGCGAAGCCGGCCGCGCGGGCGCCGCTGTGCACAGCAGCATCGAACAGGCGGGCAGCACTGGACGGCTGGCTGCCCGGCGCCGCCGCGATGTTGCGCTGGCGCAGGGCTAGGCGCTGGCCGTACTCCAGCCAGCGCAGCTCCTCCACCCAGCCGCGCGTGACCTGGCTGTCCGAGCCCACCGTCAGCGGCACGTTGTTCTGCAGCCACGCAACCAGGTCAGGCAGGCCGTCGCCGAGGTTGGCTTCGGTGCCGGGGCAGATGACGATGCCGGCGCCGCTGGCTGCCACGGCACCGATCTCGGCCGGTTCGGCATGAGTCGCGTGCACCAGCTGCCAGCGCGGGTCGAGATGTCCCGCCTCGGCCAGCCATTGCAACGGGCGCTTGCCGGTGGCCTGCAGGCAGTCGGCTACCTCGGCCGTCTGCTCGGCGATGTGGATGTGGATGGGCAGGTCTGCGCCGCCGACGAGGCCAAGCAGGCGGGCGATGTCGCCAGGTGCCGCGCCACGCAGCGAATGCAGGGCC
>Ga0187844_10003558_pt1 | contig 10370 bp, 8 predicted proteins | sample SpaLakP09_SKY_50_FD_134517 | JGI IMG/M metagenome (GOLD analysis project Ga0187844, IMG submission 134517) | Oligotrophic lake water microbial communities from Sparkling Lake, Wisconsin, USA - SP09_SKY_50 | ecosystem: Environmental > Aquatic > Freshwater > Lake | place: USA: Sparkling Lake...
GATCCAGACCTAGAGCAGAGACCTTGTTGCGGTCGAAGGCGATTTCGACCTGAGGCTGGTCGTACTTCAGGTCGCTGTCGGCAAAGATAAAGATGCCGCTGCCAAAGGCCGTCCTGACAAGGTCGTTAGCCGCATCCAGAAGCTGGCGGGGTTCCAGGGTGGAGGAAATGACGAACTCGACGGGGAAATTGCTACCTCCCGGAAGCGCCGGCGGGGTCGTGGCGATGATCCGAAGCCCGGGGATGCCGGCAGTTTTCTTGCCCAAGGAGGCTGCGATTTCTTCGCAACTTCGCTTCCTTTCGCTCCAGGGCTTTGTCCTGATGCCACCGAATCCTCCCGTGGGATTCATGATCTGGAAGGTGTGACCGGTCTCGGGCAATTTCAGGAACGTGTCTCGGACAAGCGAAGAATAGAGGAGTGTCTGGTCGATCGTGGAGAAGGGGGATGCCTGGAAGATGGTGAAGACGATCCCCTGATCTTCCTTCGGGGAGAGTTCCTTCGGGGAGAGGAGGTAGAGGAGTGGCAGGATGAGGACCCAGAAGCCGGCGACGGTCAGTACCGCCCCGCGGTGGCGGAGCATGGAGGCGAGCAGTGTGACATAGCCATGCTGGAGCGAGGTGAAGCGTCGGTTCACCCATCCGGCGTAGCCACGCGTGTCATCCCCTCGCCGCAGAAGTCGCGAGGCCATCATCGGTGAGAGGGTAAGGGCTACGATGCCGGAGATGATGACCGCTCCCGCCAGAGTGAAGGCGAACTCACGGAACAGTGCTCCGGTCAGGCCTCCCTGGATGCCGATCGGTGTGTAGACCGCCGCTAGGGTGATCGTCATGGCGATGATCGGCCCGAAGAGTTCCCGTCCGCTCTGGAGAGCCGCATTGAGAGGAGAGAGGCCCTCGTGCAAGTGGCGTTCCACATTCTCGACCACAACAATGGCATCATCGACGACAAGTCCCACCGCCAGCACGACCGCCAGGAGAGTCAGTAGATTGATAGTGAATCCAAAGATGGCCATGATAAACGCCGCTCCGATCAGCGAGATCGGAATCGCCACAAGCGGGATGAGTACGGATCGGATGGAGCCCAAAAAAAGAAAAATAACCACGACAACGATCAGGAGGGTCTCGGAGAGGGTCTTGAAGACTTCGTGGATCGCCTCGCGGATGAAATCGGTCGAGTCGTAAGGAACATCAAGCGTCATTCCAGGAGGAAGTAGCTTTCGGAGTTCGGGAAGGTGATCCCGCACGCTCTTGCAGACATCGAGCGTATTCGCTGTTGGCAGGCACCAGATACCGATGAACTTCGCGTTTTGCCCGTCGAAGCGAACGTCCGAATCATAATCCTCAGCACCCATCTCGACATCGGCAATATCCTGAAGGCGCACGAGAACGCCGTTCTTTGACTTGACGACAAGCTGACGGAATTCCTCCGGCGAAGTCAGGTTGGTGTTAGCGATCAGGTTAATGGACGTCATAGTCCCCTTGGTTTTTCCGATGGCGGCGAGATAGTTGTTCGCTTGGAGCGCCTTGCGGACATCAGTAGCGGAGATGCCGAGGGCGGCAAGACGGTCAGCCTTGAGCCAGATCCGCATTGCGATGACACGGGCACCCAGGATATCGGCGCGCTGCACCCCCGTGATGGCCGTGAGCTTGGGCTGGATGACGCGCGTTAGGAAATCAGTCACCTGATTCGGCTGAAGATCATTCGCCGCAAACCCGATGTACATGGCTGCACGGAGCTCGTCCGCATTCTGTAACTCGATAATCGGCGTCTCCGACTCAGGCGGGAGATCATTGCGTACCTGAGCAAGCTTCGCCTGGATCTGTGTCAGGGCGGCATTCGGATCGTAATTCAGCTTCAGGTGAACCGTAATCGTGCTCATCCCCTGTGAGCTGGCACTCTCGATGTAGTCGATCCCCTCCGCGGCTGCGATGACCCGCTCCAGCGGGGTGGTGATGTAGCCGCGCACCAGGTCCGCGTTGGCCCCGATATAGTTGGTCGTAACCTTGATGACGGCGATATCGCTGCGGGGGTACTGCCGGACATTCAAGACATGGATCGACTGGAAGCCGGCCAGCAGAATGACTAGGTTGACCACAAGCGCCAGGACTGGGCGCTTGATGAAGAGATCTGTGATTTTCATCGGGAACGGCTCGGGGCTTCCGGGCCTAGCTGTCCGAGGGTTTGGGGGCCGGGTTGTTCCCCGGTTGGACGCTATTCTCGATCTTAACGGCGCCTGCTTGGTGCAGCTTGAAGATACCCGAGGTGGCTATCTCGTCGTTCTCCTTGAGACCCTTGAGCACCTCGACCTGATCGCCGAGCGTCTTTCCCAGCATAACGGCCTGCTCCCTCACGCCAAGGTACTCCTTGCCCTGAGGATCCTTCATGGTCCCGATCACATAGACGGAATCACCATAGGGAGCATATTGAATACAGGTTGCCGGAATCATGATGGCGCTTTCCTTGTTCGGAAGAAGCACTTGGATTCCCGAGAACATGCCTGAGCGAAGCAGATGTTCAGGATTCGGAATGGTTGCTTGAATCTGGATATTGCGGGTGGAGGTATCGACCATGGAATTGATCGCGCTGACAACACCCTTGAAGACTTTGTCTGGAAGTCCGTCGGCCTGCAGGCGGATTTGCTGTCCGACATGCAACTTCGAGAGGTGTTGCTGGGGAAGGGCGAAGTTCACATAGATCGGGTCAAGGGACTCGAGTTGCACGATGGGATCACCGCTTTTCAGGTACTGCCCGGCATTGATCTGACGGATTCCAATAAAGCCGTCGAAAGGGGCCCGGATGGTCTTCCTGTCGATTATTGCTTGTGTCTCGTCAACAGAGGCACGGGCCGCGTCATACTGGCTTATGGTCTCATCGTAGGCGTATTGGGCTATGACGCGCTTTGCGATCAGGTCCTTGGACCGTTCCAAATTCTGCCGAGCCAGATCGAGTTTAGCGGTTGCTGTGCGGAGCTGGGCCTCTTCTTGCCGGGTATCGAGCTGTACCAGCAACTGACCGTTGGTCGCATAGGAACCCGACTCGAACTGGATGGATGTTACGATTCCCGGCAGATCGGCGCTGAGCATCACTCCCTGAAGGGACGCGAGAGAGCCAACCGTTTCGAGAACAGGGGAGACAGTTTCCTCTTTAACCTTTAACGAGGTGATAGCGTCGGGCGGCATCTTGAAGGCTTTTCCCATCGCTATGGCCTTTGTGATCTGCATGGCCTTCCACCCCGCGATGCCGACTATGAAGAGGATCATTCCTAGAATTGCCAAAAAAACGATAAGCTTAGGCCGCTTTGGGGGAGTCGACTCCTCGTGCATGGCAAGGGTGCCGGGCACGATTGCCGGGATTGGCAAATCGGTATTATTGGGGAGAGAGGGAGAATCGTCGCTCATGGGATAAAAAGGAGAGGCAGTAGGGAGATGAATACTTAATGCCATTAACAAAAAAAGACCATTCTTCTTTTGCTGTCCATCAAGAGATGATGCCTTGATCTGACAGGCATCGATGAATGACTGGGTGTCTTATTGTTCCAGCCCCTTTTCTCAAGGCCTTTTCTCAAGGCTTCTCTATGTGACTTTCCGGCGAAACCTTTTCAAACGAGAATGGGAGTCTTGCTTCTCTAATGGGATACACCGCCACTGTCATCTCATGAAAATCTCTCTATTCTGCAGACAAAGTCGCCTTGTTTCTTTAGGTCATGCCCTAGCTGTAACTGGAGGCAGAAAATTCATTGACATAAATATGGTAATATGCGAAAACATAAATATGCGAACTACGCTAGACCTTCCCGATGAGTTGGTTACGGAAATCAAGATTCTAGCTGCGCAAGAGAGATCCAGCCTCAAGGAGCTCATTGGAGACTTATTAAGGAATGGACTGAGGGCAAGAACTGTGACCACAAGACAGAATCCCTTGCCTCCAATCTATCGATCAAGAGCATTAATCGGGCGCAACTGGATTTCCGAAATCAGAAGGGATATACGCTGATGATCATCGCTGACGCTTCGCTGGTGAGTTTCCTCTTTCTGGAGGGAGAGGTATCGGGAACAGTCAGGGAACTCTATCGACGAGATCCTGACTGGATTACCCCTCCGATTCTCAATCACGAATTGCTGAATATTTTGGCTGAGATCGGGAGGGCGGATAACGCGCCAGCGGCAATGGAAGAACTCTGGAAAGAAATCAGGACGCGTCTGGGAAGCCGTCAGCAAATTCCTGATCCACTGCGTGCACTTAGGATGGCTATTGACCTCGGAGTCTCCGGATCAGAAGCCCAATACCTAGCACTCTCCCAGCAGCTAGGCGCCCCAATGGTGAGCTGTGATCAGCAGCTGGTTGAGCATCTGCCGAAACTGGTCGTCTCCCCGGAAGCGTATCTTCTAAGGTTGGAATGACTATCTTAGAGTGCCGTCGAGTGCGTTTGCTCAGCACCCGACGGCCGCAACGGTTATAGAGTTATAGCGTGCTAATGCGCTGGTGATTTGACGCTACTTGCCTCTGCTTTTGATCGCTTTTCCTGCCTTCGGCGCAGTTGATTTTTTCTTACGCATGGCACGCGCGGCCTTGTGAACGCCGGGATCTTGAACAACACCACTGTCCCCAGGCCCTGACCACATCCTAAATCCACCTTCAAAGGCATTAGCATTATTACCCGCGATGCAGGCGGGCGGGAGTTCTTTCAGGAGCTTTGCGTTGCCACCACCCAGAACCACATAGTCAGGTAGGATAGCCGCCATAAGCAGTTCGACGGTCTGGAAGACATGTTTCTTCCACTTCCCTTTTCCGTATTCCTCCAGTCCATGGTTGCCAACATAATCTTCGAATGTCTTCTTCTTGAAGGGAAGGTGACCCAGTTCCATCGGGAGTACGGCGCTATCATTTACCACGGCGCTGCCCAGCCCAGTTCCCAGACCGAGAAAAAGCATTGTCCCCCCCTTATAGCTGCCGAGGGCCTGCATGGCGGCATCATTGATCATCTTGACCGGGCACCCAAAGGCCTTCTCGTAATTAAAGTCGACCCAGCCTCCGCCTAAATTGAAGGGCTCGGCAACCGGTTGGTTATCGTGGACAGGGGCAGGGAAGCCAATCGACACCACGTCGAAGTTCCATCCCTTCGCGAGCATCATGACGTCTTTAACCATCTGAAGCGGTGTGAAGCCAGATCCCGATGGCATCTTGCGCGACTCTTTCTCGCCGCTAAGAAGAATTTTTACGTTGGTGCCGCCAATATCGATGGTGAGAACATTCATGGGAGTGAGGAGATTTTTTTAAATTAAGCTGAGTCTGTGAGAATTAGATCCGCTAAATTGGATCCAAGATTAGGGTCCAAAGTTCTAATTCCTAACGCTTAGGTGTCTCTTTTCCCCGCAGTCCGGTCAAGGGATCAGTTGTTAAAGAACTCTAGGATCTGCCCGAGGGCACGGTCCCGGATTGGGTCACGTTCTGTCAGGATCTCGTGTTTGGAATCCGAAAAAGTCATCAGCCGGGCCCGTGGAATTTGTGTGCTGGCCATCACCTGATCCGGATTCATCACGAGCTGATCTCTGCCAGCCTGTAGAATAAGGATTCTACTGTCGATTTTGGAAAGATGTTTTCTGATGATCGGTGTACGGTTCATCGCTTGATCGACCCAGTCATTGGAAGGACCTCCCAGAATGGCCTCGGGATGAGTCTGCCAGACATGTTGGATGGCCTCCCAACGCTCCTTACTGGAGGTGATATTGTTTCCCTCAAAAGGTTCCTTGGGATCGTGATCATGCATCCCGATTGAGTAGTGGTCTCCCAGGCCCATGATGCAGGAAAGTTTCACGACCAGATGAGCCAGTAATTCGGGGTAGGGGGCGGTGTTGATCCTGAGCATCGGGGCGCTCAGGGCCACGGCCTGAAACGGCGATGAATAGCGTTCCAGATAATCAAGGGCTACCCCTCCTCCCATGGAGTGGGCAAGCAGGTAGAGTTTCTCATGGTTTCCTGGCATGATCACCTGCTGGACAAGGGCATTGAGGTCCGCCGCGTAGAGATCGAAGTTGTCGATCTGACCAATCTGGGAGTTGCCACGGACCAAGTGAGGAGAGAGTCCCTGCCCCCGATGGTCATAGGAAATCACGCTGTAACCGTGATGGTAGAGGTCGTAAAAGAGTTCCCCATACTTCAACCAGGACTCCGTGCTACCGTTCAGAACGACGATCATCCCTTTCGCATCAGGATGAAGGAAGCGGATGCCTTGGAGTTTTGTAACTCCGTCCTCACTGAAGAATGTGAATCTCTCTCCTGAACTCAGGAAGGGAAGAACAGTCTTTGCGTAGTTTAGAGCATAATTCTGCTCCGGGATTGCTGATGCATGGTCTGAACCGAAAACGCAAACGGCTAAAATCAAAAGAAACCTCCATAACATGCTCGGATCATAAGCGTAAGTCAGGGGCCTCGTCGTTGACAATTTCACCCCCCATCCTAGGCTCTTTATTGACTAGCCGATGGATTCATTAATCACCGAACCGCGCGTCGAGGCGGAGTTTCTTTCCTCCTCTCCTGGATATTGGCCCGATGTGCCGCCAGAGCAGTGGAACGACTGGAAATGGCACCTCAAGAACAGGGTCACATCGCTGGAGGGATTGGAGAAGCATCTCAAATTGACTCCCGAGGAACGTGCTGGAGTCATCCTCTCCGGCAACAAACTCGCCCTTGCGATCACCCCCCATTATTTCAATCTGATAGAAGCTGAGAATCCAGGGTGTCCCATCCGCCGACAGGTCATTCCCCATGTCGGCGAGGGAACAGTCTCGCCTTCGGAGATGGCTGATCCCTGCGGCGAGGACAGCCACATGCCCGTGCCTGGATTGGTCCACCGTTATCCCGATCGTGTACTCCTTCTCATTACCGACCGTTGCGCAGCCTACTGCCGCTACTGCACGCGATCGCGCGTTGTTAGCGGGGCGGGCGAGCAGGAACTCCACACTGACTTTGACGAGGCGATCACCTATTTGCAGGCACACACTGAGATCCGCGATGTGCTGCTCTCGGGTGGGGATCCGCTGCTCTTTTCGGATGACAAGCTGGATGCACTCCTGACAAGGCTGCGAGCGATCCCTCATCTCGAATTTCTGCGCATCGGAACCCGGGTGCCAATCTTCCTGCCTCAGCGCATCACCCCAGAACTCTGCCAGATGCTTCAAAAGCATCATCCTCTCTGGATGAGTATCCATACGAATCATCCCCGCGAACTCACCACCGAGGTGAGGGATGCACTGGCGATGCTTGCCAACCACGGAGTGCCCCTGGGCAACCAGAGCGTCTTGCTGGCTGGAGTGAATGATTCACTCCCGGTGATGAAGTCACTGATTCACAAACTACTCCGCTGCCGAGTCCGCCCCTACTATCTCTATCAGTGCGATCTGATTCAGGGATCCTCTCATCTCAGGGCTCCGGTCCACAAAGGCATCGAGATCATCGAGGGGTTGCGCGGGCATACCACCGGATATGCGGTTCCGCAGTTCGTTATCGATGCACCAGGTGGTGGAGGCAAAGTGCCGATCAATCCCGGCTATGTCTTCTTCCATGACAAGGAGAAGGTTGTCTTTCGGAACTTCGAGGGGAAGGTATTCGAATACCCCGAGGTCCAGGAGCCGGAGCAGGAGCAGGAAGAAGGTGTCATTCGGGCCGCTCGTCACGAGGAAGCCTTCATTTCCTGATTTTTTATGGGGGGAATCATCGTTCGTCCACGGGCACGCATCCTGCATGGGCATGACTGGGTCTATGGCACCGAGGTGCTGAAGACCTTCGGAAGTCCCGAGGATGGCGATGTTGTCTCGGTAAAGGATGGCCGTGATCGGATGCTCGGCAGTGCCGTCTACAACTCCAAGTCGCAGATCGTCGCCCGCCGATTCTCCCGCCGAAGACAGGATTTGGATGCAGAGTTCTTTCAGCGTCGTATCCAGCGAGCGCAGGAATACCGTGATAATCTTGGTATCGATCCTCTCGTGCGGCGCGTTCTCTGGAGCGAGAGTGATGGATTGCCCGGAGTGATCGTCGACCGCTTCGGTCCGGTGGCGACCTTGCAGACCCTCACGATGGCCATGGATCTACGCCGCGACCTGATTGCATCCGCGGTCAAGCAAGCGCTTGGCGTTGAGAGCGTGGTGGAGCGCAACGATTCCTCATCGCGCAAGCTGGAAGGACTCGAGGTCAGGACAGGGATGCTTCTGGGACCTGAGCCTAGCCCCTTCGAGATCACGGTCGCGGGAATGAAATTCCAACTTGACCCTATCAATGGGCAGAAGACCGGCTTCTATCTCGACCAGAGCACCAGCTATCGACAGGTGGCTGCTTGGGCGAAGGGTCGCAGGGTGCTCGACTGCTTCTCGAATCAGGGTGCTTTTGCTATCGCCTGCGCCCAGGCGGGGGCCACAGAAGTCACCGCCGTGGAATCCGGAAAAGAAAATCTGCCCCGGATCGAGGCGAACGCACAACTCAATGAGGTTGCCGTTAAGGTCGTCGGTGCGGATGTTTTTGAGTTTCTCTCCACAGCTGCCAGACGCGAGGAAGAGTACGATCTGATCATCCTCGATCCACCTCCCTTCACCCGCACGCGCAAGGGAATCGCCGATGCCTTGCGCGGATACCGTGAGCTTCATCTGAAGGCAGCGCAGTTGCTTTCCAAGGATGGCCTGCTTGCCACCTTCTCCTGCTCGCATCATGTCTCTGCCGAAGAGTTCGGCAGTAGCGTGTCCGAGGCTTTCGGCGATGCTCGCAGGACGGCACGTCAGTTACAGACCTTTGGGCAGAGTCCCGACCATCCGATCCTTGTCGGCTTCTCTGAGAGCGAATATCTCAAGGGCTTCCTCTACGGGATGACGGCGTCGTTCTGACGAAACGGAGAGTTTCCCGCAGAGGCGCGGAGATAATGATATTTCCAATCCTCCTTGTCTTGTGAAGTAGGAGGGATAGTTGTAAGTGAGAACAACGACAAGTCTCCATGAAATTCACAACTGACAACCTGCCCCCTCAGTTTGATGCGGTACTCGATCATGATGAGCAGGTGCTTTGGGTGGGGAATCCCACTGTGATACCATTCCTCATGTCTGGCTTACCCTTTCTACTGCTTGGGCTAATCTGGGGTGCGATCGACTACTTCGGTTTTATTAAGCACATCGGAACTGCTAAGGAACCTGCATTGGGTTTCATGGTTCCATTCTTTGCTCTCCATCTTCTGCCTCTCTGGCTTGGGGTGGGCAACATGCTCCGGCTCTGTCTTGTGTTCGGGAACACTTGCTACGCATTTACCAATAAGCGCATTTTACTCAGGACGGGGTTCTGGGGGATTGATTTCAAGAGCATCGACTTTGACCGTCTTCAAGAGATCGAAGTGACCGTCAATCCCATCGAGAACATGCTCGGTGTGGGAAGTCTCAAGATGTTCAGCGGAGGGATAACGGCGAAAGGGGCTCCGACCTTCAACTTTTTCATTGGGATCGAGAAGCCGTACGAAGTCTATAAGCAACTCAAGACCGTTACCGTCGATGTGAAGACCGACTGGAACTACCCTAATGCACTGCGTCCCGAGCAGAATAAGGGGTATAAGACGGGATACGCGCCAGACTCAGAGCAAACGCCGAAATAGTGATTTCCCGTTGATCCCTTTCCTGTCTTCTTGATGTAACGGCTGCGAAGCATCGGCCTGGCAAGCATTCCAAATTCAAAAACCTCTGCGCCTCCGCGCCTCTGCGGGAAAATTAAATCTCAGGAGCTATCAGCGCTAGGACGGCGTCCACATCCGAAAGATCATTGAAGAGGAAGTCGGGACGGTGTGAGGCGAGCTCTTCTCGGGAATATTTTCCCGTGGAGACAGCGACGGTGACGGCGCCGAAAGCTTTCCCGCACTCGATATCGCGGGGCGTATCCCCGATCACATAGATCTGATCGGGGGTGAATTCCTCTCCATGATCCTCAAGGGCACGGGCCATCGCCACGGGGCCGAGTTCATTGCGGACATGGTGGTCATCGGCATAAGCGCCGAAAGCGAAATAGTTCCAGACTCCGTAATGGGAGAGCTTCACCTCGGCGCCCCTTGCAAGATTGCCTGTCAGTAGGGCAAGCCTGCAGTCGGGCCTCTCTTTGAGGCGTTCCAGTAACGGAATAATGCCCGGCAGAAGTTTTCCTTGATGGAGGTGAATCCGGTCGGCCAGTTTTCCCAGATAGGCGTCGAGCAGAGCCATGATGTTCTCTTGAGAGGGTTCCATGCCTGCCTCAAGCAAGACTTCGCGGGCAATACCTGTATCCGTATTGCCTGCAAAATTAATGCCTTCCAAGGCGGCGGCGCCACCGCAGACCTCGATGACGGCATCGCGGAAGGAATTCTCTCCTGCGCC
>Ga0187844_10003560_pt1 | contig 10368 bp, 10 predicted proteins | sample SpaLakP09_SKY_50_FD_134517 | JGI IMG/M metagenome (GOLD analysis project Ga0187844, IMG submission 134517) | Oligotrophic lake water microbial communities from Sparkling Lake, Wisconsin, USA - SP09_SKY_50 | ecosystem: Environmental > Aquatic > Freshwater > Lake | place: USA: Sparkling Lake...
ACTGACGACTGCGGATCTCGACGCGCTGCGCGAGTTCGAGCGCGAGAACCTGTCCGCGCCGGTCGATTCGTCTTCGAACGGCGAGCCGGAGTGGCTGCAGTCTTTCGTCGAGCGGACCTTTGCCGAGGTGCCGCACTTCCGGGCACTCGGCTCGCCGCCGCCGCGTTTCGAAGACCTGCCGACCACCTCGCGCGCCGATCTGGCCGCCGACATCGCGCGCTTCGTGCCGGACGCGGTGCCGATCGATCGGCTGATCAATTTCCGCACGACCGGCACCACCGGTCACCCGTTGCTGATCGCCTCGCATCCGCAGGTGGCGGCGCGCTACCTGGTCTTTCACAAGCGCGCGCTGCAGCGCTTCGGCATCGAACTGCGGCATGGTCGCGACCAGGTGGGCGTGGTGTTGCTTGGCCTGCAGCAGCGCTGTTTCACCTACGTCTCGGTGACGCCGCAGATGGATGAATCCGGCCTGGCCAAGATCAATCTGCATCGGGACGACTGGCGTGATCCGGCCGATCGCGCGCGTTACCTCGATGCGTTGGCGCCAGAGGTCGTCGCCGGAGATCCGATCTCGTTCACCGAACTGCTCGATCTGCCGGTGACGATGCGGCCACGCGCCCTGGTGTCGGTATCGATGGCCTTGTCGCCGGCCCTGCGCGAGCGTCTCGAGCGCCGGTTCTGCTGCCCGTTGCTCGACATCTACTCGATGAACGAAGTTGGCCCGATCGCGGTGTTCGACGATCGCGCCGGCGGACATGTCCTGCTGCAGCCGCGCCTGCACGTCGAGGTGTTGGATCCGCAGGGTCGGGTCCCGCCGCCCGGCGAGCGCGGCGAGATCACCGTCAGCGGCGGTTTCAATTTCTGCCTGCCGCTGCTGCGCTATCGCACCGGGGACTTCGGCGCGCTGTCGTTCGAGGGCGGGGTGCCGACGATTCTCGGGCTGTCCGGCCGCCGGCCGCTGCGTTATCACAACCTGCACGGAGCCTGGTTCAACAACATCGACATCAGCCACGCGCTGGCGCGCGTGCCGATGTCGCGTTACGCCTTCCACCAGGCGGCCGGGGGGGTGCTACGTCTGAGCCTCGCGCCCGGCGAGCTCGATCTCGCGGACGACGCACGCGCGGCGCTGCAAGCCATGTTCGGGGCGCAGCCGATCGACGTCGACGTGCTGCAGGCGCAGGACAAGGTCTTGCAGTACAGCTCGGCGCTGGACGGCGCGGAGGCGACGTGACGGGACCGCTGGAGATCGCCGCCAACGGCCTGGCCACGATTTCGATCCTGCTCGCCGGCCGCAACAGCGTGCACACCTGGTGGACCGGCATCGTCGGGTGCGCGCTGTTCGCCGTCGTGTTCGAGCAGGCGCAGCTGTACGCGGACGCGAGCCTGCAGATCTTCTTCATCGTCGCCAGTGCCGTCGGCTGGTGGCATTGGCTGAACGGCGGCCGCGATCGTCAGGCCCTGCCGATACGGCGGACCTCGCGATCCGCGTTGCTGCTTTCGGCGGCGGTCGGTGGCGTGGCGGCGGCAGGCTACGGCGCGCTGCTGCACGTCTGGACCGATGCCTACGCCCCGTTCCTGGATTCGATGGTCCTGAGCTTCAGCGTGCTCGCACAGGTCCTGCTGATGCAGCGACGGCTGGAGAACTGGCCCGTCTGGTTACTGGTGAACACGGTCGCGATTCCGCTGTTCGCGAGCCGCGGCCTGTACGTCACGGCAGCGCTGTACGCGGTGTACTGGGTCAATGCCCTGGTGTCGTGGCGACATTGGTGGAAGCTGATGCAGGCTCAGGGCGCCGGGTCGTGAGGCGCTACGCGCGAGGTCTCATCGTCGGAAAATTCTGTCCGCTGCACTACGGGCACGAGCGGGTCATCGACGCGGCGCTCGAGGCCTGCGACGAGGTGTTCGTTCTCGGGTACACGCGGCCCGAGTTCGAACACTGCGAAACGGCCGAGCGGCGACGCTGGTTCGATCTTCGCTATCCGGCGTCGCGCGCTGCGCGCCTGCGCGTGCTGGTTCTCGGTGCCGACGAGATCCAGACCGAATGCACCCGTCGCGGTGTCGCGGTGCCGGCGCCCGTGATGCCGCACAACGACGATTCCGAGGATCTTCATCGCGAGTTCTGCGGCTGGATCTGTCGCGAGCTTTTCGGCGGCAGCGTGGATGCGGTCTTCACCAGCGAAGCCTATGGCGACGGATTCGCGGCATCGCTGACGCGGCAGTTCGGACATCCCGTCGTGCATGTCGCCGTCGATCCCGCACGTGGCCAGGTGCCTGCTTCGGGAACGGCGCTGCGCCGGGACCCGCTGGCCGGGCGATCGCTGATGGCGCCTGAGGTCTACGCGAGCTTCGTGCCGCGCATCGCGCTGCTCGGGGGAGAATCGAGCGGCAAGACCTGCCTGGCACATGCTGTCGCGCAGGCACTTGGCACGATCACCGTCGAGGAATACGGGCGTGAGTTGTGGGTGGAGCGGGGCGGCGCGGTGCTGTCGTACGAAGATCTGCAGCGCGTGGCCGAGGTGCAGATCGAGCGCGAATACCATGCAGCCGCCCGCGCGCCGGCAGGCACTGCGATCGTCTGCGACACGACGCCGCTGACGACGCTGTTCTACAGCCTGAAGGATCACGGCGCCGCGTCATCGTCGCTGCTCGAACGGTCACGCCGCCGTTACGCCCTGAATGTGCTGTGCGAACCCGATTTTCCGTTCGTGCAGGACGGCACGCGGCGCGATGCAGCGTTCAGGGCCGAGCAGCACGCGTGGTATCTCGAGCAGCTGTCGGAGTGCTCTGCAAAAGTGCTCCGCGTCGGCGGCTCGCTGGCCTCGCGTGTCGAGCAGGTGTTGGGGGCACTGCGATGAGCCTCGGGCCGATCGTCCACGTGCTGCTGCACTTCTTCGTGCCCTTGATCGTCGCGTTGCTGTTCTTTCGCGTGCGATGGCGGCGCGCGCTGATCCTGATGCTGTGCGGATGGCTGATCGATGTCGATCATGTGCTGGCCGATCCGGTTTACGCGCCCAATCGTTGCAGCATCGGATTTCATCCGCTGCACCGCGCGCCGGCGATTGCGCTGTATGGCGCCATGCTGGTGCTGCCGCAGACGCGTCTGCAGGGATTGGGACTCGTCATCCACATCGCGCTGGATGCGAGCGATTGCGTCCGCATGCAGCTGAGTCCTTCCCCGTAGCCCGGGCGCAGCCCGGGGTTCTCCTCGATGACGGAGCGCAACCCCGGGCTGCGCCCGGGCTACGGGGGCGACTAATGCAGGTGCAGATCCGGCGGCGGCAGGATCTGCGGTTCGCTCGCCAGCCAAGCGACTTCGGCCTTCACGTCGAACGTCGTTGCCCAGGGCGCCGCTTCGTCCGAGGGAATCCAGCGTGCGCGGATGTATCCGAAGCGGTCGATCAGGAATTCCACATGGCGTCGCGGCATGCCGATCCGATCACCGGAACCACGATCCGGCAGCGTCCGTGTCAGGAACTGGTAGGCCTGCCAAACGTCCTCGCGCTGCGGCGCGATCAGCTTGAAAGAAGTGTCTGCCTGATGGCGCAGCGCCTCGAGCCGGGCGATGGAGAGAGGATCCTGCGCGACGGCGAAGACGATCAGAGCGGATGAAAGACCACGCAGATCCTTGAGCTGCGCGCTGCCGCCGTCGCTGGTCTCGTAATAGAAATCCGGAGCACCGAGCCAGGGCTTGCCAGGCACGATGCGCGGCCCGAGCACTCGCGCCTGGAAGCCTTGCGAGAAGACGCGCAGGAAATTGACCAGGTCCCAGCGTTGCTCGTCGTCCAGCACGCCGGCGAATCCCGGCATCGGGCCCGCGGGCATGCCGTGCGTGAACCACCCGTACATGTCGCCCGGCGTGTGCAGTGCGGTATGCGGTTCGCTGAGATTCGCCGGCGGCTTGCGCATCGTTCTGGCGAGGGCTCCGTCGCCCAGGCCGCCCGCGCCGTGACAGGCGGTGCAGTTGGCCTCGAAGGCCTGGCGTCCCTGGTCGACCGACAGACTTAGGTAGGGCACGGGCGGGCGCAGGAAGGTATCGGGCAACGCCTTCACCGAAAGACCCCACAGCGCGGTCGCAAGACCCGCGACACCGATCATCGGAACGGCCACGCGCAAGCTGCGTGACCGTCGCATCGGCACGATCAGCGCGGCGGCGAAGAGGCTCAACGCCGCGCCGAGCCAGATCGCGATTCGCGTTGCGGGATCGGCCCAGCCCGCGTCGAACGACAGGCGCACCGGCAGCCACCAGGACGGCTGGTCGTGGATCGCCGGGACGGTCTGGGCGAGGCCGGCGCCCAGGCCGAGCAGGCCCAGCGCGATCCACCACTCCAGGCGGACGGACGTCGCGCCGACGTCGAAGACGTTGGCGGTTTCGGGCGTGCGCAGTTGCGGCAGGACGCGGCGGCGCACGCCGTCCGCAATGCGGAGCACGAAGACGAGCACGACCAGCTTGGCGCACAGCAGCAGGCCGTAGCGCGTGCCGAGCAGATCGCCCTGGTCGTCGACGAACTGGAGCGCCAGTACGACACCGGTGCCGACGATGACGGCCATGCACAGCAGCGCCAGGCGCGAGAAGCGGTCCAAGGCATGCGCGGCGAAATCGCGAGCCTGCGCATCGGGTTCGCGTGCGGCTCGTCTCGCCAGGCCGATCCATGCCGGCAACGCACCCAGCCACGCGCTGAGCGCCAGCAGGTGCGCCATGTGCAGCGGAACCAGCAGACGGGCCTGCTCCATGCCCGCAGCGTGTCCCGTCAACGGGGCCAGCAAGGTGGTCGTCGCAGCGGCGAGGCTGGTGGCGACGAGGGCGGCGACGCGCAGCGCGGCGGGACTTGCGGCAGCCGCGCATGCGACCAGCAGGACGACCATCGCGCCGAGCGCGCGCAGGCACCACCAGCGACCGTACGCGGTCTCGCGCGCCAGCTGCGCCATCAGGTCGGGTGACGCCCATGCGCTCGCGACGCCACAGGCCTGCGCGTGCAGCACCGCCAGCAGAGCAATGCATAGCAGCATCGCTGCGAAGGGCAGGGTCCGGCGCAGGCCGCGATCCCAGGCCTGGAGCCTCTTGGCGGCGGGCAGAGGGCCGGCGCGCAGCAGGAACAGCGTGATGCCGATCAGGTGAGCCGAGGCCAGCACGGCGAGCGCGCGAGCGCCCGCGGCATAAGCCTCGATCACGGCGTCGTCGGCGTTGCGGGCTCGCCCGTTCCGGTCTTCAGCGTGAACGCGAACGAGCGCTCGATGACGTGGCCGTCCTGCGACAGCACGCGGTATTTCACGGTGTAGCGGCCGTCGGACAGGACCGACGGCACGGCGACGTCGAGGCCGTAGGCGTCGTCGGGCGAGGCGGTGGGCGCCGCCAGCGCGGGCTTCTGGCCCTTGGCGTCCTCGATCGACACCGTGGAGAACTTGGCCTCCACCTTTTCGTTGAACTGCAGGTGGATGCTAGCCGGCGACTTGCCGAGCACTTCCCGGTTGCCCGGGCTCGACTTGGTCAGCGCCGCGTGCGCCCAGGCGGCGCCGATGCTGCCGGTGAACAACAGGACGGTCGCGAGCAGGCGAAGCGGTGACGAAATTCTGTGATGCATGGCACTCAGCTGTGGCTCCTTCCGGGTGTCGACGAGGGCAGGTTGCGCCCGGTCAGCCGGTAGATCAACAGGCTCAAGACGACGACGAGAACGAAGGCCGGCACATAGCGCCAGGGGTGCGAGACACCGACCTGGAACGGAAACACCGAGTGCAGCGTCCTGCCGTCCGCATCGGTGGCGCTGAGCATGCCGATGAACCATCCGGGCTGTTCGTAACGCTGCTCGAACGTGAGCGTTCCCTTCGGATAGGTCTGCGCATCGGCCTTGAACAAGGTCGCGGCGTCGATCTCGGCCGGCGTGCCCAGGTCCTCGTAGCGCGCCTTCCTGCCGAGCTGCCGGGCGTCGCGCAGCACGCGGAATTCGACCTGCTGCTCGCGCAGGACCTTGTCGACGAAGTCGACGACGATGATCGCCTTGCCCAGTTCCGGGATGTCCTCGCAGAACTCCTGCGTGGCGCGCGTTTCCGGCTGGTAGCTGGTGAAGTGGGCGCGGTAGGAGCCGATGCGCATGATGCAGTGGTCGTCTTCCATCGAGACGCCGCCGTGTGCCTGCAGCCCGGCGCTGAACGCGAGCAGAAGTGCCGCCACCAGTGCCCGCATCAAGCGGACACCGGGATCATCGGATCGCCGATCCCGGCGATGTGGCGCACGCCGTCGGCGCCGTGGAAGCACAACATCGCGGCGACATCGGTGTCGTGCGACTCGATCATCGTGGTCATGCGCTGCATCTCCCACATGGCGTCGTCGGCAGGGTGGAGTCCCACGTTCACCCGTAGCCCGGGCGAAGCCCGGGAACCCCCACGGAGAATTCGCTCCCCTCAGGCCGCGAGCGGCGTCACCGACGGCAGCCGTGCCGGACGGCTCGGCAGCGAGTGCCGAAGGATCCGCCACACCACCTGGCTGAACTGCACCGACATGCGGCCGGTGTTGTACGGCACGCCGTAACGCGTGCAGATGGCGCGAACCTCGCGCGCCAGCGCTTCGTAGCGCCAGGCCGGGATGTCCGGGAACAGGTGGTGCTCGATCTGATGACTCAGGTTGCCGGTCATCACGTGGAACAGCTTGCCGCCGCGCAGGTTCGACGAGCCCAGGATCTGCCGCCAGTACCAGTGTCCGCGCGACTCGTTGTCGACGATGCTCTTGGGGAACAGGTGCACGTCGGCCGTGAAGTGGCCGCAGAAGATCACCGTGTACGTCCACAGGTTGCGGATGATGTTGGCGACGAAATTGCCCGCGAGCACCGGCAGGAAGAACGGCCCCGCGAGAATCGGGAAGATCACGTAGTCCTTGACGATCTGGCGGCGCATCTTGCGCGACACCGGCTTCCATTCGGCGCGCATCTGCGCCTTGGACTTGCGGCCCGCGAAGTACTTGCCCAGCTCCAGGTCCTGGATCGCCACGCCCCACTCGAAGGCGAGCGCGAAGATGATCGCGACCAGCGGCTGCGCGAGATAGAACGGGCGCCAGCGCTGTTCCGGGAACAGACGCAGCAGGCCATAGCCGATGTCGTCGTCCATGCCGCGCACGTTGGTGTACGTGTGGTGCTTGAAGTTGTGCGTCTTGCGCCAGTTGTCGCCGGTGCCGGCGATGTCCCACTCGTAGGTCTTGCCGTTGAGGTGGGGGTCACGCATCCAGTCGTACTGGCCGTGCATGACGTTGTGGCCGATCTCCATGTTGTCGAGGATCTTGGCCAGGCCCAGCAGCAAGGTTCCGAGGAACCATGCCGGCGGAAAGATGCTCGCGAACAGCAGCACGCGGCCGGCGACCTCGAAGTAGCGCTGCACCTTCACGACGCGGCGGATGTAGCGCGCATCCTCGGTGCCGATCTTGGCGACGGTGCGCGCACGCAGCGCGTCGAGCTCGGCGCCGAAGGCTTCGAGTGCGGCAGGAGACAGGGATTTCGTTGCGCAGGCCATTGAAGTGGTCTTCGTTCAGAGATCGAGAATCAGATCGGAGGTCGCGCGGTTCACGCAGATGCGCAGCGCGGGAGTGGGTTCGGCGTCGGTGGAGCCGTCGACGACGTTCTGCGTGCTGCCCGCGGATTTTCCGCAGGCGCAGGTGTTGCACAGGCCCATGCGGCAGCCGTGAGCGGGAGCCAGGCCCTGTGATTCGAGCGCGGCCAGCAGCGGCATGCCGGCGGGGACTTCCAGCGTCCGGCGCGAGCGCGTCAGTTCCACGCGCACGGTCCCGGTGACCGCGGCAGGCAGGGCCTTGGGCGTGAAGGATTCGCTGTGGAACTGTGAGACACGCGTCTCCAGCAGTTCGCGCACGGACTCGACGAAGCCGTCGGGACCGCAGGCGAACACCTGTCGCTGCGCGTGGTCCGGCACGAGGCGCTGCAGCAATTCCTGGCTCGGGCGGCCTTCGTGTTCGCCTTCCCGCAACCCGGTTTCGCGCGTCAGCACGAAGTGGCAACGCAGGCCCGGCATGCGGGTCGCGAGATCGCGCAGTTCATCGACGAAGCAGAGTTCGTCGCGGCGACGCGCCCAGTAGACGAGGTCGAGATCCAGCGTGGAGCCCGCGGCGACCGCGCTGCGGATCAGGCTGATCATCGGCGTGATGCCCGAGCCCGCCGCGAGCAGCAGGCGCGCGCCCGGTGCTGCGTCTGCCCAGGTCATGTCGCCGAACGCGGCGCCGAGTTCGACGACGTCACCGATGGCCGTGTGCCGGCACAGCTGCGTGCTCAGCTTGCCGCCGTCGACTTCGCGGACCGTGATCGACAGATGACGCCCGTCGGCACTCAGCAGCGAGGGGCTGTAGCTGCGCGTCAGGCGGGCACCGTCGACCTCGGCCGTGACATTGAGATGCTGACCGGCGCGCAGACCCTTGAAGTGGCGGTTGGCGCGCAGTTCGAGCGTGACCGCGTCACGCGATTCGGCGCGTCGGGCGACGACCTTGGCGAGCACGCGATCCCAGGACGCCGCCGCGTTGAAGCGGCTGGCCCAGAAGTCGAAAACCGGCGGAGACACCAGCGGCTGGAGATAGCGCCGCAACGAGGTCATGGGACGATAAAAACCTACGGCAGTCCGAAAGTGGACGACAGCAGTATACGGACGTGCGTACATTTGTCTATACAGATGTATATTATTGGCCGCACTATCATCCGCTCATGGCCACGAAGTCCCCCACTCGAAAACGTCCTTCCCCAGTACGAGCCGGGCGCCCGGCCGCCTCGGGCGCGGCGGGCCGCAGACCCTCGATTTCGCGGGAAGACCTGATTGCCGCGGCCCTGGGCCTGGTGGGCCCCAACCGCAGCATCTCGACGCTGAGCCTGCGCGAGATCGCGCGCGAAGCGGCCATCGCGCCGAACAGTTTCTACCGGCACTTTCGCGACACCGACGAGCTGGCCATCGCGCTGATCGACCTGGCCGGCAGGGCGCTGCGCAAGATCATCGGCGAGGCCCGTCACCGGGCGTCGGTCGAGCGCAGCGTGATCCGCAGCTCGATCGAGGCCTTCATGGAGCAGCTCGGGGCGGACGAAAAATTCCTGCACATCCTGCTGCGCGAGGGCAACACCGGCTCGGAAGCGTTCAAGCGGGCTGTGGAACGCGAACTGCGCTTCTTCGAGGACGAGTTGTGCGTCGACCTGATCCGCCTGGCGAAGGTCAACAACGCCCCGATCGCGGAGCCGGCGCTCGCCGCCAAGGCGATCACCCGCCTGGTCTTCGCGATGGGTGCGGCGGCGATCGACCTGCCGCGCGAGCATCACCCGGCGATCCTCGAGCAGACCGTGGTGATGCTTCGGATGATCGTGGCCGGCGCACAGCGAATGGCGGCCGAAGGCATTCAGCCCGGCTGATCCGTAGCCCGGGTGAAACCCGGGGTTGCGCTCCGTATGCGAGGGGCATCCCGGACTTCGTCCGGGCTACGACGGATAGAAATCCCGATTCCCGGCGCGTTCAGCCAAACGGGGTAGGGCGGCGAAAGTTCGCGGCGCAATACTGGCCGGCACCAAGACTCCCGTTTCGCGGAGTCGCCGTCCCTGGGGTTGCCGATGATTGATTTCTTCGCCCGTTTCGCGAGCCTGCGCGTGTTTGCCGCTGCGGTCGCGCTCGGTGCCTCGCTCCTGTCTGCCGCTTCCGCGCATGCCGAGGTCGACCAGGCCGCGCTGGCAGACGAAGCCGACGGACGCAACTGGCTGGCCTGGGGCCGCACCTTCAGCGAACAGCGCTTCAGCCCGCTGGCCCAGATCGATCGCGAATCGGTGAAGCGCCTGGGCCTGGCGTGGACGCTCGAACTGCCGGACATGTGGAACGTGTCGACGGCGCCGGTCGCGGTCGATGGCGTGATCTATTTCGCGGCGGGTTACAGCGTGGTGCACGCGGTCGACGCGCGCACCGGCCAGCTGCTGTGGAAGTACGACCCGAAGTGCGACCCGAAGAAGATGCGCATGGCATGGGGCAGCCGCGGCATCGCGTTCTGGAAGGGCAAGGTCTACGTCGGCGTGCAGGACGGACGCCTGGTGGCCGTCGATGCCAAGACCGGCCAGCTCGCATGGGAAACGCAGACCGGCGAGCCGGGCGACAACCGATACATCACCGGCGCCCCGCGCGTGTTCAACGGCAAGGTGCTGATCGGCCACGGCGGCGCCGACTTCGGTCGCGTGCGTGGTTACGTCACCGCTTACGACGCCGAGACCGGCACGCAAGCCTGGCGCTGGTACACGGTGCCCGGCGACCCGGCGAAGGGCTTCGAGAATCCGGCCATGGAGATGGCGGCCAAGACCTGGAAAGGCGAGCTGTGGAAGCAGGGCGGCGGCGGCACGGTGTGGAATGCCATGACCTACGACC
>Ga0187844_10003563_pt1 | contig 10360 bp, 6 predicted proteins | sample SpaLakP09_SKY_50_FD_134517 | JGI IMG/M metagenome (GOLD analysis project Ga0187844, IMG submission 134517) | Oligotrophic lake water microbial communities from Sparkling Lake, Wisconsin, USA - SP09_SKY_50 | ecosystem: Environmental > Aquatic > Freshwater > Lake | place: USA: Sparkling Lake...
GGCCAAGCTGGCCCAGTACACCTTGCGGGCGCCGGGGCCGGGCCGTGTGCTGGTGCGCAGCGTAGAGCCTGGCCAGATCGTGCAGGCCGGCAAGGACTTGCTGACCGTCTCCGTGCAGGGGCCGCTGGAGCTGCAGGCCCAGGTGGACGAGCGCTTCCTGGCGCAGTTGCAGCCGAAGCAGCGTGCGCGTGTGCTGGCCGACGCTTACCCAGACCGCCCCTTCGACGCCCTGGTGGACCGGCTCGCCCCGTCGGTGAACGCGCAAAGCGGGTCGGTCGAGGTCACCCTGGTGGTGGCCGGTCCGCCTGAAGCCCGCCCCGACTTCCTGCGCGAAGACATGACCTTGTCTGTCGAGGTGCTCACCGGCGAGCGCCGCGAGGCGCGCGTCCTGCCTTTGCGTGCCTTGCGCGCGACCGCTGCCACCGCAGCGCCAGCCGACCCGCGCGATGGCGCTGCCACGGGCGCAGTGCTGATCGCTGAAGGGGGGCGTGCCGTGGTGCGTGAGCTCAAGCTGGGGCTGCGCACCCTGTCCGAGGTGGAGGTGCTCTCTGGTCTGCAGGACGATGACCTGGTCTTGCTCGACCCGAGCCTGGCGCCAGGGACCCGCGTGCGTGCCCGCCGTGTGGACATCGCACCTGGCAAGCGCAAGGCGGCCGACACCGGCGAAACCTTCGGCAGCGCCGTTAACCAGGGGTTCTCGCGTTGACCAAAGCGTTGCCCCTGGCCTTCGAGTTCAGCGTGGCCTTGCGCTTCTTGCGCGAGGGGCGCTTCCAAAGCCTGCTCATCATCGTGGGGGTCGCCGCAGGCGTGGCCGTGGTGGCCTACATCTCGGCGCTGGTCACGGGCTTGCAAACCAACACGCTCAACAAGACGCTCGGGGCGCAGGCGCACATCGTGATCTCCCCGCCCGACGAACGCGTGGCGCCGGCCTGGCCGGTGGCGCCGGGTGAGCGCCATGCCAGCGACACCCAGGCCCGGGCCCAGCGCCTGCGCACGATTGCCAACTGGCCGGCGGTGGACGCGGCCATGTCGCGCCGTGCCGGCATCAGCGCCGTCTCGCCCATGACCGCGGGTGCGGCACTGGCGCGGCGCGGCGAGGCCACCCGTGCCATCGCGCTCACGGGCGTGGACTTGGCGCGCTACGACCGCATCGTCAACCTGCGCGAAAAGCTGGTGGCGGGCAGCTTCCGCATCGGGCCGGGTGAGGCCATCGTCGGCAAGACCCTGGCCGAAGACCTCGGCGTGCGTGTGGGTGACCGCATCACCCTCAGCACCGACAGCCGCAGCGATTCTGTGCGCATCAACGGCATGGTGGACCTGGGCATCAAGGACCTCAACCGCCGCGTCGTCATCGTGCCGCAGCGCTCGGCCCAAAGCCTGCTCGACCTCACCGGCGGCGCCACACAGATCGACCTGCGCGTCAACGACGTCTGGGCCGCACAGGCCCTGGCCGCGTCGCTGGCGCGCGAGCTGCCGTGCAAGGTGGAGAGTTGGCAGGACGTCAACACGCAGTTGGTGACGGCGCTGAACGCTCAGAGCATCAGCACCACGCTCATCCGCAGCGTGGTGATGGTGGTGGTGGTGCTGGGCATCGCCAGCGTGCTGGTGGTCTCGGTGGTGCAAAAGCAGCGCGAAATCGGCATCCTGCGGGCCATGGGTGCGCAGCGCTCGCAGATCCTGCGGGTCTTCCTGATCCAGGGCGGCATGGTGGGCTTGCTGGGCTCGGTCTTGGGCACAGGCATCGCCGTGGCCATGATCAAGGTCTTCACCACCTTCGTGCGTGGCGCCGATGGCCTGCCGCTGTTCAGCATCACCCTGCCGCCTGAAACGGCCCTGCAGACGATGGCGATGGCCCTGGCCGCAGGCCTGCTCGCGGCCGTGGCACCGGCCCGCCGCGCCGCGCGCATGGACCCGGCGCAAGCCATCCGGATGTGAGCGAGGCCATGCCCACAGACGCACGCGCCGCCGTCAAGCCAACAGCCCAACCATCGGCCCGCCAGATGGGCGCCGAGCTGGTCCAGCTCAGTGGCATCCACAAGGTGTACAACGCCGGCCAGCCCAACGAGATCGAGGTGCTGCACGGCCTGGACCTGCGCATCCGCCAAGGCGAGTTCGCCGCGCTCATCGGCCCGTCGGGCTCGGGCAAGAGCACGCTCCTCAATGTGCTGGGCCTGCTGGAACGCGCCAGCGCTGGCGAATATGTGCTGGCCGGGCAGACCGTCAGTGCGCTCGATGACGATGGCCTCACGCGCTTGCGCCGCGACACGCTGGGCTTCGTCTTCCAGTTCCACCACCTGCTGCCGGCGTTCTCGGCAGAAGAGAACGTGACCATGCCCGCCCGGGTGCGCGATGGCGTGGTCACGCCGCAAGCCCGTGCCCGAGCGCGCGAACTGCTCGACGCGGTCGGCCTGGCCCACGCGATGGACCGCACGCCTGCGCAGCTCTCGGGTGGCATGCAGCAGCGCGTGGCCATTGCGCGGGCCTTGATGTTGCAGCCAGCGCTGGTGCTGGCCGACGAGCCCACGGGCAACCTGGACACCGCTTCGTCCAACGAGGTGTTCGGCCTGATGCGTCGCATCCACGACGAGGTGGGCACGTCCTTCCTCGTGGTCACGCACGACCCGCGACTGGCCGGGCGTTGTGACCGCATCATCGAACTGGTGGACGGCCGCATCGACCGCGACGGCCCCACCTCTGTCAGCGCATCGCCATCTTCATCGACATGAATCGCATTCAAGCCGATGTGAAAACATCTCGCTTGATTCATGTGTTGACGCTGGCCACACTGCCTGCCATCGCCCCACCTGACGAGGGGCCTGGACACATGCCGAACACGGCAAAGAAGGCAGCACATGACACACGCACACACCTTGGGATTTCCGCGCATGGGCGCGCACCGCGAGCTGAAGTTCGCGCTGGAAAGCTTCTGGCGTGGTGACAGCACCGAGGCGCAACTGCGCGACACCGGCCGCACCTTGCGTCAACGCCACTGGGCCTTGCAGCGTGAGGCCGGCCTGGCCCAGGTGGCGGTGGGCGACTTCGCCTGGTACGACACCACGCTCACGCTCGCGGCCACGCTGGGCGCCTTGCCCGCACGCTTCGGCTTCGATGCCAAGCGCCTGACGCTGTCGCAGTACTTCGAGCTGGCCCGCGGTCGCGCCGACCAGCCTGCCATGGAGATGACCAAGTGGTTCGACACCAATTACCACTACCTCGTGCCCGAGCTGAGCGCGGACACCGCCTTTGACGGCGGCGTGGACTGGTTGTTCGATGAGGTCGATGAGGCGCTGGCGCAGGGCGTGGCTCCCAAGCCCGTCATCCTGGGGCCCATCAGCTTCCTGTGGCTGTCCAAGGTGCATGGCGCCCAGTCCGCCGCCAGTGCGGGCTTCGACCGCCTCAGCCTGCTGCCGCGCCTCGTGCAGGCCTACCGCCGCATCCTGGCGGGCTTCCAGCAGCGCGGTGTGCAGTGGGTGCAGATCGATGAGCCCGTGCTCTGCCTCGACCTGCCCGCCGATTGGCTGGCCGCTTTCCAGCCCGCGTACGACGAGCTGGCCACGCCTGGCCTGAAGCTGCTGCTGGCCACCTACTTCGACACCGCGGCCGACCACGCCGTGCTGGCGGCACAGCTGCCGGTGCAAGGCTTCCACATCGACCTGGTGCGGGCGCCGCAGCAGCTCGACGCATGGCTGGCCGCGCTGCCGCCGCAGGCCGTGTTGTCGGTGGGGGTGGTCGATGGGCGCAACATCTGGCGCAGCGACCTGGGCCGCATCCTGGCCTGGCTGCAGCCTTTGAAAGCCCGCTTGGGCGAGCGGCTGTGGATCGCGCCATCGTGCTCGCTGCTGCACGTGCCCGTCACGCTGGACAACGAGGTCAAGCTCGATGCCGAAGTGCGCAGCTGGCTGGCCTTCGCCACCGAAAAACTCGCTGAGCTCCAAGTGCTGGCCCAAGGCCTGTCAGGTGGTGCCGACAGCGTGGCCGAGGCCCTGCAAGCCAATGCGCAGGCCCTGGCCGCGCGTCGGGCCTCGGGCCGCGTGACCAATCCCGTGGTGCAAAAGCGGCTGCAGCGCATCAGTGCCGACATGGCCCAGCGCCACAGCCCTTTCGTGCAGCGTCAAGCGGCCCAGCGCGAGGCGCTGCAACTGCCGCCGCTGCCCACCACCACCATCGGCTCCTTCCCGCAGACGGCCGAGATTCGCCAAGCCCGCGCCGCCTGGCGCCGCGGTGAGCTCAGTGCCACCGATTACCTGCAGCGCATGCGCGCCGAGATCGAGGCCGTGGTGCGCAAGCAGGAGGAGCTGGGTCTGGACGTGCTGGTGCACGGCGAAGCCGAGCGCAACGACATGGTCGAGTACTTCGGTGAGCAGCTCTGGGGCTACGCCTTCACCGACAACGGCTGGGTGCAAAGCTACGGTTCGCGCTGCGTGAAGCCGCCCGTGCTCTACGGCGATGTGTTCCGGCCCGAGGCGATGACGGTGGAGACCACGCGTTACGCCCAGTCGCTGACCACGCGACACATGAAGGGCATGCTGACCGGCCCGGTGACCATGCTGCAGTGGTCCTTCGTGCGCGACGACCAGCCGCGCGACACCACGGCGCTGCAGCTCGCGCTGGCCATCCGCGACGAGGTGAGCGATCTGGAGCAGGCGGGCATCCGCATCGTCCAGATCGACGAGCCGGCCTTCCGCGAGGGCTTGCCGCTGCGTCGTTCTGAATGGCCGCGCTACCTGGACTGGGCCGTGCACGCCTTCAAGGTCTCGGCTTGCAGCGTGCGCGATGACACCCAGATCCACACGCACATGTGCTATTCGGAGTTCAACGACATCCTGCCGGCCATCGCCGCGCTGGACGCCGACGTCATCACCATCGAGACCTCGCGCTCGGCCATGGAACTGCTCGACGGCTTCGGCGCCTTCGACTACCCCAACGAGATCGGTCCGGGTGTCTATGACATCCACTCGCCCCGCGTGCCCTCGGTCGATGCCATGGTGCGCCTGCTGCAACGTGCCGCCGAGGTGATTCCGGCCGAGCGCCTGTGGGTCAACCCCGACTGCGGCCTCAAGACCCGCGGCTGGCCGGAAACCGAAGCGGCATTGGGCAACATGGTGCAGGCGGCGCAGCGCTTGCGCGAGGCAAGCGCGTTGGCTGCATGAGCGTGTGTGGCGCTGTGCGTCGGCTTCCCGCACGATGGCATCGCCGGCTTGTTGCTCAAGCACCTGGCCAGCGTCGATGCCCATGAACCGCCCTCTGGGCCAGGGCGCAAGGTGCTTGGCACCAGCGGAACAGGCTTGAGCGCTCGCTCACCCTTGTCACACCTGCTCACCTCCGCTTGAGGGGGGTGTCACGCGCGCACCCATGGGCTGACGCTACATTGGCATCAAAACTCAGGGACCGGTGCCAGCATGGAACATCAGAGGGAACAATCGGGGGGTGACCTCGGCGAAGCGCATGCCAGTGTGGCGTGGTCCGCCGCGGCCGTGGCGGCGTCGGTGGCCACCTTGTCGGGCTGCGGTGGGGGCGGTGGTGATGCAGGCAAGGCACCGACGTCGGCGCCCACGGACGACCCGCAAGTCCTGGCTGGTGCCACCACCTTGTTGCCTGAGGAAGATGCGGCCCGTTTCCTGGGACAAGCTGCGCTGTCGGCCCCCATGGCCGAGGTGACACGTCTGGTCAATGCCGGCCTGAACTACAACGCATGGCTGGACGAACAGTTCGCCAAGCCTGCGCGCACGGACACTGCGTCGGCCCTCAACGGCCGCACCGCCTACCAATTGGCGCTGGACCAGGGCGTGCTGGCGCTGGACGCCAGCGGGCAGAATTACGCCCACATCGGCGGTGACTTCGGGCTGGACAGCGCGCTGTGGTTTCGCCTGATCACGGCCGATGACGTGCTGCGCCAGCGCATCGTGCTGGCCTTGTCGGAGATCTTCGTTGTCTCGCAGCGCAACATGCCCATCCCCTGGGGCCACATGGCCTGCCTGGCGTACTGGGACCTTCTGGAGCGCCATTGCTTTGGCACCTTCCGCGAGCTCATCGAGGCCATCACCCTGTCGCCGGCCATGGGCACTTACCTCAGCCTGCGCGGCAGCAAGAGGGCCGATGCGGGCGGACGCCGCCCTGACGAGAATTTCGCCCGCGAGCTGCTGCAGCTCTTCACCATAGGCCTGGTGCGACTGGACGATGGCGGCCAGCCAGCGGGCGGGGAAACCTATGGCATCCAGGACGTCACCGAGCTGGCCCGAGCGCTCACAGGGTGGGACTTCGACCGGCCCATGCCCCCGAGCTACACCCTGGGCACCTTGCCTGACTACACGCGCCGCCCCATGACCCTCGTGGCCGATCGGCATGACGACGACGCTAAGTTTTTGCCGAGCCTGAACCTGAGCCTGCCCGCAGGGGCTGGCGGCGCGCAAGACCTGAGGGCTGCGCTGGATGGCATCTGTGCGCATCCGAACGTGGCGCCTTTCTTTGCCCGTCAGCTCATCCAGCGGCTGGTGTCCAGCAACCCCGAGCCCGTTCATGTGCAGCGGGTGACACGGGTGTTCCGCGACACCGGCGGCGACCTCAAGGCCGTGATCCGCGCTGTGTTGATGGACCCGCTGGCACGACGCAGCCTGTCGGGCACTGCGTCGGTGCGTCGCAGCAAATTGCGCGAACCCATGCTGCGTTTCGTGCAGTGGGGCCGCCTGGTTCAGCTGCGCTCCACCGACAACCGTTGGTCGGTCGGCGACCTGTCTGCCAGCGACCGACTCGGCCAGAGCCCGATGCGTTCGCCATCGGTGTTCAACTTCTTCCGACCTGGCTATGTGCCTTTGAACTCTGGTGTCAGTGCCGATGGCTTTGTCGCGCCCGAGTTCCAGATCACGAACGAATCCACCGTGATCGGCTACGCCAATTTCATGCTGAGTCACATCGCTGGTGCGCCCCAGCAAGGCCTGGTCGTGGATTACAGCGAGTGGCTGCCCTTGGCGACCGATCCAGCCAAGCTGGTGGACCGGCTGAACCTTCAGCTCACCGGGCGCGCCCTCGCCGCAGCCAGCGTGGACACCATCACCCGCGCGGTGCGCAGCCTGCCCGCCACCAGCGCCGAGCAGCAGTTGCGCCGGGTCCAGATGGCGTTCTACCTGATGCTGGTTTCGCCCGATTACCTCGTGCAGCGCTGAAGGAGCCCGTCCATGTCGCACATCCCCCCCCATTCCGATGCGCCGCAGGCCTCCCGGCGTGACTTCTTGCGCCGCGGTGGCGCTCTGTCGCTGGGCGTGACCCTCCCCGCCTGGGGCATGAACCTGGCTGCCATGGCCGCCTCGGCCGATGCCGCAGCGGCGGTCAGCAACACTGGCGACGGCTACAAGGCCCTGGTCTGCATTTTCTTGCAAGGCGGCAACGACCACGCCAACACGGTCGTGCCGGTGGATGCGACGGGCCACGCGCTGTATGCCCGCCTGCGCGGCGGCCTGGCCACGCCGCGCGCGCAGCTCCTGCCGCTGTCGCCGCTGACGTCGGCACCCGCGGTGGCGGGCTTGGGCACTGGCCAGCTGGCGCTGTCGCCCGCTCTGCCGCAGCTGGAGCGGCTCTTCAACACCGAGCGTCGCCTGGCTGTGCTGCTCAACATCGGCCCTTTGCGGCAGCCCACCACGCTGGCGCAGTTCCGGGCGCGCAGCGTGGCGCTGCCGCCCAAGCTGTTCTCGCACAACGACCAGCAATCGGTGTGGCAATCCCACGCGGCCGAGGGCAGCACCGTGGGATGGGGTGGCGTCATCGGTGACCAGGGCTTGCTGCTCAACCGGGCCGCGCAGGCCACCGAGTCCTTGAGCTGCGTCAATCTGGCGGGCAACACCGTGTACCCGGCAGGTCAGCGGGCCGGTCAGTTCATGGTCAACGCGCTGGGTCCCGATCGCCTGCTGGCTTTGCAGCCAGCCAACATGCTGGGCTCGCAAGATTGTGTCGATGCCTTCAAGGCCCTGGTCGGCACCCAGGAGCCTGCGGTGCACCGCCTGGCCAAGGAGCACAGCGCCATCATGAGGCGCGCCATGGACACCAATGCCGTGCTGCTGGACAAGCTCTCGGCCATCACCGAGCCGGCCGAGCGCGCGCAGCCCAGTGGCAATCCGCTGGCCGACCAGCTGCGCACGGCAGCCCGCATCATGGCGGCCCACCGCAGCCTGGGCGCGGCGGGGACGGCAGGTGCTGGCTTGCGCCGCCAGGTTTTCTTCGTCTCGCTGGGCGGCTTCGACCTGCACGACAACCTCAGCGGTCAGCACCCGCTGTTGCTGGCGCAGTTGGACGCGGCCTTGGCGCAGCTCGACGCCGACCTCGATGTCCTGCAGATGCGCGACCAGGTCACGGCCTTCACTGCCAGCGACTTCGGCCGCACGCTGAGCTCCAACGGCGATGGCTCCGACCACGGCTGGGGTGCGCACCACTTCGTCATGGGCGGGGCGGTGCAGGGCGGGCGCTTCTGGGGCGACTGGCCCGAGGTCACAGACCACGACAGTGGCGCGCAGAACATCGGGCAAGGGCGCTTGTTGCCCACGATGGCGGTGGACCACCTCGCCGAGGCCTTGGCGCGCTGGATGGGTGTGACCGATGCCGATGCGCTGAGCCGCATCGCACCCCATCGGGCGGCTTTTGCGGCCAATTCGCCCTTGACGGGGCTGATGTCGGGCTGATGCAGGGCTGGCGAACGGGGGGGTGCCTGGAGGCGTTACCATCCGGCCTTCCTTGCTTTGCCTCAGCCGCCCAGACCATGTCCACCGCCCACACCCCGAACAAGCTCGCCCGCACCGTTGCCGGGTTCCAGCGCCTGCCTCAGGGTCTGCGCACCTGGGCCACCAGCTTCGCTCTGGGCCGCGTGGTGCCCTTGGTCGGCACGGCCGGTTTGCGATATGAAGAGATCACACCGCAGCGTGTGGTGGTGCGCATCCGCAACCAGCGCAAGGTGCAGAACCACATCCAGGGTGTGCACGCCGCGGCCATGGCTCTGCTGGCCGAAACCGCGACAGGCTTTTGCGTGGGCATGAACCTGCCCGACGACAAGCTGCCGCTCATCAAGACGATGAAGATCGACTACGTGCGCCGCTCTCAGGGCGACATGGTGGCCGCGGCCAGCCTGCGTCCGGAGCAAATCCAGCAGATCCTCACGCAGGACAAGGGCGAAGTGACGGTGCCCGTGACCATCACCGACGCTTCGGGCGAGCAGCCCATCCAGGCCGAGATGGTCTGGGCCTGGGTGCCCAAGAAGCGCGGCTGATCTCAGCCCACCGGCGCGGGCTCGGAGATGCCCCCGTGGACTGATGTGGCGTGCACGGTGGCATCCTTCAGTGAGGTTGTCAGCGCGACGTGCGCCATCAGCACCACCTCGAAACGAGAGCCGATGCCACGCTGGCTGCGCACACGCACCTCGCCGCCCATGCCTTCGACCATCTGCTTGACGATGTAGAGGCCCAGGCCCGTGCCCTCGACTCGCGCCGCCGTGCGGTCGATGCGCTGGAAAGGCTTGAACAGTCTGGCGATGTCGGCTTCGCTCAGGCCTTCGCCGTTGTCGTCGAAACCCACCGTGACGCGACCTTCTTGCGCCGCCATGCCGATGCGCAGGACACCGCCATGGCGGTTGTATTTACAGCCATTGCTCATCAGGTTGATGAAGACCTGTTGGAGGCGTTGAGGGTCGGCCAGTGCCATCAGGCCGTGGGGCGGCAGGTCAGCCTGCACGCGCACCTGGTGGCGTTGCGCGACGTTGTCGACGATGGGCAGACAGCGTTCGAGGACCTGGGCGACGTCGGTGGCGACCAAGGTCATGCCGATCTCGCCGGCTTCGACCTTGCTGATGTCCAGCACATCGTCCACGAGTCCCAGCAGTTGGCGGCCCGCTCCAGCGATCACGTCGATGTGGTGCCGGTCCTTGTCCCGCAGGTGCTGGTTCTCCTCACGCCCCAGGATGTGTGCAAATCCCAGGATCGCATTGAGCGGCGTGCGCAGTTCATGGCTCAGGCGCGACAGGAATGTGCGCTGCGCTTGCGACACCTGCCGCTCGGTTTCCCACCGGGCGGCGGCTTGACGACGCATGACGTCGTCGGTCACGTCGCGCGACACGCCGAGGATGAGTCCATTCTCGGCGTTCAGCTGCCCGTGGCTTTCGATGTGCCGCCACTGACCGTCGGGCCAGCGCACGCGGTAGTGCAAGCGGCCGGTGCCGTTGCGCTGCAAGATGTCATCGATGCCAGCACGGGTCGCGGCCACGTCGTCGGGGTGGATCAGCGAGCGCATGTGGGAACGGCTGGCTTCCAAGGGGCCCGACAGCCCATGCAGGTGGGCGACGTGCTCGTCCATTCGGTACGTGGCGCTGGTCGGGTCCAGTTCGAAC
>Ga0187844_10003565_pt1 | contig 10355 bp, 7 predicted proteins | sample SpaLakP09_SKY_50_FD_134517 | JGI IMG/M metagenome (GOLD analysis project Ga0187844, IMG submission 134517) | Oligotrophic lake water microbial communities from Sparkling Lake, Wisconsin, USA - SP09_SKY_50 | ecosystem: Environmental > Aquatic > Freshwater > Lake | place: USA: Sparkling Lake...
AAAGAACTTATTCGGTACTGCCTTCTTGCTGAGCCTCACGAAGCGTTGTGTTCGTAAGCAGCAGAGAGATGAGATTATGCAGCGTTTCGCGTTTCTCGTCAACCCCTCTTTTTTCCCTTCCGACCCGGCCAACTGCTGCCGTTTCTGCGGGGAGGCGAACTATAGCAAAGCGAGAGCGGGCTTGGCAAGTGCTTTCGACCGCCTGTTTCATCACTCGGACAAGGTCGATACCTTGTACGCGGGATCGGCCTGGATTTTTGCCGGCGTGAACGGCAGCAGCGGCCACTGTTTCGCAGAGTACACGGGAATCTGGTCGGCGTAATGCGGCGAGCGCGGATCGACCGACTGGCCGTACACCAGCATGGCATGGGCCACCGGGCCGGCATCGTCGAAGGTGACGGTCTGCACGTAGCTGGTGCCCCACACGATGTTGCGGTAGCCATCGGCCAGCAGCGGCGTACCCATGTGGATCGAATTGTAGGAACCATCGATATCGCCGATGCCACCGTGCAAAGGAACGCGCACGCCGTTGCGGGTTTCGCTCTGGTAATCGCCCAGCTTGCCGTCCAGCGGAATATTGAGCGACTGCAGCGTGTCGACCGCCGTGCGCAGGGCGGCCAGCATGGCAGGCACTGCCGCCGGCGCCACGCCACGCGGCGTGTTGACGGGGTCTGCAGGATTGAGCGGAATCTGCCACTTGCCCGGAATCGCGGAGGCGATATTCCAGAACTCGCGGAACAGCACGGCGCCGCGGCTGTCCAGGTTGGCACGGCGGTCCCAGGCCGACAGCACCTGGCAGCCTGCCACGACGAACTGGTCGCCCGATGCCATGCAGCGCGGCAGCAATTCCGGCAGTACCAGCTCGGCCGCATGGATGCGATTGGCAAATGCCAGGTCCTGCAAGTCGCTCAGCTGCAGCTTGCTGCGTTGCGTGATTTTTTCCTCAAGCTGCTTGAAGCCGATACGGGTGCGCAGCATCTGCTCGACATTCACGGGGCCGTACAGCGGCGAGTAGCCGAATGGTGCCGGGCCCGTCAGCAACTGGCGCGGATTGGTCAGCCAGTAACTGTCGTTCGAATTGCCAACGTAGTCGGTGCGGAACATGAAGGGTGCATCGGCCGGGGAATGCAGCCCCGCTTCCGGCGCGCGCGGATCGCTGCCCCAGGCGCAGGCGCTGGTGGAGCCGTCGAACATCAGCAATTGCGGCAGCACGAAACAGAAGGTCGCGAATTTGTCCGTGGTAACCAGGGGCACCGTGCTGGCATCGGCATACAAGGTATTGCCGTTGCGGTCGGCGGCGATGGTGTTCACCCATGGCAGGCCGACGTGCTTGTCGAGCGCTGCCTTCAGTTCGGCCACGCTGCTGGCGCGGCCCATGGCCAGCCACTGGTCCATGATGCGCGTATTGCGCAGGTTGGCGTCGGCGATCACATGGACCGCGCCCCCGCCCCAGATCAGGCCGGCATTGGCCTTGACGATCACCGCGCCCTGGCGCGTGCGGAAGAAGGTCTTGCTGCGCGCCACGATGCGGCCGTCCGGCTGCAAGCTGTCGACGCTGACGGTCTTCGACGTCATCCTCGTCGGCACACCATCGAACAGATAGGTCCTGCCGCTGGCATCGGTCGGATCGAGCGGCAGGCGGAAATTGGTGAAGTGCACCGAGGTCGATACGGTGTGGGTCCAGGCGATATCCTTGTTGAAGCCGATCACGATGGTCGGGATGCCGCCCAGGATGACGCCCATGGCATCGTACTGGCCAGGCACGGTCAGGTGGGCCTGGTAAAAGCGGTCGGTGCTGGTCCATGGATAGTGCGGATTGCCGAGCAGCAGCCCGCGCCCGGTGGCGGACAAATCCTTGCCGATGGCCAGGCCATTGCTGCCCAGCTGTTCGCGCGTCAGGCGCGCCAGGCGCTCCTGCACGAAATTCATGTCGGGCGCCTGTTCCATGCGCGGCGCGGCCTGCATGATGGTGCCCAGTCCGTCGCGCGCGCCGTCCACGATTTCCTTGCCGAACACTTCGCCCGAGGCGTGCAGCGCTTTCTCGGCAATGGCCAGGTACAGGTCGTCGATCGTGATCGGGCGCACCCACGCTGCGTTGTTGCAGGCGGCCGGCAGCTTGCCCGCGTTGTCGCGCAAGAAGCGGTTGTAGCCCGCCACATAGCCTTCCAGCAGTTGCTTCGCTTCGCTGCTGCCGGCCGCGTGGCCCGCGCGCAGCTGTTCGATGTCGAGATAGCCTTTGAAGAAGAAGTCGCTATCCTCGTTGCTCAGGTTCAGGTAGTCGATGGCCGCGCCGTACTCGCCATTGACCGGGCGCGTGGCCGGCAGGTTGGGGCCGAAGAAACGCGAGCGTTCGCCGCGCACAGTCAGCAGGGTGTCGGCGAACATGCACACATTGTCCGTCGCGTACGCATGGGCCAGGCCATAGCCCAGGCCCTTGAAACTGTCGGCCTTGATATGGGGAATGCCGTAGCTGGTGCGCGCCACTTCCGCCTTGAGCGCCGGCGGCGGTGGAGGGACCACGCCGGGTTCGGTGTCGCTGCGGCCACAGCCCGCCAGCAATGCAGCCAATGCCGCGCCGAAAATCCAAGGGGAAATTGAAGTCGACCGCATCATGGCTTATCCTTTAATTTTTATTAATATGTATTATATGACAAGCAATCGTACGAATGTCACAAAGCACCGTATTGATTTCAATCATTCGTTGTTTCGAGGGGGTATTGACGCGGCGATGGCTGCTACTTGTCGCCCGTCGCGAACTCGACGATCGCCACCAGGCCCGGGCCGGGCGCGGCATTTTCGAGGCGGATCACGCCATGATTGACAGCGGCCGCGCGCGCGGCGATCGCCAGGCCCAGTCCACTGCCCAGCTGCTCCTGGCCCGGCACGCGGTAGAAGCGTTCGAAGACTTTCTGGTGCAGGCCGGGGGCGATGCCCGGCCCCTGGTCGGCCACCCACAGGCGCGCGCCGCCGGCAGTCGGCGCCAGGTGCACGGCAATCCGGCCGCCTTGCGGGGAATACTTGATGGCATTGCCGATCAGGTTGTCGATCAGCGCGGCCATGCTTTCGCGGTGCAAGGGCATCGGGCAAGGCGCGTCGGCGCGCAATTCAAGTTCGATGCCGCGGGCGATCGCCAGCGGCGCCGCGGCGGCCAGCCGGTCGCGCAGGAAGGCGTCCAGCGGCGTCAAGGGCAAGGCGTCGGCGCCGCGCTCGGCCCCGATGCGCTCCAGGGTCAGCAGCTGGTGCACCGTATGGGTGGCGCGCGCAACGCCGTCGCGCAATCCGATGCCAGCCTCGTTGCTGCCTTCGATATTGCCGGCGGCGCTGCGGCTGAGCAGCAGGTGGGCATTGATCTGGATGGCGGCCAGTGGTGTTTTCATTTCGTGCGCCGCCTCGCTGAGAAATTCGTGCTCGCGTTCGATGCGCTGGCCCAGGCGCACCATCAACTGGTTGATGGCGCGGATCAGCGGCGACAGTTCGCGGTAGTTCGAATCGGGCAAGGCGGTCAGGTCGGCATCGGAACGCTGGGCGATGCTGTCGGCCACCGCGCGCAAGGGGCGCAGGCCAAGGCTGACGATGATCCAGGCCGGCAATAGCAGGAGCAGCAGGTTGAAGGTGGATGGCATCAGCAAGATCCTGGCGCCGGCCATCGTGAAGATCCACTCGTCGTCCACTTCGTGGCTGCGTTCGACCACCACGCCGCTGCCCTGGTCGGTTTCAGTCCAGCGCACCCAGCCATATTCGCCGGACACCGGATTGCGGCCAGCGACCGGCAAGGCGTCCGGCAGTTCGGGGGCGGAGTTGTACAGCAGGCGCTGGTGCTTCCACACCCGCACCCGCACGCGCGACGCATAGGCCAGTTCGGTGAACAGTTCGCGCCGCACGGCTTCGATCGCCTCGGCGGTTTTAAGCAGGAGCACGGGATCGTCGCCGGCATTGGCCAGGCTGAGCAGCATCTCCCTGGTGCGCGCCTTGTTTTCGCTGGCCGTGTGGTCGCGCTGGCTGCTCTTGGCATTGCTCACCACCGACACCAGCCCCATCAGCGCAACGGCCACCAGCACGGCAGCAAAGCCGAACATGAGGCGGCGAAACAGCGACGACTGCCTAGGCATCGTCGCGCTGGACCATGTAGCCGACACCGCGCACCGTGCGGATATACCCTTCGCCGATTTTCTTGCGCAGGTTCGAGATATGGACATCGAGCGTCTGGCCCTCGCTATGGGGCAAGACGCGGCTTTCCAGTTCGCTGCGCGTGAGCACGCGATCGGACTGGCGCATCAGCGCGAACAACAGCGCAAATTCGGTCTTGGACAAGGCCACCAGGGTACCGGCGCGCGTGACCTGCATGCGCCCTTCGTCCAGGGTCAGATCGCCCAGCCGCCATAAAGGTTCCACGGTATCGCCGCCGCTGCTGCGCCGGACGATGGCACGCAGGCGCACCAGCAGTTCGGGAATCTCGAAGGGCTTGATCAGGTAGTCGTCGGCCCCGACGTTGAAACCCTGCAAGCGGTCCTCCAGGCTGTCGCGCGAAGTGATGATCATCACCGGCAGGGTAATTCCTTCGTTGCGCAGCTGGCGCAGCAGGACGATGCCGTCGCCGTCGGGCAGGCCGAGGTCGAGCAGGATCGCATCGAACGTTTCGCTGGCGATGCGCTGGTGCACATCGGCCGCCAGCCGGACCCAGACCACGACATGGCCCTCGTCCTGCAGCACCGACAGCAGCGCCCTGCCGATCGCCATGTCGTCTTCGATGAGAAATATTTTCATGCAGGGAGTGTAGCAGCGCTGCCCGGGGGCAAGCTACTATCGGTGGGCGTTTTCTTCACGTAGGCTTCAGGCCCCCTTCAGGCAGGATTGGGGCCGCGCTTGTGGCAATTGCGGAGGCTGCTTATCGTTGGAGAATATCATTCTCGTACAAGGAAAACAGCATGCATGTGAGACCACACCGCCTCGTGATCGCGCTGGCCGCCGCGATGGCAATGCCCGCCCTGGCGGCGGACTGCACACCGGCGCCCCTGGGCGCAAGCGCGATCTACCTGCGCGGCGGCATGACCAGCTGGGGCGTGGACGACGACTACGCCTTCAGCTACCGTTGCGACGCGTATTACCTGAACGTCAATGCGCGCGGCCGGCAAGAGTTCAAGATCGCCGATCCTTCCTGGTCGCCGCCCCTTACCTTCGGCGCAGGCGGTGACGCCGGTTTCGATTCGCAAGGGCAACTGGCCCTGGCGCGCGCCAGCGAATCGGGCAGCCCGGCCAACCTCAGCTTCAATTTTGACGGCGACCATACGCTGACGCTTCGCTTTGTGAATGGCAAGGCCACGCTGGCGATCGGGCCGAAAACCTATGCCGACCCCAACTTCAAGCCGGTCGACAACAAGGTCGCGCTCAGCCTGTCCCATGATTCCCGCAAACTGGCGGACAAGGCGCCATTCGGCAGCGTGACGACCGGCAGCACGGTCAACTTCGGCATCCATGCGGCGCAGGGCGTATCGGCGATGACGCTGGTGGTCGAAAAGCGCAAGCTCGAAGGCAACCAGGAAGTCCTTGAATACACGGAAGTGGCGCGCCTGCCGATGACACGCGCCAGCGATGGGCAATGGCGGGCCGCGTACAGGTTTCCTGATGCCAGTGTCTATGGCTATTACTTTGAAGCGGACATCGCCGGCGGGCGCTACCTTTACCAGAACAACCGCAACCCGGTGTACTGGACGCGCGAAAAAGGATCGAACGGGCTGGGTACCGTGGAGCATCCTGGCAAGGGGATACGGCGTTTCCGCCAGACCGTGCATGCGCCCGATTTCCGCGTGCCGGCCTGGGCCAGGGATGCGGTCTACTACTATATTTTCCCCGAGCGTTTCCGCAATGGCGAGCAGCGCAACGACCAGGTCGCCGGGACCACGCGCTACCAGGACCGCGCCATCGAGTTCCACAGCAACTGGCATGACAAACCGTATCGTCCCGGATCGGGCGACGGCTCGGACAAGATCGCGAACAACGACTTCTTTGGCGGCGACTTGCAAGGCGTAATCGACAAGCTCGATTACATCCGCGACCTGGGCGCCAACACCATCTACATGACGCCGGTTTTCCAGGCGACCAGCAACCACAAGTACGACACGGCGGACTACCGCAATATCGATACCCACTTTGGCAGCAATGACGACTATGTGCGCCTGACGCGCGAGGCCGGCAAGCGCGGGATCCGCGTGATCACCGATGCGTCCTTCAACCATACGGGCAGCGACTCGGTGTATTTCGACCGTTACGGAAAATACGATGCCGTCGGCGCGCTGGAAGGCGGCAAGATTGCATCCGCGTCGCCGTATGCAAGCTGGTACAAGTTCAAGCCGGGACAGGCGGAAACGGACAAGCTGTACACCGGATGGGGCGGCACCTCGGACTTGCCGGAACTGGACAAGGCGTCGCCGGCATTCCGCCAGTTCGCCTACGGCGGCGCCGATTCCATCACCAGGCTGTGGCTGGACCGCGGCGCTGCGGGCTGGCGCATGGATGTGGCGCCCTGGGTGCCGGACGATTTCTGGCGCGCATGGCGCAAGGCCGTCAAGGCCCATCGCAGCGATGCGCTGACGATCGCGGAAACCTGGTTCGATTCGTCCAAGTACTTCCTGGGCGACATGTTCGACACCACCATGAACTACATCTTCCGCAACGCCGTGCTCGACTATGCTGCCGGCGCCAAGGCCAGCGTGGCCTACCAGAATATCGAGCTGATGCGCGAAGCGTATCCGGCGCAATCGTTCTACGCGCTGATGAACCTGTTGTCGACGCACGACCAGGCCCGTTCCCTGCATGTGCTGGGCGATACCAACGATGCGGCACTGGCGAAGCGGCGTTTCCGCCTGGCGCTGTTTTTCCAGATGATGTTTCCGGGCGCACCGGCCGTGTACTACGGCGACGAAGTCGGCGTCAGCGGCGGCGACGATCCCGCCAACCGCGCGACGTATCCATGGGCCGACCTGGGCGGCAAGCCGGACCTGGCGATGCTGGCCGAGTTCCGGCAACTGATCGCGCTGCGCAAGCAGCACAAGGTACTGCGCCACGGCAGCATCGATGCGCCATTGCTCGTCGATGACCATGTCGTGGTGCTGGCGCGCAAGGATGGCCCGACCTGGGCGATCTGTGCGACCAACAACACGGACGAGGCGAAGGTGGTGAAAGTGAAGTTGCCTGCCGGCGCCGCGGGCAAGTATGTCAACGCGCTCGGCAAGCAGCGGCTGCTTGCCGTGGGCGGCTATCTCACGCTGACGGTGCCCGCGATGTTCGGCGCCGTCTACATCAGCGCACGATAAGCGGCAGCCACATGCCCTTGGACGCCACCAGGATGCCCAGGGCCATGGCCGCCGTCATGAGGAACACCGTGCCGGCGGTGGCGATCCGGAGCACAGGGCTGTCGCTGTCCCTGGCGCGAAACACCAGTTCGAGAATGGCCAGCGGCAGCAGGTACTGAAGAAAGCTGATGGCCTCGAGCGCGGGTCCCCGGAAAGTGTTGGGATCGAAACCGGCCGGGCCGCCATTGATGGCGATCCAGAACATCAGCCCGACACGGAAGAACCAGCTGCCGCTGACCAGCAGGAACAAGCGCAATGCCCAGCGGCGATGCGCGCCAAGCTGCCGACGCATGGCGTGGCGCACGGTGAACCAGGCCGCGGCCATGATCAGCAGCGCATTGATGCTGATCGCCACGTGCTGCAGGAAACTGCCCGACGGCTTTCCCGTCCATATCAGGAACAGGCCGGCGATGCTGGCGATGACGGAGGTCAGCAAGTACAGGCGTCCGTTCCAGCGGTGGAATGTGGGAAAGCGCGCGCGGACGGACGGCATCAATTGCAAAGGGCCGGCCAGGGTGATGAAGGCGGCGATGAAGATGTGGCCGATCAGCGCTGCATTGTTGGCCGTGTCGCCGGGAACATGTCCGCTGGCCAGGATCTTGTTCCATGCCGCAAAGTCTCCCCGGCTTGCCGTGCGGCCGTAGAAGGCCACGATGTAGAGCAGGAAAATCATCTGGCCGGCGAAGGCCACGGCGAACCAGGTTTTCACTGCGGCGGCGAGCGCGCCCGGCTGGGAATGGGTGGCGTCGGCGCGTCCAAGAGTAGCGGTAGTCATGTCATGTCCCCGATAAGTTCAAGCCTGCAATGTATCGGGGCGGAGGCGCTGGCGACAGCGGCCTGGGATGGATGACGGTTATCGCGTCATGGCTTACGCCGCGCGCTACATCTGGCGGAACAGATGCAGGTAGGCGCGGCTGACTTTCAACACGTCGTTGCGGCGCTTGAGGTGGATGTCGGCCGTTTCGTTCAGGCCGCGCAGCACATGGCTGATCGCGCGCAAGTTCACCACGACCGACCGGTGCACCTGGGCGAACTGCGCGGCATCGAGCTGGGGCACCAGTTCGCGCAGCGGCGTACGAATCAGCGCTTCGGCCGGCGCGCCCTTGTCGTCGTGCCAGGCGACCAGGGTGTAGCGTTCGTCGGAGCGCAGGTAGTCGATATCGTCCACGGAAATCAGGTGCAGTGCCTGGCCGACTGTGGCGCGGATCCAGCGCAAATGCGCGGGGCCCGGGTCCGGACGCAGCCTGGCGGCGAGCTGCTGCAAGAGCTCGTCGGTATTGAGGGCGGGTTCGTCGGCGTGCAGGCGGTGGATGAGCCGGCCGACCGTATCGGCAAGGCGCGACGCTTCGACGGGCTTGACCAGGTAGTCGAGCGCCCCTTCCGCGAAGGCGCGCACGGCGTACTGGTCGAAGGCGGTGACGAAGACCACGTGGGCGCGCCGGCCGATGGCATGTGCGGCATCCACGCCGGAAATGCCGGGCATGTGGACATCGAGAAAGCACACATCCGGCGTATGTTCTTCGAACATGGCGAGCGCTTCGCGGCCATTGCGCGCCAGGGCGACGATGTCGAGTTCGGGCCAGCTCTGGGCCAGCATGCGCACCAGGGTGTCGCGCAACAGCGGTTCATCGTCGGCGATCAGGGCGGTGGGGCGGCGGTTCATCCTGCTATCCTTTGTGCCGGGAAAATCAGTTCGACTTGCACGCCATGGGGCTGCACTTCCACGAGCTGCAAGCTGGTGCCGCTGCCGAAACTGAGGAGCAGGCGTTCGCGCAAGGTCGACAAGCCGGTGCCCAGGCCGCCGCCAGCCTGCGTCAATCCTACCCCGGTATCGCTGACGCGGACGCGGCATTGCAAACCGGACAGCTGGACATCGATATCGATGCGGCCGCCCTCTTCGCTCGGATCGATGCCGTGGCGGACCGCGTTTTCCACCAGGGTCAGCAGAGTGAGGGGAGGACATCGCAGCGGCAATGCTTCGGGGTCGGCCTCGATGGTGAAGACCAGGCGGTCGGGCATGCGCATGTGCATCAGTTCCAGATAGGAGCGGACCAGTGCCAGCTCATCTTTCAGCGTACTGAAAGGCGCATCGAGCAGCGGGACGGCCGCGCGCAGGTAGGCGATCAGGGTACCGAGCACTTGCGACGCTTTCGGGGAACCGGTATCGACCAGGGCCTGCACATTGGCCAGTGTATTGAAGAGAAAGTGCGGCTGGACCTGGGCTTGCAGCAGGCGCATGCGCGCGTCGAGTGCCTGGCGTTCCAGTTCGCTCCTTTCGAGCTCGAAAGAAAGTTGCTGGCGCCTGGCAAACGCTTCGCGCTGTCGGACCATGGCGCCCAGCGCGATCCAGGGCGCGAACAGCACGCCGGTCACGATCAGGATGATGATGCCGGTCACGCGCAATTTATTGTGCACGAAGTCGAAGTTGCCGCCGGTCGTCAGCCAGTAGGCCAGCAAGGCGGCGAACGGAACGGCAACGAGCACCCCCAGCACCTGCAAGACCCAGCGCGCGAACCAGGGCGGCAAGGTGCGCGGCCACCGTTCGAACAGGGAAAACGCGAGCAGCGTGGCCAGGCCGACCACCCAGGCGCGGCTGATGACAAGGAGCGCCGGCGACGTGGACGGCAGCGTGTTCAGCATGCCGATCAATGTGGCGAATCCAAACGTGAACAGCAGCCGGCGCACGATCGTCGTGCGCGCATTCTGCTGATCGGGCGTGATGGTTGATTTGTTCATGTCACGGACTCTATCGCGCAGCCGCCTTAGCCACAAGGAAGATCGGGCGAATCACGGTTTGGCATGCATGGATGACGGAAACCAGAACCGGGGTCAGACCTCGGCGGAGGAACATTTCTCGCCGGAGGTCTGACCCTGGTTGGGAAATGTGGACGAAAAAAAACCCCGAGGCCATTGGCTCCGGGGTTTTTTCATATAACTAGCCTGACGATAACCTACTTTCACACTGGTTGCAGCACTATCATCGGCGTAAGCTCGTTTCACGGTCCT
>Ga0187844_10003566_pt1 | contig 10352 bp, 3 predicted proteins | sample SpaLakP09_SKY_50_FD_134517 | JGI IMG/M metagenome (GOLD analysis project Ga0187844, IMG submission 134517) | Oligotrophic lake water microbial communities from Sparkling Lake, Wisconsin, USA - SP09_SKY_50 | ecosystem: Environmental > Aquatic > Freshwater > Lake | place: USA: Sparkling Lake...
CCGGCGGAGTTACCGGCGGGGTTACCGGCGCGATCGTAAAGTTGCGAGTCGCACTGCCTGATAGGTAGGTGTTGTTACCGGATTGAGTTCCAGTAATTGAACATAAGCCAGCCGAGACGTAAGCGATTGTCGTATTAATTACGGTACATACGTTCGTGGTTGTGCTTGTAAACACAATTACTAAACCTGAAGTCGCACTCGATCCACTAATTGCCCCGGGACCTGGTAATTCCGCTGCTGCACCTGATGGCAGAGTGAAGGTAATTGTTTGGGAGCTCTTACTAATGACAAAGGTCTGCGTCACATTAATTGCGGAGTTGTAGACCTCGTTACCGGCTTGTGCAGCAGTTATTGAGCAAGACCCTGCGCCCGTGAAAGTAACTGTTGCTCCCAAAACCGAACACGTTCCTGAGGCCGAAAATGTCACCACTAAATTAGATGACGCTGTCGCTGAGACGGCTAATGGTCCAGGCATGGTCTTTGGAGTAATTGCAGCGAAGGTGATTGTTTGTGCAGACTTAGAAATCGACACATTCTTTGTTGCGGTTCCAATCGCGTACGGAGATGCTGCAGGAACAGTGGCGGTCAAAGCACAAGAACCTGCCGCTTCGCCCTTAATGACTCCAGTGGCCGCGTTAAAGGTACATGCTCCAATTGGGTTTCCGACTGCCGAAATTGTAACTGTGCCACCTGATGGTGCTGTCGCAGTGATTGGTGCAGAAGTGGCACCCACTGCAACGGCAGAGTTTGCAGAAGCACTAAAGGTGGGTGTGTTATCGGTAGTTGCCACTGGAGCTTCAACTGTTCGCGTTGTGGACGAAGGAGATGGGGCACTATCGCCAACTAAGTTTGTTGCGATAACTTTGACAACATATGTTCCTGCGGTCAGTGTTGCAAAACTAGTAGTTGTTGCACCAGTAACGCTTGCGGTGCGAAGAGCTGAGCTCTGATTTGTGGAATTATAGAGGCTTACGGTGTAACCAGTAATTGTGCTGCCCCCATTACTTGGAGCAGTCCATGTCACATTCATTGTTGTGCCATCGACAGTAGCTGTTGGTGCTGCGGGAGTACTTGGTGCAGTAGGTGTTGTCACAGACGCAAACGAAGCGGCAACCGACGATCCTGTTGCGTTATTTGCAGTGATAGTAAAGGCGTAGGGGGTACCAGCTGTTAAGCCAGTAATAACTTTGCTTGAATCTGTGGCAAGCGCTGAAACCGAAGTAGCAAGACCAGTGGCGCTTATCGTGTAACTGGTAATTGCAGATCCACCAGTATTTGTGGGTGCAGTCCAGGTCAGCGTTGCCTGTCCAACACCAACTGTCTGTGACGATATTCCTGGCGAAGAAGGTACTGACTGGGCAGTTCTGGTAACGGAGGCAGAAGTTGCTGTTGTTCGCGGTGTCGCGGCATCACTTGCCTGGACTTCTGCTGAATAGGTGGTTCCACCCGTCAGATTGTCAAAGGTTGTTTGATAGGTCGTAACTCCAGGGCTAAATGCAACTGAGGCAGTTCGATCAGTCTGGCCGGCAGCAGAAAGGGTGACAACATAACCAATGGCACCAGTAACCGATGACCAACTTACCGCCAATGAAGCGGAGTTTGTGGCAGCTCCCGTCGATGATGCGTTAGCAACGGCCACATTTGTCGGAGTACCTACAGCAGCATGTGCGATCGGATGGAATCCCAACAATAACAGTGCGGAGGCAACGAGAATCGAGTTAAGTTTTTTCATATCGATCACTTCGTTGCTAACGCGATGTCTTTAGTGGTGCTATCCGTAGGCGTAAATGCTTGGACCAATCCATCCACATATTGAACGTCGCCAGATGCATTAATGGGGAAGACTTTGATCGTCCAAGATTTTGAATCATCAAGCTGCAATCCGTAATTTCCGGTTGCATCTGTAGCGGTTACGACGGCCGTTGCGGCGTCATTGCTCCAGTTAGCGTAGACAATCGCACCAGCTATCGCTGTACCACCTGCACTAGCAGTGACTCTGCCAGTCACATTGCCGGCGTTGAGAGTAACTATCTGCGCACCTGCTGCGATGGCACCACAACCTGGCAATGCCGCTGCCGTCAGAGTCCCAGAGGTATTTGTTATGCGACAAACAGTTCGAGCGCCCGCACGCCCAGGGGCTGGATTTGATGTCACGCGATAGTAGGTACCACCTGTATTTGGTGCAAGTGATAGCGCAACTCCGCCCTTATCATCAATTCCGTATCCGCCTACCCATGAACTATTGACTCCATCAACTAGTTCCACTCCAACCCAACCCCACTTATTAATTGTGGAATCAGAAGCTAAGACCCTAAGAACTAAGTTTGGACTTGCCAATTTGAAATCTGAACTGTTGTTATTCAAATTTGCAAATGTCAGGGTGATTCCAGAATCTCCGTACATGCGAGTGGAGTATGTCTGGCGCTGATCCCACGGTGCGTTTACTTCAACAGTAAATGAATCGTAAACTGTTGAGGTATCGATGTTAAAGATTGCCCACCCAGAACTATCTGTCACAGAACCTGCAATCCAGACGCGAGAATTGATATTTGACTTAGGAATTGCAAAGAGTGCAACCCACGCTCCTGCACCAACAGGCGTCGAATCTGGCTTTAAAACACGAAGACGAGTGTTTGGTGCAGATAGTTTTACCTCAATGGAGAGGTTATCCGGATCAGAATTTGCTCCGATTACTACTTCAGGCAGGCTGGCACATGGAGTTCCAACATCTCCAGAGTTGCAATCCAATCGGACCACATCGCTGTTGCCATAAGGAGGATCTATAACAAGGTGAATCTTCTGACTAGAGCCTTCTGTCAACCCAGTATTTGCCGCAGTGAAATCTGCCTTGGAGAGGAATATCCCAACTCTGCCGCTTGCATCACTTTGGGCATGGGAGTGCCAGTTTCCAATCTGAATACCCACATGTGAATAGGGCAAGACTGCATTTGATGCATCCTTGATCGTGAAGGAAAGATTCGGAGCACGTAGATCAAGCTGTACTGATGGGCCTGCAACTATGCAGCCACCAACAGCGCTTGTGACCGCTCCCCCGGAAACTGTGACGGAACAGGCGGCTGACTTGGCAACACCACTTACGTTCCACGGAGTGTTCGCTTCGAGTTTATAAGTACCATCGACAATAGCCAGGCCAAAACTTCCATCGTTTCGGGAGTTAGTTCCATATTGCCATTGTGTTTCACCTGTAGAGACCAACGTTGGAGTTACCCAGCTATTTGCAACTGGGGTTCCATCAGGCATCTTGACTACACCAGTAATTGAAGGTGATGCTAACGACATAGAGTATGCAGGACCCGATCCATACGTTTCAGTTACGACAGAAGAACCAGTGTTTGCATCCTTGAGTACACCTGACCCATTGCTTTGGACGGTAAATGTGTATGACTTGCGGGTAGATGTAGAAGATCCATTCCACGGTGGATTTACATTCAACTGATAATCCGTGCTTCCAATCAGAGGGGCTGGCGCATTAAGTGCGAAGAAGCCGTTCTGATCTGTATTGGCTCCGCCGATTCCCTGGTTCTTTGACGTATCTACCAGATCAATCCATGTGTACGGTAGAACAGCGTTTGTGGATGGATCGCGCACAATTCCACGTATGTTTGGAAGTGTCAGCGTCAATGTCTCAGCGACAGTTGCGCGGCCACCCAGGGCAGCAATCGTCAAGGTGGTTGCTGCGTAAATTCCACCTAATTCGGCGTTACCGTTGAGATCGACACGAGCATTGATTGCCTGAGCAGGATTAGCAAGATTGAAGCGAGCGACGCCTTGCGCATTTGTTGTTGCGCCACCAAGCCAGCCAACGTTTGGAGCATCCAAATTAACCCACAAATTAGCTGTCGATTGACCATTAGGGGCAAGGACAGTGATGCTGGTATTTGGATTAAGTAAGCGAAGCGAAATGCCAGTTGTCGTTCCAGCTACTGGAAGTAGTGCTGTAATTGAATCCGCATTTGTAACCACTAAATTAGAGTGCTGAGGGTTGAAATTTTCTCGCACTTCAAGTCGTGAAGTATTTGCAGCGAAGACGGAAAAACCTGTTGGAGGATTTAGTGCCCAGGCTCCGGTGTTATCTGTATTTGTGCAGTTCCATGTTTGCGCACCTAAAACAACTAGATTGAGACAGACTGATGCATTTGCGATACCTATTTCGCCCGTAGGACCTTTAACTACTCCACTCCACTTTGGATTTTGCAGATTGATATCTAGTGATGCTACTGGTGATCCAGCTCCGTTCTTTACGGTTGTAACCCCCAATAACGTTGTTACCGTTATTGACTCAGTCAAATTGGAATTTGCATAGGTTGCATCTCCCCAAGGCGCACGAGCATAAAGCTTGTAGCGACCATCAGGTAGAGACATAGCCCAAACTCCTGTGCTCGGAGCAGTATTCGCGCTATTCATCCACATTTCCTGCCCTGTTGCTTGATCGACAGCAACAACTTGCGTGTTGCCAATTGGCGTAGTCCCATTAGGCGCGAGCACGCGTCCAGTGAGCGTAGCTTCACCTAGTGCCAGATCGAGAGTCGATGTCACTGCAGCACCGTTATAAGACGCAGATACGACTCCGTTAGTCACAATGACAGTAATTGTGTATGACTTACGAGTATTGGTTGAGTAGACAGATGAATTTGATGGATTGACAATCAACTCGTATTGCCCCGCTTGAGTTAGGTTTATTGAAGCGATTCCATCTGAACCGGTGCTCGCCCAATCAACAAACTGATTGTTTCGACGAATTTCCACACCTGTGTATGCAACGTCAGCTTTACCTGCTGCAGTGACCTTGACTCTAAGTGTAGGCGCCGCCAAAACTAGATCCCCAAGGTTTAGCTTTTCGCCAGCACCTGTAATGGTGAAATTCGGGGTATAGGAAGATGCAAAGCCCAAGCCGTAAGGTTCAATACGAAGGCGATATGTACCTTGAGTATCAACGAAAATACTAAAGAATCCATCACGATCTGTGTTAGCCCAGGTGATCCAATCCCAATTGATTCCATCTGAACGCAACTTAAATAGTGAGAGATTTACCTGGCTTGTGTTGGATGAACCAACAGAGTTTCCATTGGAATCTACAATATGTCCTGACAAGTTTGCCGAGGCAGCTTCAAGTACAAACCTACCTGACTCAGCAATCAGCGGAGTACTCGATCCATTAGGCGTTACCGTAAATACGTCTTGAGCGTCAACACTGATGTTGTATACCTTAGACGCCAGACCAGTAATGAATGATCCTGAATTACCCCATGGATAAACCGTTGCAATATATATACCTGGAGCTAACTTTGCAGAGACAAGTCCTGGTGTAGAGGGATTTAAGCCAACACCTATATAGAAGCTTCGGGTCTGCCCATTGACTGCTTCGATCTGAACGTTTCCTGACGTCAAGCCAGTACTAGTCAGAGGATTATTTACGATCATTTTAAAGTTTGGAGTAGGGAGCTTGATGACGATCGATGTCCTGGTCTCGCCAGAAGTTGAGATCACAGTAATGCTCTCTGCACTTGAAACCATGATGTCACTACTAAAGCCCTCGGTGTAATCACCTATACCCTGAGGAAAGGCTCGGATTCGATACTTACCTGGATCACTGACGCGGAGTGAGAATGTTCCATCTTCTGACCAATTGCCACCTGGCGCCCATCGCCAGTACGAGTTTCCTCGGTCATCAGTTGTCCATTGTTCTAAGTTCAGACTGATGCCTTTTCCTTGATTTGCATTGAACCCACTGATTGCATCTCCATTGGAATCTTTAACCACTCCAACAAGATTTGATGCTGCGGGTGAAAGAGTGTAGGTGCCAGATCCATCTGGCGTAATTGCAGGTTCTGCTCCTGATGCAACGGACGAGATTACCCCTGAGCCGTTAACAACAATTGTGAATTCCTTAACCGCATAATTTGAACCATTAGGGCCATAAATTCTAAACAAGTACGTTGTCGATGGCTTCAAATTGACGCCCATAGCGCCGGTTAGCAATGGTGTTCCCGAGCAATTGTTTTGCTGTCGATTCTGATCTGAGTCGATAGTTAGCTCACAGTAGCCCGCGTAACTACTGGCCAAAATTGAAGCTGTGTTGCTTGGATTTACAATTTTAAAGAAGAAATTAGAAGCCTGGAAAGGTAGAACGTACTTTCCTGAATCATTTGGCAGATATTCCGAGTTGGATGAATCTCTTACCGAGGTAACCACTCCATCGGCCCCAACGACCACAGTAAATTGACGGCTGGAGACAGATGTATTGCTCCGATTTGGATAAATAACGAACCTATAGGTGCCCGGGTTAAGGGCGGCCCGGAACTCAGCAGCACTCCCTCGCGATTGGACCCCAGTCCCAATATTCCCACCCTGCAGAGAATAACTAGCTTGATTTCGAGCGCTTGCGGTGTCGGGAGAACTCGTCATGCCTGGTTGGCTGATGAAAAACCTAAAATTAATTTCACGAATAGGGATTGTGACTGCAGGAACTCCAGCGATCTCAATTAATTGGAGATCTCCATTGAGTGAGTCGGTCACGGTCAGAGTTTCAGAATTCGTTCCAGTGTTTACTTTAAAATCGTAACTTCCAAGGGTTTGATCACTCGGTATAAAGTTAAAATGATACAGACCTGAACGGTTAGGAAAAAGGAAAGTTCCACCTGATGAGTCGTTCAAAGTACCTAAATATCTTCGATCCTCATCAATTTCAGTATCGATGTTTAGATTCCCAGGTACCGGTGTTCCATTAGCGTCCCGCATTTGAACTGAAAACCGTGTACCACTTACTGGAGGCGCAACAGGGATGGTGGTAACCCACGGTCCATCTGGTGAAGTTGAGAAACCATCAACGTTGGACCAAAAGGGTTCTCCGATAAATGAAGTAGAGGTCTCATCCGACCCAGATAGAAAGACAACAGGCAAAAATTTGTGGGCGGTGGCCGTGTCAATTTCAATTAAAGCGGACCCGTTTCCTTGCAGTTGCCCACTTCCCGAAATTGCATCTTCTTCAAACTGATAAATTTTCCCAGAATTCTCATCTAGTTGCCATACAAAGACTTCGCCAGAAACTCCTTCGGTTAGACCAAGGGGTGTTGAATCTGCATTCGATAACTGAATTGTGAGATTTCCGTTGGGTGCACCATCGCCCCCTCCACCTGGATTGCAACCCATTGCATCTGGACTTGCCGCACAATTAACTGACTGGAGTGTAAATATTCCCTCTCCCGAGGCGATAACCTCTGTCATGCTTTCCAAATTGAATACTCGAATGAACGAGCCACTCCCGTCGTTGAAAACCATATAAAAGAAAGAACCTGATTCGTAACTTTCGGGGCTCAGATTTGAAGATGAATTGAGGAAATAGATCTTCTTTGTGATATTCGGGTCATTATTCTGAATCCCAGTAAAAATTTCAGACATATTTACCGTGCTAGATTCAACATTGACTGTGGATGGAATCGAAACACCAATCGGCCCGCTTCGCTGTAAATCCACTGCGCTAAAAAGTTCCCACTTTGGTTGCAATCCATTTTCAGAGGCGATAAAAACCGAACCTTGATCATCTGTTGATTCTGGATAATAAAGATACGAATTTAAGGGAGCAAAGTTGCCTGAGCTATCCCTCAAACTCACCATGAAGGCTGTTTGCTTTAAATTGATAGTTACACTTTGCGAGCTCGAACGGTCAAAGCTTCCAGAAAAATAGACTGCAGATTTGGTATCGGATGCTGAAGGCAAAATTTGGATAGTGGTGTAGTCACAGGGCGCACCTTCCCCTTGACATGACGAATTTGTACTTAGTGGGAGTGCTACAACTCCAAGGCCATTTACGTCTGTGACAACTGTCAAAGAGTCAAAAAAATTCCTCTCATCCCCTTGTCCGTACCAACTTCCGTACTGAACAGATATCTGTGCATCAGCGACCGGCTCATTGTCAGAACCGAGCACGGTGACGTTTTTAGTCACTACCGCAGGATCAGATGCAGCCGCCCCATTCAAAAAGGTGTTGGTTGCTGTATTCCACGGAGAGAACAAGCTCAGGATGAGAGATAAGACTGTGATCCGAATTAGGCGATCTTTTTTCATGTGCAACTCATTCCGTTGATTGAATCTCTACTTGCAGGACCGGGCCCAAAAAGAGAATCCTGCATTGAACCCGAATGGAACTATGGGGTGAGTATTCCAAAGTGAGGGATCTTGTTGAGTCATTTGACCGGTCAAGCTTTTCCTATTTCTGAAAAGTGGTTCTCTCGTGCCTTGACAATGGACCACGACTAGGCATCATTAAGAATGTAAGTTCTGATGAGGTTTTTTAACCCGACAGAATGAAGTCATGCCGATATGTTGGAGAGATTATTTAAATTGCAGTGAGAAACCGTGAGAAGTCGTCCATGCCTAAATGAATATGGCAGGCCATTATTGGACCGATGGCAATTAGCTTGACTATTTCTGGAGTTCGGATGTTGAGAAAGTTAGTTGTTCTTCACAAATTCTGATGCGTGAGGAAAGCCGTTGGCTTCTAGCTTCTCTGCCATCTCAGCTTTTACAGCCTTAACAACCTTGTGTGTTCCGTCGCAATTCTTCTCTTCATCTCTTGTGTATGTGCAGGAACAAGCGCCCATGATTTTCCTCTTTCGTTAAAGTCGTAGGGCGAATCGTATCGGGTAAGGATGGAATTTGCCCTTTAAATGAAATAGAGCTGGGGCATCTCACCCCAGCCCTCCTCACACTTTCTCTTTACTTAAGCTTCTTCTGAATAGAGATCGTGGCTGATCATTACTGCTGAGTCCAGATCTTTATTCTTTTCCATCCATGCCTTCATCGCAGCACTTTCACCGATTGCGTCATTAACGGCGCCGTTATCTGTCAGGCTCTTAAAGGTTTGGATGATGACGATATTTCCGACATCTTTGCCAGCGTGACCATTGAGGACCAAGATGTCGCTGACGCCATTGTCTTTAAAGATTGCTGAAACTTCTGCCCATGACTTCAAGAACTGCGAGCGCTTTCCGACGTGGGGTTTCCATACTGAGATTTCGTATGCTCTTGCCATTCTTCTCTCCTCTGTTTACCGAGTTTCGGTTCCAATAAAGTAGACCTTTTTTACGGGTATTTGAAGAGTCGGTTCCCCTCAACAGGAAAGAGGCCCCAGGTGACGAAATCCCGGAGCCTCTAGCGATGCGTGTGACTGGCGGGATTCGAACCCGCAACCATCCACCTAGTCATAAGGGAGCTCTATCCGTTGAGCTACAGCCACACGCTCGCGAAGATTAGTTTCGAGACAAGAAGTTGAAAATCAACAATCAATTACTGTGGATAAGACTGATTAAGAATGTCGAAGTTATCTAGTGGTACCCTCAAACTACTTAGTCATGAGGGTGTACGTTCTATACGAGCTACACAGTGAGGCCCGCGGCAATCGCTGCGGGCCTTTTCATTACTTTTTTCTTGGCTATAAAGAGCGGGCGTGGGCATTAATCACCTAAGAAATTGAAAAATTGATCTCTTCCCCTTGGCTGTAAGCGTGAGTAGGTAGCCCCTTGAGAACGTGAACCTTTGCCTGGCCGTGTACCTGCCACGTTGATTGGGTTGGGCGCTTCACGAGTGCAGTGAGTTCATCGATTCCAACCACAATCCGATCATCGGGTGCATGTAGCAACACAGTTGCAGCGCTATCTGGAATCCATTTAAAGAATTTGTTGTAATGCGGGATGACTCGAATATCAGGAAGCAGGGAAAGCCCAGGTGTTGGTTCACGTTTGAGCATTCGAAAGTTTGGCACGTGAGCACTTAAGACCATTGCGCCTGCGCTGCATCCAGCCAATGAAGATCCTGAGTTCCAGTTCTTTACGATGGAGTGCCAGACCGGAGTATCGCGAAGACTTTCAGCTAAATGGTGTGGGTCTCCCCCAGATAAGTAGATGAGTGCGGAGTCATTGATCTGATCTGCAAGGACGGGATTGAGTGCGCCTTCACGGTTATAGATTGGAAGAAAGATTTGTTCAACACCTAATTTATCTGCCTGTGCTTTTCCGAGTGCGCGCCAGTAATCGAGGCGGTCTTGGCTCTCGCGACCTGCCGCAGTTGGAATCTGAATGTAGGTGGGTTTCTTGCCAAGGGCGAGGGCATCAGCGATCAGGGATTTTTCAAGGTCGGCCATCGCTGGCAGGTATTCGCCCGAACCAACGAGTGCGATTGAACCGGACATGAGGTCGAGTCTAGGACTCTAGGAGGGTGACAGAACAGCCAAAAATTAACCTAAAAGTCCGAAATTTGAACTAGAAGTTCCCCTCTAGAGGCCCTAACCTCGTACAAAATCCAGAATGGATTAATTCAATCACGGAGGCTTTCAA
>Ga0187844_10003568_pt1 | contig 10345 bp, 9 predicted proteins | sample SpaLakP09_SKY_50_FD_134517 | JGI IMG/M metagenome (GOLD analysis project Ga0187844, IMG submission 134517) | Oligotrophic lake water microbial communities from Sparkling Lake, Wisconsin, USA - SP09_SKY_50 | ecosystem: Environmental > Aquatic > Freshwater > Lake | place: USA: Sparkling Lake...
GCTTACCCTCATATCTATGGCTCGGACACGGCGAACAATCAATCTGACAATTTTTGTCTTTTATCGACAAAAGTTTGTCTTTAAAACCATTTTTTGGTAAAGCGCAATCGCTTCAATCGCAGCGTAAATTTCAGTCTAGATTTTTAGGCAAGATACCGCGCAAGCCACTTCGAAAAATATGATTGATCATCGACCATCGTTGTCGATTATCAATCTAGTTTTTACTGATGAGCGAAATCAACGTCATCAAACTTTCGTTCGATTCAAAAAAATTCTCCTCGTTACTATTCACACTCAATTAATTATGTGTCAGGCACGCAATTTGCCAATTCGAACCAATCCACACCATTTAGTGGATCAACTTTCATTGATCTAGTCTAGGGAGTACCTAATGAGAAATACCAAACGCGTTCGTTCTTTACGAGCTACGCAAGGCTTTACGTTAATTGAATTAATGATCGTCGTCGCGATCATCGGCATCCTCGCCGCTGTGGGTATACCCGCCTATCAGGACTACACCGCTAAAGCGCGTGTTGCTGAAGGCCCAAGTCTAGCGTCACCCGCTTTTACTGCACTGGGGGTCGCCTGTAGCGATGGAACTCTAGCCGAGAGAGCTGCAGCTCTTACTCACGATGACCTAGGGCTGCCAGTCGCTACTACCATCACCGGACGATTTGTTACGGGTGTTACTGTCGTGGGAACCTCAGCCACCACAGCGATTGTAACTATTGCCTATAACGGCCTCATTCCCGGCGTAACTGCTGGTAACAACCTTGTGTATACCGGCACCTGCGCCGCAGGCTCTGGATTGAGTTGGGCAATTGCTGGCACGGTTCCAGCGCGTCTACAACCTAAAATCTAATTTAGTCTAATAAAAAATGGGGAGCACTTGCTCCCCATTTTTTGGTCGACTAAATAAAGTTAACTCGATCGATTTAACTTAATCGGATCAACTTACAACGCCGCTTTCAATAATCTGCCCATCTCTGATGGATTACGCGTTACTTTAATTCCGCACGCATCCATAATTTCTAATTTAGCCTGAGCTGTATCAGCACCACCCGAGATCAACGCACCAGCGTGACCCATACGTTTACCCGGAGGGGCGGTTACGCCAGCAATGAAACCAACCACCGGTTTTTTCATATGGTCTTTGATCCACTGCGCTGCATTGGCTTCATCGGGACCACCGATTTCACCAATCATAATTACCGCATCGGTATCAGGATCGTCGTTAAACATTTGCATAATGTCTATGTGCTTTAAGCCATTGATGGGGTCACCACCAATACCGACGGCTGACGATTGGCCTAAGCCTAACGCCGTTAACTGACCCACGGCTTCGTAGGTGAGTGTCCCGGAGCGCGAGACCACACCAATACGACCTTTTTTATGAATATGGCCGGGCATGATGCCGATCTTAATTTCATCGGGCGTGATTAAACCGGGGCAGTTAGGGCCGAGCAAAAGTGTTTTGCTACCGGCTTTTTTCATTTTGTCTTTCAGCGCCAGCATGTCACGCACCGGTATGCCTTCGGTAATGCAAATGGTGAGGTCAAGCTGAGCTTCAACCGCTTCCCAGATCGCATCAGCCGCGCCAGCAGGTGGCACATAAATAACTGACACGGTTGCACCAGTCGCTTGTTTGGCTTCTTTTACGGTGGCGTAAATGGGTATGTCTTCAAAATTTTCGCCAGCTTTTTTTGGATTTACACCGGCGACGAAACAATTTTTCCCGTTGGCATAGTCTCTGCACATACGTGTGTGGAATTGACCGGTCTTGCCAGTAATGCCTTGGGTAATGACTTTGGTATCTTTATTAATCAGGATTGACATGGTTCTTCCTCACTTATTTACCGCTAGCGGCGGCAACCACTTTTTGTGCTGCCTCTTCCATCGTGTCTGCTGAGATGATGGGCAATCCAGAGTCAGCGAGCATTTTTTTACCGATATCTTCATTGGTACCCTTCATGCGAACTACCAAGGGTACTTTGAGAGAAACGGCACGTGATGCGGTGATCACACCCTCAGCGATCACATCGCAACGCATAATGCCGCCAAAAATATTCACTAAAATCGCTTGCAGGTGAGGATTGGTCAGCATGATTTTGAAAGCTTCAGTCACTTTCTCAGCCGTAGCACCACCACCCACATCTAAAAAGTTAGCTGGCTCACCTTTGAATAACTTAATCGTGTCCATGGTTGCCATCGCAAGACCGGCGCCATTCACGAGGCAGCCGATATTTCCATCTAAAGAAATGTAGGCTAGATCAAATTTTGAGGCTTCAACTTCGGCCGGATCTTCTTCATCGATATCGCGGTAAGCGACAATTTCTGGATGTCGGTACAAAGCGTTTGAATCGAAATTAAATTTCGCATCCAGCGCAATCACTTTGCCATCACCCGTAATGATCATTGGGTTGATTTCAGCAAGTGATGAGTCGGTATCCCAGTACGCCTGATACAAACCTTGCAAGAGAGTTCGTGCGGCAGGGATGGAACCGGCCGGCACACCAATTTTTGCGGCAATATCGTCAGCTTCTTTATCTTTTAATCCAGTCGCTGGATCGATTTCAATTTTATGAATCAGTTCGGGATGCTTCTCAGCGACTTCTTCGATATCCATACCGCCTTCGCTAGACGCCATTAATACCACGCGCTGCGAAATACGATCTGTGACCATCGAAACATATAATTCTTTTTTGATGTCTGCGCCTTCTTCAACCAGCAACCGACGAACTTTTTGTCCTTCGGGTCCTGTTTGATGCGTGATCAGTTGCATACCCATAATCTGGTTCGCGTACTCACGCACCTGATCGATGGATTTTGCTACTTTAACCCCGCCACCCTTGCCGCGACCGCCGGCATGGATTTGTGCTTTAACAACCCAAACTGGACCGCCTAATGTTTCGGCAGCTTTGATCGCTTCATCAACATTCATACAAGCGATACCGCGCGGAACTGTAACGCCGTATTTTTTGAGTATTTCTTTACCTTGGTATTCGTGAATCTTCATGCGGACTTCCCTTCCGATGCAATGGATATGGATTTAATCAAGTTTCTTAGTTTTTACTTAATGCTTTGCTGAATAAAAATTTTACGTTTTGGATTTAGACTGTTTAACGAGAATTCAAATTTAATTATTGGTGCTAGGTTTAATGTGCCAACGCGGATAAAATTTTTCAACTGCAGGTCCATCACGACGCAAAGCATGACAACGATCGAGTTGAAATGGCACCTGAGTCATATCCATACCTGAACCTGTATCACCCGTCGGCAAAACATCGCCAGCGAATGCCTGTATGGCAGCGGTAGGCAGCACACCAGCCAGCTCGGTCAAGTGTGTGCAACCTTCTATACCAGCTAAGCGTTCCCGTAATTCTTTACGGAAGCCTCTCATCAAGTTCAGACCAATGAGTTTTTTGTAGGCAGGACCAATGGTGTTGCAATAGCCGGGATAGGGAACCGCATCGGATACCGCATCGACGTCAACTATCGTCAAGCTGGTATTGATGGTGATTCGCAGCCAAAGATCATGAATGGGATCGCCTGGTAAGCGGTCACCAGAAGCTAAATGAGACACACGGGTTTTGGTATCGGTGATACGGGTATCGATATCCCACAAGCCGTCTTCTCGCTCAAAGGCCTGTGCTTCTATGTTGCGAACATGGCGCAAAGCACGAGATAGTTTCGGCGCGGGGAGTGACATAGTTCCGATAGCGTACGCAAAAGCTTGTTAGCTTGAGCACGAATTCTGGAATTGTGCAGCCTGTCGCAGTTTCTACGACTGGTGCCGCTCATGCGGCGCTGCAAAGCTGCCGAAGTTTAGCACAGACCACTAGAGCGATAGGCTAAAGAGGTTACCAGAATACCAATCATTAAGCTTACTAATGAACTTAAATGCTGGCGAACTTATAGGCTGGTGAGCTAATTTTTAACTTGACTCTATGTGGCGGGCGCGTTTGATGACGAACTGAATTGCGCTATTTGAAAAGCCCCGCTGCTGTAAGAAACGCATTTGCTTTGCACGCTCCTCATGCGAGGTAGCAGCCACCCCAAATTTTCTTTCCCAAACTTGGAAAGCGCGCTCATTCTCGCCTTCCAACAAGGAAATTCGTAACGGAGACACATATTCATCATCCAAACCATGACTTTGAAGTTCAGACAATATGCGTGAACTACCAAATCGGGCAGCGCGTCGATTAACTAAGGATTCTGCAAAGCGCGCTTCAGAAAGAAATTTCTGCGCCACTAGCCAATCCAGCAACTGATCGAGATCGTCTCCCTCTTGGATATGACGCGTCAATTTGCGCGCCAATTCAAGCCGGCTGTGCTCGCGCGCCGATAGATACCTCAGCGCCCGAGCTTTCAGGCTAATTCTTGGTCGCGCCACAACGAATCAACGATGATGAATCAAGGACGACGAATCAAAGACTATTAAGTATCAAGCTTCTTTTGCCTCAGCGGCAGCCTTAGCGGCTTTTTTTGTAGGCGGTGCCTCATCATCAGCGGCGGCTGTAACCGCCGCAGGCTTGACAGACTTGGCGGGCAAAGATGGTAAAACTGGCACGCCCAAATGCTCACGAACCTTATTCTCGATTTCATGTGCTAGCTCTGGACGATCTTTGAGATACGTACGCGCATTATCCTTGCCTTGACCAATGCGCTCGCCGTTATAGCTATACCAAGCACCCGACTTTTCTACAATTTTTGCTTCTGAACCTAAGTCGAGAATTTCTCCCTCACGCGAAGTGCCTTCTCCATACAAAATATCGAAATGCGCTTCTCTAAATGGAGGAGCCACTTTGTTCTTAACGACTTTTACTTTGGTTTCATTGCCAATGACTTCGTCGCCTGATTTGATCGAACCGGTGCGACGAATATCCAAACGAACCGACGCATAAAATTTCAATGCATTGCCGCCGGTGGTGGTTTCTGGATTACCGAACATAACGCCAATCTTCATACGAATCTGATTGATGAAGATCACCATGGTGTTGGTACGATTGATAGAGCCGGTCAGTTTACGTAAAGCCTGTGACATCAAACGAGCTTGTAAGCCAGGTAAAGAATCACCCATGTCGCCCTCAATCTCAGCGCGCGGTGTCAAGGCAGCGACCGAATCGATAACAATCAGATCAACAGCACCTGAGCGTACTAGCGCATCGGTAATTTCCAATGCCTGCTCACCTGTATCAGGTTGAGAAATCAGTAAATCGTGAAGATTAACGCCGAGTTTTTGTGCATAGATGGTATCGAGCGCATGTTCAGCGTCGATAAAAGCGCAGGTGCCACCTATCTTCTGCATCTCAGCAATCACTTGCAACGTCATGGTGGTTTTGCCGGATGACTCGGGGCCATAAATCTCGACTACGCGGCCACGTGGCAAGCCGCCTACGCCCAGAGCGACGTCCAAACCCAGCGAACCGGTCGAAACAACCTGTATTTCCTCGGCCACTGCGCCATCCGCCATGCGCATGACCGAGCCTTTACCGAATTGCTTTTCTATCTGCGCCAGCGCTGCAGACAATGCTTTGCCTTTTTCGGAATTCGCCAGTTTTTTATCGTCCATGAGTTTCTCTCGATGCTGTGGAAGGTGGAATCAAGACCGTGCATGTTATTAAGCCCGGGTTTCGCAGTACTGTATAAAAAAACAGTAGATGATGCAAGCGGAATTTGAAATTCATTTATTACCTAATTGTTAACTTTGAATAACTGCTCACATGAAATACTTGGTTGCTGGCAACCTCCAAACCCAATAGACTGAGCCTCAGTTGACTAGAAAACTCCACAAATTATGCGCATCCTCCTCGCCGAAGACGACAGCGTGCTGGCCGACGGTCTGACTCGCTCGCTACGCCAGTCCGGTTACGTGATCGACTGTGTGAACAATGGCCAAGCAGCCGACAGCGCACTATCTGGTCAAGATTTCGATCTTTTGATTCTGGATCTTGATCTACCAAAAATTTCAGGCCTCGAAGTGCTTAGCCGCCTGCGGGCTCGCGACTCCAGAATTCCAGTGCTGATTCTCACAGCAGGCGATTCATTAGAGCAGCGCGTAAAAGCACTCGATTTAGGTGCGGATGATTTCATGGCAAAACCCTTTGCCCTGTCTGAACTCGAGGCTCGGGTGCGCGCACTCACGCGGCGTGGCGCCGGCGGCGGACCCACCATCATCAAACACGGACCGCTCGGTTTCGATCAGGTTGGACGAATCGCCTACATCAACGACACGATGATCGATCTCTCTGCGCGCGAGCTGGGTTTGCTCGAAGTGCTGTTAAAACGCAGCGGCAGGTTAGTGTCGAAAGAACAGTTGGTTGATCATCTGTGCGAATGGGGCGAAGAGGTCAGCAACAATGCGATAGAAGTTTACGTGCACCGCTTGCGTAAAAAAATAGAGGGCGGTGGTGTACGCATAGCCACTGTTCGAGGACTAGGCTATTGCCTCGAAAAATTTTCCCAGTCTGCGCCTGCTGAAAATCAGGATGCGGGTACTAGCTGATTGTGGACGTGCACATCAGCAGCCGAAAATCGATGCTAGCTAAAACGACAGAGTCACCTCAAGAACCAAGCTCTCAGCATTCATTGTTTGGCGAAATTTTAGACTGGATGCTGATGCCACTGCTGCTGCTTTGGCCCATCAGTATCGCGATTACTTATTTTGCATCGACATCGATTGCCAACGAGCCTTTTGATCGATCACTGGAAGATCGAGTTACTGTACTGGCACAACAGGTCAAAGAAAATAACGGTATCGTTAGCGCTCAACTTCCCTTATCGACACGCGATATTCTGAGAGCCGATGATGTCGACAATGTCTACTTCCAAATATCTGATCCTAAGCAAAACCTGATCGCTGGCGATCTGGATGTGCCCTACCCTGTCGAAGAAGAAAAACCGATTCCCTGGTCGGTGCTTTTACGTGATGCGCAGATACGCAACACCGAAGTTCGCGTAGCGTATGTATATGTCAATTTACAAACCGTGCTCGACCCTGCCTTAGATGCAGGTGAACCGCGCTACGCGTTGGTTCAAGTAGCAGAGACGTTAGAAAAAAGACGGCAACTTGCTAAGCAGATTGTTAAAGGTGTCATTTTTCCAGAATTTATTATTCTTCCCATCGCGCTAACACTCGTGTGGTTTGCCCTGACACGCGGCCTATCGCCCTTGGCCACTCTACAAGATCATATTCGTGCACGCAGACCGGATGATTTATCGCCGATTGATGCCAGCGCCGTACCTGAAGAAATTTCACCCTTAGTTCGATCGCTGAATGACATGCTAGCTAGGCTGTCGCAAAGCATACAACTACAAAAACGTTTCATTGCCGATGCAGCGCATCAAATGAAAACTCCGCTGGCTGGTATGCGCATGCAGTCCGAGCTTGCGATGCGACAGTCAGATAGAAAAGAGATTCAACACTCTTTAGAGCAACTCTCAAAAAGCTCTGAATCCGCTACCCGCATGATTAACCAATTACTTGCCTTGGCGCGTGCAGAAACACAGGCTGCGCAAACCATGCCATTTGAAAAAATTGAACTCACCGAATTATCTCGACATGTCGTGCAAGAGTGGGTGCAGGCGGCAATCACGCGGCAGATTGATCTTGGTTTTGAAGCTGAAAATATTGAACTACCGATCAGCGGCAATCCAACGATGTTGCGTGAGATGCTAAATAATTTGATTGATAACGCTCTGCGTTATACACCGGTACTTGGCACGGTGACTGTTCGCGTTCAGGCCGATAACCAACAGCGACTCGCCATACTTGAAGTCGAAGATACGGGTCCGGGAATTCCGCAATCAGAGCGTGCGCATGTCTTCGAACGCTTTTACCGAATATTAGGCACTGACGTTGAAGGGAGTGGCTTGGGCCTCGCTATTGTTCGAGAGATCGCCATTCGACACGGTGTCGATATCGAACTACTCAGTAATCCGCACAGCAAAGACCCGCGCTACCCTGGCAGCGTGTTTAGAATTTGCTTCAGACTCGAAAAATCTGTTTAAGAAAATTAGCGCGATGCTGAATCAAGAATCACCCACTAAAAATAACGATAGCTATGCGAGCTACTGGCCAACAGTACGCGTAATCACCTTCGTCTTACTCGCGCTCTGGTTACTATTGAATTTTGGCGTAATATTTTACGCACGCGAACTCTCTGGCTTACAGCTTTTTGGCTGGCCCATTCCGTTTTACATGGCAGCGCAAGGCACGATCCTAATTTACTTGCTGATCATTGGTGGCTACACATTGCTAGTCAATCGCTTAGAGCGCAAGCTAGCTAACGCAAACGAGTCGAAAGGCGTGAATGAGTCAGCCTAAGTCATCTCGTCAGCTAGGTCGTTACGTTGGTATTTTTACCTCAGGCTTGGCGCTGCTACTTATCTCACTCGCGATACTTGAGCGAGAAGGCTTCCCGCGCTTCTGGCTAGGGTATCTGTTGTTGTTTACCTCCATCGTCGTGTATGCGGGCATTGGTTTATTTAGTCGCACATCCGATCTGGCTGAGTACTACGTTGCGGGTCGCCGCATACCGTCTCTTTTTAATGGTATGGCGACCGCTGCTGACTGGATATCAACGGCTAGTTTCATTGGGCTTGCGGGCGGACTCTATTTACAAGGCTTTGATGGGCTGGCTTACATCATGGGTTGGACTGGCGGCTACTGTCTCGTTGCCTTATTGATTGCCCCTTACTTGCGCAAATTCGGCGGCTATACCGTGCCCGATTATCTTGCCGCTCGATTTGGAAAAAACGGTAACGGCAACTCGGTACGACTCATCGCTGTCGCTGCGACCTTACTTATTTCATTCATGTATGTCGTCGCACAAATCTATGGCGTAGGTTTGATTACGTCGCGCTTTACCGGCATTGATTTTTCAGTCGGTATTTTCTTGGGACTAGCGAGTATTTTAGTGTGCTCCTTCTTAGGTGGCATGTTAGCAATCACCTGGACTCAAATTGCGCAGTACATCATCATCATCATCGCGTTTACTATTCCAGTGGCTTGGCTATCCGCAAAGCAAACCGGTGTACCGATACCGCAGATTGCGTATGGATCCGCGATTGCAAAGCTAACAGCGTATGAATACATACTGGCCGATGACAGTAGCGAACAACAAGTGCGTGATTTATTTCGCAAGCGTGCAGAAAACTACGAAAAAAAAATAGCACAGTTGCCTAGATCCTGGGATGAAGGACGTATAGAAGCGCGCACGAACCTACAAGATCTGCATACGAACAACGCATCACTGATTGAGATTAAAGCCGCTAATCGCGTGCTCACTGATTACCCAAAAAGTCCTGCGGATGCCAAACGGCGATGGCAACAAGAAATGGATCTTGATCTCGCGCGTTCTCAGCCACTGCAATCACACACACAACCGTTTCAGGGATTCGACCGACAAAGCTCGGACATCAAACGCAATAATTTCATCGCTTTGATGTTTTGTTTGATGCTGGGTACAGCCGCACTTCCCCATTTGCTGATGCGATCTTGCACCACGACCTCGGTACAAGAAACACGCACCTCCGTATTTTGGGCTTTATTTTTTATCATGCTGCTGTACACCGCACTGCCCGCGATGGCGGTACTGGTGAAATTTGAAATCTATGCAAACTTGGTCGGCATCGATTTCGCAAACTTGCCGAGCTGGGTCACCTACTGGGCCAATATCGACAAATCCAAACCCATGATTAGCATCGTTGATATCAACATGGATGGACTCGTTCAACTGGCTGAAATAATGATTGATGGTGACATGATTGCACTGGCCGCACCAGAAATCGCCGGACTGCCTTATGTTATTTCCGCTTTGATCGCAGCGGGTGCGTTGGCTGCAGCGCTCTCAACTGCTGATGGTCTCTTATTAGTTATTTCGAGTGCCCTCGCGCATGACACGTATCACAGAATGGTCGATCCCGAAGCATCCAGTCTGCGGCAAGTCACTATTTCGAAATTACTATTACTAGTGGTTGCACTGCTCGCGACTTATGCGGCATCTCTCAGACCGGCGGATATCCTATCTTTAGTCAGCGCCGCCTTCTCTTTGGCTGCTTCTACACTTTTCCCTGCACTTGTTTTGGGCGTTTTTTGGAAACGAGCGAACCAGCAAGGGGCGATAGCTGGCATGCTCACTGGCTTTTTTGTCTGCCTCATCTATTTGGTGCAAACTAGTCCTGCTTTAGGCGGTGATATCAGCCGACTATGGTTTCATATCGCTCCCGTTTCTGCGGGAATTTTTGGCGTACCAGCTGCCTTCCTTGCCATGATCGTCGTGTCACTCATCACGGATCCACCCGGCCCTGACGAATTAGCCATGCTAGAAAATTTGCGAAGACC
>Ga0187844_10003573_pt1 | contig 10334 bp, 9 predicted proteins | sample SpaLakP09_SKY_50_FD_134517 | JGI IMG/M metagenome (GOLD analysis project Ga0187844, IMG submission 134517) | Oligotrophic lake water microbial communities from Sparkling Lake, Wisconsin, USA - SP09_SKY_50 | ecosystem: Environmental > Aquatic > Freshwater > Lake | place: USA: Sparkling Lake...
GCCGCCGGCGCGCGGATTGTCGCCGAGCGGCTGGCCCCGGCGGTCGCGGCCGCCTTGCGGGGCTAACCGCGCCGCACGCCGCCTAGCGGTCGACCAGCGACGGTGCAACGGGCGCAGCCGTGTGGGCCTGGCCGCCGAAGATCCGCTTCATCCGCCGCTCGGCCCGGGTCTTCAGGCCGTCCATCAGGACGAACACGACCGGGACATAGAGCAGGGACAGCAGGGTCGAGGTAATCAGGCCGCCGATCACGGCGATGGCCATCGGGGCCCGGAACTCGACATCCGCGCCGAAGCCCAGCGCCACCGGGGCCATGCCTGCGCCCATGGCCACCGTGGTCATCAGGATCGGCCGGGCCCGCTTGTGGGCGGCGTCCATGATGGCCTCGCGCTTGGTCATGCCGTCCTTCATCGCCATGATCGCGTACTCGACCAGCAGGATGGAGTTCTTGGCCGCGATCCCCATCAGCATCAGGATGCCGATCAGGGTCGAGATCGAGAAGCTGGACCGGGCCAGCACCAGCAGGGCGAAGGCCCCGCCGATGGCCAGGGGCAAGGCCACCATGATGGTGATCGGGTGCGCAAAGCTGCGGAACAGCAGCACCAGAACCACATACATCAGCAGGATGCCGGTGATCAGGGCGGCGGCGAAACCGACGACCATTTCCTGGATGAACTCGACATCGCCGGCCGCCACTTCGCTGACGCCGGGGGGCAGGTTCTTGACCGAGGACAGGTCATGGACGCGCCGGCTGGCCTCGCCCACGACGATGCCGTCGAGCTCGGCCGTAATCGTCGCCACCCGCGAGCGGTCCTGGCGGCTGATCTGCGAGGGGCCGGCCCCGAACCGCACATCAGCCACCGCATTCAGCGGCACCGGGCCGTTGGCGGTCGGGATCTGCAGGGTCTGGAGGACGGCAAGGTCCTCACGCGCGTTCTGGGTCAGCTTGAGCCGGATCGGAACCTGCCGGTCGCCGAGATTGTACTTGGGCAGGTTCTGATCGACGTCGCCGATGGTCGCCACGCGGACGGCCTGGGACAGGGTTCCGGCCGAAACGCCGGCCCGGGCTGCCTGGTCGGGCTTGGGCGTGACCACGATCTCGGGGCGGGCGATGGCGGCCGTATTGACCACGTGCGCCAGGCCCGGAACGCTGCGCATCTGGGCCTCGACCGCACGGGCGGCGGCTTCCAGCTGCGGGCCGTTGTCGCCGACGAGGCTCAGCTTGAAGCTGGTGCCGTCGCTGGGGCCGCCGCCGCTGTTGGAGCCGGCCCCGATCCGCGCGCCCGGGATGGCGGCGAACTGGTCGACCATCAGGCGGCTGAATTCCTGCTGGCCCATGCGCTCGCCCTTCGGAACCAGGTCCGCATTGAGGGTGGCGGTGTTGACGGCATTGTTGCCACCGATCGCGGCATAGACGCCGACCACCTCGGGGCGGGCCCGCAGTTCGCGGGTCATGCGCTGAACGATCGCATCGGTCTCGTCCAGGGTCGCGCCGGGCGGCAACTGCACCGAGAACGGGGCGCGGCCCCGGTCGGCCGCCGGTGAGAACTCGAACGGCAGCTTGGTGGCCAGGAACCCCGAGATCAGGATCATCGGCACGCCCATCGCCAGAACCTTCCAGCGATTGTCCAGCGACCAGGCCAGGCCCTTCAGATAGGGGCCCATCCACGAGGGGTCCTTGTCCTCATGCTTGGTATTGGCCTTAAGCATGTAGGCCCCCATCAGCGGGGTCAGCAGGCGGGCCACCACCAGCGAGAACAGCACCGAGACGCAGGCCGCCAGGGCAAAAGCCTTGAAGAACTGGCCGATAATGCCCGGCATGAAGCCCACTGGCGCGAACACCGCCACAATGGTGAAGGTCGTCGCCACGACCGCCAGGCCGATCTCGTCGGCCGCCTCCATGGCCGCCGCATAGGGCGTCTTGCCGCCCCGCATGTGGCGGACCATGTTCTCGATCTCGACGATGGCGTCGTCGACCAGAATGCCGACGGTTAGCGAGAGCGCCAGCAGGGTGATGCTGTTCAGCGACTGGTTCAGCGGGGCCATGATCGCGAAGGTCGGCAGCAGAGACATCGGTATGGCGACGGCGGCCAGCAGCGTCGCCCGCCAGTCCCGCAGGAACAGCAGCACCACCAGAACCGCCAGGATCGCGCCGACGATCAGGGCTTCCATCGAGGCCAGATAGCTGTCCTCGATATATTTCACCTCCGAGGTGATCTCCTCGATCTCGACCTCTGGATGGGCCGCGTCGAGCTTGGCGACCGCCTTGCGGACTTTCTCGGCGGTCTTGACCTCGCTGGCACCACGCGAGCGGACCATATTGAAGGTCACCACTTCCTGGCCGTCATAGCGGGCGCGCGAGCGGGGCTCGGCCCAGCGGTCCGAGACGGTCCCCAGGTCGCCGAGCCGGACGGTGCCACCGGCGCTCAGCGGGATGCGGGTTTCGCGCAGGGTCTCGACCGATCCGGCCGCGCCCAGGGTGCGGATGGCCCGTTCGGAGCCGGAAATGGTCACCCGGCCACCGGGCAGGTCGGCATTGGACGACACCAGGGCCTGACTGACCTGGGCTGCCGTCACGCCCCGGGCCGCCAGCCGGTCTGGGTCGAGCGCGACCTCGATTTCGCGGTCGACGCCGCCGCGGCGATTGACCTCGCCGACCCCCTTGATTGCGAGAAGACTGCGGCTGACGTCGTGGTCGACAAACCAGCTGCGCTGTTCCGGGGTCAGAGTCGGGGCCTTGACGACATAGGTGATCAGCGGGTCGCCCGAGATGTCGATCCGGGTGACATTGGGCTCCTGCATGTCCTGCGGCAGGGCACTGCGCAGGCCCGACATGGCATTGCGCACGTCATTGGTGACCCGCTCGTGGTCGACGCCCAGTTCAAACTCGATGAAGGTCGAGGAGGCACCGTCGGTGATGGTCGAGTTGATGTGGCGGACCTGGCCCAGGCCGGCCACCGAGTCTTCAATCAGGCGGGTGACCTGGGTCTCGAGTTCGCTGGGCGCCGAGCCCGGTCGAATGGCCGTCACCACCACGAACGGAAGGTCGACGTCCGGATTGTTGTTGATCCGCATGCTGCGGAAGCCGGCGATGCCCGCGATGGTCAGCAGCAGGAAAAGCAGGATGACCGGGATCGGATTCTTGATCGCCCAGGAGGAAATGTTGCCCATGGTGCGGCGCTCCTAGCGCGCTGACTTGGCGGTCGTCGTCGGCACGGCACTGCCGATACGTACGACGTCACCCTCACCGAGGAAGCCCGCTCCCTCGACGACGACCTTCTCGCCGGCCGTCAGGCCGTTGGCGGCGATCCTGTCAGCCGTACTGGCCAGGATGGCGATCCGGCGGAAGTGGACGCGGTTGCCGGCGTCGACGACGAACACGCCCGGCCGGTTCTCGCGATAGAGCACCGCCTCGCTGGGCACGGTCAGGGCGGGCTGGTCGCCGGCGTCGATGGTCGCGCGGGCGAACATGCCGGGGCGGAACCCGCCCATACCGATCAGGGCGACGCGAGCGACGCCCAGTCGGGTGGTGGCATTGACTTCCGAGGTGACGATGCGGACCCGGCCCGTGGCCTGGCCCACGCGGTCGGAGACGATCGTGGCCGGCATGCCCGGCTTGACGAGCAGCAGGTCGGTCTCGGGAATTTCAGCGTCCAGTTCCAGGCGGCTGTCACGCACGATGCGGAAGACCTCGGCACCGGTACTGACGATCTGGCCCTTGGTGACGCTGCGGCGGCTGATCAGGCCACTGACGGGCGCGCGGATAGCGGTCTGGGCCAGCCGCGCGGCGGTCTCGCCACGACCGGCTTCGGCAGCGGCCAGCTGGGCGCTCGCCGTCTGCTGGCGGGCGAGGCTGGTTTCGAGTGAGGCCTGGGACAGATAGCCCCTGGCCTGCAGCTCGCGGGCGCGGCCCAGGGCCGCTTCGGCCTCGGCCAGGGTGGCCCGGGCGCTGGCGACGCTGGCCTCCTGCTGGCGCAGCTGGGCACTGAGCAGCGTATCATTGAGTTTGACCAGCACCTGGCCCGCCTGGACGGTCTGGCCCTCATCGGCATTGACCGAGATGGCGGTCAGGCCACCGGTCTCGGCCCCGACCGGAACCTCTTCCCACGGCGAGATCGTGCCGGTGGCATTGATGGTGCGCGGGAGCGCCTGGGCCACGACGACGGCTACGCCGACGGTCTGGCTCGAGGCCGTCCCCGGCTTGGCCTTGGCGGCCTTGGCCGCCTTCTCGCCGCCGGTACAGGCCGACAGCGCGATGAGGCTCACCCCGAGCAACGCCAGAAGCGCGCCTGAACGCAAGGTGCGCCCCTTGATCCCGTGATGCACCATGGTTCTCGTCGTCCCAGAAAGCTGTTCCGGGCTTCTAGCCGACAAACCGCAGGTTCTTCAGTTAAATGATCGTAAGACGATATGGGCGGGCCCCTAGAGGGAGGCCGGGCCTTCGGCCTGGGCAGCCACTGCACGCTGGAAGCCCGGTCGCGCCTGCATCCGGGCCCAGTAGGCCGAGACAGCGGGCGGGAAGTCGACTGCAAGGCCCAGGGACGTCGCCAGCAGCAGGGCATAGGCGATCGAGATGTCCGCGCCGGTAAAGCCGGATCCGGCCGCATGGTCCCGGACCTGCAGGATCTGGTCGAGGCCCTTGAGCCTGGCCAGGAACCAGCGGGCATAGTCCTGGGCGACTTGCGGGTTGCGGCGTTCCTCAGGTTCGAGCCGCGAATAGCGCAGGACCAGGGTCTGCGGGAAGGTCAGGGTTGCCTCGCCGAAGTGGAGACCGTTCAGATAGGCCCCGTAGGCCGCATCGTCCGGCAACACCGACAGGCGGCCGCCGCCGTGTCGCATCGACAGATATTCGATCATGGCTGCGGACTCGGTCATCCGCGTGTCGCCGTCGACGAGTAGCGGAATGGTACCCAGAGGGTTTTCGGCCAGAAACTCGCGCGCCAGGAAGCGCGGCGGGAAGGGCAGGAGTTTCAGTTCATAGGCCAGGCCCAGCTCCTCCAGGGCCCAGAGGGGCCTGAAGGAGCGCGCGTCGCGACAGTGATAGAGGGTGATCATTAGGCGCCTAGAGACGCTCGATGATCGTCACATTGGCCAGGCCGCCGCCCTCGCACATGGTCTGCAGGCCGTAGCGTCCGCCGGACGCCCGCAGGGCATGGACCAGGGTGGTCATCAGCTTGGCGCCGGAGCCGCCGAGCGGGTGGCCCAGCGCAATGGCCCCGCCATTGACGTTCAGGCGATCGGGGTCGGCCCCCAGGACCTGCAGCCACGCGGTCGGCACCGAGGCGAAGGCTTCATTGACTTCATAGAGGTCGATGTCGTCGATCTTGAGCCCGGAACGCTGCAGAGCCTTCTGGGTGGCCGGGATCGGGGCTTCCAGCATGATCACCGGGTCGTGGCCGATGACCGTCATGTGGTGGATGCGGGCCAGCGGCTCGACGCCGAGCGCCTTGAGGCCGCGTTCGTTGACGACCATGACGCCGGCGGCGCCGTCGCAGATCTGGCTGGAGGTGGCGGCGGTCAACCGACCGTCTTCCTGCAGCAGCTTGACCCCGCCGATCGACTCCAGGGTCGCCTCGTAGCGGATGCCTTCGTCGGTCGTGTGGCGGTCGGTCGTCCCGTCGGCCAGGGTGATGTCGAGGGGAATGATCTCGGCGTCAAAGCGGCCGCCCCGGGTCGCGGCGATGGCGCGCTGGTGGCTGGCCAGGGCGAAGGCGTCGAGGGCCTCGCGGCTGAGGTCGTATTTCTTGGCGATCATCTCGGCGCCGGCGAACTGGCTGAACTGGATGTCGGGATATCGCGCCTGAATCTTCGGGCTCATATAGCTGCCGAAGCCGTTCTTGTAGGGCAGGGTCGAGGGCAGGCCCATCGGCACGCGGCTCATGCTCTCCACGCCGGCGGCGATCACCACGTCCATGGCACCGGACATCACAGTGGCGGCGGCGAAGTGCAGGGCCTGTTGTGACGAACCGCACTGGCGGTCGACCGAGGTGGCCGGGACGCTTTCGGGCAGACCCGAGGCCAGGACGGCGTTGCGGGCGATGTTCACCGATTGCTCGCCGGCCTGGCCGACACAGCCCATGATGACATCTTCGATCAGGGCGGGATCGGCCCCACTACGGGCGACGAGGGCGTCCAGCACCGCGCCACCCAGATCGGCCGGATGCCAGCCCGAAAGACGCCCGCCCTTGCGGCCACCGGCGGTTCGCGCAGCGGCGACGATATAGGCTTCACCCATGGTGTTTCTCCCTGATTTTCCCCGAGCGGATCAGAAAATCCAGGCGCTGTCTTCTATGACGCTGCGTCAGTCGGTGCGGGGCGGCGGCGGCCCAGCGCCCCGACCAGCAGGGCGGCCATCACCAGATAGCTGAAGGCATTGCCGGCCACGAAATAGGCCCTGGCCCAGATCTTCGGGTCCGCGATGACCGCCAGATGCAGCACCACGCTGAGACCGTGGAAACCGCTCGCCCACATAGGCCACCACCGGTCCGAGCGCAGGGCGATCAACAGCAGCACGGCCAGTAGCAGGACGTCTACCGCCATGACGCTCCACTGGGGGCCCCAGAGCTGGGTGCCGTTCAGGGACAGGGCGGTCGCGAGCCATGCGGCGAGCATCGCCACGGCGCCCGTGCGCTCCGGCCAGCGCCCGAACCAGAGGCCGGCCGCCACGGAGACGACCAGGGCCAGGAAGCTGGCCCACTGATAGAGCGAATGGAAAATCATCCCCTGCAGGGTGGCCTGATCAGGGGGAAAAGCCAACGCCCCACCACGCCGTGTTGCGGTGGGGCATTGGGATCAGGCGACGTCGCGCTCCACCGCCGCAAGATGCCCGACGATGCCGGGCGTCGGTGGCTTGTCGCCGCCGCCGCCGAAGAAGGTCACGGCCGACAGGCCGATGTCGTGCTGGGTCAGCGAGAGATGTCGGTGTGTATCGACGATGTTCTCCCGAGCGTGGCCAAGCGCCTGCATGGTCTGGATGGCAGACATCAGGGCTTCCTGGCCGACCAGGGCCGAGAGGTTGGCGTCCTGCCGGGAAACCGGCATCAGCCCGGCCAGGTTGGCCGTGCTGGCAATGGCGGCGTCGATCGCTTTTTCGGCATCGAACAGGGCTTTGGCCACAGCATCGGCGGCCAGACGGCGTTGCTTGAGCATGAGTGATCTCCTTGCGCCGGGACGGAGCCGGCGCATTTTTTCAGGGATGACGTGGCGGTGGGTGGCTCGAAGCGGAGGCGGACTCAGACCGGTTGGAACATCGCTTCCAGAGCGTGCAGGCCGGCCAGAATGGATCCAAAGGCGAGGGCGGTGACGATCATGACGGCGGCGATGAAAACGAGCCGCTGCAGACCGTTCAGAGGATTGGCACCTCCTCCGAGCCTGGGGAGTTCCCACCGGCCGGAGGCTGATCCGAGGGGAAGCTTTCGTCCATCACGGCGCAGGCGATGCTCAGGATCTCCCGTAGGACCATCTCGGGCGGTTTGAAGGATGCCTGCTTGCGTGTGGCGTTGATCAGATCGGGCACCATGGCGGCGTTGGCCCGGGTCGCCGAGAGGCTCGAAAGCTGCCGGGTCAACTGGCTCCAGCTGAAGGGCGGCGCCATGTCGTGGATCGAATTGAGGGGCGGCCAGTCGTTCTGAAAGCGCCGGATATCCTCCTGCAGATAGGTCGCCCGGATCAGGGCGTCCTTCTGGTGCGGATCGAGTGGGGTCATGTGAAGCTCCTTCCTGACGGATGCCAGTGGAGCTCAGGGACGACGGCTCGCCCAGCCGGGCCGGATCGGACCCTGATCCGATCGGAGGGGGGGCGTCGGAGGGGGGCGTGTCGCGGTTGAAGGCCAGGCGCGCCGCCGCATAGCGATCGGCGGCCCCGAGACGTTTGCGGGCCTTGTCCAGGTGCCAGTCGACCGTGTGCTTGGAGAGCCCCAGTTCGCGGGCAATCTCCTTTGAGCTGAGGTGACGATCGACCAGCCGAAGGCACTCGCGCTCCCGTTCGGTGAGCCGATCGAGGCCGCTTGATGTTCCGGCGGTCTGGCTCACCCCCTGATCCATGCTGCAATCTTAGGTAACAAAAGCTGAGGGGCAAGTCCTGAAGAGGTATCTGGTCGCAATCGGGCCAGCGTGATTGTGACGCCTACAGTGTCGAGGAGACTTTCCACAGGTCGATGTTGCCTTCGGCGGCGTGGAGATTGATCCGGGCCAGTTCCTCGGCGGTGAAGTCGAGATTGTCGAGCGCGGCAAGGGAGTCTTCCAGCTGCGCTACGGTGCGGGCCCCGATCAGGGCCGAGGTGACCCGCGGATCGCGCAGTACCCAGGCCAGGGCGAGCTGGGCCAGGGTCTGGCCGCGAGCCCGGGCGATGGCATCCAGGGCCCGGATCCGCTCGATATTGTCGGCGGTGAGCAGGTGTCCGCCGAAGGAGCCTTCCTTCGACGCCCGAGAGTCCTCCGGCACGCCGTTCAGGTACTTGCTGGTCAGCAGGCCCTGGGCCAGCGGCGAGAAGGCGATGCAGCCGACGCCGAGGGTTTCGAGTTCACCGAGGAGCTCCTCTTCAATCCAGCGGTTCAGCATCGAATAGGACGGCTGGTGGATCAGCAGCGGGACGCCCTCGGCCTTGAGGATGGCGTGGGCCTGCCGGGTCAGCTCGGGTGAGTAGGACGAGATGCCCACGTACAGAGCCTTGCCCTGGCGGTGCAGCTGGGCCAGCGCGCCCATGGTCTCTTCCAGCGGCGTGGTGGGGTCCACCCGGTGCGAATAGAAGATGTCGACATAGTCCAGGCCCATGCGCTTCAGGCTCTGGTCACAGCTGGCGATCAGGTACTTTCGCGAACCGCCGATCCCGCCATAGGGGCCGGGCCACATGTCCCAGCCGGCCTTGGTGGAAATGACCAGCTCGTCCCGGTGCGCCTTGAAGTCGCTGGCCAGAACCCGGCCGAAATTCTCTTCCGCCGACCCGTAGGGCGGGCCGTAGTTGTTGGCGAGATCGAAGTGGGTCACGCCAAGGTCAAAGGCGCGGCGCAGGATTGCCCGACCGGTCTCGAACACGTCGTCGCCCCCGAAGTTCTGCCAGAGGCCCAGTGAGATGGCCGGCAGGTCGAGACCGCTCCGTCCGGTCCGGCGATAGGGCATTGAGGCATAGCGATCAGCGGCGGCGACATAGGCCATAGCGATCCTCCCGGATGCGGGCCGGATCAAGCCAGCCCGTCGATGTGTGTGACAACGTTGTCAATCTAACAACCCTGCCACCTCGGGCAAGGGGGCTCAGGCCTGTCGGCGGGCCGCTTCCGACTCGGTCGACGGGGAGGCGGCCCGGATCAGTTCCAGCACATCGACGATGATCAGTCGCATGGCCGCGGAAGCCTTGTCCGCGTCGCGGGCAATGATCGCTTCGGCCACGTCCTCGTGCGAGGGAATCGAGGCCGTTCGCCCCTTGATGCGGTTCGTGAACCGGATCGAGATGCGCAGGGCCGTGTTCACCATCTCGTGCAGTTCGCGATAGAACGGGTTCTTGGTCGCATTCAGGATCGCGATATGAAAGGCGATGTCGGCCGACAGCGGATCGTCTTCGCCTTCCGTGGCGGACTTCATGCGCCGAAGTCCCTTGCGGATCTCTTCAAGCCCGGCCTCGTCGGCGTTGCGGGCCGCGAGTGCGGCGGCGGCCGGTTCAATCCCGAGACGCATCTCGGTGAACTCGGCCAGCAGGCGGAGCGAGAACTTGCGTTCCAGCAGCCAGCGCAGGACGTCCGGATCGAGGAGGTTCCACTCGTTCTCCGGCTCCACGACCGTTCCGTGGCGCGGCCGGGCGCTGAGCAGGCCCTTGGCCGTCAGCATTTTCACCGCTTCTCGGGTGACCGTCCGGCTGGCACCGAACTGCTTGGACAGTTCCCCCTCCGTGGGGAAGCCGACGGTGGCATATTCGCCGGTCACGATCGCCTGTCCGAGCGCCTCGACGAGACCATAGGTCAGACTGACGCCGGGCTGCGTTCGCATCGACTGCTCTTCTTTCCTGTCAAACCCGGGCGGGTCGAGTCGCCATGGTGTAGCGATGTTCGCGGGGGTCCGGAATAACGCCGTTGCGCAGGGTTACAAGCTTTGCTCGGGGTTGTCTGACCATTTCGCGGTTTGCAGGATCCTGCAAGGGACCGTCCGCATGAGGATCGGCAGGTCGACGCGCGCCTCGCCCGCTGATCCCTTTTCAGATGGGGACCGCAAGGGATCAGCTCTTGCCGGGCGCGTGTCAGACCAATGTCAGCGCCCGGCCGGCTTTTCAGGTGTGTGATGAAGCCCCGCCGGCGATGGTCGCCGACAGGGCCGCAGCGCTACCACCAGACGGCATAGAGGGCGATCA
>Ga0187844_10003577_pt1 | contig 10332 bp, 9 predicted proteins | sample SpaLakP09_SKY_50_FD_134517 | JGI IMG/M metagenome (GOLD analysis project Ga0187844, IMG submission 134517) | Oligotrophic lake water microbial communities from Sparkling Lake, Wisconsin, USA - SP09_SKY_50 | ecosystem: Environmental > Aquatic > Freshwater > Lake | place: USA: Sparkling Lake...
CTGGTGGGCTTGCACAAGCTCAGCGAATTGCCCGGCGTGCTGCAGTCCTTGGCCCTTTTCGTCGGCAACAACAGCGGCCCGAAACATGTGGCGGCCGGCCTTGGCGTCCCGACCGTGGCTGTGCATTCCGCCGTCGTCAGCACCGAGGAGTGGGGGCCACTTGGCCGAAACGCGGTGGCCATCCGCAAGGACATGAACTGCGCGCCCTGTTACCGCGCCGCGCTGGAGGATTGCCACCGCAACCTGGCCTGCATGCGTGACATCACGCCCGAGGATGTCTATGACCTGTGCCTGCGTTTCCTTGCGCTGTCGGGTCAAGAGGTGCTCGGCGATGTTGGTTAGGCGTGCGCTGATGCCGTGTGCTGCTTGTGGTGAGCCACGCCGGATCCTATGTTCACACCCATGGCTATCGACTTGGAGGTCATCATGAGCGCTCAGACCCTTGATCAGGCAGGCAAATACTGGAACCCCGGAAACGCAGCCTTGACCGAGTCGAGGCATACCTATCAGAAGAAGATCGATACCGGCTTTTTCTCGAGATACATGGATGGTGAGGTCGTGCTGGACATCGGATACAAGGGATCCAGACCCGATGCTGTTCCTGTTCTGAAGAATGCCATAGGGGTCGATCTGGACTATCCGGGCTACAACGGCATTCGTTTGCCATTTGCAGATGCCAGTGTTGACGCGGTCTATTCCTCCCACTGCCTGGAGCATATTGCCAACTACACCGGGGCCTACCTCGACTGGTTTCGAGTCCTGAGGGTGGGTGGTTACGTGATCGTCGTCGTTCCTCACATGTACCTGTACGAGCGCAAGTCCCATCCCCCGAGTCGATGGAACCAGGATCACAAGCGCTTCTATACACCGGCCCGGCTGTTGCGTGAAGTCGAGGAAACGTTGCCGCTGGACCAGTACAGGGTCTGTCATCTATGTGAGAACTGGAATGAAAGATATGACTACCGCGACAAGCTGGATGCCCATGCCAGTGGCCCCTATGAAATCGAGATGGTGCTGAAGAAGATACATGGATGAAAGGAGTCGGGTGTCCGGGCCGCTCAAGGCCCGGGGCGCTCGCTGGCCTGAGGGCCAGGACGCAATCGGCCCAGCGATGTCCAGGACCATGGCTCAGACATGAAGATCTCCGTTGTCGGCGGCGGCCATGTTGGTCTTTCCTTGGCGGTGTTGCTGGCCCAGCACCACGAGGTGGTCGTGCTGGACATCGTGCCGGCCAAGGTGGCGCAGATCAACCGGCGCGAGTCGCCCATTGACGAGGTCGGAATGGGCGACTACCTGAAGCACAAGCTCCTGGACCTGCGCGCCACGCTCAGCGCGCAAGAAGCCTGCACGGGGGCGGACTACATCATCGTCGCCACCCCCACTGACTACGACCATGAAAGCCATGGTTTCAACACCTCCTCCGTGGAGGCGGTGATACGCCAGGCCCGGGCGGTCAATCCGAAGGCGGTGATTGTGATCAAGTCCACGGTGCCGGTCGGCTATACGGCACACATGCGCGCAAGCTTGGGCTGCGATCAGCTGATCTTCTCCCCCGAGTTTCTGCGCGAGGGGCGGGCACTGCATGACTGCCTGTACCCCAGCCGCATCGTCGTGGGTGAGCGGTCAGCGCTCGGGCAGGCCTTTGCCGACCTGCTTCGGCAGATCTCGTTGCGCCCCGATGTGCCGGTGCTGCTGACCGGTAGCACCGAGGCCGAGGCGATCAAGCTCTTTGCAAATACCTATCTGGCGATGCGGGTGGCCTTCTTCAATGAGCTGGACAGCTATGCGTGCACCCACGGCCTGGACACGCGCCAGATCATCGAGGGGGTGGGGCTGGACCCGCGCATCGGCAGCCATTACAACAACCCGTCCTTCGGTTATGGAGGCTACTGTCTGCCCAAGGACACCAGGCAGCTGCTGGTCAATTACGAACAGGTGCCGCAGAACCTGATCCGCGCCATCGTGGAAGCCAACAGCACGCGCAAGGACTTCGTCGCGCAGGACATCCTGCGCCGCCAGCCGTCGACGGTAGGCATCTACCGGCTGGTGATGAAGGGCGGCGGCAGCAATGTGCGCGCCAGCAGTGTGCAGGGCATCATGAAGCGGCTGAGGGCCAGCGGGGTGGCGATGATCGTCTACGAGCCGATGCTCGAGGAGCCAGAGTTTTTCCATGCACCGGTGCTTGCCGACCTCGCGGACTTCAAGCGGCGCGCCGACGTGATCGTGGCCAACCGGCAGACACCGGAACTGGCCGATGTGATGGGCAAGGTCTATACCCGGGACCTGTTCGGACGGGACTTGGGTTGCGGGCGGAAGTGCTATTCCAGCCGCAAGGCGTCTCCGCTGACCACCAGGCGCTTGCCGGGCGGCGGCGTGAGCCAGGCGCGAGCCGACTCAGGCGCCAGGCCGTAGGTGAAGCTGATGGGCCCGCTGACCGTACCGCTGTAGCCGCTGGTTTCGCCCAGGGCGGCGAAGGGCAGCTGGGCCTGCCTGCCGTCGCTGCAGTTCAGGTTCACGGTGCCGCTGGACGTGGCGGTGTAGCGCAGTGCACCCATGCAACTGAGCGCGGGCTCGTTCTCGCTGCGCAGCTGCAACTTGCCGCTGCGGTCGGTGTAGAGCAGCACCTCACCGGTGAGCACGCGTTCCCCAACCACGGCCAACGCGGGTGCGGACGTGGCCAGTACACGCATGGTGGCGTCGTTCACCGCGGCGCAGCCGCCCAGCAGCAAAGCCCCTGCGAGCGACAGGACGGAACGGGTAGATGCATGGCATTTCATGATGGCGCCATCATAGAATACCGGCCAGCGGGCACAAGACCCGGCTGTTTTCCCGAAAGAAAAGACGTCGTATGGACAACGAAACCACCATGCCTGGGCTGCTGACGATGCCGGGCAGACTGCACGAGGACGCAAGGCGTAAGCCGCAACGCCTTCTCCTTTATAGGCTCATCTTTGCCGCGGCTGTGCTGGTGTTGGCGCTGAGCCTCTGGCTGCTTTGAGTGGCCGAACCCTGGGGCTGCCCCCTTTGCCATCCCGCCTTGGGCAGGGCGCCCCATAAAAAAAGGCCCCGGGAGGGCCTTGGAGGGGATGGGGTGCGGCAGGCGCTCAGTGAGCGTCTGCTGCTTTTGCCGCTTCTACGGCCTCACGCGAGTCGCCGTTGGCGCCGTTGAAGAACAGGTTCAGCAACACGGCGCTGATAGACGCCAACAGAATGCCCGACTCGATCAGCGGGTGGATGTCATGGGGCATCCACTGCAGGTAGCGCGGTGCGATCAGCGGAATCATGCCTATGGCGATGGACACGGCGACGATGAAGAGGTTGTTGCGGTTGCCTTTGTAGTCCACCGAGGCGAGGATCCGGATCCCCGTGGCGGCGACCATGCCGAACATGACCAGGCCTGCACCGCCCAGGACGAAGGTGGGCAGCGACTCGACGAGTGCCGCCATCTTTGGCAGCATGCCGAGCAGAACCAGGATGACACCCGCGGCGACGCAGACGTAGCGGCTTTTCACACCCGTGACGCCCACCAGACCGACATTCTGCGAGAAGCTGGTGTAGGGGAAGGTGTTGAAGATGCCACCGATCAGGGTGCCGAGGCCATCGACCCGGAGGCCGGCGGAAAGCTGCTTCTGGTCGATCTTCTTGCCCGTGATGTCGGACAGTGCCAGGAACATGCCGGTGGACTCGATCATGACGACGATCATGACCAGGGTCATTGTGACGATCAGGATCGGGTCGAACACCGGTGTTGCGATCTCGAAAGGCAGCACCAGATCAACCCAATTGGCCTTGGCCACCTTGTCGAAGTTCATCAAGCCCATGACCGTCGCGATGACGGCGGCGATGACGATGCCGAGCAAGACGGAGATGTTGGCGATGAAGCCGCGGGCAAACTTGGCGATCACTAGGATGGAGGCCAGTGAGACGGCGGCGATGGCGATGTGGGGGAGTTGCGCGTACTTGGGGTTCGCAACGGTACCGACCAGCGCCAGACCCTGCGGAACCGCCGGTACCGTCGCCGGTGCGCTGGCAGCAGCGCCGGGCGCGATTGCAGCGCCGGCCATGCTCTTGACCGTGGCCAGCCACTGGGCGTGCTCCGGGTTGACGATCTGCGGTGCCGTCGGGCCGGCCGGGACGCCGAAGATCCAGTTGATGCCCACGCGCATGAGGCTGATGCCGATCACCGCAATGATCGTGCCGGTAACCACGGGCGGGAAGAAGCGCAGCATGCGACTGACCACGGGGGCGAGCAGGATGGATATCAGCCCTGCGCCGATGATGGCCCCGAAGATCAGGCCGGCTCCTTCGACCCCGGGCTTGGCGTTCGCCATCGCCACCATGGGCGCCACGGCGGCGAAGGTCACGCCCATCATGACCGGCAGGCGGATACCGAACCACTGGGTCGCGCCAAATGCCTGAACCAGGGTCACAAGGCCACAGCAGAACAGGTCCGCCTGGATCAGCATCGTGACCTGCTCGGGGCTGAGCTTGAGCGCACGGCCGACGATCAGCGGTACGGCCACGGCACCGGCGTACATCACCAGCACATGTTGAAGGCCCAGTGCAGTGAGCCTGCCGGTGGGCAGGCGCTCGTCGACGGGATGAACGGTGGCTGTCATGGCTGTCTCCTTGGTGGTGCGAAGCCGCGCATTGAATACATAACGGTATACAAATTATGTGTACAGAGGGGGCGTTCATCCATGGGGTTTACCCGTGGTGGGGTCAGTCTTCAGGCCGCCGCCTGACCCTGGGGCGCGGGCGCTACGGTCGCGGCCTCACGCCCCCGCTTGGGCAGACTTTACGGTCCGTCCGCAAGGGCGGATGCCGTCTCCCCTCGGCACAGCGTGCCGAGGGTCCGGGGGTAAGGGCAAGCCTGCGCAGCGCCGACTCAGGCGGGACTGAGCAAATCCAGGAGCGTACGTGCGACCACCTTGGTGGCGCGGCGCAGGTCGTCGAGCACCAGGTGCTCGTCGGCGCGCTTGGCGTTGGATTCGCGCACGGTGCGCGGTCCGGCGCCGTAGATGACGCCGGGAATGCCGCGCTCGACATACAGGCGTACATCCGTGTACAGCGGGGTACCCAAGGCCGGGATGGCTTGGCCGAACACTTCCTGCCCGTGCTTCTGGATCGCCTGTACGAGCGGGGCATTGCCGGCCAGCGGCTTCATGGCCCGGCACAGCAGCATGCGCTTGACCTCGACGCGGATCTGCTTGCCGCCGCGCGGCGGGTTGAAGCTGGCCGCCGCCTGTTCGATGGTGCGCCGCAAGCTGGCCTCGACCTCGGCCGGATCTTCCTCCGGGATCATGCGACGGTCGAGCTTGATGATCACCTTGCCGGGAATCACGTTGGTGTTGGTGCCCCCCTGGATCAGGCCCACATTGAGGTAGGGGTGGGTGATGCCCTCGACGTTCGAGCGTACCTTGAGGTAGTCGGCATTGAGCCGGTAGAGGGCGGTCAGGATGTGGGTGGCGCCTTGCAGTGCGTCGGTGCCGCTGTCGGGGATGGCGGCATGCGCCATGTCGCCGTGCACCGTCACCTCCAGCTGCAGGCAGCCGTTGTGCGCGACCACCACCTGATAGCTGAAGCCGGCTGCGATCATCAGGTCCGGCTTGGTCAGGCCCTTCTCCAGCAGCCAGCCGGGGCCGATCTCGCCGCCGTACTCCTCGTCGTAGGTCACGTGCAGTTCCACGCCACCCTTGAGCGGGGCGCCCAGCGCTTCGAGGGCGCGGATCGCGTAGGTGAAGCTGGCGATATCGCACTTGCTTACTGCGGCCGCGCGGCCGTAGATCTTGCCGTCGTCGATCTCCCCGCCATAGGGATCGTGTGTCCAGCCTTCGCCGGGCGGCACCACGTCGCCGTGGGCGTTGAGCGCGATGGTCCTGCCACCGTCGCCGTAGCGTCGGCGCACGATCAGGTTGGTGACGGATTCCAGCCCGGCCGCTCTCACCTCGGCCTCGGGCACGGCAAACTTTTCGGCCGCCAGGCCCATGCCGCCCAGCAGTTCTGCCGTGCGCTCGGCATGCGGCGCGTTGTTGCCAGGCGGCGTATCGGTGGGCACGCGGATGAGTTCCTGCAGGAACTTCACTTCTTCGTCAAAGTGGGCGTCGATCCAGGCGTCGAGTTGCTGTTGCGGTGTGGTCATGGCGGATTTCAGTGGGATTCGGACGTAAGTTGTTGCAGCAGGTGGTCGAAGGCCTTGACGGCCAGGTCCATGTCGTCGGCGGTGCTCGACTCCAGCGGGTTGTGGCTGATGCCGCTGTTCTCACCGCGCACGAACAGCATGGCCTGCGGCAGTATCTCGTGCAGCTTCATCGCGTCGTGGCCCGCGCCACTGGGCATGCGATGCAGCGGAATTCCCAAAGCCGTGCAGGCCTGTTCCCAGCGAGCCTGCCATGCCGGGGCGCTGGGCGCGGCGGCGGCACGCATGGTTTCTTCCAGCGTGTGGCGCAGGCCTCGGCGTTCGCAGATCTCATGGAGTTTGACCAGCACGTCCCGGGCCATTGCATCGCGCTGCCCGTTGGTGGGCGCGCGCATGTCCAGGCTGAACCGGCACGCGCCGGGCACGACGTTGATGGAGCCGTTGGGTACCTGCAGCATGCCCACGGTGGCGACCGAGTCGCCGTCCTGTGCGGCACGCTGCTCGGCGTACAGGATGAGCTCGGCCACCGCTGCCGCGGCGTCGCGCCTGCGATCCATGGGCGTGGTGCCCGCGTGGCTGGCCGTGCCGATGACCTCGCCCACATAGCGCACGCTGCCGTTGATGCTGGTGACGATGCCCAGCGGCAGGTTCAGCTCGTTGAGCACCGGCCCCTGTTCAATGTGAACCTCGACGAAGCCCAGGTAATGTGCGGGGTCGCGCTTCAGCTTCGGGATGTCGGCGATGCACAGGCCCGCGTGCTCCATGGCCTCGCGCATGGTGATGCCGTCGGCGTCCTTCTGGTCCAGCCAGGCCGGGTCGAAGTGCCCGGTGAGCGCACCCGAGCCGAGGAAGGTGGCCTTGTAGCGCTGGCCTTCCTCTTCGGCAAAGCCCACGACCTCGATGCCGAAGGGCAGGCGCTTGCCGGCGGCATGCAGCTTCTGCACGCAGGCCATGGGCACGAAGATGCCCAGTCGTCCGTCGTATTTGCCACCGTTGCGTACGGTGTCGTAGTGTGACCCGGTCATCAGGTAGCGGGCACCTGCGACGGCCGGGTGATAGCGCCCGACCACGTTGCCCACCGCGTCGATGCCGACCTCGTCGAAACCGCAGTCCTTCATCCAGTGGCTGATACGCAGGGCGCAGGCGCGGTGTGCATCGGTGAGATAGGTCACCGTGAGCTGGCCTTTCTCGGCGCAGCCCGGGTCGCTGTGCCGGGCCAGCGTCTCCTGCCAGTCCCAGACCCGCTGGCCGTCCACCGGCTCGAAGCCGAACTTGTCGTTCAGCCGGATCTCGGCGATGCGGTGGATGTTGCGCAGGCATTCCTGCAATTCGAAGTCCGGGTGACCGTGCAGGCGGCGCTCGAAGGCCTCCATGATCTGTACCTTGTCCAGGCCCGTGCCGCGCGGGCCGCGCACCGCCAGGATGAAGGGCCAGCCAAACTTTGCGTTGTAGTCGGCGTTGAGCTGCTGGATGCGGGCGAACTCGTCAGGTGTGCACTGGGTGAGCCCGGCCTTGGTCTGCTCGTTCGTGGACTCGGCCGTGAGGGTCTTGCTGACCATGGCCTTGCCGGCCAGCTCCGGGTGGGCTCGGATCAGGCCGATCTGCGCCTCGCGCCCGGCGTCTTTGAGCTCGCGTGTCATCGCGTGCTTGAGTTGTGCCAGCGAGGCGAAGGGGCGCTGGCCGAGCGCACGCTCGGCGATCCAGGGCGAATGCTCGTACAGGCCGTCGAGCATCTGCAGTGCCTCGGACAGGGGCGCGGCGTTGAGCTGGTTCAGGGTAAAGGGCATGGCAATCCTTGCGAATGGCCTCAGTCGGTTGCGGGGTGTGCGGCTTTCCAGTGCCGTGCAATGTCGAGCCGGCGCGCGACCCAGACCTTGTCATGCGACTGGAGGTGGTCGAGGAAACGTTGCAGCGCCGTGATGCGGCCGGGGCGGCCCAGCAGACGGCAGTGCATGCCGATGCTCATCATCTTGGGCCGGTCCAGGCCTTGCGGATCACCTTCGGCATACAGCGCGTCGAAGCTGTCTTTCAGGTAGGCGAAAAAGGGATCGGCATGGGAGAAGCCCTGGGGCAGCGAGAAACGCATGTCGTTGCAATCGAGCGTGTAGGGCACGATGAGCTGCTGCGCGTCGCTGCCGTCGCTCTTGCGCACCTTCATCCAGAAAGGCAGGTCGTCGCCGTAGTAGTCACTGTCGTATTCGAAGCCGCCGTAGTCGGCCACCAGGCGGCGCGTGTTGGGGCTGTCGCGGCCGGTGTACCAGCCCAGCGCGCGTTCGCCCGTCAGCTGGCGCAGGATCTCCATGGCCTCGGCCATGTGGGCGCGCTCCACGGCCTCGTCGAGGTTCTGGTAATGGATCCATTTGAGGCCGTGGCAGGCGATCTCATGGCCCAGCTCCGTGAACGCGGCACAGACCTCGGGGTGGCGTTGCAGGGCCGTGGCCACGCCGAACACGGTGAGTGGCAGTCCGCGTTGTTCAAATTCGCGCAGGATGCGCCAGACACCCTGGCGCGAACCGTATTCGTAGATGCCCTCCATGCTGATGTGCCGGGCGGGAAAGGCGGCCGGGTTGAACATCTCGGAGAGGAAGGTCTCCGAGGCGGCGTCGCCGTGCAGCACGGAGTTCTCGCCGCCTTCTTCATAGTTGAGCACGAACTGCACGGCGATGCGCGCGCCGCCTGGCCAGCGGGCATGCGGGGGCGTGCGGCCATAGCCTACGAGGTCGCGCGGGTAGGGGGCGGTGCTGTCGTAGCTCATGCGAGCGCGAGCGCGATGTCGCTCGTCGGCGGCTTGCGGTCGAAGGTGAGGTTGGCCATCACGTTGTTGAGGTGTTCGTCCATCAGCCGCACGGCCAGGTTCTCGTCCTTGGCAGCCACGGCCTTGACGATCTCCACATGCTCGTCGTTCGAGTGTTCGGCCGCGCTCTTGGACTGGTAGACCAGGGTGATGAGGGCGCAGCGCGAGATGAGTTCTTCCAGCAGCTCGGCCAGGACCCGGTTGTTCATGAGCTCGGCCATGCGCACGTGAAAGTCACCCAGCAGTTCGTTGCGGCCGGGGACATCGTTGCTGGCGACGGCTTTTTTCTCTTCGGCCACATGGGCCCGCAGGGCCTTGATTTTGCTGGGCGTGGCCTGGCGCACAAAGTTGCGCACCATTTCGAGTTCGAGCATGCGCCGTACCTCGAAGACCTGCTGGGCCTCTTCCACGGAAGGTGTGGCCACGAAGGCGCCACGTGAGGGTTCGAGCCGGATCAGGCGGTTCTGGGCCAGCTGGAACAGGGCCTGGCGCACCAGCGTGCGCGAGACGCCGAAGTGGTCGCCCAGTTTCTGCTCGGCCAGCTTGGTGCCTGGCTGCAGGCGATGCTCCACGATGGCGCGTGTGAGGGCCTCGACGATGTGACGTGTGCTGGACGATTCCATTTCGAAATGATATCGCCAATCGGAAAAACTGTATACACTTTCGGTGGACTGCTCCGGTTTTTTTAAAGGACGATCACCATGGGACTCAGCACCCACGTACTCGACACCATGCATGGCTGTCCCGCCGCCGGCATGCAGGTCGCGCTCTACACCACCTCCCCCGACGGCCAGGCCCGGCTGGTGCGTCGTTTTGCGCTCGACAGCCAGGGCCGCAACCCCGAAGGCCTGCTCTACGACCACAACAGCCTGAAGGCCGGCACCTACCGCCTGAGCTTCGATGTGAAGGGCTACTTCCGTGCGCGCGGCGTGGCGCTGCCCGAGCCCGCGTTTCTGGACCAGGTGAACCTCGACTTCGGCGTGGCCAGACCCGAGGAGCACTACCACGTGCCCCTGCTCGTGAGCCCCTGGAGCTACTCCACCTACCGCGGGAGCTGAGTCAGTATGGATGCGTATCTGCTTGACTGGGCCAATCTGCTCGTGCGCTGGCTGCATGTGATCGTGGCCATCGCCTGGATCGGCTCTTCCTTTTATTTCGTCTTCCTCGACAGCAGCCTCACGCCGCCCGAGGACGAGAAGCTGCGCGGTGAAGGCGCCACCGGTGAACTCTGGGCCGTGCACGGGGGCGGCTTCTATCACCCGGTCAAGTACGCGGTGTCGCCACCCGTATTGCCGCCGCACCTCCACTGGTTCTATTGGGAGAGTTACAGCACCTGGCTCAGCGGCTTCGCGCTTTTCCTCATCTCCTATCTCTGGAGCCCGAGCGTCTACCTGATCGA
>Ga0187844_10003578_pt1 | contig 10332 bp, 9 predicted proteins | sample SpaLakP09_SKY_50_FD_134517 | JGI IMG/M metagenome (GOLD analysis project Ga0187844, IMG submission 134517) | Oligotrophic lake water microbial communities from Sparkling Lake, Wisconsin, USA - SP09_SKY_50 | ecosystem: Environmental > Aquatic > Freshwater > Lake | place: USA: Sparkling Lake...
AAACGCTAGTTGACGGAAAGGAGGCGTGGCGCGATAAAATCACCACACTGAACAGCTGAATTTGACCTGACAGTCGCAGGCTTCAAACCGGGTAACTGTCAGATCAAGTCGCGACCACTACACCTAAACGGACAGATTTCAGATCAGATGTTCAACCCATTTTGATGCTGTGGCGCTGCCCCCTGACATGCGATTGCTGCTGAGACTGAAGTTCGGATTCGGCTTGAGCCTTCACAATCTCACCAGCCACGGCGGTCCGGATCTGTCGATCCACCCCTTCGGCACCAAGTTTGCTGCGATGGGCTAAGTCATTGAAACTGGCGCAGGCACTGTTTGAAGACGCTACCTCTCCTGGGGCAAAGATCGGTAACACCAGACGCCCCCCAGTTAGCCCTGCGGCTTCCTGCGCATGCCCTTTGCCAACGCTGTGGCTAATGGGCGCCTCGAGAAACTGGTCGTTGTCGCCAGCGATGATTACCGGCTTCTCCGGATATTTGCGATGTAAGGAGACTGCGACATCTCTGAGATTACTGGGCTCGAAAGCGGCAACGGTGGCATGACCTAACGACATTGCCAGCGTGTTTGCCGTTGCATAGCTCGTTGCAATCACCAGTGCCGGTGCACGCGCCAATTCCTCCATCCCGCCTACCGCATGAAAACAGCCAGCCTTGCGGCTATCCCTTGTGAACTCGCTGCTGCCGTCTTCGTTGATGGCTTGAGTGGCCCAGTGCTTACCACTCGCATCCATCGCGGGAAGAAAAGTCATCCTGTTCTCCCGATCGGTAAATACACCGGACGTCGGCATCAACCCTTTACTCTGCAAATACGGCGTTGATGTCGTCATTGGCTGTAAATCAGCAATTTGCTTTGCCGCGCGATCCGCAGCCTGCTCCTGCCGACGTGTTTTTTCAGCACTGCGATCCCGCAGCTTACTTGCAGCGCGCGTGCGTAATTGCGATTTCTTTTCTGCGTCCAGCGTGTACCCCTTCGCTTTCCACGTCACCTCGGTTCCCGTCTTGTCGTTTCGTACGTAACCATGCGGATGTCCCACTAACTGAGCTTGGTATTCACCGGCGAATGTCTGCTCACCGGACTGTCCGCCAACAGTAGCGATTCTGTGCTTATTCCCATCCATTACCGGATGGTTGTCTGCCACGACACACCCAGCTGCACGAAGAACAGCGGAAAATTCCTCACGTGGCGAAGTGGCTGAGGTCTGCATTACTGCATCACTGTCTACCTTCCAGCGGGCCAAGGCGAGGAGATCGGCATCAGGGCCGACTGACCAGGACCTTGCCGTCTTATCCCAGACAGCACCAGCAGCTTTTGCCGCGCTCCTTTCAGCATAGGGAACGGCAAGCTTTATTGGGTCCTGTGCGACAGTGTCTGCGCGCGCTACTAACTTATCAGCCGACTCAAGCTCAAGTCTCCCCTGCCCCGCTGTGACGCCTTGAGTGCCATCAATAAAAGCACCCTGCTGATCGATATCGGACTCTGTGCGCATCATCTGCAGGTCTTGCGCGATCTGACGAACCAGATCGGATTCACTCATAACAAGGTTAGCCTCGGCACCCTCGCGTGCCACCTTCGCGGCGTTGAGGTCATCGATGCTTGTCTGAGAATTATTCTTCAGCGACTCTTCGTGTGCACGAGCGAGACCAGCGGCACCGCGTCCAAGGGCTGTGGCAATGATGGCCTGCGTTTCATCGATATTCGCCTGATTCAAGTTATGCAACAGCTGATTGACCTGCAGATCTAGTGACTTCACTCTCCAATCATCAGCCAGCAAGGATTTTAAGAGCGGAGGAGCGCTGACCACATTGACTGCGACATCCGCATGATCTCGACTCAGATTCTCTGCAATAAAATCAGCGACCAATTGCGCATCGTCGAGATCGGCATCTGACGCAGTAGTTGGGGCATCCAGCGCAGGCGTCTGCAAGGTAGCGTCATCATCGGGATTCGTTTGGTGAAAAGATGACGTAATAGCCGCCTTCACCTCGTCGATATACGAGCGATTTACACTCTGAAGCAACGCATTCACCCTCGCATTGAGCACTTCCATCTTCGTCTCGTCTGCGAGGATGTTCTTCAGTCCCGTATCGGCTTCAAGCGTATTCTGGATAATCTGGGCAGGATGAAGCTTGCAGTTTTCCGCGACAAACTCTGCAATCTGCTCGGCCTCATGGTTTTGCAGGTCAAATTTCTGCTCCAAACCCAGTACATAGGTCTGAATTTTCTCAGCATCGGCCGCAGCGCGAAATATTTCAAGCGGGTCGTCTTTGATCGCTTTGATCCATGACGCAACATAGGCGGCATGCTGCCCGGGATCATGACCGATCCCCAACTCTTCGCCCAAAATCATACTGGCAATTTCGGCCCTCAATTCTTCGCGCGCATAGGCCTCACTACCGAAAGGATGCGCCAAATCCCGATCAAGCCGCGTGTGATGGCCTGTCCAGTGCCCCAACTCATGCAACGCCGTTGCGTAATAGCGATCCCCGCTCTCGAACTGGGATTTATCTGGCAGGTGTATTTTATCCGTGGCATACCGGTAAAAGGCACGATCCGACTCGCCATGTTCGATGCTTGCCCCTGTCGCCTGCAAAATAGCCTCGGCACGCTGGCTAGGATTCCAGGCTGGTTCCTTACGCGATTGCAGTGATGGTAATCCATCGATCTGCTCGGCGTTAAACACTGTCGCCATAAACAGCGCTGGACGTTCAAGCTGGACGGTTTTTTTCAACGTCTTTCCCTCTGCGTCCAGTAGCGGCTTATCGTTGATATCAGTCTGCGTCTGTTCCTCGCTGAATTTCCAGTACTGGATAGGTGTGCCCTTTTCCCCCTTACGCACCTGAGCTCCAATTGAGGTCGCCTGCTTGTAAGTCATCCAGCGGTTATCCGTGTGATCCTGACTCATTAGCTGCAGGGCGTTGATACCTTTATAGCGGCTTCCCGTCACCGGATTGGTCGGCATCGACGCCGAGCTCTCACCCGGAATCCATGGCTTCTGCCATGGTGCGACGCCAGCTTCCAGCTGTTGAATCAATCGTTCTGCCACCGCCTCGACGAATGGCTTGGTCACTTCGTTCATGATCATCACTCCTTCCCATCGTTATTCCGGCGTCAAAAGATCGACGTCGCTTTCAGCTGCATCCTCCGAATCCAGAGCGCCCTCTTCGAAAGCGCCTGCAAGATCAGCTTCGTCTGGTGCAAACTCGACCCAGTACCCCGGTGTCAATGCGTCGGAATACTTTTCATGCACGACCTCGATAACCATCGCCAGATCATCCACCGGCGTCTCGACGGATTGCGGCTTATCCGGTTGGTTCATAGACTGCCTCCCTGTTTTGACGAACTGCCTGCCCAAGTTAAAACCGGTGTAATGACTTCCCTAACTTGTCCACGCTGAATGGGGCCGAAGTAGCGGCCATCAAATGAAAGTGGATTACAGTCACCCATTAACAGCAGCTGGTATTCGGAGAGGACATAACTGTTCGACTGAAAGCGCGCCATAGGCCGCTGGCTGCCGTCGACAGTCAGCGGCGCACTCATAGCCAGCATCTGGCCGTTGACCCGCACGCCATCGAGCGCGACGTCGACATAATCTTCTGTCGCAGCGACCACTTTTTTCATCATGTAGCCATAGCCACCAGCACAAAAACCCGCGCCGATATAGCCACGCCGCTTCGCCTCTTCAAATACTCCGACTTGAGGTGGACAGAACAAGACATACGCCCCCTTGGTAATAGGGTCGTTCACACGCCAATACAGGCCGACCGGAATGCTCATCGTTGTATTGATTCGGGCGCCGATCAGGTACAGGAACAGACCCTGAACGATTAATGCCAGCGCAGTGACGGCGAACGCGATAGTGGAATTTCTGATGAATGTCTTCATAGCTTGATCTCCCTATTGTCATAGAGCGCGCGAAGCCGGTCACTTTGCTGCGGCGCTGGGATCGCAGCACGTGCAGTAAAAACTGGATCCTGAAAGTACAGGGGTTGCTTGCCATAGATGGCCGGAAAGCCGGCGACATAAATCACCATGTCACCTGCTTTGGTGATGTCGCCATTTGCATCTTTGACGGGGCCCGGCATGCGCAGGCATTCGTCCGGTGTCAATAACGGACGCTGGGTCTCCTGTATGGTTCGGGAGACTTGTCCTAACAACGCACTGGTGCGCCGGCCACTCGTAGTAATCTGTTCCTTTGCGACTGTCGTCTGGCCAGTGAGTTTTGACAGATGCTCCGCCGTTTCGACACGGTTGGGAGGATACGCATTCTGGATATGGCAGCTGGAAGTAATGCTCTCGTCATGCCCGTAGCCCGTCTCGCGACTCTTTAGCTGGTTGATGTCCTGACAAATCAGGTAGCACTTGATGCCATAGCCCGCGAGAAAACCCAGCGATTCCTGCATGATATCGAGCCGCCCCAGACTAGGAAATTCGTCAAGCATGGCAAGCAACCGGTGCTTGTAATGCGCGACCGAACGCCCTGCCTTGAATGTCATCTGGTCTGCCAGCTGGCGCACCACCATGTTCACCATCACCCGGACCAGCGGCCGAAGACGGGACTTGTCATTTGGCTGCGTAACAATATACAGACTGACAGGGCTATCATGATTCATCAGGTCCTTCACCCGGAATTCCGATTTGCCGACGTTGCGCGCGACGATAGGATCTCGGTAGAGGGCCAGATAGGACTTCGCAGTCGATAGCACCGATCCCGCCTCCTCTTCCGGCCGATCCAGCATATCGCGCGCCGCAGCACCGATAACAGGATGGCTTTTACCCTCCTGATGGGCATACGTAATCATCTCCATCCACAATTCGCCCACTGCGCGATTGGGGTCAGACAGCATCGCGTCCACTGCCGGCAAAGTCGCCGGCGTTCCCTCGGCTCTGGACTTGTAAAGGGCATGCAGGATCACACCAACGATCAAGGCCTGACTGGTCTTCTGCCAGTGGGTTTCCAGTCCTTTCCCGTCAGGGTCGACGATCAGCGTCGACAGATTCTGCACATCACCCACTTCATGTTCGGTACCGATCCTGATTTCATCGAGCGGGTTCCAGCACACGCTGCCACTCGCCGATGCTGGCTCGAAGCGCAGCACCTTATTGCGGGCATGCTTCTGGCGCCAACCGGAGGTCAACGCCCACAATTCGCCTTTCAGATCAGTAATGACTGCGCTCTGGCTCCATGACAGCAGTGTCGGCACCACCAGTCCCACGCCCTTACCAGAACGCGTAGGTGCATACGTCAGCACGTGCTCGGGCCCATCGTGGCGCAAGTAGTGCATCCGCCCCTTGCGGTCTAACCACGCCCCGACGTAGACCCCACCATGACTTACCGGAGGCTTACCCTGCACTCGATCCCAAAGTGTCGGTGCGCGGCCAAGTAGCCCTGCAGAACGAATGTCCTTCACATTTGCCCAGCGCGCCGAACCATGCAGATATTGACTCGCCTTGGCGGTATTCGCCCAGACCATCCTGAACACTGTCAGTAAAATCAGCCCGACACCGGCGACACAGATCCCAACGCTACCGGCGCGCATAAACGCGTCGGGGTAGGCGCGATACCATCGCCCTGCCCATCTGAGAATATTCCACGGAAGGTAGAAATGATTCAGGTGGCTGCCCAGAGCTGGCTGGTAGCTGAAAGTATGGGCAAAGAACTGCGTAGCGCTTTGCAGTCCCGCGCACAATACCAATACAGCCAGCACCGGGATAACAAGATTTCCATGGCGTTTGGGCAGGCGAACCTGCGGTCCGACTGCATTATTGAAACGATCCTTCATCGGCTGATCCCTTTCCTTCGGACAGCACCAATCTGCACCACTGCGTCAAGCTCGAGATCCTTGAGTCTTCGCGCGGTCGCATCGTCTACCGCAACGACCAGAACCTCGTTTGACCGTTTAAGTAACGCTAGCTGCTGGCCATCGACAGCACGCAAGCCGACGAAGGCGGCCTGCCCCTGAAAACCATCATAGGTCAGGTGTTTCGGTATATTGGGCAAAGACAGCCTCTTTTGTTCCTGCTCAAGGACATACTTTGCAGGGGCTGAAACTGCTGAGATTTCGTGCTCAGAAACAGACCCGTGTGTCGCGCCGTGGCGAGTAAAACGGGCGGTGGGAGCAAGCAACGGCCTTACATGAATCATCGGCTGCTTGAGCTTAACTTTTGGCCGAACATCAGACGTTGTAATTGGCACTTCCGTCTGAGGTGATACAACGCTTGGCGTTAGTTTCCCTGCCCCAGAAACTGGCCGTCGCATGCGGTGATCTGCTGCGGTGCCTGACTGCTCCAGGTCACCAGATACATCACGCGGCAATAGCACCTCACCTCGACCGGTGAGGCAAACCACACCGAATTCCGACATTGTTCGCAAACCGTTTCTGGATGCGGGCGGCGGAGCTTTTCCAATCCCGCCAATGTCTGGCTTGCTGCTTGCTGCGGCAAGTCCTGCGGTGTCTGGCTCTCCAGGGCCTGCTCTATCTGCCGGAATGCTGCGGTCAGCAGATCGTCCCTGCTCTGGTTGCTGTCGGATTGCATGATCGTCCTCCTTGGTGGTTGCTAGGTAAATGAGTTCCTGCCGTCGTGCTTCCAGTGCTGCGTCGTCAAAGGTGATTGATAGCCGGCCTTTTGCTGCTGCACGGACGATGCTGTTCCGAAACTCCTCAGAACCGTCGACGTGCAGGCGGTTACCGTAACGTTCCACAGCAAGGCGCAGTGCCATTTGCAGACCGTGTTCCTGATGCCCTCTGGTCACAGCAAGCTTGATGCCGTAATCACGCAACATGGTCGATCCTGCACAGATGACGATGGTCCCGTGTTTGGTGACGTCGCCGTGGACGTTGGCTTGAAATGCATCGTATGAGCCCGGGCCGGACAGATTGTTCGCTGAATTTTCTGTCTGTCCCGCGCGTGAGCGCAAAATGCGCAGTGCTTCAGCATTGCCGCACTCGGCCTCCTTGCGCAGCCAGTCGGCCCAGGTTACTCGTTGAAATTTCTTGTATATAGTCTGCCGCGCTGCCATGTAGTCGGTCTTGGCACAATCAATCTCGGACGCGAGTGAACGATATGCGCTCGCGTAAAGAATACGCTTGGTCAGCCGATCACAGGATAGTTGTTTGATTACCGCCCGCTTCAATCGTGCCTTACGTTTGGCAGAGACTATCAGGCGGTCCTTTTGAGCACGCGCAATGGCCCATGCCTCGGCACGCAGATCGCTCTGTGCGGCCTGTCGACGCTGAGCCAGATACTGGTCATAGAGCGCCGACGTATCGCAATGAAATTGATATGGTTTGTGTTCGTAGTGTCTGCTGCGGCCATCCTCCACACTAGCCTTGGTATCCGAATGAAATGGCCCTAGTCGGCTTTCTAGTTGGGACCTTGAAAAGCTGCGATCCAGAGAACTGGCTTTGATTGTTGTCCCGTCGTTGGCTGTAATTACCAGTCCACTCCCTCGCGCAGTCAGCTGCAAGCCGTTGGCGGACATTTCTGCATGCAGTGCCGGCCAGCTGGTGGCCCGGCGAAGATCTTCCCAGCACTCGCGCTTAATCCAGCCCAGCAGACTTTCCACTCCTGCATGGTGTTCCATATCGCTGGTCAGATTTTCGGTCGTGTGCTTGCTGGCCGTATGGTTGTCTCGTTGTAATTGAAACTCTTCTTCAAGGCGCTGACATGCTTTTCCAAGCGTGACGTGATCGTTATACGGATTGAGCATCGTGTGCCGGCGCGGATGTATCCGGTTAATAGCGATATGCACATGTAGATTGTCCGTATCATGATGGACAACACTCACACGCTGGTGTTCCGCAAAACCAAGCGCATTACAAATATGCTCTTCCAGCGACTTCAGGGTCGTGAGATCCGGCTGTTCACCTGCGCGGAAGCTCAGTACCAGATGATAGGTCTTGTCCCCTAATGCACGCTGATTCATCGACTGGGTATTGAGAACCTCGATGATCGCTGCCGCCGCTTCAGTCGACTGGCAATTAGTGACGCGCACTTCGCCGACCCGTTCATTCTTATTCTGTGGGTCAAGTAGGTAGTGCAGCAGCCCAGCATAGTCACTGTGCTTTTTCGACCTCATCCCAATGTGTTTGGCGATCATGGCATCACCTGATTCGGCTTTAGCAGCTAAAAACCTTTTCGACCCGAGCGGGGCTGAACGACGGTGCGCATGATCTGCTGCATTTCATGCTGGGTTTCCTCGATCTTCAACAGGACGGCAAGGATGGTAGAACGTCCAAAACTCGCCGTGCGTGGATCGTCCGTTAGCCAGAGCTTGAGCAGTCCACCGAGACGCCCTAGATCACCATTGATTCGGGCCAGTTCCTCTACCCGCTGGTGATCCAGCACATTCTTTAGCCGGTAGCCCACACCGATACTTAGCAGAAATCCGGAGATAGTCGCACCTACTGCTGCAGCATTCGCCTGAATCTTGGCGCGTTCTTCAGGCAGGCAGTAGACCTTGATTGCCGGTGAATTCTTTCTTGTCGTCGAAGTCATGGCATTTCCTTGTTACCTCAGCGATTGCTTGCCGCGGCTGTTCGATTTTCCGTTGAGCACACCGTGCGAATAAGGCGGGAGCGAAGTAGGCCAACCTCGCAGAGGTAGGCCTACTTCGCATATCCTGCCCGCGATTTTTATTCGTTTTATCCATCGACAGGATACCGATCGGAAGTCGATTTCACGCTTGAGCAAGATCAATCGCGCGCCGCGCAGAGGGACCAATATATCGAAACGGTTTGAATCGACATCGGCACGAAGAAAATCGGAACAAAAACGGACTCAGTACGTATAAAACCGAAACGAAACCGGCTCTAAATCGGATTTCAATCGACTTCCGATCGAATTTCTATCGATGGTGGCGCGACATGGGAAAGAGCTATACAGATCAGCTTGAGGACTGGGTAAAGCACCGGGCGAAGACCAGGCGTGACCGGAATATCGTGGCATTCCTTGCCGCTGCTAGCGATATCCGGGCCGCACTTACAGCAGGCTATGCAGCAAAAACGGTGTGGGCCAATCTCTATGAGTCGGGACGTATTCCTTTTTGCTATGACACTTTTCTCAGCTACCTACGCCGCAATGCGCCAGATCTCCCGGAAGCGCCCCGACAAGTCCAGACCGCGTCTCCAGCAGCGCCCGAAAGTTCAGCCCATCAGCCGGGCTTCCATTTCAATCCTGTTCCGAAAAAAGAGGAGTTACTGTAATGGCTAATATTCACATCACCCTGCAAGGGAAAGGCGGCGTCGGAAAATCCTTCGTCGCGGCAATCCTCGCGCAATACATCGCCGACAAAACCGGAAAGCCACTCTGTATTGATATCGACCCGGTCAACGCGACGTTCAATGGCTATGCTTCTCTCGATGTGAGGCACTTGCAAATTATGGAGGACGACGAGATCAACTCGCGCAAGTTCGACGATATGGTCGAACTACTTGCGTCCCAGACCAGTGCTGTCATCATCGATAGCGGCGCCAGTTCCTTTGTCCCACTTTCGCATTACATCATCAGCAATCAGGTTCCGGACCTGCTGGCTGAAATGGGACATCAACTCGTCATCCACACGGTGATTGCAGGCGGCCAGTCGCTGCTGGATACCGTCAGTGGTTTTGCACATATCGCGAGCCAGTTCCCGGACGGTACATTGTTCGTGGTGTGGATCAATCCGTTCTGGGGGCCGATCGAACACGAGGGACATGAATTCGAAAAAATGAAGGCCTACCTGGCGTACAAAGATCGGGTCTCCGCGATTGCGCGCATCCCTCACCTCAAGGGAGAAACCTACGGACGAGACCTTTCGGACATACTTAAAGCCAGACTGACCTTCGACGAAGCACTTGCGTTGAGTTCGCTCACTATCATGTCCCGCCAGCGGCTGAAAATCATCAAAGGGCTACTGTTCAACCAGTTAGATGGTGCGAGGGTGATCTGATGTCAGACCAAATCGAAGAACTGATCCGGGAAATCGCTGCGAAACATGGGATCGCCGTTGCACGTGACGATCCCATTCTGGTTTTGCAGACGATTAATCTGCGTTTGCTCAGGGACAGCGCAGATGCCCAGCAAAAGCAACTGGATCAATTTAAGGAAGAACTCGAAGGCGTTTCAATGCGCTGGAAACTGGATTCGACCGACAAGGCTGAACGCGTACTCAATGCCGCATTAGCGGCCAGCAAAAGTACGATAGATCAGGTTATGTGTAGTGGTCGCGACTTGATCTGACAGTTACCCGGTTTGAAGCCTGCGACTGTCAGGTCAAATTCAGCTGTTCAGTGTGGTGATTTTATCGCGCCACGCCTCCTTTCCGTCAACTAGCGT
>Ga0187844_10003579_pt1 | contig 10327 bp, 6 predicted proteins | sample SpaLakP09_SKY_50_FD_134517 | JGI IMG/M metagenome (GOLD analysis project Ga0187844, IMG submission 134517) | Oligotrophic lake water microbial communities from Sparkling Lake, Wisconsin, USA - SP09_SKY_50 | ecosystem: Environmental > Aquatic > Freshwater > Lake | place: USA: Sparkling Lake...
ATGTCGATCAGCACGCGCTCGATGATGTCGCCGATCTGCTCCATGTTGATGGTGAAGCTGATGATGTCGGCCCAGCGGCGGCCCTCGCGCTCGTCCAGAGCTTCGCGCGAGATCTTGGTCATGTAGTACTTGATGGCGGAGTACAGGCCGTCTACCTCGTCGTCAAGCTTGCGCAGGTCTTCGGCCAGCTGCAGGTCGTCGGTCTGGATCACCTTCTGCAGACCGAGCAGCATGGACTCGACCACATCCGCCTGGTGCAGCGCTTCGCGCGCGGCGCAGGAGATGGCCAGCGAAGGCGTGGCCAGGGCCGAAGGGTCCAGGTGCTGGGGCCGTGTGCCTGCGGCAGCCTGGGTCTTTTCGGTGGGCAGCAGCCGCTGCACGGTGCGGGCCACGGTGCCGGTGAGGCCAATGCAGACGATGCCCACAACCACGTTGAAAGCCAGGTGGAACAGCACCACCAGCGCGGCGGTTTCGGGCACATAGGGCCGCACATGCTGCAGCCACAGCCCGGTCAGCGGCGTCATGATGACCACGCCAATGATCTTGAAGAACAGGTTGCCTAGCGGCACCTGGCGCGTTTGCACGTTGGCCTTCATGGTGGTCAGCACGGCCAGCACGCCGCTGCCCAGGTTGGCGCCCAGCACCAGGCCCAGCGCCACGTCGGCCGGAATGCCGCCCGAGCCCGCCAGCGCGGCCGTGAGCAGCACGGTGGCCAGGCTCGAATACGCCACGATGGCCAGAATGGCGCCAGTGAAGATCTCCAGCAGCAGGTCGCTGGTGAGCGCGCCCAGCAGCGTGCGCACGGTGGGCGACTGGGTGAGCACGGTGGTGGACTCGGTGATGAGCCGCAGCGCCAGCAGCATCAGCCCCAGTCCGATCAGCACGCGGCCCACGCGGCCCACGGCGGTGTCCTTGCGCGAGATGAACAGCACCACGCCCACAAAGATGAACAGCGGCGAGAGCCACGACAGGTCCATCGAGAACACCACGGCCATCACGCTGGTGCCCACGTCGGCCCCCAGCATCACGGCCAGCGCGGCAGGCAGGCCCACCAGGCCCTGGCCCACAAAGGACGACACGATAAGTGCGGTGGCCGTGCTGGACTGCACCACGGCCGTCACGCCGATGCCCGAGAGCACGGCAGTGAACCGGCTGCTGACGCTGTGCGCGATGAGCTGCCGCAGGTTGGCGCCAAAGACCCGCAGGATGCCGGTGCGCACCAGGTGGGTGCCCCAGATCAGCAGCGCCACGGCTGCCAGGAGATTGAGGAGATGCTTCATGAAAACCCGTTGTTTCTTCTTCTTGTGACCTGCGCAGACTTCTGCCCGGCTCCCTCGGAGCCGGTACTGCGTTCATGACCCCATTGTGCGGCGCGTGGACGCGGTTGCGGTGACCCGTTGGCCTGTGCGGCTGTCGGCTCCCACGCTACACGCAAGAACCGCGCACACTGGTTTGTCACAAAACTGACATATAAGCATACTCCTGATTCCATAGCGTCGGCGCAGATGTCCATGCTGGGGCAGGGGGGCGTTGTGTTGGCATGCCCGCAGCGCCGTGGCGCAAAAAGTAAAAAGTAAAAAGTAAAAAGTAAAAAGTAAAAAGTAAAAAGTAAAAAGTAAAAAGTAAAAAGTAAAAAGTAAAAAGTAAAAAGTAAAAACAAAACGGCCCGCGTGCTGCGGGCCGTGGTGTGCGTGCAGTGTTGGGGGGCTGCGTCAGCGCTCGCGCCTCATCCGCAGCAGCTCATCCAGGATCAGGCAGACCGCGCCCACGCTGATGGCCATGTCCGCCAGGTTGAAGGCCGGGAAATGCCCGCCGTGGAAGATGCCCGAGAGGAAGTCCCAGTGGAAGTCCAGAAAATCCACCACGTAGCCATGCATCAGGCGGTCCACCACGTTGCCCACCGCGCCGCCCAGGATGCTGGCCAGCGAGAAGCAGAACAGCTTTTGCCCCGGGTGTGCGCGCAGTTGCCACACGATGAAGACTGTGGCCACCGCGCCGATGCCCGTGAACAGCCAGCGCTGCCAGCCCCCGGCATTGGCCAGGAACGAGAACGCCGCGCCCGTGTTGTGCGCCCGCACGATGTTGAAGAAGCTGGTGATGACTGTGGAGTCGCCCAGCCGGTAGTTGTCCAGAATCAGCGTCTTGGTGATCTGGTCGGCCACCAGCAGAACCACAGCCCAGGCCAGCCAGACCCAGATGCGCGGGCCGTTGCGTGCGGTGGTGCTCGCCATCACGCGTGGCCCCGGCTCTCGCCGCTGCCGAACAGGTTGCTGGTGCAGCGGCCGCAGATGGTGGGGTGTGCGGCATCGCTGCCCACGTCACTGCGGTAGTGCCAGCAGCGCTCGCATTTGGCATCAGAACTGGGGTTCACGCGGATCTGTAGCTCGTTTCCAGCTATTAATTCGATAGCGGATGTGATGAACACGAACTTCAGGTCGTCGCCCAGGCTGGCCAGCAGCGCGTGGTCTTCTGGTGCTGCGGTGAGTTGCACCACGGCCTGCAGGGACGAGCCCACCTTGCCATCGGCACGCAGGGTCTCGATTTCCTTGTTCACCACGTCGCGGATCTCGCGCAGGCGCACCCACTTGGCCAGCAGGCCTTCGTCGGCACCGGCCCCAACGCCAGCCACATTGCCGTAGGTCTCCAGGAAGATGGAGTCGGAGCTGCCAAACACCTTCCAGGCCTCTTCGGCCGTGAACGACAGGAAGGGCGCCATCCAGCGCAACATGGCGTGGGTGATGTTGTAGAGCGCGGTCTGCGCGCTGCGGCGGGCCAGGCTCTTGGGTGCTGTGGTGTACAGGCGGTCCTTGAGCACGTCCAGGTAGAAGCCACCCAGGTCTTCCGAGCAGTACAGCTGCAGCTTGGCCACCACGGGGTGGAACTCGTAGACCTTGTAGTGCGCGAGCACGGTGGCCTGGAACTCGGAGGCGCGCGTGAGCGCGTAGCGGTCGATCTCCAGCATCTGCTCGAACGGCACCGCGTCCTTGGCGGGGTCGAAGTCGCTCACGTTGGCCAGCAAAAAGCGCAGCGTGTTGCGGATGCGGCGGTAGGCGTCCACCACGCGCGCCAGGATTTTCTCGTCACCCGCGATGTCGCCCGAGTAGTCGCTCGCAGCCACCCACAGGCGGATGATCTCGGCGCCCAGCTTCTTGTTGATCTCTTGCGGGTCGATGCCGTTGCCGAGCGACTTGCTCATCTTGCGCCCCTGGCTGTCCACGGTGAAGCCGTGGGTCAGCAGGCCGCGATACGGTGCGCGGCCTTCCAGCGCCGAGGCCAGCAGCAGCGAGCTGTGGAACCAGCCCCGGTGCTGGTCATGGCCTTCCAGGTACAGGTCGGCCTCGGGGCCCGTGTCATGGTGCACGTTGGGGTGCGTGCCGCGCAGCACATGGCTGAAGGTGGAGCCGGAGTCGAACCACACTTCGAGGATGTCGGTGCTCTTGGTGTAGTGCGGTGCGTCGTCAGCACCCAGGATTTCTTCGGTCGTCACGCGGCTCCAGGCCTCGATGCCGCCCTTCTCGACGATATCGGCCGCCTGGTCCATGATCTCCATGGTGCGCGGGTGCAGCTCGCCCGAGTCCTTGTGCAAAAAGAACGGGATGGGCACGCCCCAGCTGCGCTGGCGCGAGATGCACCAGTCGGGCCGCCCGGCGATCATGTCGTGCAGGCGGACCTTGCCGTTCTCGGGGTAGAAGCTGGTGTGCTCGATGGCGTCCAGCGCGATCTGGCGCAGCGTCTTGGCCGGCTTCATGCCGGGCTTCGTGAACACGCCTTCGCCTTCGTCCATGCGGATGAACCACTGTGCGGCGGCGCGGTAGATCACGGGTGTCTTGTGGCGCCAGCAGTGCGGGTAGCTGTGCGTGATGTCCTTGGTGGTCATCAGGCGGCCTGCGTTGCGCAGGGCTTCGATGATCACCGGCACGGCCTTCCAGATGTGCTGGCCGCCGAACAGCGGGAAGTCCGCCGCGTAGGTGCCGTTGCCCTGCACGGGGTTCAGGATGTCGTCCAGCGCCATGCCGTGCGCGCGGCAGGAGTTAAAGTCTTCCAGACCGTAGGCGGGCGACGAATGCACGATACCCGTGCCGTCATCGGCCGTGGCGTAGTCGGCCAGGTACACAGGCGAAAGGCGCTTGTAACCCTGGGTTCCGTCCTCGCTCTTCACGTCGTACAGCGGGTGTTCAAACTCCAGGCCGCCCAGGTTCTTGCCCAGGGTGGTAGCCAGCACGCTGCCCGTGAGGCCGTAACGCTCCAGGCACGACGCCACCAGCGGCTCGGCCACAAGCAGGATGCGCTCGCCCGTGTCCACCAGCGCGTAGCTGATCTCGGGGTTCAGGTTCAGCGCCTGGTTGGCAGGGATGGTCCAGGCGGTGGTGGTCCAGATGACCACAAACGCGTCCCTGGCCAGTGAAGGAAGTCCGAAGGCAGCGGCCAGCTTGGCGGGCTCGTGCGCCTTGAAGGCCACGTCCAGCGTGGTGCTCTTCTTGTCCTGGTACTCGATCTCGAACTCGGCCAGCGACGAACCGCAGTCAAAACACCAGTAGACAGGCTTGAGGCCACGGTACACAAAGCCGCGCTCCATCACGCGCTTGAAGGCGCGGATTTCGCCCGCCTCGTTGGCGGGGTTCATGGTCTTGTAGGGGTTGTCCCATTCGCCCAGCACGCCCAGGCGCTTGAAGTCCACCATCTGCTGCTCGATCTGCTCGGTAGCAAATGCGCGGCTCTTGGCCTGCATGTCGTCGCGGCTCAGGTTGCGGCCGTGCTTCTTTTCGATGGCGTTTTCGATCGGCAGGCCGTGGCAGTCCCAGCCGGGCACGTACAGCGCGTCAAAGCCTTCCAGCTGGCGCGCCTTGGTGATCATGTCCTTCAGGATCTTGTTGACCGCGTGGCCCATGTGGATCTGGCCATTGGCATAGGGCGGGCCGTCGTGCAGGATGAACTTGGGGGCGCCCCGGCGCGCGTCGCGCAGGCGCTTGTAGGTGCCCTGGTCTTCCCATTCCTTCACCCAGCCCGGTTCGCGCTTGGGCAGGTCGCCGCGCATGGGGAAGGGGGTGTCAGGCAGGTTCAGCGTGCTGCGGTAATCCGTGGAGGGAGTGCTGGCGTTGTTGTCGGACATGAGGGAGCCTTAAAAACGGGGCATTCCGGGGCAAGGCCCGGAGCAAAAACGGGGTTGGAGCGCTAAAGATGACGGGCCCGTCAGGCGGGCGCTGCGCGAAGCAGCTCCCTCAAATTCGGTCGCGGGTGGTCTGGCGCCGGGTTTCGGTGTGGTTGAGTGCCTGGGCCGAGGCAAAGTAGGCACGCGCATCGGCGCAGTCTTTGGCGATGCCCTGTGTCAGGGCGTCCAGACCGTCGTATTTCAGCTCGTCGTGCAGTTTGTGTAGCAGTTCCACGCGCACGATTTTACCGTACGCCCCCTCGGTGCCCAGATCGGCAGGCCACTGCAGGCAATGGGTTTCCAGCAGCACGCGGCCACCGTTCACGTCGTTCGGGTCCAGCGAAGGGCGCACACCCAGGTTGGCAACACCCGGCAAAGGCTCGGCAGCGAGGCCATGCACCAGCACCGCAAAGATGCCGCTGGCAGCGGGCTTCCAGTGCGCAAACCGCAGGTTCAGGGTACGAAAGCCGTCGCCGGCTCCATCGGCGGTGGCGCCCAGCTCACGCCCCAGCTTGCGGCCATGCACCACGTGGCCGCTGATGGTGTAGGGCCGCCCCAGCAGGCGTGCAGCGGTTTCCATGTCGCCTGCGGCCAGGGCCTGGCGCACGGCGGAACTCGATACCCGCAACCCATGCACTTCGTAGCTGTTCATGCGCGCCACGTCAAAGCCCTTGGTTTGCCCCGCCGCATCCAGCATCGCGTAGTCGCCTGCGCGCTGGCGGCCAAAGCGGAAATCGTCGCCCACCAGCACATACCGGGCGCCCAGGCCGCGCACCAGCACTTCGTCGATGAACGCTTCGGGCGACTGGGCGGCCAGCCGGGCATCGAAAGGCAGCACCACGGTCTGCTGCACACCGCAGCGCGCCAGCTCGGTCAGCTTGTCGCGCAGCGTGCCCACGCGTGCGGGGGCGAGTTCCGGCTTGTTGTGAACCCCTGCAAAGTAGTCCCTCGGGTGCGGCTCGAACGTCAGCACGCAGCTTTCCACGCCCCGGTGCGCGGCCTCACTGTTCAGCAGGGCCAGCATGGCCTGGTGGCCCCGGTGCACGCCATCGAAATTTCCGATGGTCAGCGCACAGGCATTGGCAATGCCAGGGTGGTGGAAGCCGCGAAAGATCTTCATCGGTTTGTTATCTTTTTGATAGCAGTATGCGCAGGTCCATCAAGCGCAGGACGCCAATTTGTCATGAAAACGGAGTATATTGTGACCCACGGCTGGCCCCGCGCAGGGCTGCCCGCGAGACATCTACGTTCCCATCCTTGTGTACTTTGTGTTCCAGGAGGCGTGTTTTGAAGGTCTTGAAGCTGTCAGCCCAAGGGCTGCCCCAATCGTGGATTTCGCTCGAACAGGCGGTGATTCATTACGCCGCTGGGGAGGTGCGCTGGGAGTCCGGCGCCCAGATCGCCCGGTTCCGGGGTGGGCACAACGCCATATCGGGCGAACAGTCGGTGATCGCCATCAACAGCATCATCGGCACCAAGGGCGTGCCCAGCATCAACCCGTTCGAGCTCAAGCCCAGCTTGACCAACAGCAAGCTCTTTGCCCGCGACCGCAATGTGTGCGCCTACTGCGGCGGCCACTTCCATGAGGAACACCTCACGCGCGAACACATCGTGCCCTTTGCCCGCAACGGGCAGGACCACTGGATGAACGTGGTGACGGCCTGCCGCCCCTGCAACCACCGCAAGGGTCCGCGCACACCCGAGCAGGCCCACATGCCGCTGCTCTACACCCCCTACGTGCCCAGCCTGTGGGAGGATTTCATCCTGCGCAACCGGCGCATCCTGGCCGATCAGATGGATTTTCTGATGGCCCACGTCCCCAAGTCCTCGCGTCTTTTGGCGTAGAGCGGCCAAGACGACCCCGCTGGCGTCGTTGCTCCGTCTTGCCGTAGAGGGTCTGTTCACACGGTTTTCGGGGATCGCGTTGCCCGGCCTGGGGGCTGCATGCCAGGCGCCTGTGCGCAGCAAGGCTGATGCCTTGCAAGCGCGGGCAACGCCGCAGACGGCCCCCAGGCCGGGCAACCCGAAGGGAATGCACTTGCCGACGCGCCACTCGTCGTTGTGCTCCTTGCGTGGGCACGAGCACACGCGGCGTCGCACGCCTAGATTGGCACGTCGGCAAGAGCCTTCGCGACCCCGAAAACCGTGTGAACAGGCCCTAGCGTACTGTCTGCGACGGAGCGCCTAGCCATCGGGGCCGTCTTGACCGCTTTTGGGGGCGTGCTACACGGTGCACAGACACCGCGCTGCGCCTATTCCTTTAGTAAGTCAGTTCCAGGAATACCAGGTGGCCGCTGGCAGCGGGCCAAGTCTGTCCCACCACGCGTTCGCCATTGAATTCACCCGCAATGCTGCGCACGCCGCCGGAGGGCTTGGCCTTGGCTGACGCCACGCCTGCGCCCGCAGGCACACCGGCAGGTGCCGCTCCATCCAGCAACATCTTGTCGCGCGCCGGGTCCAGGTAGCCTCGGGGGCGGGTGAGGGTGACGATGGATTCTGCAGCCTTGTCCGCGTCGGCCATGCGTTCTGCGCGCAGGTGGATGAGGTTGCTGCTGCGGGGGAAGCCGCTGCGGTAGATGTGGGTGGTGGCGTAGCCGGGCGCTGAAATCACGAACTCGGTGGGGGTGCCAGGCTGGATAGTCAACGGTCCCCACACGCCGTCGGCCCCCACGGTCTTGCGCAGCAGTGGCGGGCCGCTGCGGGTGCCGGTGGCTGCGTCGGTGGCATAGACCTCCAGCTGGGCGCCTGCCAGCGGCAGGTTGTTGCTGAAGTTGCCGGTCTTCGCGTCGGCCGGGTCCACGCCCAGGCCGGTGACCTTGCCATTCAGCACCACCTGCTTTTCTGCCGCGATGGTGGTGGCCTGCGGGGCCTTGCCGGTGATGAAGCGGTAGGTGGCCTCAAAGGCGGCTGGCGAGTAAGACGTCTCGCGGTGGTCGATGCGCGGGATCACCACGTTGGTGGCGCCCTTCAGCTCGGGCCCGGCGGCCGTCACATTGGTGGGCGTGCCTTTCTGGCCGATCCACAGGCCATCGGGCTGGGCGAACTTGTCATTGTTGTCCGAGCGGATGGTCATCCACTGCACCGGGCCGCTGACTTCGTCACCGGCGGCGTTCTTGGGGGCGTTCAGGCCTTTGAGGAACGGGCCCGTGCCCGAGAACTCGCTGCCTTCGCGCACCCCGGGGGTTGCCCACACGCCGTGGTTGGGGGTGCCGCCCAGGATGGCGTGGCTCACGGTTGCAGCGCCACCGCCGTTGTAGATGTAGTTGCGGATGGCATTGCCGCCGCGCGAGTTGCCCACCAGCACCACCTGGCGGGCGCCGGTGGCTTTGAGCACCTTGTCCACTTCGGCCTGGAGGTAGGCCATGTGTTCTGCGGTGGACGTGCGGCCCGCCTGGGGCTTGGTGTCGTCATCGCGCGAGAGCGGGTAGGGCAGGTCGATGGCGTGCAGGCGCTCGCGCGGCCAGCCGTTGGACTCGAAGCGCCACACGGTGGTCTGCCACAGTGCGGCGGTGTCGCCATTGCCGTGCACAAAGACGATGGGCGGGGCCTCGGCCAGACCGGGGCTCTGGGTGGCACAACCGGCCAGGGCCAGGGTGGCTGCCGCAGCAGCGGTGGCGAGGAGCAGGGATCGGCGTTGCAGCCACAGCGTATTCATCGGAAGGTCTCCTGAAAGAAAAAATGCCCGTGAGCCGGTCAGCCCACGAGCATTGCACAAGTGCGTGACAGCCTCGGTTTATGCAAAAACGCCAGCGGTGTCCTGCATGCGGGCCGACACCTCGCCCAGGTGGTGCAGGGTGTCGCCAAAGGTCATTTCCAGCTGCGTGAGCTTCTTGAAATAGTGGCTGCCGATGTATTCGTCGGTCACGCCGATGCCGCCATGCAGTTGCACGGCCTGCTGGCCTACGAAGCGCATCGATTGGCCCAGTTGCACCTTGGCGCGGGCCATGGCGGCGCGGCGTTCGGCCGCAGGGGCGCCGAGCTTGAGGCTGGCGTAGTAGCTCATTGAGCGGGCCAGTTCCAGCTGCATCTTCATGTCGGCCACGCGGTGGCGCAGCGCCTGGAAGCTGGCGATGAACACGCCAAACTGCTTGCGCTGGTTCATGTACTCGACGGTGAGCGCCACGGTCTTGTCCATCACGCCCACGGCCTCGGCGCAGGTGGCGGCGATGCCGGTGTCCACGGCCAGTTCCAGCGCGGCCAGGCCGTCGGTGGTGATGAGCGTGGCGGGTGCATTGGCCAGCTGCACTTCGGCTGCGCGGCTGCCGTCTTGTGTGACGTAGCCGCGTGTGGTGACGCCAGCGGCTGAGCGTTCCACGAGGAAGAGGGCGATCTTGCCGTCCAGCTGCGCGGGCACGATGAAGGCGTCGGCCTGATCGCCAGCGGCTACTATGCTTTTTGTAGCTGTTACGGCATATCCAGCGGGCGCAGAGGCCGCTTTTGCCTCACAAACGTCGAGGCGGTAGCGCGCCTTGCGCTCCTGGTAGGCCAGCACCACCAGCGCTTCACCGCTGGCCACGCGGGGCAGCCAGGCACTTTGCACGTCGGCGGGGGCGCAGTGCGACAGCACGCTGCTGGCGATAAAGGCCTGGGCGATGGGCTCCAGCACCATGCCACGGCCCAACTCCTCGGCCACCACCATGGCGTCGATGGCGCCCTGGCCCATGCCGTCGTGGGCTTCGGGCACGGTCAGCGCGGTCAGGCCCAGCTCGGCCAGCTCGCCCCAGGCGGCGCGGTCAAAACCGCCAGCGGCCACGGTGGCGCGGCGGCGCTCGAAGGTGTAGCCCTTGTCCACCCACTTGCGCACGGCGTCGCGCAGTTGTTCCTGGTCGTCAGAAAAATCGAAATCCATGTTCTTGTCTCCTTAGCCCAGAACCGTCTGCGCGACGATGTTGCGTTGAACTTCATTGCTGCCGCCATAGATCGTGGTCTTGCGCAGGTTGAAGTAGGTGGATGCCAGGGGCGCGTTGGCGGTGACGCCGCCTGGGAAGTTGCCTTGCCAGCCAGCTTCCATGGCTTCTTCGATGAAGGGCATGGCAAAGGGGCCGGCGGCCAGCATCATCAACTCGGCATAGCGCTGCTGGATCTCGCTGCCCTTGATCTTGAGCAGACCTGCGATGTCGAGCGAGTTCTTGCCTGACTTCTCGGCCGACAGCACCCGCAGCACCAGCATTTCCAGCG
>Ga0187844_10003580_pt1 | contig 10326 bp, 10 predicted proteins | sample SpaLakP09_SKY_50_FD_134517 | JGI IMG/M metagenome (GOLD analysis project Ga0187844, IMG submission 134517) | Oligotrophic lake water microbial communities from Sparkling Lake, Wisconsin, USA - SP09_SKY_50 | ecosystem: Environmental > Aquatic > Freshwater > Lake | place: USA: Sparkling Lake...
CATACATATGGTCTAGCGCGATGTCCGGGTAGCCCTGGCCCACTTCAGTGACCACGTCTTTCCAGAACTGGAAGGTTTCCAGCACGTTGGCTTTGTCCACGCTGGTGACGCGGCCTTCGTTGCCCGCGGCTTTGCGGGTGCGCGCCGCTTGAAACGCCACATGGGCGATGCGCTCAATTTCGGGTTTGCTGTAGCGCATGGTGTCGAAGGCCTCTTCGGCGCCAGGAAAGTGGCCATCAGTGGCGATACGCCGGCCGCGCGGTTGGCCAAAATAGATGTCTCCCGTCAGTTCGCGGATGATGAGGATATCCAGACCGGAGATCAATTCCGGTTTAAGGCTAGAGGCATTGACCAGTTGCTCATAGCAAATAGCGGGGCGGAAATTGGCAAAGAGCCCTAGGTTTTTGCGCAGACCCAAAATGGCTTGCTCGGGCCGCAAAGCGCGCTCGAGCGTGTCGTATTTCCAGTCGCCAACCGCGCCGAACAAAATAGCGTCGGCGTCTTTGGCCAATTGCAAAGTGGAATCGGGCAGCGGGTGCCCGTGCGACTCATAGGCGGCGCCACCGACAGGCGCGCTTTCCATGGTGAAGGACAGGTCTAGGGCTTTGAGCACCTTGATAGCCTCGGCCACAATTTCGGTCCCTATGCCGTCACCTGGCAGGATTGCAATTTTCATGTACGTGCTTTCTTCTACGGGTTTTTACATGGTGTGTGCCAGCCAAGGCTTAGTGGCCAGGCGCTGCGCTTCAAAGGCGCGGATTTTGTTGGCGTTGCGCAGCGTCAGACCGATATCGTCCAAGCCATTGAGTAAGCAAAACTTACGAAAGGCTTGCACTTCAAACGCAATTTCATCACCTTGCGGGCGGATGACGCACTGGCGTTCTAAATCGACAGTCAGCGTGAAGCCAGGAAAGGCCAGGGCCTCGTTAAAAAGGCTGTCCACCGCAGACTCCGGCAGTACGATGGGCAAGAGCCCGTTCTTAAAACAGTTATTGAAAAAGATGTCGGCAAAGCTAGGCGCGATGATGGCCCGAAAGCCATACTGGTCCAGTGCCCAGGGCGCATGCTCGCGCGATGAGCCGCAGCCGAAATTTTTGCGCGCCAGTAATACCGATGCCCCGGCGTAGCGCGGCTGGTTGAGAACAAAGTCGGGATTAGGTTTGCGCGTCGCCGGGTCCTGGCCGGGCTCACCATGGTCTAGGTAGCGCCATTGGTCAAACAAATTGGGGCCGAAGCCGGTTTTCTTGATGGACTTGAGAAACTGCTTAGGAATGATGGCATCGGTGTCCACGTTTTCGCGGTCCATAGGCGCTACCAAGCCTTGGTGTACGGTAAATTGTTGCATCGCCTAGCTTCCTTCAAAGGTATTTACGTACGTCCACAAAGTGGCCGTGGATGGCCGCTGCCGCTGCCATCGCCGGGCTGACCAGATGGGTACGACCACCAGCGCCCTGGCGGCCTTCGAAGTTGCGGTTGCTGGTGGAGGCACAGCGTTCTCCGGGCTCGAGTCGGTCGGCGTTCATAGCCAGGCACATAGAGCAGCCGGGCTCGCGCCACTCAAAACCTGCCGCCCTAAAGATTTCGTGCAAGCCTTCGCGCTCGGCCTGTTCTTTGACCAAACCTGAGCCGGGCACCACCATCGCCAGCTTGATATTTTTAGCCACCTTTTGACCGATGCGTTTGACCACCGCTGCCGCTTCGCGCATGTCTTCAATCCGGCTATTGGTACAGGAGCCGATAAACACTTTGTCAACAAATAAATCATTCAATGCTTTGCCTGGCTGCAATCCCATATAGACCAAAGCACGCTCAATGGCGTCGCGCTTGCTAGGGTCTTTTTCTTTGTCAGGATCGGGCACAGAGCCGTTGATATCCAGCACCATTTCGGGCGAAGTTCCCCAGGTCACTTGTGGCAGTATGTCGGCGGCCTGCATTTCTAGCACCGCGTCAAAGTGCGCATCAGCGTCCGATTGCAGCGTTTTCCAGTAGGCCACGGCCTGGTCCCATTCCGCGCCACCCGAAAACTGGGCAGTTTTCGGGTCCGTTCCAGGCGCCAGTGGACGCCCCTTTACATACTCAATGGTTTTTTCGTCCACCGCCACTAGGCCGGCGCGCGCACCGGCTTCGATCGCCATATTGCACAAGGTCATACGACCCTCCATGCTCAGCGCGCGGATGGCGCTACCCGCAAACTCGATGGTGTAACCGGTACCACCCGCTGTACCGATGCGTCCGATGATGGCCAGAACAATGTCCTTACCGGTCACGCCCTTGGGCACCGTGCCCTCCACCTGAATAAGCATGTTCTTCGCTTTTTTAGCCAAGAGGGTTTGTGTCGCCATGACATGCTCGACTTCCGAGGTGCCTATGCCGTGCGCCAGCGCGCCGAATGCGCCATGGGTAGAGGTGTGGCTATCGCCGCACACCACTGTCATGCCAGGCAGCGTCGCTCCCGATTCTGGGCCAATCACATGCACGATGCCTTGGCGCTTGGACAGAAAGGGAAAGAACGCTGCCGCGCCTGATTCTTTGATATTGGAATCGAGCGTGGTAATTTGCTCTCGGCTGATCGGATCGGTGATGCCGTCATAGCCAAGCTCCCACCCGGTGGTGGGGGTGTTGTGGTCGGCCGTGGCGACGATGGAACTGACGCGCCAGACTTTGCGTCCGGCTTGGCGCAGACCTTCAAATGCCTGGGGGCTGGTGACTTCGTGAACCAGATGGCGGTCGATATAGAGGATGGCGGTGCCGTCTTCTTCGGTATGAACCACGTGTTCATCCCAGATTTTGTCGTAGAGGGTGCGTCCCATGGGGCTTTTTCCTTTTTAGCGATGGAGCATTTTATGCCGCTGTCTTCTGGTCCGAAGCCGGTGTGATGATTGAGGGCGACACAAACAATTTGCCCCGCATAAGCGGGGCAAACAGCGGGAGTATTCAGACGCTTAGCGTTTGCTAATGTCCAGCACCGCGCGGGGCAAGGAGCCGGTGAACAATTGACGCGGACGCCCGATTTTGTATTCCGGGTCACCGATCATTTCATTGAGCTGGGCAATCCATCCCACCGTGCGGGCCAGGGCAAAGATACCGGTGAACAACTTGACCGGTATGCCGATGGCACGCTGCACAATGCCGGAATAAAAGTCTACATTGGGGTAGAGCTTGCGGGATACAAAGTACTCATCTTCGAGTGCAATTTTTTCCAGTGCCTTGGCCAGTTGGAACAGTGGGTCGTTTTCCAAGCCCAGCGCAGCGAGTACTTCATTGCAGGTCTCTTGCATGAGCTTGGCACGGGGGTCGTAGTTTTTATAGACCCGGTGACCAAAGCCCATCAGTTTCACGCCGGAGTTTTTGTCTTTGACTTTTTCCATGAACTCGCCAACCTTGGACACGCCGCCTGAGGACTGGATCTCTTCGAGCATATTCAAGCAGGCCTCGTTGGCGCCACCATGTGCCGGGCCCCAAAGGCATGCCACGCCGGCGGCAATGGCCGCAAACGGATTGGTGCCAGACGAGCCGCACAAACGCACCGTCGAGGTGGAGGCGTTTTGCTCGTGGTCGGCATGCAAGATAAAGATGCGGTCTAGAGCACGTTCGATGACCGGGTTGACGACATAGGGCTCGCAGGGTGTGGCAAACATCATGTGCAAAAAGTTGCCTGCGTAGCTCAGGTCGTTTTTGGGGTACATGAAAGGCTGGCCGATGCTGTATTTGTAGGCCATGGCCACCAGCGTGGGCAGTTTGGCAATCAGGCGAATAGCCGAAATATCGCGATGGCCCGGGTTGTTGATGTCGGTGCTGTCATGGTAGAAGGCGGACAGCGCACCGACCAGACCGGTCATGATGGCCATGGGGTGCGCGTCGCGGCGGAAACCGCGCAGGAAAAACTGCATTTGCTCATTGACCATGGTGTGCTGGGTGACACGCCTGGTAAACGCCGCCTTACCGGCCGCATCGGGCAGGTTGCCGTATAGCAGCAAGTGGCAGGTTTCCATGAAGTCGCAGTTGGTGGCCAGTTGCTCAATCGGGTAGCCGCGGTAGAGCAACTCGCCCTTGTCACCGTCGATATAGGTGATGGCCGACTGGCAAGCAGCAGTGGACAAAAAACCCGGGTCGTAGGTAAACATACCGGTTTGTCCGTACAGCTTGCGGATGTCGATGACATCGGGCCCGACGCTGCCGCTGTATACCGGAAGTTCCACGCTGGGGCTGCCGTTGCTAAACGACATGGTCGCCTTGTTGTCCGCTAATTTCATCGCAACACCTTTCAATGCGTATTTCTTAATAAAACCAAAACTTCCCTGCAATCCGAATCCATTTCAAGGCCGGGTACTTGCGATTTGCGACCCAGCAGCAAATCCAATAAATCGTTGTCGCTCAGGTCCATTAATCGGCCCAAGGCATCAGCTTGGCGTACGCGCAGCGTATCAGAGTGCCGCGCGAAAAAACGCTCGATGAACAAATCATTTTCTAACAGCCCGCGTCTGCATCGCCAGCGCAGCTTGCTCAGCGCGCGCGCATCAATGGGTAGCTCTGGCGCTGCAGCTTGCATGCTTAGACCGCCCGCATCACCATCATCTCTTTAATCTTGCCGATGGCCTTGGTTGGGTTCAGGCCCTTAGGACATACGTCTACACAATTCATGATGGTATGGCAGCGGAACAAGCGGTAAGGATCTTCCAAATTGTCCAGACGCTCGGCGGTGCCTTGGTCGCGGCTGTCGGCGATAAAGCGGTAGGCCTGCAAGAGCCCGGCAGGGCCCACGAATTTATCCGGGTTCCACCAAAAACTCGGGCAGCTGGTGGAGCAGCTGGCGCACAAAATACATTCGTACAAGCCGTTGAGCTCTTCGCGCTCCTGCGGGCTTTGCAGGCGTTCTTTTTCAGGCGGCATATCCTCGTTGATGAGGTAAGGTTTGATCGAGTTATATTGCTTGAAGAATTGCGTCATGTCCACGATCAGGTCACGGATCACCGGCAGGCCAGGCAAGGGCTTGAGCACAATCGTACCGGGCAGGCTGCGCATATTGGTCAGACAGGCCAGCCCGTTTTTGCCGTTGATATTCATGGCGTCCGATCCGCACACGCCTTCACGGCAAGAGCGGCGAAAGGAGATGGAAGGGTCCACCGCTTTGAGCTTCATCAGGGCATCGAGCAACATGCGTTCGCTGCCGTCGAGTTCGACGTCAATGTCCTGCATATAGGGCTTGGCGTCCTTGTCCGGGTCGTAGCGGTAAATGGAAAATTTGTGTTTTGACATGGGTAGGCTGCCTTATCGCTTTTAGAACGTGCGGGTTCGCAAGGGGATGCTCTCAACCGTCAGCGGCTTCATTTGCACCGGCTTATAGCTGAGGCGGTTGCCGGCGCTGTGCCACAGGGTGTGCTTATGCCAGTCGCTGTCGTTACGGCCATTGGGGTGTTCAGGTGTGTCGCCATAGTCGTTCACGGTATGGGCGCCTCGGCTTTCATGGCGAGCGGCAGCCGACACCATGGTGGCCTGTGCCGCTTCGATCAGGTTTTCGACTTCCAGTGCTTCGATGCGTGCGGTATTGAAAATGCGTGACTTGTCTTTGAGACCCATGTCTTGCGTCCGTTGGCGAAGTTCTGCCACTTTGGCAACGCCTTCGTCCATGCTGGCCTGGGTGCGGAACACGCCGGCATGTTGTTGCATGGTGGCGCGTATGCTATTGGCTACGTCTTGCGCGTACTCGCCGCCCGAAGCACTGTCCAGCCGGTTGAGGCGTGAGAGTGTAAGATCAGCAGCGTCTGCGGGCAGGGCCTTGTGCTCAACGCTCTCTTTGTTCGTGGACACGATATGGTTGCCCGCCGCGCGCCCAAAGACCAGCAAGTCCAGCAGCGAATTGGTTCCTAAGCGGTTGGCGCCGTGCACGCTTACACACGAGCATTCGCCCACGGCGTACAAGCCGGGTACCGGTTGGCTGTGGTTGCTGGCGTCCTGAACGACCACCTGGCCATGGATGTTGGTGGGAATACCGCCCATTTGGTAATGGATGGTCGGTACCACAGGAATCGGCTCGCGCGTGATGTCCACATTGGCAAAGTTGTGCCCGATCTCCAGCACCGAGGGCAGACGCTTCATGATGGTCTCAGCGCCCAGATGCGTCATGTCCAGATTGATGTAGTCCTTGTTTGGACCACAGCCACGGCCTTCTTTGATCTCCTGGTCCATACAGCGCGACACATAGTCGCGAGGGGCCAGGTCTTTGTAATGCGGGGCATAGCGCTCCATAAAGCGCTCGCCATGCACATTGCGCAAAATTGCGCCTTCGCCACGGCAACCTTCGGTCAGGAGCACACCGGCACCTGCGACACCGGTGGGATGGAATTGCCAGAACTCCATATCTTCCAAGGGAATACCGGCGCGCGCCGCCATGCCAAGGCCGTCGCCGGTATTGATAAAGGCGTTGGTGGATGCTGCAAATATGCGTCCAGCGCCACCCGTGGCCAGCAGCGTGGTTTTGGCCTGCAGTATGTGCACATCGCCGGTTTCCATTTCTAACGCAGTCACACCGACCACCGCGCCTTCGGCATCGCGCACCAGATCCATGGCCAGCCATTCGACAAAGAAGCTGGTCCGGGCCTTGAGGTTTTGTTGGTACAGCGTATGCAGCATGGCGTGACCGGTGCGGTCCGCGGCTGCGCAGGCGCGCTCTACCGCCTTCTCGCCATAGTTGGCCGTATGGCCACCGAAAGGCCGCTGGTAAAACGTGCCGTCCGCATTGCGGTCAAAGGGCATGCCCATGTGCTCCAGGTCATAAACCACTTTAGGCGCTTCGCGGCACATGAATTCAATCGCATCTTGGTCGCCCAGCCAGTCAGATCCCTTGACGGTATCGTAAAAATGGTAGTGCCAGTTGTCCTCGTTCATATTGCCCAAGGAGGCGCCGATTCCCCCTTGTGCCGCCACGGTATGGGAGCGCGTAGGAAACACTTTGGAGAGCACGGCGACGTTTAATCCGGCGCGCGCTAATTGCAATGAGGCGCGCATTCCCGAGCCGCCAGCGCCTACGATGACGACATCAAATTTACGTTTGGAAACTGTATAGGACATGAATTAGATTCTTTAAAAGCGGGCTTCAGACGCGCCACAGCACTTGGATGGCCCATCCGGCACAGCCGACCAACCAGACGATAGAGAACACTTGCAAGGCCAAGCGAAGGCCGACCGGTTTGATGTAGTCCATCCAGATATCGCGCATGCCGACCCAGGCGTGGTAGAGCAGGGCTAGGATGACGGTGAAGGTGAGGGTTTTCATCCATTGGGGGGAAAAAATACCCGCCCACAGGTCATAGCCTACCGGACCGCGTGAAAAAACCAGGCGCAGCACGATCAACAGCGTGAATAACGCCATTAACACAGCGGTCACACGCTGAGCCAACCAATCGCGCAGCCCGTAATGGGCGCCCGTTACGATACGTCTGGATCCGAAATTAACTGCCATGAAGAGATTCCTTAATGAAGTCTTGCCGCTGCTTAGTAAAGACCGAACAGCTTTGCGCCTAGCGCCAGCGTCAAAGCCATGCTCAGGGCCAGCGTCACCGCCGCCGAAGACCGGCCAAATTCTTTACTTACCGCATGGCGCATATCCATCCACAAATGGCGCAGACCGGCGATCAGGTGGTGCAAAAACGCCCAAATCAGTGCCAGGGCCACCAATTTAACGAACCAACCGGGCATCGGGCCGGCGCCTTGGTTAAAAACGCTTGTGAAACGTGCGAATGAAATTTCCGAGGAAATCGAGGTGTCGAACATCCAGATGATGAAGGGCATCAGCAAAAACATCAATGCCCCGCTGATACGGTGCAGGATGGACACGACACCGGCCAGCGGCAGCCGGTAGCTGGGCAAATCCTTAAAAGCATGGATATTGCGAAATTCAGGTCGGGGGGCTGGTGCAGAAGGTACTGGCGCAGACATGGATGGTGGTTCCTGGGATGAAGCGGGGCGCTAAGTTACGGGTTCGGACTTCTTCGCTCACAAATTCTATTGCACTGCACCAATCTGACAGTCGGCTTGCAGGCTTGAGTTTGAAGGGCATTTATTTCAGTTCAATTCATTGCGGTAATAGTGTTTGTCCGTCTGGTAGAGGCCTTGGCGCAACTCCATGGGCGCGTCCTTGTAGGTGTAGGCCAGGCGCTCAACACTGAGCAGCGGTGTCCCGGCAGGGACATCCAGCAATGCGCATTGCTGCGCGTCGGGCAGGACAGCACGAATTTTTTCTTCGGCGCGCACCATGCGCACCCCGAACTCGGATTCAAACAAGGCGTACATCGGGCCGCCATAGCTGCGCAAGCGCTCGGCCGTCAGGCCTTTGAAGGGCCCAGCGGGTAACCACAGGTCTTCTAAAATCGTGGCTACGCCACCAAAGGCCAGTACCCGGCGCACTTGCAACACGGCGTCGCCCGAACGAATAGCCAGGCCCCGGGCCACGTCGGCGCTGGCGCGCAAACGCTTACAGTCGATGATAGTGCGCTGCGCCGGTCCTTCGCGGGCCCGGTCGCCGCTGGCGGGTACCAGCTTCAAAAAACGGTACTGCACTTGCTGCTCAGAATGGGTGGCGACAAAAGTGCCTTTGCCTTGGCGCCGAACCAGCAGATTTTCCACCGCCAACTCGTCAATCGCCTTGCGTACCGTCCCCTGGCTAACGCGGTAGCGCGCCGCAAGCTCCAGCTCACTCGGAATGGCCGCGCCCGATTTCCACTCACCCGATTGCAGGCTTTGCAGCAGTAAGCCTTTAATTTGCTGGTACAGCGGGCTAAAAGCCGGCGTGCCCGATACAGGCGACAACGCCGTGCCGGCTGGTGCGTCGGCGACGACCTGCCCTGCGGGCGCGTCGGTGCTGGAAGTGCGGGCCATTTGCATTGAAATGCTTCAACTGAGGGCAGGCGGGCCGCCTGCTACCGGTTGCGATCATATCTTATATAAGACATAAGACATCTTGATCCCAATGGGGAATCAGGGTAAACTCTGATGCGTAAATGTACGCGTTTGGTCGCGCAGAGCACGCGCAAAGTAGTACTCGCTCCCCCTCACTTTTTTAACACTTCCTGGAGTTTTTATGAGCAAGAAGCCCGTCCGAGTTGCTGTCACTGGCGCAGCAGGTCAAATTGGATACGCCATTTTGTTTCGTATCGCCTCGGGTGAGATGCTGGGCAAAGATCAGCCGGTGATGCTGAGTCTGCTGGAAGTCCCCATGGAAAAAGCCCAGCAAGCCTTGCAGGGCGTGATGATGGAGTTGGAAGATTGCGCTTTCCCGCTGCTAGCTGGTATGCAGGCGCATAGCGACCCCCTGACGGCCTTCAAAGATGTGGATTACGCACTCTTGATCGGTTCGCGTCCGCGCGGCCCCGGTATGGAGCGCGCGGAGTTGCTGGCCGTCAATGCAGAAATCTTTACCGCACAGGGCAAAGCGCTCAATGCCGTGGCCAGCCGCGATGTGCGCGTGCTGGTAGTGGGCAATCCCGCCAATACCAATGCCTATATTGCGATGAAAAGCGCCCCCGACCTGCCGCGCAAAAACTTCACCGCCATGCTGCGCTTGGACCACAACCGGGCGCTCAGCCAGTTGGCAGCCAAAACCGGCAAACCGGTGGCCGATATTGAAAACATGGTGGTCTGGGGCAATCACTCGCCCACGATGTATGCCGATTACCGCTTTGCCAAAGTGGCCGGCCACAGCGTCAAGGACATGATCAATGACCATGAATGGAATGCCAATACCTTTTTGCCCACCGTAGGCAAGCGCGGCGCAGCCATCATTGCAGCGCGCGGTGTGTCCTCTGCCGCTTCAGCTGCCAACGCCGCCATCGACCACATGCGCGACTGGGCACTGGGCACCCAGGGTAAATGGGTCACCATGGGTATTGCATCGGACGGGCAGTACGGAATCCCTAAAGACACCATGTTTGGTTTTGCTGTGACCTGCGAAGGCGGCGACTACCAAGTGGTGCAAGACCTTCCGGTCGATGCCTTCAGCCAGGAATGCATCAACAAAACGCTCAAAGAATTGCAGGACGAGCAAGCCGGTGTGGCCCATTTGCTGTAATTCACCGACGCGCTGGCGCGCCCATGGTGGTGCGCCCAGCCGCTTGCTTGGACCATGCCCAACCCTCGCCACATCCTCTTAGGTCCGCAGGCCGGCGTACATGCTTTGCCGGTGTGTGACCATTACAGTGGCGTGCCGGCGCGCATGCGCAAAAGTTTGCAATTGCAAGCCCAGATGACACAGGAAATGGGTGCGTGCATTTTTGATGTGACGCTGGACTGCGAAGACGGCGCCGCTATCGGGGCTGAGCTGGAGCAGGCCCG
>Ga0187844_10003582_pt1 | contig 10323 bp, 9 predicted proteins | sample SpaLakP09_SKY_50_FD_134517 | JGI IMG/M metagenome (GOLD analysis project Ga0187844, IMG submission 134517) | Oligotrophic lake water microbial communities from Sparkling Lake, Wisconsin, USA - SP09_SKY_50 | ecosystem: Environmental > Aquatic > Freshwater > Lake | place: USA: Sparkling Lake...
GGTGATTAAGAGTGTGTTAGTTAATTTTCGCTCACGCTCAAACTTAACTAACAGCCCTTCCTGAACTCGTTTTCACTCGCTCAGTAAGTCACCGTGCTCTACAACTTATCCTTCGGAGGTAATCATTACATATTTTAAGTAATTAATCTACAATTTTCATATGAAATTGAATTTTGGCTGGTCATGGTATTGTGAAAAACATAATAGTTTTGGCCTTTCTACAGAAGAAGGTGAAGCAAAGCAGTTAGCTGAAGAGCATGTGAAATATCACGCTAAACTAAATGATGACTGTAAATTATTTCTAAAAAACCAAGATACTAACAATGTCAGTGAATATAAGTATAAATTCGATTTGAAACCAAAAATAAATATTAAAGATACAAATTCACGTATGGGAAAAGTTAAAAGCATTTTTGGTAGAGCATGGGAGAAATGGAGTTTGCAAGAAGATTTGGAATTAACCCATAATTTTAATAATCGGATGAGTCTTGAAGTTTTAATAAAACACCATCAAAGAGCTAATGGTGGAATTGTAGCTCGATTAAAAAAACTAAAATTAGTGGATAGCGAAGCATCTACTAGTGAAATTAGGGAGCTTCTAAAAAATAGGCACGACAAGTTAATAAATAAAAAGATTTTCAGTACAGACCTTAAAGTTGATAGGGCAAAAATTTACGAGAGGCAAACTGAGCGAGGTAGAGATTCTTTACGTACATACGGAACGGTTAATCCTCCACCGATAGAACAGCCAGATATGAAACATACAAGTATGTTTCAATGTAAAATTTGTGGTTCCCCGGTCATAGGTAATGTGTGTAAATGTATCGGAGATTGAGCAATTTAGATTGCGAGACTGTCGTTAAAAGGCACCTGAGTGTGTGCAAAACGATTAAAAATTATAACTTAATACAAGTTTTATCCTGACTAGGTAACCCTGTCAGTGGTGGGGAGCAGACTCCAGGGATGAGTACCGAAGAAAAGCGTTATCGAGTGACGGCTCAACTAGTAAGCATCCATCAAATAGTTGTGCAGGGTAGAGATGAAGATGAGGCCCGTGATTTTGCAAATTCCATTGATTTTGAGAAGTGGACCTATGTTGAAGGAGAGTATGTAATAGTCGATATTGCTAAGGATTTCTTTGAAAGAAAGCTAAAAGTTGAACAAGATACAGAACTCTTACCCAGCACAGATGGTCCTTACTTGAAGATAGTTAAGGTTGAAACAACTTGAGGAGTTTGGATTGACCGACCCAATGATTATTTGATAGCACTGAGTTTGACCCAGGGTTATTTAATCTGAGCGTGCCCTTTATATATATAGTCCACCCAGAATTTTCTGTTATAAAGTCAGTGGTCAGGAGTAGAGTATAAGAATGAACAAAATTCGAATATCAATTTTATCTTTGACTTTTTTAATTGGAATGCTACGGGTACCAAACTGGGTATTCGATAACTTCTGGAATAAGAGTTTTTGGGAAGTACTTCCTTTCACTTTTAAGTATGGCTACTTCAGGTTTATTTACGCTGCCCTGCTAACAATTTTTGTAAATTTAGTTATCAAGTTTATAAAGAAATATCTTTAAATCTTTATGTCAAAAGAAGCTATTAAACATGTAATGGCTACAATTTTTTCAGCCCAAAATGCATTGCGTGAACTTGCCCCAGAATTTAAATGGGCTGGCATGGGCAATGTTTTAGGTGATTACGGAGAATATATATGCATTAAAGAATATAACCTTAAAAAAGCCCCACCGGGTTCCGATGGGTATGACGCAGTAACTGAAACCGGAAAAACTGTTCAAATTAAAGCCAATCATTCTTCAGGCACTATTGGTTTTCGTGGAGTAGCTGATTTATTACTAGTAATCCATGTGGATACCAAGGGCGAATATGAAGAGATATATTTTGGCAATTTTTCCCAGGTATTGAATCAGACCAGTTTTTCTGCCAGGGATAATAAACATACAATTACAATAACAAAACTCAAAAAAATTAAAAGTCAGAATCCCTAAGTTAAGTACTGGAAGAAATCAAAGAAAGTGAATGAAAAATGAGTTCCATAGAGATAGCTTTCGAACATTATTTTTCGAATACAGAAATGCCATTAATTAAAGATTATCCCTCTGCGTGTAATCATTCAATTGACGAGATAAATCTACTTGAACTCAATCTAAATGCATTACAATCTGAAGTATTGTACAAAATAATTAACTTACCTAAAAATAGTATTATAAAATTACATACTTTATCTCGATTAAATAATAGTGATTTCAAGAAAAATACAGATTATTATTATTGTAATTTGATACTACTTTGGGCAAAAATCAGAAATATGCTTTTTCAACATTCCGCTGAATGTCCAAACGACATCTATAATGAAGAATTTTTAAAGCCATCTAATTATATTGCTCTTGGGAAACCAATTATGGTTAATGATATGAATTTAACTGTAAGGAGTAAAAATGTACTTCAGCGCGAAGGATATAATAATTCTGATGAATTATTCACTCTAACTTTAGACGCACTTTATAAATTTAAGAATATCGGTGAACAAAGCGTAGAAGATATTTCTCGAGAATTGTATAAATTGGGAATTTGGCAAAAACTCGACAGTAATTCACCTCATGCTAATAACAAAAATAAATCACTAATTGAGAAATACTTCAAAAAAAATGATATTGACGGGATGAAATTCACGACACGAACATATAATCTTTTGAGAAGAAGCGGTATTTCATCAATTACTGAATTACTTGCACTTAAAGATTACGAAATAGCGGATATGCGAAACTCTGGCAAAAAAAGTCACGAAGAAATTCGAGATGTTATTAATAAAATTAAAATGACCAAGGTTGAAGATTTGAATAAATCAATAGTAAAAAAGGAACCAGTTCAGGAATTTGAAAGTTTTGCTTATGAGTTGAATTTAAAATTTCTTGAGGACTTGGAATTACTTGGAACCAAATATCCTAAAATCATAAGCCTAAAACTTCATAAATATGACGCAAGAAATATTCCAAAAAACTTCCTATCTCCAGATTCAGGTACTGGCAAAACTACGATTATAGAGTTTTTAGATTCCTTAGATACATCATTGAAAGTAATTGCAGATAATCCTGATTATTTGGTGCATGCACTTGGGGCACTTAATATCATTTCTAATATTTCAGTTGTATTAAGTGCAGAACAAACCCAAGAAACCACAGATTATATAGATGTAATTAATGATTTGAGTTACCGATTCGAAGATGAAATTCCTAGTATTATTGATGCTGATTCATTTACGAATTATTTGTTTGGCTCAGAGTTCATGGAACTAATGAATCACCTTGATTGTAGTAGTTTTCGTGACTATATGCAGTTGAGTTCAACTCATTTAATATTCGATTTGAAGTACAATAAATTTGCAAAAGATATAGCTCTTTTTTGCAGCAAGTATAATACTTTGCCTAATTTCTTAGGTGTAGTTATTGCGGCTTTCAAGAATGAAGATAGGTTAGAATTAGATAATATATTAGTCGAATTTTTAGAGTATTCAAGACCAAATAGTTTTGAAAGAGATATTGATATTATTTTTATGCGGTCAAAGGGATTAACTTTAGACCAGATAGGAAAACCATTAAATCTCACTAGAGAGCGAATAAGGCAGATTATTTGCAAATTACATCCACAGTTACCTCTTTTAATTGATTTATTAATTGCTCAAAATAGGAATGAATTTGAATTAGTGTTAGAGTCACAAGTTACACAGATTATTGAGAAATATGGTGCAGTTTACAAAAACGAACTTGAACTTGAACTAGAAAATTCTTTTGAATCTCTTAAAGAATTTATCCCTTTATGGCATAGAAAATTTATATTTGACAATAATTCGAAAAATGATAACAGTAAGAAATGGAAAAAAGAAGATGTGCTAATAGCCATAAAAAAGGCGTCAACGTATTATTTTCCGCTAACAGGTCCTCAGTATCAATATCTAATTGAAATTGGAGAAATTGAAGGTCCTTCCTCTCAAAGAATCTATCAACTTTTTGGCACCTGGTCAGACATGTGCACCCAGGCAGGGGTCGAGTATAAACCCTCGGTTCGCACAGGTGATTACTATCGTAAATGGAATGAAACGGAGCTGCTAAGCTTCGTTGTAAGATTTTTAAGAGATGAGAATATTTCTGACACTTATGATGAATTTACGATTTGGAGAGAAAACCAAAACGATGAAGTACCTTCCCCAGAATTAATAAGGAATAGTTTGGGTACATGGCTTGAGGTAAAGAAGCTAGCACTCCAGGTTATTAGGCAAGAAAAGCTCAGAAAGGATGATGATGAGTTTTAAGTTTATTGACTTATTCGCAGGCATCGGTGGATTTCATATTGCTCTAAGTGACCTAGGTGGGACATGTGTGTTTGCTTCCGAAATTGATGAAGATGCACAGAATATATATCGCAAGAATTTTCAACACGAAATGAAAGGCCCAATTGTTGGAGATATTATTCCGCTTACAGAAAATAGAGTTTCTAAATTAATCCCCGAACACGATGTTCTTGCTGCCGGTTTTCCATGTCAACCATTCAGTAAAAGTGGGGCTCAACTTGGCATGGATGAAACAAGAGGAACACTTTTCTATAATATCGCCAAAATTTTAGAAAAAAGAAGACCCAGAATAATTATATTGGAGAACGTTAGGAATTTAACGGGCCCAAAACATAAACACACATGGGCATTAATTCTAAGAGTACTGCGCGACCTCGGTTATCATGTTTCAGATACACCAACCATAATCTCTCCACATTTAATTCCACCTGCTAATGGTGGTACGCCTCAAGTTAGAGATAGAGTCTACATAATTGGCGTGCTAGTTGGTAAACAAAAAGCATGGAAGTTAGCTGATGAGCCATTTGTATTTGATAGAAATAATTTAAATGGTTGGAAACCAACTAATTGGAATTTAAGCCAACATTTACTACAAGATGACCAGGAAATTGAATTGCTGAAATCATATAAAGTTTCTAAGGAACGTTTAGAAGTTATTAAAATTTGGCAAGATTTCGTAAATTCTGTTGGAGCTCGTAAAGGTAAACGTCTACCTGGTTTTCCACTTTGGGAATTTTCTATGTCTGAAAAACCAAGATTGACTAAAGATATGCCAGATTGGAAAATCGATTTCTTAAAGAAGAACTCTGCGTTTTATGTTGAAAATAAAAAACAAATAGATGCTTGGCGAAAACGTCATAAAGAAATTTTGCTATTGAATAACTCTTATAGAAAATTTGAATGGCAGGCTCAGGACATGAAATCTATTTGGGATGGTGTAATTCAGTTCAGGCCAAGTGGGGTGAGAGTAAAGAAAGCAGATTATTTGCCTGCTTTAGTTGCAATGAATCAAACCTCAATTATTGGTAAAAAGAAACGAACGATTACTGTTAGAGAGGCGGCTAGATTACAGGCCTTCCCGGAAAATTTTAGCTTTTTTGACCAGAATCCCGCCAAATCATTTAAGCAGTTGGGTAATGCCGTGTCAGTGGGTACAGTTAAGTTTGTGTTAAGTTCAATTTTGGAAGACCTTAGAGTAAAACTTTAACCGAGGGAATGAACTTGACCACAGGTGAGTTGGTATTAGGGGAGCAAGCCAAAGCGTTAGACGCGCGGATATCTTTAAGAATTCTAGAATCTGACCGAAAAAAAATATGGGAATCTGTTAACAATATTTTAAATTCGTTTAAAAAAGGAAATAACACGGTACTTGCTCTTGGATATGTACAGTCTGGTAAAACAACTTCAATAACAGCATTATGTGCAGCAGCTGCAGACCAAAACTTTCAGGTTATTATTGCGATTTTAGGTTCAACCTTATTGCTTCGCGACCAAAATCGTACAAGAGTAGAAGATTATCTTGGTCTTGAAGAGAATAATTATAGGTGGGTTTCAATAACTGAATTTAATCAAAAGCGAACAGCTAAAGAAGTCAGCAATTGGTTAGGAAGAGAAAGAGTAATTCTTATTCCGGTCTTAAAAAATCCTAGCGTAATTAATAAAGTAGCCACGATTCTGGGTGACATCAATCTCTCAAATAGTAAGTGTTTAGTTATTGACGATGAAGCTGACCAAGCCTCATTAAACACGCAAGCAAATAATTCTGGAGAAAGCAGTACTTTTACTGCGATAAAAAACTTAAGGGCAAAGTTACCGGACCATTTGTATGTTCAGTACACCGCAACTCCATATGCTCCGCTACTTTTAAATCCTAGTGACCCGTTAATGCCAAAAGATGTTGAGTTTCTCATTCCAGGTAGTGGATATACAGGAGGGAGAGAGTTTTTTGTAGAGCATGCAGAAAAAGTTATAAGAACTATCCCCAGTGCAGATGAACAAAATGCCAGAACTCCGGTATCAGAATTACCTTCTAGCCTTGAATCAGCTTTGGCAAATTATTTTGTAGGTGCTGTGCATCTTTATAACTTGGACAAAAATAATGCTCCGGTTAGCATGCTCATACATTCAACTTTCAAGAATGATTTGCAAGAAAGATATCGTTTTTTAATTGATAGATTTGTCGAAAAATTAAAAAATAGTCAAGATTTAGAATCTGGAAACTTTGCTGAATTAATTGTGTCGGAAAGGTCAAGATTATATAAATTAGGAATTGAGCAAATTTCAGATAAGGATTTTTGGAGTATAATTAAATTTGTAATAAAAGAAACTACAATTTGGTTAGTGAATTCTGCAACTGAAATTAAAAAAGTAAAATGGAATTTAGCGCCATTTCATATTCTAATTGGAGGCAATAAACTAGATAGAGGTTTTACGGTTGAAGGATTAACCGTTACTTATATGAATAGACCTGCAAGCGAACAGATTGATACCATTGAGCAAAGAGCAAGAGCCTTTGGTTATAGAACAAATCTTTTGCCTTATTGTCAATTTTTCGCTACAGCTAGAACTATAAAAACTTTGAGAGGTATTGTTCACACTGAAGATGATTTGAGGGCAAATCTCCGAGATGCACTTGATTCTGGTAAATCCGTGGCAGATTGGGCAAGGGCAGTAGATGGTGGCTTAATGCTACCAGCTCAAACAAGACCAACTAGAAGTTCCGTATTGCCAGCTTTGTCTACTTTTAATTTAGATGGGGACTGGTATTCACTACGAAAGCCTTATGTTGATGAAGATAGTAAAGCTTCGAATTTAGAAATTTTGAAATCAATTAAATTAATTGACGCTCCAATTGTATCTTTTCAACGAATGCAGTTTAGGGCAATAAATATTCCACTTAAATTATTAATTCGAGACGTGTTAGAGAAATGGCAAATTAATATTTCTTCACCCGGATGGAAACACGAAGAGATAATTGAGTTTTTAAAGCGTAGGCCAGATATAGACGACCTAAGCCATATTTTGTTGTTAGATAATCCAGATAAGCCCAATTCGCCAAGAAAGCGTAGATGGGTCGAAGACACTGGGTTTGTAAATTTATTCCAAGGTAAGGACTTGACTCAAACCGACCCTCAGAACGACTATCAAGGTGATAGGAGGGCTGGCTTTGAACGATACGGAGAAGATAAAGTTATCCTGCAAGTCCACTACCTAACTCGACGTGATTTTATTGACAAGGATTTATACACCTTAGCTATACATATTGGTGACTCAAAATTAGTAAGGAGAGCTAATGGATAATATTGATTCCGTAGATTCGGGCGTAGTGGGAACATCAATAACGCTGTCCGTAGAAGACTTGCTATTGGACGTAGAAAATCCTCGATTCGGATTAAAAAGTAAAGCTGAATCACAAGAAGATATTGTTGTAAAGCTTGAGATGGCATTCGATATTATTTCAATTTCAGAATCAATTTCTCGAAATGGATTTTTTGCTAATGAGCCTCTAATTGTTATTAAAGCAAAAGAAAAAGGTAAATATACGGTGATAGAAGGTAACCGCAGATTTGCAGCACTTTTAACTCTTACAAATAAATCTATTCGAGAGAAACTCTTTCAATCAACAGACTTTGATGATTTAGCTGCAAAATCTTTGTTTAAAAGTCAAAGCAAAATTCCTTGCACACTTGTTGATAATAGGGATAAAATTGCATCAATACTCGGATTTAGACACATCTCCGGAATTTTAGAATGGCAACCTTATGCACAAGCTGTATTTATTGCGAAATTAATTGATGAAGATGGCAGAAGTTTTGAAGAAGTTGCTAAGGATGTTGGCAAACCAAAAAGTGATATTGCGGGTATGTATAGGAATCAGGCGATTGCAAAACAGGCAGCCGATGTAGGCATGAATACAACAGGCCTTGAAAATTCTTTTTCATCACTAACGGTAGCCATGGGTTCTCCTGGAATTCGTACTTTTATTTCTGCACCGCTGGGAAGCGCAGTTACTCCAGGTATGAAGCCAATACCAGAAGAAAACTATTCAGAATTAAAAGAGTTATTAGCCTTTTTATTTGGTGACGAATCTAAGCCCCCAGTAATTAGTGATACTCGAGAGATTAACCGACTTGGAAAAATTATCTCAAATCCAGTAGGAATCGAAACACTGCGAAGAAGTTGGTCAATAGCTGAGGCAGAGGCAGCAATCAAAGACCAAGGTATGGACCCTTACACGCGTCTTATTAATCGACTTCGAACAGCAAACGAAAGTGTAAGAAGTACTTTTGATGATATTTCTGATTATCTTAACGACGAGAATGTGAAGACATATATTCAATCTTTAGATGAAAATATTGTAAGTCTAAAGAATATGATTGAAAATGATTGACTTATCAAGTGAATCAAGTGATGTAATATCTGATTGGATAGAGTCGCTGGCAGTTGTACAAAAAGGTAGACCACTTCCAATACAAAAAATTCAAGAGATTTCAGAAAATTTTGCAAGTATTTCGACAAATAGAATACCATTTTCATTTAGTCAATTAAAAAAACGAGCAGAAATCTTGGGTACCAAATATCCGTTCAAAGTAGATGATTCTTATATAGTTACAAGTCAAACTATTGAGGATTCAGTTTACATACAGTTGCTGTTTTTAACTCCGAAATCTGGTATTTCTACTCAAGGTAAAATTTATAATCTAGACGTAGCAAGTAAATTATTTGAAGATATCGCGGAACAGAGTTTACAAACTTTTTTTGGTGCGAACACTCAAACTTTAAATTTTGGTTTTCCTTCAAAAAGTGACAGACCTGCTGAATTTGCCGCAGCAGTAAAGTGGTTAAGCGAAAAAACTAACATTCGATTAGGTAATGCCTACCGTCCTCCTAGAAAAAAAGACGGGGGAGTAGATTTGTTCGTTTGGAAATCTTTTCCTGACAAAAGGCCCGGAATTCCAATAATGCTTGTTCAATGCACAATAAAAGATGACTTTATTAACAAGATTGGGGACATTGATTTAAAACTTTGGGCAAATTGGCTTTCTTCAGATATCGAGCCCTTAGTCGCTTTAGCAGTTCCTGGAGTTGTAACGAAAGATGAGATTTGGAGGGAGATTACTACTCGCGGAATCCTTTTGGATAGGTTGCGACTAGTTCAATCCTCCGATAATAGTTTAAATAAAAAAGTAGAAAATTTGGATTATTTGACGAGACTAGTGAAAGAAATGGCAGATTTAGTCCATTAATGGAAACTAAGCAAGATGTTATGGATGCGATTTCGCTTCATTTAAATATTTCATTTTTTCAATGTTCTACTGGCTCTACTGAACCCAAGGAGTTTTTACTTGCAATAGCTGAGCAAATGGGGATTACAGAGTTAACCACTGGTTTAGACAAAATAGAGTTAGCGAAATTAATTGTCGAGTCCAGCGGAGAAAAGTGGCTACCTACATACGATTCAGCAGGGGGAACAATTACCAAAGAAGGAATGATTGCTATACAAGAAAGTGTTTTTGGGCTAATTTAATTTTAAGCCAGAATATAACTCTAAAGTGCTCTCGTGTATGGCCAAAAATTTAGTAGGTAGGTAGTCTCATGCCGATACTGCGTTATATCGTTAAATTATTTTTTGCCTGTGTGATACCTATTTCATATCTTTGATTTCATCGATAATAAGCATAGATTCAGCGACCTTTCCAAAAAAAGGTCGCCTTATACACAGTTATATCTAGCGTTATAAATATTAGTAAACCGTTATAGCTACCCTGCCCAAAAGGCTGGGTAGCATTGTTGTCACTGCAGATAGTTAATTAGTACTTCAATACAGTGACTGTAAGTAGGTACCAATATCAATTAAGTATTCAGATGGCTTTTACTTTGAATAGAGTCCAGTCTTACTACTGGCCCTCCGCAACCCCAGTGAGTCTTACCAAGTTTCTGGCTAAGCCCATA
>Ga0187844_10003584_pt1 | contig 10323 bp, 8 predicted proteins | sample SpaLakP09_SKY_50_FD_134517 | JGI IMG/M metagenome (GOLD analysis project Ga0187844, IMG submission 134517) | Oligotrophic lake water microbial communities from Sparkling Lake, Wisconsin, USA - SP09_SKY_50 | ecosystem: Environmental > Aquatic > Freshwater > Lake | place: USA: Sparkling Lake...
ACGCGCGAGATATTTGCGCAGGCAGCCATGGAAGATTTCCGGGGCGAAGAGATTTCTCCCGGCGCGCAGGTGCAAAGCGACGATGAGATTGACGAGCATATTCGCAACAACGCTGAGACCGCCTACCACCCCTCCGGCTCCTGTCGCATGGGCACCGACACCATGGCGGTCACCGATCCGCAGGGAAGGGTGCACGGCCTGAGCGGATTACGGGTGGTCGATGCCTCCTTGATGCCTTTGATTGTCAGCGGCAATCTGAACGCCCCCACCATCATGCTGGCCGAAAAAATCGCGGATTTGATTCGCGGTCACACGCCGCTTGCGCCCACGTCCGCTCCATTTTTTGTGCATCCGAATTGGGAAACGCAGCAACGCTGAGCTTTTCCCGGATGCCAACGGTGGCTCGGTTAAAATTGCGGCTTCCGAGGAGCGTTGCAGTTCATCACCATGAACGAGGCTCGGAAGAAGCGGTGCCTCGCCGCTTGCTGTTAACGGCGCTCACCCACGCGGCCAGTGCGGTGAGCTCTTGATATCTCCCTCTGTAGGTTGCGTGGTACGTCTATGTATTTAGTGGAGCGCGCCATGCCTGGAATGACTGAGAGCCCAATGTCCGCTACGGACAATCGTTTTGCCCATTTGCTGGCCACCCGGCCCTGGTTGCTGGCCGATGGCGCCACGGGCAGCAATTTGTTTGATGTGGGCCTGATGTCGGGCGACGCACCCGAGTTGTGGAACACCGAGCACCCAGATCGCATCGCCGCATTGCATCAAAGTTTTGTCGATGCCGGTGCCGATATATTGCTCACCAATAGCTTTGGCGGCACCGTCTATCGCCTGAAACTGCACAATGCCCAAGGTCGCATGGGCGAGCTCAACACCTTGGCTGCGCAAATTGCCCGCCGGGTCGCTGACGCCAGCGGCCGCATGATTGCGGTGGCCGGAAGTATGGGTCCGACCGGAGAAATCATGGAGCCCATAGGCCCCTTGACTTTTGACGAGGCCAAAGCCGCGTTTGCCGAACAGGCACTGGCGCTCAAGGCCGGCGGTGCCGATGTGTTGTGGATTGAAACCATGTCCTCGCGCGAGGAAGTAGAAGCGGCGGTTGCCGGTGCGGGCGTAGCTGGTTTGCCGATTGTCTGTACCCTCAGCTTTGACACCAATGGCCGCACCATGATGGGTATTTCGCCCAGCGATTTTTCTGCTATCGAAAAAACCTTGTCACCGCGCTTGGCCGCATGCGGCACCAACTGCGGCGTGGGTGCCTCCGAAGTGGTGGCCTGTATCCACAACCTGGCACAGTCCATGGGGCCAGAGGTGGTGCTGGTGGCCAAAGGCAATTGCGGCGTACCCCAATATGTGGACGATGCAATTTGCTACAACGGCACGCCCGAGATCATGGCCCTGTATGCGCGCATGGCGCTGGATGCGGGAGCCCGCATCATCGGCGGTTGCTGCGGTACCTCGGCTAAACATCTGCGCGCGATGCGCGAAGCCTTAGAAGCGCATACGCCCGGCCCCGCGCCCACGCTGGAGGACATCAATGCGCGTTTGGGCGAAGTGTCCAACGGCGCGCGTGCCCAATGGGGTGGCGAACAAAGCCGCGCCGGTGGCGCAGCCCCCGGCGCTAACCTGTCGCGTGGCCGCAGCGCGCGCGCGCGCCGCGCGGGCAGCGATGGCGCCGATAGCGCTGGCGAGGGTGCAAGCGCATGAACAAGCGCAGTGCTGCAGCTAGCAGCCAGGAGAGGGGCGTCCATCAGAACTTGAGCGTGCATGCGCCATTGGCTGGCGGCTTGACCATCAGCCATTTACTGGCGTGCGTTATGGCAGCGCTGAAAGATACGCGGCGCGCCCATGCAGCGCTAGCTGGTTGATGGATACAGGCTCGTCCCTACGAGGCATCTTGTTGGTGGCGGGCGCCACGTTTTTCTGGAGTCTGAGCGGGGTGTTTGTGCGCTGGCTACCGGACATTGATCCCTGGTCTTTTAATGCGTTTCGGGGACTCGGTCTAGGCTTGTCCATGGCTTTGTGGATTACCTTACGCTATGGACGGGACAGCGTGGCATTGCTGCGCCGCAGCCCCATCGCCGGTCTACTCATCTCTGCAGGTTTTTTTGCGCTGGGCTCTTCGCTGTACATCGTCTCGCTGGGCCTTGCCAGCGTGGCGGCGGTGTCTTGCCTGACGGCGACTTCTGGTTTGTTTGCCGCACTCATGGCACGTTTTTTCCTCGGCGAGCGAACGCCCCCTATTTTTTATTTCGCCATGCTATTGGCGCTCGGTGGGGTGGCCGCCATTGCGCTTGGGGAGGGCGACGCCCGGGTACAAGGTTTGGCAGGCACCTTCACCGGTTTGGCGGTGGCCGCCTGTTTTGCAGCCCAAAGTGTGGCGCTGCGCCGCTACCGTGCTTTTGACATGGAGCCGGCATTTTTACTGGGTGGTTTTGTGACTTTTGCCGCCATCATGGCACTGGGTTTGGTCATCGTGCCGCCTTGGCAGAGTATTGCGGTACTGCTGGTGATGGGTCTGATTCAACTGGCGATTCCTTTGGTTTTGTATATGTACGGCGCGCGCAGTGTGGCCACCAGTCATATGGTCTTGATTACCATGGCCGATGCGGTGCTCAACCCTTTATGGGTGTGGATGGTGCATGGCGAAGCGCCCCCGCAGGTGGTGTACCTGGGAGGGGCACTGGTGCTCGGTGCTATTGCTTTGACTGCGTTTGCGCCGCCAACCGGTACCGCCTGCAGCGACTAACAAATGAAAAGTGGGTGCACTACACTGTTAGCCGGAATGCAAAGCGTGACAAGCTTGCCAAACTTATGCATTCCAAGGATGAAAATCGGGGGGTGCAGTATCAGATGGTGCCCAGGAAGGGACTCGAACCCCCACGAAGTTACTCGCTAGTACCTGAAACTAGTGCGTCTACCAATTCCGCCACCTGGGCATTTCAGGAAAGAGAGCGATTGTATCAAAACTGTTAGTCAAACCAGCGGCTTGCTGGACGAGGTGGAAGGTGTGGTGCAGGGGCACCGCGACGGCCACGGATTTGTTTCTCGCGATGACGGGGCCCCGGACATTTACTTGCCGCCCAATGAAATGCGCGCTGTTTTGCACAAGGACCGCGTCAAGGCGCGGATCGTACGTAGCGATCGCAAAGGACGGCCTGAAGGTCGCGTTCTTGAAATACTGGAGCGTTCTACCCAGCCCATCATCGGCCGCCTCTTGCAAGAAAGCGGGGTCTGGTTGGTGGCGCCGGAAGATAAGCGCTATGGCCAGGATATCTTGATTCCGCGCGGCGCGACAGGCACTGCCCGCGCCGGGCAGGTGGTGGTGGTGGAACTGGTGGAGCCGCCCGCTCTGTACGGACAACCGGTGGGACGCATCGGCGAAGTGCTGGGCGAGGTGGATGATCCGGGTATGGAAATTGAAATTGCGGTGCGCAAATACAGCGTCCCGCATGAATTTTCCGCAGCCTGTTTGGGCCAGGCTAAGGCTTTGCCTGATACCGTGCGCGCGCAAGATCTTGCCGGGCGTGTGGACCTGAGCGATATACCCCTGGTCACGATTGACGGCGAGGACGCGCGCGATTTTGACGACGCGGTGTACTGCGAACCGGCCACCTTGGGGCGCGGCAAAAATGCGGCCAAGGGATGGCGTTTGCTGGTGGCGATTGCCGATGTGAGCCACTATGTGGAAAACGGCGCGGCCATCGATATCGATGCGTATGACCGCGCCACGAGCGTCTATTTCCCGCGCAGGGTTATTCCTATGCTGCCGGAAAAACTCTCCAATGGTTTGTGCTCCCTCAACCCCGAGGTGGACCGCCTGTGCATGGTCTGCGACATGTTGGTCACCGAGGACGGGACGGTGCAGGCTTACCAGTTTTATCCGGCGGTGATGTGGAGCCATGCGCGCTTTACCTACACCGAGGTGGCGGCGATTTTGGGTAACACGCGCGGGCCCGAAGCAATTAAACGCAAGGCGCTGGTGCCGCATTTGCTGCACCTGCACGGTGTATATGAATCCTTGCTCAAAGCGCGACAGAAGCGTGGCGCCGTGGACTTTGAAACCACCGAAACACAAATCTTGTGTGATGAGAACGGACGCATAGAAAAAATTGTTCCGCGCACCCGCAATGTGGCGCACCGCCTGATTGAAGAGGCCATGCTAGCTGCCAATGTCTGTAGCGCCGACTTCATCATGCAAAGCAAACACGCGGGCTTGTTTCGTGTGCACGAAGGCCCGACGCCGGAAAAACTCGAAGCCCTGCGCGCTTACATCAAGGCCCTGGGGCTGGGCATTAGTTTGAGCGAAACCCCCAAGCCCGGCGACTTCCAGTCCATAGCCCAGTCCACCAAAGACCGGCCTGACGCGCAGCAAATCCACGCCATGTTGTTGCGCTCTATGCAGCAGGCGATTTACACCCCCGCCAATAGCGGACACTTCGGTCTGGCCTTTGATGCGTATACGCATTTCACCAGCCCGATCCGCCGCTATCCGGACCTCTTGGTACACCGCGTCATCAAAGCGGTTTTGGCCGATAACCGCTACCAGCTGCCGGTCTTGCCCCTTCCCGGTGAAGCGCATGCCAAGTTGGCGCGTCGCCTGGAAAAAGGCAAGGCTGCTAAGGCGCCGGAGCCAGGCCTCAAGCCTAAAAAAATCAGCGCTGAAAGCCTGGCCTGGCAGGCGGCGGGCTTGCATTGCAGTGCCAATGAACGCCGTGCGGACGAGGCCAGCCGCGATGTGGAGGCCTGGCTTAAGTGCAAATATATGTACGAACATTTGGGCGAGGAGTACAGCGGCGTAGTCACGGCCGCCACCTCGTTCGGTTTGTTCGTGACGCTCGATGCGATGTATGTCGAAGGCCTGGTACACATCACCGAATTGGGTGGCGAGTATTTCCGCTTTGACGAAGTGCGCCAAGAACTGCGTGGGGAGCGCACCGGCATCCGCTATGCCATCGGCACGCGCGTCGATATCCAGGTTAGTCGCGTAGACCTCGATGGCCGCAAGATTGACTTCCGCCTGGTGCAAGGCAGCTTGATGCCACTGGGCAAAAGCCATGTGGATAAGCTGCCACCTCCAGCGCGTAGTGGCCGCGGCAAGCCGGCCAACGCAGCGCCAGCGGCCAAGGCCCTGCGCGGCAAAAAAAGCGGAGCTCCCGCCAAGAAGGCGGCGGCTAAGGCTAAGTCACCGCGTAAGCGGCGTTAAAACGGTAGCTGGCTCAAGAACAAGCGGCCTGCGTGGCGGGCTTTATGCCGCCTTTTGCGACTTGAAGCCCATTTCACCCAAAGCAGAATCTAAATGCGCAACGCTGCGGTCGGCGTTGTGCAGCTTGTCCAGCCCGAACAGGCCAATGCGAAAGGTCATGAAATCCGCGGGTTCATCGCATTGCAGCGGCACACCGGCTGCGGTTTGCAGACCCAGCGCCAAAAAGGCTTTGCTAGTGTGCATGGCGGTGTCCGTCGTGTAGCTGACCACTACGCCCGGCGCCTGAAAGCCGGGTGCTGCCACGCTGCGGATGCCATGGCCTTCCATCAGCGCGCGTACTTTGTGACCCAGATCCCATTGCTCAGCGCAAACTTTGTCAAAGCCGTAATTCTGCGTCTCATGCATCACTTCTTGCAAACGCGTAATCGCGTCGGTCGGCATGGTGGTGTGGTACATGTGGGTACCATTTTCATAGGCTTCCATAACTTGCAGCCATTTTTTAAGGTCGCAGGCAAAACTACTGCTCGCCGTGCCATCAATCGCGCTGCGGGCGCGCTCGCTGAGCATGACCATAGCGCAGCAGGGCGATCCGCTCCAACCTTTTTGCGGCGCGGTGACCAGCACGTCCACCCCGGTCGCTCGCATGTCCACCCAGATCGTGCCCGAGGCAATGCAGTCCAGCACGAACAAGCCACCAACTTGGTGAACCGCATCGGCTACTGCGCGCAGATAGTCGTCGGGAAGAATCATGCCGGCGGAAGTTTCCACATGGGGTGCGAAGACCACGGCGGGCTTTTCGGCCAAGATGGTGGCGACCACCTCGTCGATGGGGCAGGGGACCCAGGCCGATTGGCTCTCCTGGGTCAAGCGGCGCGCTTTGAGCACGGTTGCATGCGCTGGGATATGGCCCATGTCAAAAATCTGCGTCCAGCGGTAGCTGAACCAGCCGTTGCGGATGACCAGCACGTTTTTACCAGTGGCAAATTGCCGTGCTACCGCTTCCATGCCAAAAGTGCCGCTGCCGGGAACTAGCACGCTGGATTTCGCGCCATACACCGTTTTGAGCATGCTGGATATGTCGCGCATCACGCCTTGAAAGCGCTGGGACATATGGTTGAGGGCGCGGTCGGTATAGACGACCGAGAATTCAAGCAATCCGTCCGGATCAATGTGGGGAAGCAATGCAGGCATGGTGGTCTCCGAAAATAAAAACGATGCTTATGAGCTGAAAAGGAAGTTCATCACGTCGCCGTCTTTGACCACGTATTCTTTGCCCTCGGCCCGCATTTTGCCCGCATCCTTAGCCCCTTGCTCGCCACGGAATTGGATGAAGTCTTCAAAGGCGATCGTCTGTGCGCGGATATAACCTTTTTCAAAGTCGGTGTGGATCACACCGGCTGCCTGCGGGCCGGTGTCGCCCACGTGGATGGTCCAGGCCCGCACTTCTTTCACGCCGGCCGTGAAATAGGTTTGCAAGCCCAAAAGCCGGTAGGCAGAACGGATCAGGCGGTTCAGGCCGGGTTCGCTCTGGCCCAGCTCTTGCAAAAAAAGCAAACGGTCTTCGTCGCTCATTTCGCTTAACTCGGCTTCGAGCTTGGCGCTGATGGCAACCACCGGCGCATTTTGCGCAGCGGCAAAGGCTTTTAGGCGCTCCAGCAAGGGGTTGTTTTCAAAGCCGTCTTCGGCCACGTTGGCGACAAACATGGCGGGCTTAGCCGTGATGAGAAAAAATTGTTTGAGTAGTGGTAACTCTTCTTTGCTGAAGTCCAAAGTACGCACGGGTTTGGCTTCGTTGAGGGCGGCCTGGCATTTCTCCAGAATAGCTACCAACTTGATGGATTCCTTGTCGCCCGAGCGCGCTGTTTTGGTCACGCGGTGCAAGGCTTTTTCCACGCTGGAGAGATCGGCCAGGCAGAGTTCAGTCTGGATGACTTCGATATCAGCAATCGGGTCCACCCGACCGGCGACGTGGATGACGTTGTCGTCCTCAAAGCAACGTACGACGTTGATCGTCGCATCGGTCTCACGGATATGGGCCAGAAATTTATTGCCCAGGCCCTCGCCGGTGCTTGCCCCGGCCACCAGGCCCGCAATATCGACAAACTCGACAATTGCCGGCACCACCCGTTCAGGCTTGACGATATCCGAAAGTTGCGCCAAGCGCAGGTCGGGCACTTCGACTACGCCCACATTGGGCTCAATAGTGCAAAAGGGATAGTTTTCCGCCGCGATGCCGGCTTTAGTCAGCGCGTTAAACAGGGTCGATTTACCGACATTGGGCAGGCCTACGATGCCGCATTTCATGGAAGAGTCCTTCGTTTCGGGAGGTGCATACGCGCAAAAAGGCGCTTGGGCATGGTGTGCGCCCCCTCGTATGCCGGGGCAGCCCGCATTGTAATAAAGGTGTTTTTGGTAGATTTCGCGCCTGAGGCGGCGTCTGCGCTGGTATGGGCCGAATCGGCTGGGGGTTTGCAGGTCGCTCCTACAATGTCCAAATGGCACGACCTTTCGATGTTTGCATACGTGGCGCCGGCATTGTCGGACGCGCGCTGGCTTTGCAATTGGCGGCCAAGCGCCTGCGCGTGGCTTTGGTCGATCCACTGGCCGCAGACCCCGCCAGCGGGCATAGCGATGTACGCGCTTACGCGCTGAACGCAGCTTCGCGCGAACTGCTCCAAGCTTTGCGCTGCTGGCCTGATGCGCAGCATGCTACCGCGGTCTTGTCTATGCGGGTGTTTGGCGACAAGGGCGGCGCATTGCGATTTGACGCTTCCGAGCAGGCCGTAGCGGCGCTCAATTGGATCGTTGACGTACCGACATTGGAAGCGCTGCTGGTACAGGCGCTGGGCTTTCAAAGCCTAGTGACCGTGGTCAACGAGCCCTGCGCCGCTGCGCTAACCGTCATCTGCGAAGGCAAAGCCAGCAGCACCCGCGCGCAGTATGGTGTGGATTTTGATGTGCAAGCCTACCCCCAACACGCTCTTGCGGCACGCGTTGACTGCACGGTGGCCCATCATCAAGTTGCCTATCAATGGTTTTCAGAACACCAAGGCCAGGGTGAAATTTTGGCCATGCTGCCCTTAGATGGCGAACAAGGAAGTAGTTGCGCGCTGGTATGGTCACTCAGCCCCGAGCGTGCGCAGGCGATGCAGGCTGCGCCGGACGAATCGTTTTGCCAGGAATTGGGCGCAGTCAGTGGCGGGGCTCTGGGTGCCCTAGGGCTGATCAGCGCGCGCAGCGTCTGGCCATTGCAAAGCGCTAGTGCGCAGCAGTGGTGCGGCACCAACGCACACGGTGCCTGGGTGCTTGCAGGTGATGCGGCGCACACCGTGCACCCATTGGCCGGTCAGGGTTTGAACCTGGGGCTGGGTGATGTGGCGGTTTTGGCCCAATTGCTCGATGCGCGTCCGTACTGGCGCGGTGTGGGCGATATGCGTTTGCTGGGCGCGTATGCGCGCGAGCGCAAGACCGCGCTGGCCCTGGTTGGCGGCACTGGTGACGCCATGCAGCAGATTTTTTACCCGCAAAACCCTTTGCTCGCTTCGGCGCGCAACTGGGGCTTGTCGGCTTTTTCGCAGACCGGCCCTCTCAAGCAATGGGTGGCGCGCAGGGCCATGGGTTTGCCTGCCTCATCCCACTAACACACCAAGCACTATGAAAATTAGCAACACATTGATGGCGCTAGCCTGTACCTGGGTTCTGTCCCAAGCGGCTTGGGCCCAGGAATCGGTGATTCGCAAAAACCTGCCGGCGCGCCTGCCGCAGTTCAAGCAAATTGACGAAGTGCGCAAATCAGAGATTGGCGGACTGTACGAAGTGCGGGTTGACGGTAGCGAGATTTATTACACCGACGCGAAGGCCGATTTCCTGATTGAAGGCAGTTTGATCGACACCCGTAGCAAGCGCAACTTGACCGAGGAGCGGGTGGAAAAATTGACGGCCATTAAATTTGACAGCCTTCCGCTCAAAGACGCTTTTGTCGTGGTGCGCGGCAATGGCGAGCGCAAACTGGCGGTGTTCGAAGACCCCAATTGCGGCTACTGCAAGCGCTTCGAACGCGATTTGCAAAAGGTCGATAACGTCACGATATATATGTTTTTGTACCCGATTTTGGGACCGGATTCGGTAGAAAAATCCAAAGCCATTTGGTGCGCCAAAGACCGTGTTGCCGCCTGGCTGGATTGGATGTTGCGCGATCAGTCCGTAACGTCGGCTGCCGCAGGCTGCGACGCTACGGCGCTTAGTCGCAATGTCGAGCTAGGGCGTAAACACAAGATCAATGGCACGCCTACTTTGCTGTTTACCAACGGCAGCCGCGTTCCTGGCGCGGTGGACGCTAAAAAAGTGGAGCAAATGCTAACCCTGGCGGCTAAGGGTTGAGCCTTTCACAGATGAGCTACCGATGACAACAAACCGTGCACGCCCCTCCCGGGCTTCGCTGCAAAGCGGGCAGGCCGCCGTGCATTACCGGGTGGAGGTACTGAGTCACTCGGCGCATCTGTGGCAAGTCACGATGACGATTGCCGCGCCTGCCAGCAGCCAGTCTTTGCGCTTGCCGGCGTGGATACCCGGTAGTTATTTGGTGCGCGAGTTTTCGCGGCACCTGCACAGCTTGGAATGCAGCCAGGGTGGGCGCGCAGTGCAAGTGACGCAGTGCGATAAGTCCGGCTGGCTGGTGGCGTGCGACAGCACTCTGGCTTTGGAAATTCGATACCAGGTGGTTGCATTTGATAACTCGGTGCGCACCGCCTGCTTGACCGATGTGCGCGGATTTTTCAATGCGACCAGTGTGTGCCTGATGGTGCAGGATCAGACCGACCGACCCCATAGTCTTGCATTGGTGCAGGGGCGCGGGATGAAAGGCTGGCAGGTGGCCACCGGGCTGACGCCGCAGCGTACCGATGCTGCAGGCTTTGGACGCTACCTGGCGGCCGACTACGATGAATTAGCCGACTGTCCTGTGGAAATGGGCAGATTTTGGAGTGGTGATTTCATGGCCTGCGGCGTACCGCACCGTTTTGTTGTAGCCGGTGCCTTGCCCTCGATGGACGGTGAACGGCTGTTGCGCGACGCGCAGAAAATTTGCGAAACCCAGATCTGTTTTTGGCATGCAC
>Ga0187844_10003585_pt1 | contig 10321 bp, 7 predicted proteins | sample SpaLakP09_SKY_50_FD_134517 | JGI IMG/M metagenome (GOLD analysis project Ga0187844, IMG submission 134517) | Oligotrophic lake water microbial communities from Sparkling Lake, Wisconsin, USA - SP09_SKY_50 | ecosystem: Environmental > Aquatic > Freshwater > Lake | place: USA: Sparkling Lake...
GCAGATAGTCATACAGATCCTGCTGCGTCCACGGCAGCGGCGCCGGGTTGGCCGCGTTCAGTGGCGGCGCGAACCAGCCGTCGAAAGGCGCGCCAGCATAGGCGGCCTGGCCCTGTTCGGCGCCAAAGCGATTGCGCGGGGTGTGGCAGGCCGCGCAATGAGTGATGCCCTCGGCCAGATAGGCGCCGCGGTTCCATATGTCGCTCTTGGCGGCAACGGGTTGGTACACACCGGCGTCAAAGAACAGCAACTTCCAGCCGGCCTGCAAGGCGCGCACATTGAACGGAAAACGTATCGTGTTCTCCCGATCCGCCGCGACCACGGCTGGGCGCGTCATGAAGAAGGCGTAAAGCGCGCGCACATCGCCGTCGCTCAGCTTGGTGAAGTGCGTGTAGGGGAAGGCGGGCAGCAGGTGCGAGCCGTCGCGTGCCACGCCCTCGCGCATCGCTCGGGCAAAGGCGGCCTCCGACCAATTGCCAATGCCCGTTACCGGATCCGGCGAGATATTCGTGCTGTAGGCCACGCCAAAATCGGTCTCCAAGCCCAGGCCGCCTGCAAAGGCCGGGCCGCCTGGGGCCGTGTGGCAGCCCGCGCAATTGCCGGCAGCAGCGAGTTGCGCGCCGAGTGCCACCTGCGCGGGCGTAAAACTATCGGCCGCAGGCGGTGCGATGGGCGTCACGGCTGGCCGCCAGCTCAGGCCGAAGGAACCCACCAGCAGCAGCACGGCGAGTCCGAGAAGAATGCGCTTGATCAAGTGCCTTCTCCTGCTACTTCAAGGCCTTGACCAAGGCCTCAAACTGCGCGTGCAGCGACTTGTCATGAGGAGTCACAGCGGGAATCGGCTTGCTGAGGCCGAGCAACTGATAGACCGCCATCTGTGCGGCGCGCACCGAAAACTCCACCGTGAAGACGGTGTCCTGCGGGATTTCGACGAACTGGCTGATGAAGGCGAAATGCTTGGTGTCGGGTGGCACCGGCAGCGGGCGATCGCCGGGCGCACGTGGCATGAACATGCTGGTGATGTAGGGCATGCGGCAGGGGATGCAGTTGGCGCTGGCCACACTCTCCGCGTCGAAGCGCAGGTGACCGCAAAGTTCTTGTAGCAATTCCGCCCCGTTGCAATCGGCCATCGCCTTGGGCACGAAGTTGCCGATGCGGTCAGGGAACAGCCCGTAGCCCCAGAACACCTGCACATCGGCCGCTTGATTGGCAAAGTGCGGCTGGTGCGCCAAGACGATGGACATCAGCCAATTCGAGTCCTTGAAGGTCACCAGCCCGCCGGTGCCGGCCTCGTTACCGCTGAATCTTTCCATCAGGTCAAAGAAGAGCGGGTCTTTCAGCGTGACCGTAAAGGAGGCCCAATCCGATTGCGCGACGCAACTGTTGAAGGCGGCCGGCTTGCCAAAGGAGGGGCGGCCATCGGCGAGCTTTTCCCACAGCGTCCAGCTGCCGTTCGGCGCCTTCTTCAATTTGTCCGGCGCCTTGCTCATCGAGCCAAGGCTGGAGGCATCGGTCATCGAGCCGTTTTGCAGAAAGACCAGGTCGCCGTCTTCCAATTGCAGGATCTCGGCTTGTCCCTTGCGGGTGCAGTGCAGCGCGATGACTTCGAAGATGCCGTCCACGGTCTTGTGGTCGAGGTCAGTCACCGTGCAGTCGGTGAGCAGGCGCACGCCTTGACCCTCCAGCCATTGCTGCAAGGGGACGACCAGCGAGTCGTACTGGTTCAGCACGGTGCGCTTAACGCCGGCCAGCGTTTCGATGCGCGAGAACTCCAGCATGAAGCGGTGCAGGTATCGCCTGAACTCGACTGCACTGTGCCAAGGCTGGAAGGCGAAGGTGGTAACCCACATGAACCAGAACTCGGTCTGAAAGAAGGCCGGCGACAGGTGATCGGTGATGCAACTCGCGCCCAACGTGCTCTCTTCTGCATTCGCAAGCTTGAGCAGTTCCACGCGGTCGTGCATCGTGAAGCCCATCGAGGCCACCGGCACCTTGGCGCGCCGGCTGTCGACCAGGCGTGCCATGGCTTTCGAGACATGTTTCTCGTTGAAGGCCAGCGTTTCCTCGAAGACGCTCAAGCCGGGCTCCGCGAGTGAGGGGATGGACTTGAACAGATCCCAGGTGCACTCGTAGTTATCGGTGGTCAACATGCGGCCGCCGCGCATCGAATAGCCGCGCTCGGCGTCACCCGCGCCGTCCAGGCTGCCGCCCATCACCTGGCCTGCATCCAGGATGCTGATTTGGGCACCGGGCATGCCACCATCGCGAATCAGAAAGGCGGCGCCGGCCATCGAGCCTATGCCCCCGCCGATGAAATAGGCCTTGTGTGCTGAAGTCATATTGATGCTTTCTGAAGGGCTGCGCTCGTTGCTGGGGAAGCCCCCAAGGACTTGAATGGAGATCGAAATTCGGCGGAATTTGTCGGCTAACTTAAGCGCTGGATGCTGTGCAGTCTGTGCGCTAGGCGACAGTGGCTCCTCTCAAGACACAATGCCGGGCCACTCCCGGGTTATGTTTTGTCGCCCTTGGGGGGCTTGGCACGCAGCCACAGGTTTTGTGGCGCTCACTTGAAACCCATCGCGATTGACCGGGTGCCCACTTCGGCTGCCTGGGCCCAGGCTATCTTCTCGGCAGGTGCAGTCCTTGCCGCGATCGCAATGGTCTGGTGGCAGCGCAATGTCACCTCGACACCGATCCACGCCGCTGCTCAGCTTGCCGCGAGCGCTATCGTGCCGTTCCTCGATCAGACCATTCGGGGTCTTCAAACAGTCTGTGCTGCTCTTGCAGAAAGAATTTCGGGCACCTAATCCCTAGGCAGAGCCTTCATAGACCGCTACGCGCAAGTCTGAACAGCAGACATCCGGCCCAGCGCTGGCGGCCAATGTTTTGGCTGCAGGCGTGTATCGTCGGCATCACCGTCTTTGCCAGAAGCCGGGCGTTCTGACTCGCCTTGGGTTCGCGGAATTTCGGCCGGCACTTCGGCCTCGCCATGTATGCTCTAAGCCTTCATGAGCAGCGATTCCAACTGGCTAGATAGCGCCCGCGCGCAGTGGCTCTGGCGAGGCGAAGGGCGGCCCCCATTCGCCGATGTCCCAGTGGCGGGGCAGGTTTCGGTTTGGGATTTCCCGAGGCCGCCAGAGCTCGTGCGTGAAGCACGTGAGATCGTCGTGCTTTGGGGCACCCTTGAGGTCGCGCGCACACGCGCCGCGTGGGCAGTCCGCGAAACTGCCCACCCACCGACCTTTTACCTGCCACTGGTCGACGTAAAGCTTGGGCTGTTGCATCCCGCTGGCGGTGGCTCGTTCTGTGAATGGAAAGGACCGGCGCGCTACTGGAATTTGGTCGACGGCGCGCGCGGCTTGGACCAGGTCGCCTGGAGCTACCCCCATCCATTGCCTGGTGCCGAGCCGCTCGCAGAATGTGTGGCCTTCTATGCCCACAATCTTGACTGCCGTGTCGGCGGATCGAAGGCCCATCCACAGCCGGGCGGCTTCTATGGAGGATGGATCACTCCCGACTTGGCCGGGCCCTTCAAAGGCGGACCCGGTAGCGGCGCTTGGTAGCTAGTCGGGTTCGGGGTGATTTCTCGCGAGGTGGTGTAAGTTTTTGAGCGAGGCGGCCCGCGGAGGGTGGCCATCGTGAGTCCGGATAGGGTTGAGGCGCGACCCTCCGACCTTGAATCAAGGAAATACGATGACTGCTCCAACTATCGCATTGGCCGAGCTTGCCTAGAAGGGTGCCGACATTGATGTGCTGCGCCAGATGGTGCAGTTCATGGCCCAAATGCTTGCTTCCTGACGCTTCTATTGCCCATTCCCAATCGTACTCGGCTGTCGTGTCGCGCAATGCCGGCAATCTTCCCGACTGAAGAAGAGGTGCCATTGCCGACAAGGAGGGGTTGGCTCGTCTTTGCGAGCCGAACTTCGAGCAACTCTCGGCCAGCTTTTGCTCAATACGCGGAGTGGGTCGTTTTAAGTGCCGGGTAGCAAAGATCTATTTCCGATCATGTGGAAAGCCAACTTTCCACTCGCGGCCTGAATTTCCGAGTAGGCGTCCAAGTGCATTCGCGGCGTCCTCAAGGTTCCCACCATGCAAGAACTGCCTATCGGGCCAAATTTCGGCCAATCCTTGAGTCACCCCTAGCCCAGCAAATCAGCAGATCACATCGGGACACAATTTCACAGGTTCAGAGGGATGCGAGGCGCATTTTGCTCGTCTCCAAAACGTCGGTCTGCCCCGAAATCGCCACATCGCGATTGAAGGGCAAGCATGGCGACCATCCGCAAACGAGGGTTCACGGGCTGAAAGCCGAGATTGGACCCCGGCACATGGCCATTGCGCTGCGCCGCTCAAACCGCGCAGCCGGCCTCCGCCCCGGACCCGGTTGAAGAAGATGAACCGCTGACGCTCACCCCGTAGCGTTCGGCCGTCATGTGCGCCAGGATGGACAGGGCAATCTCCGGCGGGGTGCGCGCACCGAGGTTCAGGCCCACCGGCCCGTGCAGTCGGGCCAGTTGCTCGGTGCTCATGCCAAAGTGTTCCATCAGCCGCGCCTTGCGCTTGCTCTGGTTGACCCGCGAGCCGATCGCGCCGACGTAGAAGGCAGGGCTCTTCAGCGCCTCCATCAGGGCAAGGTCGTCGAGCTTGGGGTCGTGGGTCAGCGCGATCACGGCGCTGTGGCCGTCGGGTGCGAAGCTCGTGACCACGTCATCGGGCATGTCGCGCGTCAAAGTCGTGCCGGGCACGGCGAAGCCCTCGGCGTATTCCTCGCGCGGGTCGCAGATCAGCACCTGGTAGTCGAGGCCCAGGGCCATGCTGGCCAGGTACTGTGTCATCTGGCCGGCGCCGATGACCAGCAGCCGCCATTGAGGGCCGTGGTGGGTGCTCAGAGCCTGGTCGGTCAAGCGCAGCACGTCGGCGTCGGCCAGAGGGGCGCTCAGGGTGACAGCGCCGCTGGCCAGGTCGAGGCGGCGCAACACGCGCTCGCCGGCATCCAGGCGGGCCAGCAGCTCAGGGATCTGCGAGGCGGTGGTAAGCGGCTCCAGCATCAGCTCCAGCGTGCCGCCGCAGGGCAGACCGAAGCGGGTCGCTTCCTCGGCGCCGACGCCGTAGCGCAGCAGCTCGGGCTTCTTCAAGGCCAGCGCGCCTTCGCGCACCTTGGCGATCAAATCGTCCTCGATGCAGCCGCCGGAGACGGAGCCGGCGATCTGGCCGTCGTCACGCACGGCCACCACCGAGCCGACCGGCCGCGGCGCCGATCCCCAGGTGCGGGTGATCGTGCCCAGCACCACGCCCCGGCCCTCGGCCAGCCAGCCAGACACCTGGCGCAAGACATTCAGATCGACGTTGTCCATTGCTCCTGTACTTCCTCTGCTCAGTTTTCAGTGTTCAGGGTGACGAACATACCCTGAACTCGCCGACCCGGTGTAGCGCCGCACCATGTATGGGCATCCAGGAGGGTTTACTGCAGAACGCAGCGGCCCCGAGCAGGGTCAGCATCGGCACTCGAACAAAACAAGGAGACAAGACGATGAGCCAGAAAATCACGCTCAAGGTCAATGGTCGCTCGTTCACCCGCGAGATCGAGCCGAGCCGCTTGCTGGTGCAACTGCTGCGCGAGGACCTCGCGCTCACCGGCACCCATGTCGGTTGCGACACCAGCCAGTGCGGCGCCTGCACCGTGCACCTGAACGGGGTGGCGGTGAAGAGTTGCTCCGTGCTGGCCGTGCAGGCCAACGGGGCCGAGGTCACCACCATCGAGGGTCTTGCCGCCAGCAACGGTGACATGCACCCGATGCAGGCCGCCTTCAAGGAATGCCACGGCCTGCAATGTGGCTTCTGCACCCCGGGCATGGTGATGAGCGCCGTCGACCTGGTCCAGCACCACCGCTGCAGCTCCGAGGCCGAGATCCGCGAGGGCCTGGAAGGCAATATCTGCCGCTGCACCGGTTACCAGAACATCGTGCGCGCCGTGCAGAGCGGCGCGCAAGCCATGAAGGGAGCCTGACCATGAACGCACCCGACAAAGCCGTCTCCCAGGGCCTGATCGGCCAGAGCGTCAAGCGCCGCGAGGACGGCCGCTTCCTCACCGGCCGCGGTCAGTACACCGATGACATCGTGCTATCGCGCCAGACCTTCGCCTACTTCCTGCGCTCGCCCTACGCCCATGCGCGCATCAAGTCCATCAACACCGAGGCCGCCGCCGCCGCCGAAGGCGTGCTGGCCGTGTTCACCGGCGAGCATTTCCGCGCCGTTGGCGGCCTGCCCTGCGGCTGGCTGATCAACAGCCTGGACGGCTCGCCGATGAAGGAGCCCAAGCACCCGATCCTGGCCGATGGCAAGGTGCGCTATGTCGGCGACCAGCTCGCCCTGGTGGTGGCCGAAACCTACGAGCAGGCCAAGGCCGCTGCGCAGCTGATCGAAGTCGACTACGACGAGCTGACCCCGGTCGTTGACACCGCCGCCGCCAAGGGCCACGCCGGCAAGGTGCATGACGAGGCGCCCGACAACGTCTGCTACACCTGGGGCTGCGGCGACAAGGCAGCGACCGATGCTGCGATGGCCAAGGCGGCCCACATCACCCGCCTGGAGTTCCGCAACAACCGCCTGATCCCCAACGCGATCGAGCCGCGCGCGGCCAACGCTTCGTACAACCCCTCGGACGAGAGCTACACGCTCTACACCACCAGCCAGAACCCGCATGTGGCGCGGCTCCTGATGTGCGCCTTTGTGCTGGGCATCCCTGAGCACAAGCTGCGAGTGGTGGCGCCCGATGTGGGTGGCGGCTTCGGCTCCAAGATCTTCCTGTACGCCGAGGAGACCGCCCTGGTCTGGGCGGCCAAGCAGATCGGCCGGCCGATCAAGTGGACGGCCGACCGTAGCGAAGCTTTTCTCTCCGACGCGCATGGCCGCGACCACGCGACGATTGCCGAGCTGGGCCTGGACGTCAACGGCAAGTTCCTGGCCATGCGGGTACACACCACGGCCAATTTGGGTGCCTACCTGTCCACCTTCGCGTCCAGCGTGCCGACGATTCTTTATGCGACGCTGCTGGCTGGCCAGTACACGACGCCGGCCATCTATGCCGAGGTCACCGGGATCTTTTCAAACACCGCGCCGGTCGATGCCTACCGCGGCGCCGGCCGGCCGGAGGCAACCTATGTGGTGGAACGTCTTGTGGAGACGGCTGCGCATGAGTTGAACATCGCGCCGGCCGAGATCCGCCGCCGCAACTTCATCAAGACCTTCCCCTACGCCACGCCGGTGGGGCTGACCTATGACGTCGGGGATTACGAGGCCACTTTGGCTGACGTGATCGAGCTGGCCGATGTGGCCGGCTACCCGGCGCGCAAGGCCATCAGCGAGGCCAAGGGCTTCAAGCGCGGCATCGGCTATTCGACCTATATCGAGGCATGCGGACTGGCGCCGAGCAACGTGGCCGGCGCACTCGGCGCGCGTGCGGGCCTGTTCGAGGCCGGCGAGGTGCGGGTGCACCCGACCGGCAAGGTCACCATCTTCACCGGCAGCCATTCGCATGGCCAGGGCCACGAGACGACCTTTGCCCAGGTGGTGGCCGACCGGCTGGGCATCCCGATCGAGGACGTCAGCATCGAGCACGGCGACACGGCCAAGGTGCTGTTCGGCATGGGCACCTACGGCAGCCGCTCGCTGTCGGTCGGCGGCACGGCCATCGTCAAGGCTGTGGACAAGGTGATCGCCAAGGGCAAGAAGATCGCCGCTCATCTGCTGGAAGCGGCGGACACCGATATCGAGTTCGAGAACGGCGTCTTCAAGGTCGCCGGCACCGACAAGAGTGTGCCCTTCGCCTCCGTCTCCTTGACGGCTTATGTGCCGCACAACTATCCGCTCGACAAGCTGGAACCCGGCCTCAACGAAAACGCCTTTTACGACCCGACCAACTTCACCTACCCGGCGGGCAGCTATGTCTGCGAGGTCGAGGTCGATCCGATGACCGGCGTCGTGCGGGTGGATCGCTTCAGCGCGGTGGACGACTTCGGCAACATCGTCAACCCGATGATCGTCGAGGGCCAGGTGCATGGTGGCATCGCCCAGGGCATCGGCCAGGCACTGCTGGAGCATGGCATTTATGACGTCGACAGCGGCCAGCTGCTGACCGGCAGCTATATGGACTACGCCATGCCGCGCGCCGACGACCTGCCCAGCTTCAACGTGAAAACCGCCAAGGGCACACCCTGCTCGCACAACCCGCTGGGCGTTAAGGGTTGCGGCGAGGCGGGTGCGATCGGCTCGCCACCGGCCGTGATCAACGCGATCTGCGATGCCATCGGCGTCAAGGACCTGCCGATGCCCGCCACGCCGCACACGGTGTGGAAGGCCATTCAAACGACACGCTGAGCCAGGGGACCAACATGACATTTTCCTACCAACAAGCGGCCTCCGTCGCCGCTGCCGCCCAGGCCGCCGCCGGTACCGACGCCAAGATCCTCGCTGGGGGTCAGTCCTTGCTCGCAGCGATGAAGCTGGGCCTGGCCGCGCCCGAGTCCTTGATCGACCTGAGCGCGCTCAGCGACCTGAAGGGCATCAAGCTCGATGGCGGCAAGCTCAGTATTGGCGCGATGAGCACGCACGCCGCCGTGGCTGCTTCCACGGTCGTGCAGCAGGCCATCCCCGCTCTGGCCGACCTTGCCGGCCGCATCGGTGATCGCCAGGTGCGAAACCGTGGCACGCTCGGTGGCAGCCTGGCTAACAACGACCCGGCCGCCTGCTACCCGGCGGCGGTGCTGGCCTTGAACGCGACCATCCACACCGACCGGCGGTCGATTGCTGCCGACGACTTCTTCAAAGGCATGTTCGAGACGGCGCTGGGCGAGGGCGAGATCATCACCTCGGTCAGCTTTCCGCTGCCGGACAAGGCCGGCTGGCAGAAGTTCAAGCAGCCGGCCTCGCGCTTCTCCATCGTCGGCGTGTTCGTGGCCAAGACCGGCGGCGCGGCACGCGTTGCCGTCACCGGCGCGGGGGCGGGCGTCTTCCGCGCCACGTCGCTGGAAGCGGCGCTCAGCAGCAGCTGGAGCCAGGCCGCCACGATGGGGGTCATCATGAGCACCGACGGTCTCAACAGCGATCTGCACGGCTCGCCCGAGTACCGCGCGGCGCTGATCCCGGTGCTGGCGGGAAGAGCGGTGGCGGCCTCTTGATACCGGCTTCCATCGACGAGACGGCGGCCGGACTGCTCGCCCACGGCTACGTGGCGCAGCGCGAGCTGGCCACGGCCGCCTTCCTCGCCTTGCGCCTGCAGCGTCCACTGTTCCTGGAAGGCGAGCCTGGCACTGGCAAGACCGAAATCGCCAAGACCTTGGCCGCGCTGCTGGATCGGCCGCTGATCCGGCTGCAGTGCTACGAGGGCCTGGATCTGGCCGGCGCGGCCTACGAGTGGAACTACGCGCGGCAGATGTTGGAGATCAAGCTGGGCCAGGTGAGCGGCGACGATCTGTTCGCGCGCCGCTTCCTGATCCCGCGTGCGCTGCTGCAGGCAATCGATCCGGCGAATGTGGTGGCGCCGGTCTTGCTGATCGATGAGCTGGACCGTGCCGATGAGCCCTTCGAGGCCTTTCTGCTGGAGGTCCTGAGCGAGTTCCAGATCACCATCCCCGAGCTGGGTGTGATCAAGGCCAAGGAACCGCCGATCGTCGTCATCACCTCCAACCGCACCCGCGAGATCCACGATGCGGTGAAGCGCCGTTGCCTCTACCACTGGGTCGATTTCCCCTCGGCCGCGCGCGAGCTGGAGATCCTGCGCCTGCGCGTGCCCGAGGCGCCGGCCCTGCTGGCGCGCCAGATCGTCGCCTTCATCCAGGGCCTGCGTGCGCTGGACCTGTACAAGCTGCCCGGCGTGGCCGAGACCATCGAGTGGTCGCGCGCGCTGCTGGAGTTGAACGCCCTGCAGCTGGACCCGGAGACGGTGCAGTCGACCCTGGGCGTGTTGCTGAAATACCAGGACGACATCGCCCGCGTGCAGGGCTCGGAGGCGGCGCGGCTGTTGGCACAGCTGAAGATCGAAGCGCATGGCTGACCACCTGGCGAGCAACGTGATGCACTTTGCCCGGGTCCTGCGCGAGGCCGGCATGCCGGTGGGCACCGACCGCGTGCAACTGAGCCTGCAAGCGCTGCAGGTGGCGGGCCTCGAATCGCGCCGGGATTTTCAGGCCACTCTGGCCGCCTGCATGATCGACCGGGCCGAGCACCGGCCGCTGTTCGAGCAGGCCTTTCACATCTTCTGGCGCGACCCCGATCTGCTTGGCCGGGTGATGGCCATGCTGCTGCCGCATGCCCAAGGCAAGCC
>Ga0187844_10003587_pt1 | contig 10321 bp, 8 predicted proteins | sample SpaLakP09_SKY_50_FD_134517 | JGI IMG/M metagenome (GOLD analysis project Ga0187844, IMG submission 134517) | Oligotrophic lake water microbial communities from Sparkling Lake, Wisconsin, USA - SP09_SKY_50 | ecosystem: Environmental > Aquatic > Freshwater > Lake | place: USA: Sparkling Lake...
CTCCTGTGACGCTCAAGGAGATCAAAGAGGATCCCTCCCTAGCCGAGATCTCACTCATCAAGCAGTCCCGCCTCAGCGTCATGCCTGTAAAGCCTGAGGAGTATGCAAGGATCCTGGAAATGGGCGCCAAGATCTAGGAACTAGAGCATCCTGTCTGCACCAACTCCCTGCGTTCTCCGCGCCTCTGCGGGAAAATATGCAGTCTGATTAGCGAACTCTGCGCGAGTTTTGTCGGATGCCCTACTCGTCGAGCACGGCCAGATCGCTTGCTGTGACCCGAAGGACCTCCTCCAGTGAGGTCAGTCCCATGGAGGCCTTGCGCCATCCATCCTTTCTCAGGGGTATCATTCCGTCTTTGACAGCCTGCTCGGCAAGTTCGTTGCCCGTGGCCCGTCTTTGAAGCAGCTCCTGCAAGGCATGGGTTACAAGACAGATCTCCATGATGGCCAGCCGGCCGGAATAGCCGCTCTGCCTGCAAGACTGGCATCCCACAGGCTGCCGCAGACCTTCTGCCAACTCCATCGGAAAACCAACACCCTCAAGTTCTGTGCTGGATATCTCCGAGGGCTTGGAGCATTTCGGGCAGAGTTTCCTGACAAGGCGCTGCGCCAAGAACGCACGGACGGAAGAGCCCACTAGGAATGGCTCTACTCCCATGTCAATGAGTCGGGTAATGCCGCCGACAGCATCATTAGTATGAAGCGTGCTAAAGACCAGGTGACCGGTCTGCGCGGCACGAATAGCAATCTCGACCGTCTCACGGTCGCGCATCTCACCGATCATCACGACATTCGGGTCACCACGGAGAATGCTTCGCAGAGCGTTGGCAAAGGTCAGGTCAATCTCCGGCTTCACCGCGATCTGGATGACCCCGTCGATCTTGTGCTCCACAGGATCCTCGATCGTGATGATCCGGCGTTCTTTCACATTGAGTGAACTCAGGAACGTGTAGAGTGAAGTGCTCTTACCGCAACCGGTAGGGCCGGTCACTAGGACAATGCCATTCGGCATCGAGATCAATGAGCGGATGATCTTCTCGACGCCCTCCTCCAGACCGAGTCGCTTGAAATCGAACTGCTCGGCACCCAGCAAACGGAGGCTGACATTCTCCCCGTGCACACAGGGAATCGTCGCGACACGCACATCGATAGGACGCCCCTTGTGCTCGAGTGCGATACGCCCATCCTGCGGCAATCGCCGCTCGGCAATGTCCAGTGAAGCCATGATTTTCAGACGCGAGGTGACGGAATCCTGAAGGACCCGGATATTCGGCGGAACGGGGGCCTCGTGCAGGACACCGTCGATGCGGTAGCGAATACGGAGATCGTGGCCGAGCGGCTCGAAGTGAATATCGGTGGCCCCCTGCTGGAGTCCCTCGCGCAGAATCTGATTCACGAACTTCATGACCGAGGCCTCGGGATCCTCGCCGTCTAGGACATTGACCTCCTCTTTCTCAACAAAGGCCTCCTCGTCCCGTCCCTCCAGCAACTCCTCGAAGGTCTCAGCACCCACGCCATAGGCAGCCTTCACGGCTTCGGTCAGACGGCGGTGCGTCGTCATCACAAGATGAACAACACCCGGATGATGGTGGGTGACTGCCTGCCAGGCGGCATGGTCGAAGGGATCCCATATCAGGAGACTCAGTTCATCTGATGAAGATGTCGTTCCTTCCTCTAGCGGATTGTTCTCGTTGCCTTGTTCCCGGGGCTGCTCAGGCAGGATCTGGAAGCCGAGGGCAAGTCTTGCGGGAAACGAGGAACGGACATTCTCGGCCGGAGTCACCTGATCCTCTTCCCTCCACTCCATGCCGAGGAGAGAGGCCAACTCCTTCATGAAATCGTTTTCGGGGACGGTACCCGTGGCGATGACAGCAGCCACCTGGGACTGCTGCGAAAAAGCCGCGCGAGCAAGGGCCTCCCTCACAAGATCCAGATCAGTGCATCCAGCACTAACTGATGCCGAGAGCAAAAGCTCTGCCAACCCGCTCAATGCGGTAATGGAGGTAGTGGCGGTTGCGGCGGGCATCTTTTGAACTATCTACCAAGGCGGCCAAGCCGCAAGCGCTCTCTGCTTGCTATGCGCCCACTTCTAACTCCAACCATAAAGCAGTAGTCCGAATGACAGACCAAACACTCAAAAAGCGCGGAATTTAATTGGAAAGAGTCTTGGGGGATGGAGAAGCACTAGATGCCGGAGCAGGCAAGGGAGCTGTTGGTGCTGCAGGCGCAAGAGAAGAACCCATGAGCTCCTCGAGTTTCGGACGCACAGCCTCGATCCAGATCCTGTAGCCATCGGCGTTCGGATGGAGGAGGTCAGGCATGTTCTCTCTCAGAAGATTTCCCTGAGGGTCGAGGAACTTCTGACCAATATCCATGAAGAAAACATTCTTATCATCGGCCAGTACAGGAAGCAGTTTATTCACTTCATCAACCCTTTGACGTATCACGTCCGTAGAAGTAACCCCTCTCGGGAAAATCGCCAGAAGAAGTATCTTCGCCTGGGGTTGCTTCGCCCGAACCGTCTCGATGATCTTCTTGATACCGGCGGCCACCCACTCAGGCTTCTCACTAGGGTAATGGCCAAGGTTATTCGTTCCGATCATGATCATCACAACTTTCGGATGAATCCCGTCGAGTTCCCCGTTCAGGAGACGCCAGAGCACTTCATCAGTCGTCTCACCGGAGACGCCAAGATCCAGAGGCTTCAAGGGAGCAAAGCGGGAATACGAGTCATGACCCCTTCCTGGCCAAGCATCAGTGATAGAATCGCCGATCAGTACAAAATCGAAATCTCCGTTTCCATCCTTGATCTGTCTCATGAAACCGGTGTGACGGCTTTTTTCTGAGGGCGTGACGGCGCTCTCGGGAGTCCTTTCGAGAGGGGATGCTTGGGATGCTTGGGATACTGGGGCTGGAAGGATAATAAGGAATGCGGCGAGCACGAAGGTTCGGGCTGCTAAGGTGAGGAGAATTTTTTTCATCGTGATGGACTAGAGGGACTTAGGTTAAAGAGGAGGAAAGCTCAAAGACAACAAAACGAATATCTGAGGGGATATTTTAACCCAAAAAGACTTTGGCAGTCACCAGATAACAGGTGACTGTGAAGAGGTCGGCCGCCGCTAGGGTGATCGGGCCCGCCGCAATCTTGGGGTCCCATCGGACACTACGGAGCAGTACGGGTACGAGTACTCCCAGCAAGCCTGAAACGAGAACGGAGAGCACAACGCTGCCTCCGATCGAAATCGCGGCCACAGTATCGTGCCAGCAGAGAGAGACCATCAGTGCCACGGCAACCCCGGCAAGCAGCCCGAGCAGGGCAGCCGTGACTCCCTCACTGCTGAGTTTCACACGGAGCCATTTCCATCGGACCCGGGAATGGGGTAGGGATTGAACCGTCAGGGCTAGCGACTGGGCGGCAACCGCCTCGCCGAGTCCCAGCACCAAGGCCATGAAGACAGCCAGAACAACTCTTTGCTGGAGGGTTGATGCAAAGGCCCCTGCCAGAACCGCGCAGAGCACCCCGCCCGAGACGGTGGCTGCCAACCATGGGAAGCGAATACCGAAGGCCTTCCATGGGGAGGCATGCAGCACTTCCTGCACATGGATGCCGATCGACTGAAAGAGTTGGTCGTTATTGGTTCCCGTGCTGAGCTCCAGCACCTCATCGGTGAAAAGCCCCACATCAATGATGCCACGAAGCCGTTTGTTTCCATCGACCACGGGAATCGCCAGGAACTTATGGAGAATGAAGCACTCGCAGGCCTCCATAAGGGTTGCATTCTCCGGAAGCGAAAGCACCCGAGTCATCATCACCTCCGAGATCAGACTGTCGAGCGGTTCGGTCAGAAGTTTCCGAGCGGGCACCACCCCGGAGAGATGCTCCTCGGCATCGACGACATAGAAGTAAAAGATTCGCTCTGCCAATCCGGTGGCGCGGATCGCATCAAGAGCCTGCTTTACTGTCTGATCGACCCTTAGAGGCGGCGGACCCGGACTGATAAATTCTGAAATCGGGCGACCGAGATGCTCCTTGGGCGCATTCCCTGCAGGCGATGACTTGGAAGGCATTGCCCGGAAATTCGCGAAGCGCTCAGGTACTCGGATTGCTTACTGAGAAATACTAGCCCTTGGACTTCCGTGTCTTGGCTGGGGCAGGGGGAGTACTGCCAGAGACTTCGAAGACCTTGAAGGCTAGCTTCTCTCCGTCACGGGTTACCTGGATCTGGTCACCCGCCTTGAAAGTTCCACGCAGGATTTCCTCGGCCATCGGGTCCTCGAGGTAGCGCTCTACGGCACGACGCATCGGACGGGCTCCGTAAGTGGGATCGTATCCTTTCTCGATCAGAAGTTCATGCGCGGCCGCATCGAGGGTGAGATGGATTTCCTTCTCCTTGATCCGGTCAACCACCTTGACCACCTCGAGATCGACAATGCTCGTCAGCATCTCCTTGGTGAGAGTGTGGAAGACAATGATGTCGTCCAGACGGTTCAGGAACTCGGGTTTGAAGACCTTCTTGGTCTCTTCCAGAATCTTGCCCTGCATCGTGTCGTAACCCTCGTCGTGCTTCGGAGCACCGAAGCCTAGCGTGGTCTGCTTCTTGATTAGCTCAGCGCCGACATTCGAGGTCAGAATGATGATTGTATTCCGGAAGTCGATCTTGCGCCCCAGACTGTCGGTGACGGTCCCCTCCTCCAGAATCTGGAGCAGCAGGTGCATGACGTCGGGGTGGGCTTTTTCCACCTCATCAAACAGGACGACGGAATAGGGACGGCGGCGGACGGCCTCGGAGAGCTGTCCTCCCTCCTCGTGACCGACATAGCCGGGAGGGGATCCGATGAGGCGCGAGGAGGTGAATTTCTCCATGTACTCGGACATGTCAATCTGGATGAGCGCGTCGGAGTCACCGAACATGAATTCTGCCAGCGAGCGGGCCAGGAAAGTTTTGCCGACACCTGTGGGGCCGAGGAAGATGAAGGACCCGATCGGGCGGCGAGGATCCTTGAGGTCGGCACGGGAGCGACGGAGTGCCTTACTGATCGCCGTGACGGCCTCGTCCTGACCGATGACACGCTTTTTGAGTTCCTCCTCCATGGCCAGGAGCTTTACGGTCTCTTTCTGCTCCATGCGATTGAGCGGCACACCGGTCCACTTGGAGAGGACATGCATGATCTCCTCTTCGCCGACGACGACCTCACGCTCGTCGCGCTCTTTCCGCCAGACAGCAAGCGCCGTCTCCAGATCCTCTTTGGCTTTTTTCTCGGTATCGCGAAGTGAAGCCGCCTTCTCGAAGTCCTGAGCCTTGATGGCCCCTTCTTTTTCACCTCGGATCCGATCGATATCGGCCTCGAGATCCTTGGTGGATGGTGGGCGGGTCATGGCGCCGATCCTCGCACGGGAACCGGCCTCGTCCATGAGATCGATCGCCTTGTCGGGCAGGAAGCGCCCGGTAAGATAGCGGTCGGAGAGTTTGGCGGCAGCTTCCAGCGCGGCGTCGGTGATGACAGCCTTGTGGTGAGCCTCGTACTTGGGACGCAGACCCTTAAGAATCAGGACAGTGTCGGTAACGGAAGGAGCCTCAACCTTCACGGACTGGAAACGACGCTCAAGTGCCGAGTCCTTCTCGATGTACTTGCGGTACTCATTGAGCGTGGTGGCCCCGATGCACTGAAGCTCGCCGCGACTGAGGGCTGGCTTGATGATATTGGAGGCATCCATGGCGCCTTCGGCGGAGCCTGCCCCGACAATAGTATGCATCTCGTCGATGAAGAGGATGACATTCTTGTTCTTACGGATCTCATCCATCACAGCCTTGATGCGCTCTTCGAACTGACCACGGTATTTCGTGCCGGCCACCATAAGTGCGAGATCGAGCGTGATGACACGCTTGCCGACCAGAAGTTCCGGCACGTTGCCGGCGACAATCTCTTGGGCGAGCCCCTCGGCGATGGCTGTCTTGCCAACACCGGCCTCACCAATCAGTACTGGGTTATTCTTGCTGCGACGGCAGAGAATCTGAATCACGCGCTCGATCTCCTCGGCACGGCCGATCACGGGATCCAGCTCCCCCTTGGAAGCCATCTCGGTCAGGTCGCGTCCAAAGGCTTTCAGTGCCGGGGTCTTCCCCTCTTTTCGGGAAGAGCTTCCAGAGGCGGAGGCCATTTCCTCTTCGTCACCCGAACCGTCGTGTTCCTGACCCTCCTCGGGGTTGAAGTTCGGATCGAGTTCCTTGAGCACCTCGTTGCGGGTGCGGTCGAGATCGACTTCCAGATTCTTCAAAACCTGGGCGGCAACCCCTTCACCTTCACGGAGCAGGCCGAGCAGGATATGCTCGGTTCCAACATACGAATGCTGGAGGGCCTTGGCCTCTTTGCCGGCCAGAGCGAGTACCTTCTTCACGCGCGGCGTGTAGGGAATGTTTCCGGCCATTTTGTTTTCCTGACCGGAGCCGACCTGCTTCTCGACCTCTTGGCGAACAGTCTCCAGATCCAACCCCATCTTCTGAAGCACATTCACGGCCACACCCTGACCCAGCTTGATAAGGCCAAGCAGCAGATGCTCGGTCCCAACATAGTTGTGGTTAAAGCGATCAGCCTCCTTGCGTGAAAGCGCAAGGACCTGCTGGGCGCGCGGCGTGAAATTGTTCATCATGATTCCTCGCTAGTTTCGGATGTGTTGCTCGTGGTGGTGGAACCGTTCGTCGGGATTTTTCCGATTTCAGGTTCCGGCATCTGCTTTAACTTCGCTCGAATAAGTGCCGCGCGCAAGGAATCGCGTTCTTCGGCCCCGAGTTTCGTGACTTGCAGCCCCTTCTGAAGATGTGCCGGCTGGGTCTCGATGAAAAGTTCGTCTACATGGAGGCGGTTGTTTGAGGGGAAGAGGCCCAGATCGACTCCCATCTTGATGAAGGAAAGAAGATTCAAGGCCTCCTTCGACGTGATCGAGTGGGCGTGGCAAAGAATGCCGTAGGCCCTGCCGATTTGGTCAAGGAGAGTTTCGGCGCGCTGCTGGAGCAGAATCTGGCGGGCATTCTGCTCATGTTCCAGGATCTGGAAAATCACCTTGTTCAGACGCCCGATGATTTCTTCCTCGGTTTCTCCGAGAGTCGTCTGGTTGGATACCTGGAAGAGGTTCCCCATCGCCTCCGTCCCTTCCCCGTGAAGGCCGCGCACAGCAAGACCGATCTTGTTGACCGAATTAATGATCTTGTTCACCTGCTCCGACATGACGAGACCGGGCAGGTGCATCATGGCACTGGCCCTCATACCCGTACCGACATTCGTCGGGCATGCCGTCAGGTAGCCGAGGTCATTGTGGAAGGCAAAGTCCAGCGAGTCCTCAAGCTCCGAATCTGCCTGGTTGATCATGGCAAAAACCTGATCCAGCTGGAGCCCAGCCCGGATCGCCTGCATCCGGAGATGGTCCTCCTCATTGATCATGAAGCTGAGAGTCTGGGCTGTGTTCATCACGACGGCGCTGCCGGCTCCCTTAGCCGCATGCTCACGGCTGATAAGGTGGCGTTCAACAAGCACCTGCTTCTCGAGTGCCGAAAGATCATCCAGCTTCTCGGAAAAGGATTCCTCCATCTCAGGCAGCTGCTCCACGGCAGTTCGAACCTCTTCGAGGACCGCCACGCGTTCCGCCTTCTTAGCCCATCCAGGGAATGGCTTTCCTTTCAGGTTGCGAGCCAGCCTTACGCGGCTACTCACCACGATCTGATCATGAGGGCCAGATCCGCTGAGCCACTCGCCCGTGTTGGCGATAATCCTGGAGAGCTTCACGAATTCTTACGGGGTTTTGGAACGCCAAGCTTCTTGGAGGCCTCGTCGGCCTCGGCAATCACGGAAGAGGCGGAAGATTGCGCAACTGCGGCAATACGATTCACTTCGGTGGACTCTTGGGTAAGCGCCGTCTCGGCATAAGACTCCTCCTCCAGTTTGCGGATCCGGTCACGCAAGGTTGCCGCCTCTTCGAATTGCTCCTCCTGGACCGCCTTCTGCAGACTTGCCTGCAACTCAGACAGCTCCTTGTTGCGCAGACGCCCAACACGTAGCTTGGCCGGCACCTTGCCGGTGTGGACACTGCCTCGGTGCATGTTCTTGAGCATGCCGGATAGGCCCTCGGCAAAGGCGTCGTAACAGGCGCTGCATCCTAGACGTCCCGTCTTCTTGAAATCAGCCTGAGAGAATCCACAGACCGGACAGCGATTGCCCGCTGGGTTCTTGTCGATTTCCTGTGCGGCCCCCAGCCCCAGCAAGAGATCCGCCAGAGCGAACCCGGTCGGATCGTTAACCCCTTTTTCCTTCGAGCATCCCTCGCAGAGATTCACCTTCTGCATCTTCCCCTCAACGATCTGGGTCAGGAAGACCGTGGCTTCCTTGGATTTGCAGACATCGCAGAACATAGCATTTAGAGCGATTTTGATACTGTTATACTTATTCTCTTTCCTAACGAATATGGGATGAGGTTTTCGCGCAGAAAACCGAGTGGTGGGAACCACGGTTTGGCCTGCGAAGCAGCCCGAAGGGCGAGGGCCTCGGAAGAGGTCGAGGCAATCGCAGAGGCGCAGAGTTCAGAAATAGAGTAAAGGAACGAACTGAATTTATTAAAAAGAGCTAGTTCTCTCCTTTTCCTCGTAGGATTTAAGACCAATCCTTCCCATTCACTTCCTGAGTTCCTGAGTTCCATATTAAATACTTTCACCTTAATAGATCGGCGTGCCTTCGGTCTGTGTCAACTCGTGGAATCGGGCAATAAGGCGCTGGGTAACCGGGCCAGGCTTACCGTCTCCGATTGGACGCTTATCGAGCTCCACGGCGGGAATGATCTCAGCGGCAGTACCGGTCAGGAAGCACTCGTCGGCCGTATAGATATCGTAGCGGGTCATCTGAGGTTCGGAGACCTCCAGACCCAACTCATCAGCGATCTGAATAGCCACAGCACGCGTGACCCCGGCAAGCGCTCCCGAGGAGATCGGTGGCGTGGTGATCAATCCGTGGGAAACAAGAAAGATATTGTCTCCAGTGCACTCAGCAACGAGTCCCTGCTCGTTCAGCATCAGCCCCTCGCCTGCTCCGGCATGGGTTGCCTCGATCTTAGCCATGATGTTGTTGAGGTAATTCAGGGACTTCACCATCGGACTGAGGGCCCCATGGGCAATACGTCGCGTGGAGCAGGTCACGACCTTCAGTCCCTTCTCATAGCTCTCGGCCGGATAAAGCGTGATCTTGGCCGCGATGATGATCACGGTTGGCTTCGGGCAGTGCTCCGGGCTTAGGCCTAAATTTCCCTTGCCTCGGGTCACCACAAGGCGGATGTAGCCATCCTTCAGCTCGTTGCGGCGGATCGTCTCGAGCAGCGCCTCGGTCAACGCGGCACGATCCATCGGTATCACCATGAAGATCGCGGCGGCCGACTTGTAGAGCCGGTCGATGTGCTCCTCTAGACGGAAAACCTTGCCGTTGTAGAATCGGATTCCCTCGAACACACCATCCCCGTAGAGAAGGCCGTGATCGAAGACCGAGATCTTGGCCTCGGATTCAGGGTAAAAAGCACCGTCGATATAGATCTGCATGACTTCTTAAATATGGATTGGAGCAAGGTCGCTGACAAGCGACTAGGCGTCAAACATAGCGCCGATTTCCTTGCCGTATTTCTCGGCAATCACATGGCGGCGGAGCTTGAAGGTCATTGTGAGCTCGTCCCCGAAGTTCAATAGTTCATCAAGTGGCGATGCTTTTCTCAATAAGGGCAAGGCATTCCTCAACTGAAAAACGTTCTGTCGGAAGCTCGACTTCCGGATGAAGTGGCGGTTCATAGGGGGAATCAATCCCGGTAAATTGAGGGATCATTCCTGCCCGGGCCTTCTTGTATAGTCCCTTCGTGTCGCGATCCTCGCAGACTGACAGAGGCGTGCTGACGTACACTTCTACAAAGCGGATCCCTTTTGTTTCAGCCATGATACGAACAAGATCGCGTTCGCGTTGCAGCGGTGAAATGAGGGCGCAGATGCTTGTGATCCCGGATCGTGCCGCAATGAGAGCGATGGCACCGGCTCGGCGGATGTTTTCAATGCGGGATTCTTGGGAAAAATTCAGGTCTTTGCAGAGTTCTTCACGAAGTGCGTCGCCGTCGATCAGCAGAGGTTGCATACCCCGGGAAAGCAAGCGTCCCACCAAGGCCTCAGCCAATGTGGATTTACCGGCACCAGAGAGTCCCGTGAACCAGATGATCATATACAAAGATTATCAATCTCAAGATCCCTGATTGGCAAACTGAAATCTGTGGACACCACTATCAAAACTATCACGAACCACTCCTCAAG
>Ga0187844_10003588_pt1 | contig 10320 bp, 9 predicted proteins | sample SpaLakP09_SKY_50_FD_134517 | JGI IMG/M metagenome (GOLD analysis project Ga0187844, IMG submission 134517) | Oligotrophic lake water microbial communities from Sparkling Lake, Wisconsin, USA - SP09_SKY_50 | ecosystem: Environmental > Aquatic > Freshwater > Lake | place: USA: Sparkling Lake...
CAAATAAGCGTGGTGCAAGCGTTGCGAGCGCAAAGCGTTGGTAAGGGCTTGCACGACGTGCGACTGACCCACCAATTGGCTAAAGGTCTTGGGACGGTATTTGCGAGCGAGCACCAGATAGGACATGGGCTGATTCTACGGGGCGTACAATTTGCCTCGACGGGCCTTCCCGCATGGTCAAGCGGCCAACCGAGTCAGGTGGGGAACCAAGCAGCTCTAACTGTGGAGCCAGTGCCGGGGTCAAGGCTCGTCACCTTTACCGAATTTCTTATGTTGCACTTTGCTGCCAACCTGTCTTTTTTGTATAACGATGTCGCTTTTACAGAGCGCTTCGCGGCTGCGGCCCTCGATGGCTTTAAGGGTGTCGAGTATTTATTCCCCTATGAATTTAGCTCGCACGATTTGGCCAAAGCCTTGGCTGACAACGGCTTGCAACAAGTGCTGTTCAATGCGCCTCCGGGGGGCACCGACCGTGCAAGCATGTCAGACGCTTGGGCGCAAGGCGTGCGCGGCACCACTTGTTTACCGGGTCACGAGGCCGAGTTTCGCAGCGGTTTTTTAACTGCGTTGGAATACGCCGATGTGATGAATTGCCCGCGCATCCATGTGATGGCGGGCTTGGTGCCCCCTGATCTGCGTGTGGCCAGTGCCCTATCCCCCGCACTCAGCACCAGCGACCCCTACGCCCGCACTGCTGGCCCATTGCGTGACACCTACATCAACAACCTGCGCTGGGCCTGCGAGCAAGCCCTAAGCGCTGGGCGCGAGGTGTTGATTGAACCTATCAACACACGCGATATTCCGCACTTTTTTCTCAACCGCCAAGATGACGCGCATGCCATCGTTCAAGAGGTGGGCATGGCGAATCTGAAAGTGCAGTTTGATCTTTACCACTGCCAAATCGTCGAAGGCGATGTAGAGACAAAAATTCGCCACTACCTGCCCACGGGTCAGGTGGGACATTTCCAAATCGCGGGCGTGCCCCAGCGACACGAACCCGACACCGGTGAGTTGCACTACGACAGCGTGTTCAAAGTGATGGAAGAAGAGATAGCCGCGCACCACTGGCAAGGCTGGGTGGGTTGCGAGTACCGCCCTGCCCTCGGTGCTGCCGGCACTTCTGCAGGCTTGGGCTGGATGAGGAAACGGTGAAGCCTGCGCTGCCCGTTCTCAATATCTCGGCGTATCTGTTCACAGCGCTGAACGACAGCGCAGCGCTTCATGACGCTTGCCAAGCGCAAGCCAAGGCGCTGGCACTCAAGGGAACGATTTTGATTGCCGAAGAGGGCATCAACCTGTTTTTGGCAGGGCCCGAAGAAGCGGTGCGCAGCTTTGTAACTTGGTTGCAGCAAGACCCGCGCTTGGCCGCCATCGCGCCCAAAGAAAGCTGGTCGGCGAGTCAGCCGTTTCGCAAACTGCTGGTGAAGGTGAAAAACGAAATCATCCGTATGAACCACCCCGCTATACAACCGCAAAACGCTCGCGCACCAGCGGTGGATGCGGTTACGGTGAAACGTTGGCTGGATGCAGGTTGTGATGACCAAGGCCGCCCTGTGGTCACACTGGACACGCGCAACGCTTTTGAAGTGGAAGAAGGCAGTTTTGTAGGGGCCATGCACTGGAACATCGACAAATTCAGCGACTTCCCCAAGGCTGCCCAAGCGCACCTGAACGACTTGCAAGGCAAAACCGTGGTGAGTTTTTGTACCGGTGGTATTCGCTGCGAAAAAGCGGCCATTTACCTGCGCGAGCAGGGCTTAAAGACGGTTTACCAGCTAGAAGGCGGCATTTTGAAATACTTTGAAGAAGTAGGCAGCACGCATTACAAGGGCAATTGTTTTGTTTTTGATGAGCGCCGAGGGGTGAACCCTGATTTAACGCCTTTGCCCATTGAGGCACTAAAGAAAACACCACCTCAAGCCGATCTCTAAGGTATGAACGCTGAACAATTTATTGAATTTGCCAATGACTTTGCAAAAGCCAGTGCCAAAACCTCGAACCTTGAAATACAGCAAGCCTTTGAGGACAACCTGGATTACCTGGCTCGTCCAGGCGACAAAGTGGTGGTCATTCGAAAACCTTGGCACATTGGTCGCTGGGGCACTGTCATTGCGTTTCACGAATTAAGTCCTTGCTATTTCCGTGTTGAAGTTGACATAGAGGGAAAGCACACACATATTCCTGCTTCTGCCCTAGCGCGTTGGGTAGGCGCGCCCGACTGTGAAAAAGCCGAGCTTCAACACATCTATCTGATGATGAAAATCAACGGTTTGAAGTTGGCGCACTGAGGAAAGCCGCCGCCGCCGCGGCACTGGCGACTTGAAGTCGGGGAACAGTGCCCAAAAGCGGCGCATCTATTCTTTGTGCAATAGCACTTATATTTTCTTTTGGATACAACATTTGCGGGTCAACAATGTTGGCCACCCACCCCATCAGTTTTAAACCTCGTTTGGCAATCGCTTCAGCGGTGAGCAAAGCTTGATTGATGCAACCCAGCCGCATTCCAACCACCAAGATCACCGGTAGGTTGAGGTCTTTGGCCATGTCTGCGGTGTCGTAGCTGTCGTTCAAGGGCACGCAAAACCCACCCACACCTTCAACCACCACAGCCTCGGACTGCGCCCTCGCCTGCTCGAAACAACTGAGGATGTGGGCGGGGTCAATAAGTACATTTTCCAAGCTCGCAGCGATATGCGGCGCGGCAGCGGCTTTGAACAAATAAGGCGTTGTGATCTGCTGAGGCAATGCCACTGAAGCGCTTGCGGCCAGTGCATCCACATCGTCATTGCACCAACGACCATTGCGCCACTCGGTACCGGCGGCTATGGGCTTCATGGCGGCCACTCGGCGGCCTCGTTGTGCCTGCAAATACACCAAGGCAGACGCCACCAAGGTTTTACCTATCTCGGTATCGGTGCCGGTAACAAAGCAGGAAAAAGCATGGCTGGGTAGTGAATGGTTCATATGGGAGAGGTTTGAGCAAGTGCTTGAACCAATTGGTCAACGTCCTGGGTTGTGTGGGCAGCAGACAAAGTGATTCGCAACCTGGCGGTATTGATGGGGACGGTAGGCGCACGTATGGCACTGATCCAAATACCCTGGGTATTTAATTCAGCAGAAGCCTTCAACACTTGATCGTTGCTGCCCAGCACCATGGGTTGAATCGGGGTGATGGAAGGCATGCGTTGCCAAGATGCGGGCACAGGCGCGGTAGAGAGTTGTTGAATCAATGACTTCAAATGCTTTCTCAGTCTTAGGCCTTCTTCGCTTTGAATAATGCGCAAACTGGTTAACAAGGCATGCGCCAGCGCAGGCGCTGCCGCAGTGGTGTAAATATAGGAGCGTGAACGCTGCACCATCCATTCAATCAAGTTTTCATGCGCGGCAACAAACGCGCCTGACACACCAGCCGCCTTGCCCAGCGTGCCCATGTAAATCATTTGCGGTGAACTGAGATTGAAATGCTGCAACACACCAGCGCCGGTGTCGCCTAAAACACCAAAGCCATGCGCATCATCCACCAGCAACCATGCGCCGTGCTGCTCGCATACGCGAAGTAGCTCTGGCAGTGGCGCGATATCGCCGTCCATGCTGAACACACCATCGGTCACCACCACCTTGGTGCCAGTTTCACAAGCAGACAGTTTCAGCGATAAATCGGCGATGTCTGCGTGGGCATAAATTTGAAAAGGCTCACGGGTTAAACGGATGCCGTCAATCAATGAGGCGTGATTCAACTTGTCAGAGAAAAAGCAAATATCGCCTGCGGCAGTGCCAGCCAATGCAGTGAGTACGCCTAAGTTCGCCATATAGCCGGTACTGAAATACAGCGCCCGAGCAGATGGCACATATGGCGATAAAAATGCCGCCAGTAATTCTTCCAACCGGTCATGGGCTTGTGAATGTCCGCTGATGAGGTGCGATGCACCGCTGCCTGCGCCATACAAGGATGCACCTTCCCTGAGAGCCTCTACCACCTGTGGGTGTGAGGCCAGGCCCAAGTAATCGTTGCTGTTGAAGGTGAGCAGTCGTCGCCCTTCCACCACCATATGCCCAAGACTGGCAGACTCCACCGTACGCCTTGCCCGACGCAAGCCCTGGGTATCCAATGACGACAAAAGCGACGCCAATGTATCGAGTTTGGGAAAATTCACGCGCTCATCACTTCATCAAAAACTGTTAGCAACCGCTCGGCCAAAAACTGCGTGTCTTCATCGGTCAATATATAAGGCGGCATCAGATAAACGGTGTTGCCTATGGGTCGCAACAGCAATTCATGTTTCAACGCACTGGCAAAGAAGCGCCTGGAAAAAGTGGCGGCAAGTTGCGGGTCTTGTACTTGCGCATCGAATGCCCAGATCATGCCTTGCTGCCGAAAGTGCTTCACCTTGGAATGACCTGCCAAGGGCGCAAGCTCATTGGTGAGTCGATCTGCCAGAACTCTATTTTGTTCAATCACATTGTCTTGCTCGAAAATCTCCAATGTGGCCAAGGCAGCTCGACACGCCAGTGGATTGCCTGTGTAGGAATGCGAATGCAAGAAACCCCGCGCCATGCTGTCGCTGTAAAAGGAAGCGTAAACATCGTCGCGGGTCATCACCAGCGACAAGGGTAAATAGCCCCCGCTGATGCCTTTGGATAAGCATAAAAAATCAGGCCACACATCGGCATGCTGGCAAGCAAAAAAATGACCGGTGCGCCCACAGCCCACGGCAATTTCATCCGCGATCAAATGCACATTGAAGGCGGTGCACAAGCGCCTAAGCTCCTGCACGAACACCGGGCTGTGCATGGCCATGCCACCAGCGCATTGCACCAAGGGCTCGATGATCACCGCACTGATGTGCGCGGCCCGCGCTTTGAGCAAGGTTTCAAGTTCACCCGCCGCACGCAGCGCCACTTGGTCTGGCGACTCACCCTGCTCGGCCTGTCTGGCGTCCGGCGACATGAGGGTGTGCACCGGTTTGAGCAAGGCGTCGTAGGCATCCCTGAAGATGGGCACATCGGTCACAGCCAGCGCTCCCACTGTTTCTCCGTGATAGCCGCCTTTCAAACACACAAACTCCTGTTTGCTGCCAAGCCCTTGGTTGCGCCAACTGTGAAAACTCATCTTTAAAGCAATCTCCACGGCGCTGGCGCCGTCTGAGGCATAGAAACAGTGTCCCAAGGCACCATCGGTCAAGGCCGAGAGCTTCTCGGACAAGGACACCACCGGCTCATGGGTAAAGCCTGCCAACATGGCATGCTCCAAAATGTCCAGTTGGTTTTTTAAAGCGGCGTTGATGCGTGGGTTGGCATGACCGAACAGGTTCACCCACCAAGAGCTGATGGCGTCTAGGTAGCGTTTGCCATCGTGGTCATAAAGCCAAGGACCGTTGCCGCGTTGAACGGCCACCAATGGCACAGTCTCATGGTGCTGCATTTGCGTACAAGGGTGCCAAACACTGTGCAAACTGCGTTGCACCAATTGCGAAGAATGCGTACTCAGAAAAAACCTCTTGTGGTTACGTCATGTTATTTGTTGCTATATTCAACATCATTCAGATCATTTTTCATCAATTATGCCTACCGCAATTACACAACAAGTTCAACCTGTTCATTTCCTTAAGCCCACCAAGCTTTCTAAGCCCTTAGAGACTTCTGACGAAGTGTGGAGCCGTCAATCGATTGAAGCCTTGTTCAATTTGCCTTTCAACGATTTGATGTTTCAGGCTCAGCAAATTCACCGCGAACATTTCAATCCCAACGAAGTTCAACTCTCTACACTTTTATCGATCAAAACTGGTGGCTGCCCCGAAGACTGCGGCTACTGCCCCCAATCGGTTCACTACAACACCGGTGTGGAAGCGTCCAAGTTGCTGGATGTGGAAGAAGTTAAAGCTGCGGCAATCGAAGCCCAAAAGAATGGAGCCAGCCGTTTTTGCATGGGCGCGGCATGGCGCGAACCCAAAGACCGTGATGTAGAAAAAGTTGCTGAACTGGTTCGCACGGTGAAATCGCTGGGAATGGAAGCCTGTTGCACGCTGGGTATGTTGACTGAAACCCAAGCGGGCATGTTGAAGCAATCTGGCTTGGACTATTACAACCACAACCTTGACACCACGCCAGAGTTATACGGCGACATCATCACCACGCGGGACTACCAAGAACGTCTTGATACCTTGGCCCATGTGCGTGCGGCTGGCATGAATGTGTGCAGCGGCGGCATCGTTGGCATGGGTGAAAGCCGCGCACAAAGGGCTGGTCTGGTGCACCAACTCGCCAACCTGACCCCTTACCCCGAATCCGTGCCCATCAACAACTTGGTTCAAGTCGAAGGCACGCCATTGCACGGCACCGAGTCACTTGACTTGCTGGAGTTCGTTCGCACGATTGCCGTGGCACGCATCACCATGCCCAAAGCGCGGGTGCGTTTGTCGGCGGGTCGCCAGCAAATGGGCGAAGCCATACAAGCGCTGTGTTTCATGGCGGGCGCTAATTCTATTTTTTACGGCGATAAATTACTCACCACAGGCAACCCAGATTGGCAAAAGGATCAGGCTTTGCTGAACAAGCTGGGAATGACCACCAGTTAGTTGGTGCGCAACTTCAATGGCCTAGACAATCGGTAGCCAGATCCATGTATGGTTTTGATTTCAAAGGCTTGGCCCTTGAACTTGAATAATTTAGAGCGAAGACGACTGATCAACACTTCCAAGCGCACTTTGTCAAAGGTCGTGCGCGGCGACTCCCCACCGAGCTTGCCAAGCAAATCCTCGTAGGTGCAGTGGGTAGCTGTCTGGGCCAAGGTGAACAGCACCACGGACTCTTTCGGTGTCAAACTCAAAACATCCGAATCTGGCGCGCTCAAAGACATGCTTTTTTGGTGCAAGGTCCACACTTGGGTGCTGGCCAAGGCGCTTGCACCGTGTCTGTCGTGCCTGCGCATTAAATTGCGAACCACAGCTAGTATTTCTTCAGGTCGGGTGGGTTTGGTCAGATAGACATCGGCACCTGCCTGGTAGCCTTCTGTGCGTTCACTGCCCATCACTCTGGCAGTCAACATCACAATGCCTATGAAGGGGTGAATATCTCGCAGCCATTTACACAAACTTATACCGTCTTCATTGGGCAAGTTCAGGTCCAGCATGACCACATCGGGTGTCATGATGGCCAACATGGCTCGCATATGTTCGCCGTCATACGCACAACGCGTGGCGTAGCCCGCAGCTGTTAGCACCAAAGACAGTTCATCGCTGACGCGCAAATTATCTTCAACCAAAAGCACCGTTCCCAAGTCTTGGGTGTCTGGGTCTTCGCTCGCGCTGAGGTCTTTATCTTCATGCATGCTCATGCCCTGATCGCAAACTGAAAAGTGACAGTGTTATGTTGGTGAGCGTAATGAATTTCTGTACCCAGCGCATAAGCCATCGATTGGGCCAACCACAAACCCAAACCCGCGCCAGATTGTTGTTTGGCAGTTTCAGATCGGTAATAGCGTTGAAAAACAAGCTCGGGGTTGGGTGCCCCATCAGGCGGCACTTCATTCAAAACGGTGAACACAATGTTGGTGATATTGGCCTGGCGAACAGACTCCACTTTGAACTCAATCAAGCTCTCTGTCACCGCGTATTTGATGGCGTTGTTGAGTAGGTTGTTGAGAATGGCTTTGACATAGTAAAGATCGGTGTGAACCACCAAACTTTCATCACAGCCCCGAACAATGGTGTAGATGCGTTCATTGGCCTGGCTGTTTTTAACCACACTCAGTATGACGCCAAGCGGCAAGGGTTCAATGGTGACAGGTATATAGCCTTGTTCGTATTTGTCGATTTCAGAGCAGCGTTCAATGATGCCGTCAATTTCATCCAAGGAATAACTGATGGCGTTGACGCGTTGCAAGGACTGATCGTCTCCTCCCAGTCGATGTCGAATGGAACTCAGTGCCATGGCACTGGCCATCAAAGGATTTTTCAATTCATGGGTCAGCATGCCTATAAACTGCTTTTGTTGCTTCAAGCGAACAGATTCTTTTTCTAAAGCTTCATTGGTATTTTTAAGCTTGGTTTGCAGTGATTTGACACGCTCACTCACCAAGAGGTCGTAGGTCCAAGCCGTTAACAGCATGATGCCCAGCGGAACAATGGATCTGGCAAACATGATGCCGAAAAACAAGGGTATGCCTTCCACCCCAAATGAATTGACAATCGGCGAGAACAAATTAGACGCTCGTGGGAAAGGCAGCATCAGAGATAACAGCAAGGCCACAAACAAGATTTTTTCAGATCGCATTCGCAACTGATGTCTGGCAACCACGCCTTGCGCTATCAATAAAATAATGCAAAACACTTGACCAAATTTATACACAACCTCAATGACTGAAAAGGCCGACAAAGGGTCTATGAATGCATAGACAAAGTTAGCGAAAAGCACTGCTACCAATGCCCATAAATACTTAATACATTGACCATCTTTGAACAACTGAGTTGCCAAGTTCATCCAAATAAAGAAGAACGAAAGAACCCCTGCGATCATTGCAGCGGGAAAAATCCGGTGAACAAGTGTTTGATCTACACCGGTTAAAAACGACAACATGCCCATGGCACTGATCCAAGAAGTGGCCAGGGCAATAGAGATCGATAACAAACCCAAACTCACCCAGTTGAATCGGATGACCATTCTGACAATGGCAAACACCGACGCCAGCAGCATCAGGGTGGAGATCATGATCACGAACATATCGAATCTGCGTTGAATCAGTTCGATACTTTCTTGCTCATCCACCAGCACGTTTAAGCGGAAATTGATGTCAGACTGCAATCGCAAATAGATGGGACTGTTGTTTTGCAGAACGCCTAAAGACAGGGGCCTTGACACCGCTTGGGCAGCATAGGTCTGGATTTCCCATTGACTGGGATCGAATTCATTGGGTTTGTAAACCGTTGCCTCTGTCAGAAAGGCCGGTAAGAACTTTAAATACTGTATGTCTGAATCTGGCTCAGCACCCAATGACTCAATTTTGAGCCACACCGAATTACCCGAAAAACCCAACTTTTTTTTATCGTCCAGGGGTTTGAAGGTTTGGTTTTGAACAGATTCAATCGCCATTTGTCGGCCCTCGTCAATAAAGACCGAATAGCTGAACTGACTGGGGCTCGTCTGTATTTCGCCAGCCCAAGCCGACAGCACACTGGCAGCCCAGAGCAAGGCAATACCCATGCAAAAACAAAAAAGCTGTTTCAACTTCAAAGAGTTCATGGAAGGTGATCTTACGGATTCCACAGCCATAAGCTTGCATTTTGAAGAAAGGTTTTGATCGACCAGATTGATATAAACCCAGTCCGACAAGCTTTCACGCCCCGCCATGCAGTTGTACTGTGCAGGATTTACACCAAGCTTCAGCACACACACCCTGTGCTGGGCTGTGTGCTGTCTGCTGGCTACACCGCTTGCTTTTGCAGACACCTTGCCCAGTGCGGGCAGCTTGCAGCAAAGCAACCAAACAGGACGTGAATTCAATATTCCGATAAAACCACCCACCAGCAGCTTGCCACCTGTTCAAGCCAAGCAAATAAGCAGTGGTGGTGCCACTGTTGTCGTGTCTCAGTTTCTATGGGTAGGCAACAGCTTATTTTCAGATGAAGTACTGAACCGATTAACCAAGGATATGTTGGGTCGTCCTCTTGACTTTGCCAAAATGGAATCAGCTGCAATGTCTGTTGCCAATCTGTACCGTGCAGCAGGCTATGTGGTGCAAACCAAGTTGCCCACCCAAGACATCGCCAATGGTGTTGTCACGATTGAAATTACCGAAGCCACGTTTGGCAAAGTGCTGATGGATGGGCCCAGCTCCAAACGGGTTGACGCCAAACGTATTCGAGAAACCATTTATGCGTTTCAGCCCATAGGCGCCAAGCTCAATTCAAACAATATAGACCGCGCCTTGGCAGTACTCTCCGATTTGGCAGGCATTCGTGTCAATGGGCAGTTGCTGCAAGGTGCGCAAGCGGGGCAAACCGATTTTGTGGTGACCACGCAAGATTTACCAGCCATGTCCATAGACAGCTCTGCCGACAACGCAGGCTCTCGCTCTACTGGCCAAGACAGAGTAAGTTTGAGCTTCAAGTTGAACAGCCCTTTGCGCCTAGGCGATCAATTCACTGCCAATGCGATGCGCTCTAAGGGCAGCGATTACGTTCGAGCTGCCTACCAGTGGCCGGTGGGCCACAGGGGTTGGACCTTGGGGCTGAATGGCTCGCGCCTGAATTACAAAGTCACGGATGTGGCCTTCACCGCCCTGCCCCTCAGAGGGAGTGCCAATGCCTTTGGATTGGAAACGAC
>Ga0187844_10003589_pt1 | contig 10319 bp, 8 predicted proteins | sample SpaLakP09_SKY_50_FD_134517 | JGI IMG/M metagenome (GOLD analysis project Ga0187844, IMG submission 134517) | Oligotrophic lake water microbial communities from Sparkling Lake, Wisconsin, USA - SP09_SKY_50 | ecosystem: Environmental > Aquatic > Freshwater > Lake | place: USA: Sparkling Lake...
TGCCCGGCGCGCGCGGCTTCTCGGCCCTGCTGCATGTGCGCGGCGAATACCCCGAGCTGCCCGTGGTCATCATCTCCTCCAACGACCACCCCCGCGTCATCCGCCGCGCCCAGCAGTTTGGTGCGGCCGGCTTCATCCCCAAGTCCGCCCCCGCCGATGCCATGGGCGACGCCATCCAGGCCGTGCTGGACGGCGGCAGCTGGTTCCCGCCCATGGCGGCCGAGCGCTCCGAGGCCGATGCCGAACTGGCCGCGCGGCTGGCGCAGCTCACGCCCCAGCAGTTCCGCGTGCTGCTGTGCCTGGCCGATGGCCTGCTCAACAAACAGATCGCGGCCACGCTGGGCCTGGCCGAGAACACGGTCAAGGTGCATGTCACCGCCATCCTGAAAAAGCTCGGGTGCTACAGCCGCACGCAAGCGGCGGTGTTGGTCAAGAGCCTGGAGGCCGAGGACGCGGCGTGAACGGCCGGGCGGGGCTGCGCTACCGGGGTGGCGCGTTACAGCGGAAGGAATGTGTACACGGCGTCGAACGGATAGCGGCCGTTGGTGCGCTCCGAATGAACGTGCAGGCCATCTTCCTTCAGCACGCCATTCATCTTGAACGCACCGAACGAGGCTTTGAGCCGTGCGCTGAACGCAGCGTCGCCGGGCTTGTAGGTGCCTTTGACAATGAAGGAGTCGCCGGTGGCAAAGCTATCCATCGCAGCGCGCGCCTGGAAGCGGCCCCCGGTGCTTTGCCAGAAGATTTTTCCATCGGCCGTGAAGCACAGGTAGGTCCAGCCCTTCTCCCGCTTCGTCTCGTACACGCCGTCAAAGCGCACGCCAGATGTGCATTGGGAGGGGGCGCCAGGTTCCGGGGCGGCCAATGACGGGGCCCGGGCTTCGCTGCCATCGGCAAGGTACAGCACATGGCCTTCCGGGTCGAAGACGTGCACGCCATGGGCCTGGGCCATCGCACGCAGCTGCTGCAGCCGCTCGGTGTCGAACTCGCGCAGCGCGAACGCCATCGCAAGCACCTGTCCTGCGGGTGGGTTGTGGTCAAAGCCTTCGTACCAGATGGCGCTCCCCGGGCCGTCTGTCGGCCAGGTTTGTAACAAGCGCTCAAAGAAGGCTGCGATGCGCGCGGTCGGCGCCTTGGTGCTGTCCTGCCATTTCTCCACAAAGTTTGCCGCCGCATCTGCGCTTTTGACACGTGGGGCATCCATCGCATACAGAGTTGCTTCGCTCATCGTTCCGTCCTCCGCTTCGGTGTGTAGGTGCTGACGCGGTACTTTATGAGAACCAGGGCGGCTGCGGGGGCTGTCCTGGTGTTTCCCAAGTACCCACCGTGAGAGGTCTATCTCCTGTTGCTTTCCCCCAGCCGCAGCAGCGTCTGGCTCATCAAGGCGCGCAGCGCCGGGGCGCGCACCGGCTTGGCCAGAAAGCCCCAACCGCGTTCGGCCGCCTGGCGGCGCAGCGTGGCGTCGCGCTCGGCGGTGACCAGGATCACGGCGGGGGCCTGGCCCCAGCGCTCGCACAGCTGGAGGTACACATCGGGGCCATGGTGGCTGGCGCCCAGGTGCACGTCCAGCAGCACCAGCTGCGGCGCCTGGCCGGGCTGGGCATGCGCCAGGGCCTCCGGGGCGCCGCCCGCCAGGGGCACCTGGCAACCCCAGCGCTCCAGCAGGGCCCGGGTGGCGGCGCAGGTGGGGCCGTCGTCCTCGATCACCCAGGCGATGCTGCCCTGCAGCGGGGCATCGTCGCTGGGCTGTAGCGTGGTGGCGGGGGGCGCAGCCTGCTGCGCGGCGGCCGGGTTGCCCAGCGGCACACACACCCAGAACACGCTGCCGCGCCCCAGTTGCGAGCGCAGGCCGATCTCGTGGCCCAGGAGGCGGCCCAGGCGTTCGACGATGGCCAGGCCCAGGCCTGCGCCCCGGTCGTCGGCGCGGCCTTCGTCCAGGCGGCGGAATTCTTCAAAGATTTCGCGCTGCAGTGCCTCGGGGATGCCGGGGCCCTGGTCGTGCACCTCGATGCGCAGGTGGTTGTTGCCTACCCTGCGGCAGCCCACCACGATGCGCCCGCGCCGGCTGTAGCGGATGGCGTTGGAGACAAAGTTCTGCAGGATGCGGCGCAGCAGGTTTTCGTCGGTGCGCACCACGGCGCGCGTGGGCATGCAGCGCAGCTTTAAACCTTGGCTTTCGGCCAGCACGCCAAAGTTGTGGCCCAGCACTTGCAGCAGCGGGCCCAGCGCCACGTCATGGATGTGCACGTCGAACTGGCCCGATTCCATGCGCGAGATGTCGAGCAGGCTGTTGAGGATGGCGTCCTGAGCGGCCAGGGCGCCGTCGATGCTGTCCACCGCATGCCGCTCGGCGTCGCCCGGCAGATGGCTGCGCAGCAGTGAGGTGAACATGCGCGCGGCGTTCAGGGGCTGCAGCAGGTCGTGCACGGCGGCGGCTACAAAGCGGGTTTTGGAGCGGTTGGCCTGCTCGGCCTCGCGCCGCGCGGCGTCCAGGTCGCGGGTGCGGTCGGCCACACGCTGTTCCAGCGCATCGGCCAGCGATCGCAGCTCGCGTGCGGCGTTTTTGTAGCTGGTGATGTCGGCGTAGCTGGTCACAAAACCGCCCTCGGGCAGCGGGTTGCCCCGGATCTCCAGCACCGTGCCGTCGCCCTTGGCGCTTTCGTGCAGGTGGGGCGTGCCGCTGCGCAGGTGGGCCAGGCGGCGTGCAATGGCGTCTTCCACCGGGCCCGGGCCCAGCAGGCCCCGGCGCGCGTTGTGGCGCATCAGGTCTTCAATGGGGCGGCCCACTTGCATCAGGTCGGCAGGGTAGCGGAACAGCTCCACGTAGCGCGAGTTCCAGGCCACCAGCTTCAGGTCGGCGTCGATGATGACCACGCCCTGGGGCAGGTGCTCCAGACTGCGGGAGAGGCCCATGTCGGCTTGCTGCGCCGCCTGCACGATGCCGTCTTGCGCGGTGCGCAGCTCTTGTGCGTGCTGTTGCAGCACGGTTTCCAGCTCCTGGCGGCTGCGCTGGCGCAGGCGGGCCAGGCGCTGGCGCTGGCGCACAAACAGCACCAGCAGCGCCAATGCCAGCCAGCCGCCCCCGCCTGCGGCAGCGGCCCAGCGGCTGTCGGCCACGCTGCTGTGGGTTGCGTGCACCAGGTGCAGTTGCCAGGGCGTGCCGGGCAGCGGCTGGGTGTGCCACAGCATGCGGCCGGGCAGGGCGGGCATGTCGGGCGAGGGCTGCAGGCGCACCAGGCGGCCACCGTTGTCCAGGCGGTCGTCCACGCGGACGTCGAGCGGGCGCAGGGGCTGGTCGGAGTTTTGGCGGGTGGCGTTCAGCTCGCGGCGCTCTTCGTCGTCCAGCGGCTCCAGCAGGCGGTAGCGCCAGGCGTCCTGGCTGGCGAGGAACACCACACCGTGCGCGTCCGACGCCAGCACGATGTCGGGCGTCTGCAGCCACTCGCGCTCCAGCTCCTGCAGCGCAATCTTGATGGCCACCAGGCCGAGGATGTGCCCGCTGTCGTCGCGGATGGCCTGCGACAGGAAGTAGCCCGGCTCGCCGGTGGTCACGCCAATGCCGTAGAAGCTGCCCCGCCCCTGGGCCAGCGCCTGCTGCACATAGGGGCGAAAGCTGTAGTCCACGCCCACGTTGCTGGTGGTTGTGCGCCAGTTGCTGGCCGCAATGGCCAGGCCGTCGCGGTTGAGCAGGGTGAGGGTGGACGACTGGCTGGCGCCGTTGGCCTGCTCCAGCTTGTGGTTGAGCTGGGCGACCTCTGTGGGGCTCAGGGGGCGCTGCAGTGCACTTTGCAGTTGCGCGTCCAGCGCCAGCACCTCGGGCAGGGTGCGGTAGCGGTCAATGCGCTGGGCCAGCGTCTGCCCGTACAGGGCCAGCTGGCGCTGCACGCTCTGGCTTTCGTCGTGCAGCGACCGCTGCCAGGCCCATTGCCCGGCCACGAACATGCTGGCCGCTGTGCCTGCAAGCAGGATGAGCAGGGTCCAGAACTGGCGAAGGCGGGGCGTGGGCATGGAAAAAACGGAGTGCTGAGGCCAGTCTGGTGCAGGTGGGGAGTGTGCCGCACCCGGTCTTGGGGGCTCCCGGCGCTAGGTAATTACCCTGATGGTGCGCAGATGCTCTCCTCTGGGGCGCTGGACGACTAATACCAATAGGTTATCGGCTGAAACAAAGTGCAGCGGTACAAACGGCACCCTTAACGCGCACCGGCTGCACCCCGCTGGTGCAGCCCCGTGATTTCAGGAGACATCCCCATGCACGCCATTTCTGCCCCCACCGCGCACCCTGTGCGGCTGCCGTTTTACCGCCAACTGTATTTCCAGGTGGTGCTCGCCATCGTCCTGGGTGTGCTGCTGGGCCATTTTGAGCCGTCCTATGGCGAGGCGCTCAAGCCGCTGGGCGACGCGTTCATCAAGCTGGTGAAGATGATCATCGCCCCGGTGATCTTCCTGACCATCGTGACCGGCATCGCGGGCATGTCGCAGCTCAGCACCGTGGGCCGCGTGTTTGGCAAGGCCATGGCGTACTTCCTGTTTTTCTCCACGCTGGCCCTGGTGGTCGGCCTGGTGGTGGCCAACGTGGTGCAGCCCGGCGCGGGCATGAACATCAACGTGGCCGACCTGGACCAATCGGCCGTCAAAGGCTATGTGGCCAAGTCGCATGAGATGACGCTCACGGGCTTCGCGCTCGACATCATCCCCAAGACGCTGGTCAGCCCCTTTGTGGGCGACAACATCCTGCAGGTGCTGCTGGTGGCCGTGCTGTTCGGCGTGGGCCTGGCCATGGTGGGTGACGCAGGCCGCCCGGTGCTGAATTTTCTGGACGCGCTGACGACGCCCGTGTTCAAGGTGGTCGGCATCGTGATGAAGGCCGCGCCCCTGGGGGCGTTTGGCGCCATGGCGTTCACCATTGGCAAGTTTGGCCTGGGCTCGCTGGTCAACCTGGCGTGGCTGGTGGGCTCGTTCTACATCACCTCGCTGCTGTTTGTGGTGGTGATCCTGGGTTTTGTGGCACGCTTGTGTGGCTTCTCGGTGTTCAAGCTGTGCCGCTACCTCAAGGCCGAGCTGATGCTGGTGCTGGGCACTTCGTCGTCGGAATCCGCCCTGCCGTCGCTGATGGAAAAGATGGAAAAGGCCGGTTGCAGCAAGTCGGTGGTGAGACTGGTGCTGCCCACGGGCTACTCGTTCAACCTGGACGGCACCAACATCTACATGACGCTGGCTGCGCTGTTCATTGCCCAGGCCACCAACACCGAACTGACGCTGGGCCACCAGGTGGCGCTGCTGCTGGTGGCGATGCTCAGCTCCAAGGGCGCAGCGGGTGTGACGGGTGCGGGCTTTATCACCCTGGCCGCCACGCTGGCCGTGGTGCCCGAAGTGCCGGTGGCCGGCATGGCGCTGATTCTGGGTGTGGACCGCTTCATGAGCGAATGCCGCTCGCTGACCAACTTCATCGGCAACGCCGTGGCCACGGTGGTGGTGTCGCGCTGGGAAAACGCGCTGGACCATGAGCGCCTGGACGCCGCACTCAACGGCCACCCGCTGCCGGTGGCTGTGTCGGCAGACGCTGCCCCTGTGGTGCCTGCCGAGATGCCGGTGGGTGCGGTGGCCTGATCCGCCGGTTGGGCAGGATTTCGCTCGACACGGCGCAGGCCCCATGGCTTGCGCCGTTTTTCATTTGGCAGGCGCACCTTGGGCCACCATGGACAATGGCGGCTGATCGTCCCTGATTGCCTGTCGGAGTCACGGCGCGCAACCAAGCCCCAAGGAACCTGACCATGACCCTCGAAGCCGTTCTGGCCGCCCTGCACCTTCTGGCCATCCTGACCTTTGTGGTCTTCTTGTCGAGCCAGGCGGCGCTGTGCCGCATCGAATGGCTCAACGCCGCCGCGGTTGAGCGCCTGGCCCGGCTGGATGTGATCTATGGCGTGGCGGGGGCGGTGATGATCGGCAGCGGCCTGGCGCGGGTGATCTGGGGGGTGAAGGGGGCCTCGTGGTACCTCTCGCAGCCCTTGTTCCACATCAAGATCACCATCGTGCTGGCCATGGTCCTGCTGTCGTTTGTGCCCTCGGCCGCGTTCCGCCGCTGGCACCAGAACCTGCGCAGCACGGGGGCCTTGCCGCCCGCGCACGAGGTGGCCAAGGTGCGCCGCCTGGTGATGATCCAGTCGCATGTGCTGCCCGTGGTGGCGGTGATTGCGGTGTTCTGGGCGCGTGGCTGGTAAGCCCGGGCGTTCAAAAAAGTAAAAGCCCGCAGGCCGGTGGTCTGCGGGCTTTTTTACTTCTGCGCCCCGGTGGCAGGGCGCAAGGTGTGTGGCGGCTTTACTTCTTCAGGCATTCGCTCATGAAGGCCTTGCGCTCGTCGCCCTTGAGGGTCTTTGCCTTGGCGTCGGCGTTGCAGGTCTTCATCTTGTCTTGCTGCGTGGCGGGCTTGTTGCTCAGGCAGGTTTTCATGAAGGCCTTGCGCTCGTCGCCCTTCATCTCGCCCGCCTCCTTGTTGCAGGTGCCCATCTTGGACTGCTGCTTAGTGGGTTCTGCCGCCGGTGCGGCAGAGGCCGCTGCTGCAGGTGCGGCGGCGGCCGCTTTGGCGGGGGTGTCGGCAGCGTGCGCAGCGCCGAACGAAAGGACCAGGCTCAGGGCAGACAGGGTGAGAAGCTTCTTCATGGGGGCTCCGTTGGTAGGTGGCATCAGACGCAACCTGCGTCGGATTGCCCGATTACAACGTACCGGGAGCGTGCGTGGCTGACTCGCCGATACGGGTGGAAAGAATTCCTGACAATCTGTTGCGTCCTGGCTGCGCGCGACATGGGGCGGGGGTGGGCGGGGTGCTGGGCAAGTGCGCCATGCACCTGCCTGCCGGGCCGGGTGCGGCCCGGCCCGTAAAATCCCCCGATGCTTTCTGTCAAACACGATCTGCTGGCCGCGCTTGCGGCCGAGCTGGACATCCTCTCCCCCGGCGCTGGCGCCAAGGCGGCCTTCGAATCCCCCAAGGTGGCCGCGCATGGCGACTTTGCCTGTACGGCGGCCATGCAGCTGGCCAAGCCGCTCAAGCTCAATCCGCGCGCTCTGGGTGAACAGCTCAAAACCGCACTCGAAGCAACGCCCGCTTTCCAGCGCTGGGTGTCCGCCATTGAAATTGCGGGACCGGGTTTTCTGAACATCCGCCTCCAACCTGTCGCCAAACAAGAAGTGGTGCGCGAGGTGCTGGTTGCGGGTGAGCGCTTTGGCTACCAGGCCAGCAACGGCCGGCAGGTGCTGGTCGAATTCGTCTCGGCCAACCCCACGGGCCCGCTCCACGTGGGCCATGGCCGCCAGGCCGCGCTGGGCGATGCCATCTGCAACCTGTTCAGCACCCAGGGCTGGAAGGTGCACCGCGAGTTCTATTACAACGACGCGGGCGTGCAGATCGACACGCTGACCAAGAGCACCCAGCTGCGCGCCAAGGGCTTCAAGCCCGGCGACGACTGCTGGCCCACCGACAGCGAGAACCCGCTGGCGAAGAACTTCTACAACGGCGACTACATCGCCGACATCGCTGAGGCCTTCAAGGCCAAGGCCACCGTCAAGGCCGATGACCGCGAGTTCACCGCCAATGGTGATGTGGATGACTACGACAACATCCGCCAGTTTGCCGTGGCCTACCTGCGCAATGAGCAGGACAAGGACCTGCAGGCGTTCAACCTCCAGTTCGACGAGTACTACCTGGAGTCCAGCCTGTACACCAGCGGCCGCGTCGAGGCCACGGTGAACAAGCTGGTGGCCAACGGCAAGACCTATGAGCAGGACGGTGCGCTGTGGCTCAAGTCCACCGACTACGGCGACGACAAGGACCGCGTCATGCGCAAGCAGGACGGCAGCTTCACCTACTTCGTGCCCGATGTGGCGTACCACATCGCCAAGTGGGAGCGCGGCTTCACCAAGGTCGTCAACATCCAGGGCACGGACCACCACGGCACCATCGCCCGCGTGCGCGCCGGGCTACAGGCGGCCGATGTGGGCATTCCGCAGGGCTACCCCGATTACGTGCTGCACACCATGGTGCGTGTGGTCAAGGGGGGCGAAGAGGTCAAGATCAGCAAGCGCGCGGGCAGCTACGTCACCCTGCGCGACCTGATCGAGTGGACCAGCAAGGACGCGGTGCGCTTCTTCCTTTTGAGCCGCAAGCCCGACACCGAGTACACCTTCGACGTGGACCTGGCCGTGGCCCAGAACAACGACAACCCGGTGTACTACGTGCAGTACGCCCATGAGCGCATCCAGTCGGTGCTGCGGGCCTGGCAAGAGTCTGTGCCGGAGGCGGGCGGCGCGGATGTGGCTGCGCTCAAGGATGTGGACCTGTCGGCCCTGGAAGGCCCGCAGGCCCAGGCGCTGATGCTGCAACTGGCCAAATACCCCGAGATGCTGACCGCAGCCGCCGACGGCGAGGCGCCGCACGACGTGACCTTCTACTTGCGTGACCTGGCCGCCAGCTACCACAGCTACTACGATGCCGAGCGCATCCTGGTGGACGACGAGGCCGTGAAGAAGGCGCGCCTGGCGCTCGTCGCCGCCACCGCCCAGGTATTGCACAATGGCCTGGCCGTGCTGGGCGTGTCGGCTCCAGCCAGAATGTAAGCAGTTACTACCAATATGAAAAAGCAACAGACGGGCGGGACCATCATCGGCTTTATCGTCGGTGTCATCGTGGGCCTGGGCGCTGCGCTGGCGGTGGCCGTGTATGTGACCAAGGTGCCGGTGCCTTTCCTGAACAAGGGCGGCGGGCGCACGGCGGACATGGACGCCGCCGAGTCGCAGAAGAACAAGAACTGGGACCCGAACTCGCCGCTGTACGGCAAGAACCCGGCCCGGCCTGCCACACCCGCCGTGGCGGCTGCGGCGTCTGCGCCTGCTTCGGCCACCACGCCCGCATCGCCCGCGCCCGAGGTGCGGGCTGCTGCGTCGGCCCCCAAGCCCGCCGCCAGCAAGCCCGAGGCCGCCAAGGCCGAAACCAAGCCGGGTGCCGACCCGCTGGGCGACCTGGCTGTGGCCAAGGCCGCTGCCAAGGGCAATGTGGACCCGTTCGACTACTTTGTGCAGGCCGGTGCCTTCCGCACCCAGGCCGATGCCGACGCCCAGCGCGCCAAACTGGCCATGATGGGCTGGGAAGCCCGCGTGAGCGAGCGCGAACAAAATGGTCGGGCGGTGTTCCGAGTGCGTGTGGGCCCGTTCACCAAGCGCGACGATGCCGAGCAGCTCAAGGAGAAGCTCGACGGCGCCGGGCTGGAGTCGGCGCTGGTGCGCGTGCAGCGCTGATGCGTCAGACTTCGGGCGCTGAACTTTTTGCGGGGGCATGGCTCCCATCCCCCAGACCTGAACTAGGAGAGTCTTTGCCATGAAACGCCGTGAGTTTTCTTTGTCCGCTGCCTCGGCAGTCGCCGCTTCCGCCCTGACGCTGCCCGTCGCCACCCCTGCGCTGGCCCAGGCCCGCCAGTTCAAGGAGGGCAAGGACTACAAGCGGCTGGACAAGCCCGTGGCGCCCGATGCACCCGCCGGCAAGGTCGATGTGATCGAGTTCTTCTGGTACAGCTGCCCCCACTGCAATGTGTTCGAACCCACGCTGGACGCCTGGGTCAAGGCCGCGCCCAAGGATCTTTTCATCCGCCGCGTGCCTGTGGCCTTCAATGCCAGCTTCGTGCCCCAGCAAAAGCTGTTCTACACCCTGGAAGGCATGGGCAAGCTCGAAGCCCTGCACGCCAAGGTGTTCCGCGCCATTCATGTGGAGAAGGCCAAACTGGCCAAGGACGACGAGATTTTTGCCTGGGTGGCCCAGCAGGGTGTGGACGCCGCCAAGTTCAAGGAAGTCTACGCATCGTTCACCGTGTCCAACCAGGTCCGCCGTGCCTCGCAGCTGCAGGACGCGTATGGTGTGGAAGGCGTGCCCTCCATGGGCGTGGCGGGCAAGTTCTACACGGACGGCACCATGGCAGGCAACATGCAGAACGTGCTGCAGGTCGTGGAAGCCCTGGTCAAGCAAAAGTAAGCCCCGGGCCGCCCTGGGCGCAGGTTACAACGCGCCAAAGGCCCTGGATGCCCGCGAAGAAAGCCCGCTGATGCGGGCTTTCTTCATGGAGGGTGCATGGGGATGGCTACAATGAACTGCAAGATTCGTGCCCTATGAACCACCGCCTCCTTCCGACCCTCCTGCTCGCGGCCCTGGCCTGCCTTCATGGCGTGGCCCACGCTGAAAAAGCCGACCGCGCCAAGCCCATGAACATCGAGGCCGACGCGTTGCGCCACGATGAACTCAAGCAGACCAGCGTGTTCTCGGGGCGCGTGGTCATGACCAA
>Ga0187844_10003590_pt1 | contig 10319 bp, 12 predicted proteins | sample SpaLakP09_SKY_50_FD_134517 | JGI IMG/M metagenome (GOLD analysis project Ga0187844, IMG submission 134517) | Oligotrophic lake water microbial communities from Sparkling Lake, Wisconsin, USA - SP09_SKY_50 | ecosystem: Environmental > Aquatic > Freshwater > Lake | place: USA: Sparkling Lake...
CTGGACGAGCGTATCTCGGCCGGCATGAAAGGCGGCATGAGCGCCGACAAGCTGGCCGGCTTCACCAAGTATCAGGTGGCCAGCTCGATTCCGCTGGCGGCCGGCAACGAGGGCGGCCTGGCCGGCATCGGCGCGGGCCTCGGCGCCGGACTGTCGGTGGGCCAGGTGATCGGCCAGACCATGGGCAGCACGCTGGCGCCGCAAGCGGCGGCAGCTGTACCTGCGGCTCCGCCAGCTACGTCCGAGGAATCGATCGAAGACCGTCTGGGGAAACTCAAGGGCCTGCTCGACAAAGGCCTGATCTCGGCCGCCGACTACGACAGCACCAAGGCTGAACTGCTGAAAAAACTGATCGGCTAATACTGCATGCAAATCGTTTCCTGTCCCAGCTGCGGCGCGGAAGTCAAATTCCGCTCGCACGCCTCGGTCATGGCGGTCTGCGAGTATTGCAGCACGCGGGTGCTCAAGGATGCGGACGCTGTCAAAGACCTCGGCAAAATGTCGTCCGTGCTGGAGGACTATTCCCCGATCCAGATCGGCACCGCCGGCGTGCTGGGTGGTCGGCCGTTCATTGTGGTGGGCCGCATTCAGCTGCGCTATTCGGCCGGCATGTGGAACGAGTGGTATCTGCTGTTCGACGACGGTAAGACTTCGTGGCTGGGCGATTCGTCCGGCATGTACACCATCACCGCCGAGTATGAAGGCGACATAAAAACGCAACCGTTCGAGCTGCTGGTGCCGGGCCGTACCTATGGCATCGGCAACGGCTTGTACACGGCAGCGGAAATCCGCGTGGCCGATTGCACCGGCGGCCAAGGCGAGCTGCCATTCAAGGTAGGCGACGGCTACCAGGCCAAGGTGGCCGACTTCCGTCGCGGCCTGGAATTCATCACGCTCGATTATTCCGATGGGCCTGAGCCGGTGGTCTATACCGGCATCGCCGTCACGCTGGACAGCCTGCAATGCCAACTGCTGCGCGACGACGACACCATCCAGCGCGCCGCCGGCCGTTATCGCGGCAAGCTGTCGGCGCTGGATTGCCCGTCATGCGGCACACCGATCAAGTACCTGCCCGGCATTACCGCCAATCTGGTATGCCCGGCCTGCGCCACGCAGATCGACGCCGCCAGCCCGAAAGCGCAAGTGGTGGCCGCCGGCGAACGCGTGGCAGCCGTGCCGCTGATGCTGCAGCTGGGCGCGACGGCCAAGATCAACAACCAGGACTTCACCATCATCGGCATGATGCGGCGCGCCGACGACGAAGCCAACGAATGGGACGAATACCTGATGTACGGCCCGCGCGCCGGCTTCTCCTGGCTGGTGCTGACCGAAGACGGTTGGTCCGGCGCCAATGTGCTGCCGGAGTGGCCAATGACCTACACGCCGGGCACGTCCCAGGTGCTTGTGGATAAGGTGCAGTTTTCCAGCTTGTATAGCTACCAGGCGGCGGTGACCTACGCGGTGGGCGCCTTCAACTGGCGCGTGTCGGTCGGCGACAAGGCGCAGGTGGCGGAATTCCAGGCGGGCCAGTTGCGCCTGGCCGCCGAAACCACCGACAGCGAAATGACCTGGTCGCGCTCCTCGCCAGTGTCGGCCGACCAGCTGGCGATGTGGTTTGGCGCGGGCTTCAAAGGCAAGGTCAAATCGCCGTCGAAGGCCAAACCGTTTGGCAACAACCGCTATCGCAGCACGGCCAAGTACATCATCTGGTTTATGCTGGTGCTGAACGCGGTGCCGCTGTTGTTTAACTTCTCCGGCACCTGGTTCATCACCGCGATTGCCGCGCTGGCGATCTACCTGCCTGCGACCTTCCTCGATAACAACGACAAAACATGAGCAGATTTTTCATCTACGCAGCCATCGTGGTGCTGTTCAGCGCCGGCAGCAGCTGGACGCGGATGGCCGGCGGTAGCAGCGCGGGCCGCAGCTACGGCGGCAGCGCCTGGAGTTCGCACACCGGCGGTGGCGGCGGCAGCTGGGGCGGCGGTTCCGGTGGCGGAGGCCACAAGTGAAGCGCGAACCGCTGCCGGCCCACGTCGCCGCCGGGACCCACGTGCTGGCCGACCTGAACGGCATCGCTGCTGAAAAATTAAGCGACTGCGCGCTGCTTGAAAAGCTGCTGCGCGACGCCGCCGAAGCCGCCGGCGCCCACATCCTGTTCAGCCATTTCCACGCTTTCGGCGAAGGCCTGGGCGTGACCGGCGTGGTGCTGCTGGCAGAATCCCACATCACCATCCACACCTGGCCCGAATGCGGCTTCGCCGCCGCCGACATCTTTATGTGCGGCGCCGCGCAGCCGGAGTTAGCGCTCGCTGTCATCACCAATGCCTTGCAGCCTTGCTCTTCGCAAAACAACATCCACCAGCACGCCCGCGCAGCGGCGCCTAAAAAATGAGCATAATGATCTATCGTTTTGTCGCCACACCCGCCTTACTGCTGAGCGCCTGGAGCGGCGCGCAAGCGGCGGACATCACCGTATTCGGCACCGTCGCCGCCAAGTCCGCACTGGAACAGATTGCGCCGGCGTTTGAAGCCAGCAGCGGCCACAAGGTGACGCTGCACATTGCCACCACCGGCGAGCTGAAATCGGACATCGAGAAAGGCGCCCATGTCGACGTGGCCCTCCTGACGGCAGCCGCACTGGATGATTTGATCAAGCATGGCAAGCTGGATGCGGCAGGCAAGATTGCCGTGGCGCGCAGTGGCGTCGGCGTTGCAGTGGCCAAGGGCGCGCAGCAACCGGCGATCGGCAATGCCGAGGATTTCAAGCGCACCCTGCTGGCGGCCAAATCGATTACCTACTCGGCCCAGGGCGCGACCGGGCCAACCATGAAAAAAATCTTTGAACAATTCGGCATTGCCGATGTCATGAGCGCTAAAACCGTCATCATCAGCAAGATCACCGCGCCGCAGGCAGTGGCAGCCGGTCAGGCGGAGATGGGATTCACGCAAATCAGCGAAATCTACGATGCGCCGCAGGCACAATTTGCTGGTCCACTGCCGGCCGAGGTCCAGGCGTATTCAACCTTCTCGGCGGCGCCGTCGGCCACAGGGGGCGACCGGGCGGCGGCTCAGGCCTTCGTCAACGCGCTGGCGCAGCCGGCCGCCAAAGCCATCCTCAAGGCGCGCGGACTGGAGCCGCTGTAGGCTGGCGCGCTGCCAGTTTTTTCAGCAGCGCCGGCAGGAAGATAATCAGCGAATCGATCAACGCGTGGGCAATCATGCAGGCGATGAGGTCGCGCTGCCACAGGTACAGCCCGGTCAGCAGGCCGCCGCCGAACAGTACGCCCACCAGATGGCCGAGCGACCAGCCGCTCAGGTGCGCCAGCGTGAACACCGCCAGCGGAATCAGCGCAGCCAGCCACAGGCTGCCGGTAAGCTCGGCCAGGCGCTCGATCGGGTAGCCGCGAAACAGGATTTCTTCCGTGACGCCGGCGGTGACCACCACCGCCCAGCGCGACCAGACAGGCGTGGCCATCAGCCGCGTCAGGCCGGCTTCGGAGTCCTCTGGCAAGGCCGCCTTGCCGCCTTTGCTGGCCTGGATCACCGACAGCACCGAGCTGGCCAGCACCGTCACGCCGAGCGCGGCGCCGATCAGCCAGGCCAGGTAGTTGTCCCAGACGATGCCGATGCTGGCCAGCGGACGCTGCTCCCACAGCAGCACCCACGCCAATACGACCAGGCAGCAGCCCCACATCGTCAGCAGGTGACGGCGGATGTTCATGGCCTGGCGCTTGCCCTCGCGCTGGAGGAAGGCAAACAGCGTGGGCAGGCCGAGCGACAGCAGCACGCCAGCCATGGCGGCCGGATCGATCATGCGGCAGCCTGTTCCGCCGCAAGCAACGCATCTTTTTCGCGGGCGGCGACAGCGGACGGCTGGTTGTTCACGCGCGCCACGTACTGCTCGATGACCGGCAGCTTGGGCACCAGGCCGAACATCATCATCCAGCCAAAGGCCGTGCCCCACAGAATATCCAGCGCGCTGAATTGTTCGCCCAGCAGGTAGGGACCTTTGCCCAGCTGCTCCACCAGCGTGTTGAACATGGTGTCGAAGTCGCCGTAGTGGCAGGCGGTTTTGTCGGCCGGCTTGTTCTTCATCCACTGGTCGACAATCGCCGGCTCAAAGCAGCTGCCATAAAACGCCATCCAGCGCAGATACGGGCCACGCAGTGGATCGCCCAGCGGCGGCGCCAGTTTGGCTTCAGGGAACAGGTCGGCCAAATACAGGTAGATGGCCACTTGTTCGGTAACGACGGCGTCGCCGTGGCGGATGGCCGGCACCTTGCCCATCGGGTTGATGGCGAGATAAGGCGCTTCACGGTTTTCGCCCTTCTTCATGTTCATCACATGCAGTTCGTAGGGCGCGTGCAGTTCTTCCAGCAAGGTCAGCACACCGGTCGAACGCGAGTGCGGGCAGTGATACAAGGTCAGTTGTGGCGCCATGAATTTCTCCTTCGGGTGAGTGGAAAACTGACGATAACTCTTGCTAAGATGGGGGTCTTGTAAAAACGCGAACGCATCATGACAACGCTGCAAAGTGTACCGCGTCCGACACGCGGTGTGGTGAATCCGGCGGCCGGCGAAAAAATGTTCCGGCTGGAGACGTTTGTGCCGGATGACGATCTGGCGCCGTTCATCGAACACTTCTGGCTGGTGGCGTGGACGCTGCCGGATGGCGTGGTCCATGTGCAGCGCACCCTGCCCTCGCCGTGTATCCACGTAGTGTTTGACGCTGGCCGCACGGCGATATTCGGCGTCATGACCGGCGCCTTTGAGTACACGCTGCGCGGCAGCGGGCGCGTGCTGGGCTTGCGTTTCCGGCCAGGCGCTTTTCGCGGTTTTCTGAAGCAACCAGTGCAGACGGCCACCAATCGCGAACTTCCCTTGTCGGCAGTGTTTGCTTGCGATGACGCCGCAGCCGAGCACCGCGTGATGAACGCGCCGGACGATGCCGCCATGATGGCTGCCGCCAGCGCCATCATCCGCACTGCCCTGCCCGCCGTCGATCCGATGCAGGAGCGCATCAGCAGCATCCTGCAAGCAATCGAACACAATGCCGACATTACGCAAGTGCAGCAACTGGCCGACCACACCGGCATCAGCGTGCGCAAGCTGCAGATGCTGTTCAAGGACTATGTCGGCGCCACGCCCAAATGGGTAATCCGCCGCAACCGCCTGCTGGACGCCTCCGACCTGCTGGCCAAAGGCAGCGCTATCGACCTGTCCGCACTAGCCCAGCAACTAGGCTACTACGACCAGGCCCACTTCACCACCGACTTCGAAAAACTGGTCGGCAAGCCACCCGCCGACTATCGCCGCAGCTGCCAAGATTGACTACACCGCGCCGTAGTGCGACACTGCATGCCTCACCAATCCACCACAGGAGACCATAAAATGCGCCAAGTAGATATTGCCCTCCTGTCGGCTGCCTGATTTCGCCAGGACTTCCGTCCATCTGTTGATCCGCGCTTTTTCGCGCAGCTGACTTCCCGTATTCGTCGCCCATCGCTTTACTGCGAAGGCTCTCGTTCGTCTTACTGGAATCAACATCATGATCGACATCGATTTCGCATCACTACGCCGTATTGGTTTTACCCAAACTATCGCCAACCAGCTTCACGACGCTCCCGACAACACGCGGCTGGCACGCATCACCGAAATCCAGCGCGACTGGCTGACCGTGCACGACGGCCACAATGAGTTCCGCAGCCGCACCTTGCACGACGCCGACCTCGCCGTTGGCGACTGGGTGCTCTGCAATACTGAACAATGGCTCACTGCGGTGCTACTGCCGATCACCCGCATCACCCGGCGTGGCAACGATGGCCGACAGCAAAACCTGGTCAGCAACGTCGACACTGCGCTGCTGGTAATGGGACTGGATAACGACTTCAACCCGCGCCGGCTGGAGCGCTATCTGGCCATCGTCAAGACAGCCGATGTGGCACCGGTGGTAGTAATGAGTAAAGCGGATGTCGTTGAGGATACGCAGCAACGTATGGACCTGCTGCGCGAGCGCCTGCCCGCCAACATCCCGCTGCTGGCGGTGAATACGCTGAGTGACAACGCCGTCACGCAGTTGGCGCCATGGCTGGACGCTGGCCAGACGCTTGTATTGCTAGGCTCCTCGGGCGCTGGCAAATCCTCGTTGACCAACACGCTGACGCAAGCGGGCCAGCAAACCGGCGGCGTCCGCCAAGGCGACAACCGAGGTCGGCACACCACCACATCCCGTTCGCTGCATTTGTGCACCAGTGGCGCCTGCATCATCGACACACCGGGCCTGCGCAGCTGGCAGCCAGATGCCGACCAGGCCAGCATCGCCGCCAGCTTCGATGACATCGACACGCTAGCGGCGCAATGCCAGTTCCGCGACTGCGGCCACGTTAGCGAACCTGGCTGCGCCGTGCGGGGTGCAGTGGATGCGGATCGCCTTCAAAACTTCCACAAGCTACTGCGCGAAGCACGCCGCAGTGAACAAACGCCACTGGACCGCATCGCTACAGTGGCGAAGTGGAAAGTGCAGCAGCGGGCCGCCCAAGCGCGCATCAAGGCGAGGAATAGTTAAGTCGCAGCTGCCGGTGCTGTGGCGTAGAGCACCGGCAGGCACAGCGTGTACAAGCAGGCGCCGATCAGCCACACCAGGCCAGGAAACACGCCGCGCGAGGCAAAATAAAGCGTGCTGATGCAGACCGGCCCGATGACCGACGCAATGCTGGCGCAACTCGCCAGCACGCCCTGCAACTTGCCCTGCTGATCTGGGCCGACACTACCGGACACCAGCGACTGTAGCGCCGGCAAGCCGATGCCGCCGATGCAGAACAAGGGCATCAGCGCGAATGCGATCCAACCGCTGGTGGCCAGGGCCAGCACGACATACGCCGAGCCATCGGACAGGATGCCGATTAACATGGCGCGGCGTTCACCCCAGCGCTCGGCAATCGGACCGGCAACGAACGCTTGCGCCAGTGCGTGGAAGGCGCCAAAGCAGGCCAGCGAGATGCCGATGGTCAGCGCGTCCCAGGCGAACTTGTCTTCGCCATACAGCACCCAGATGGTGCCGCCGATTTCGCCCACCAACACCAGCACCACGTACACACCCATCATTGGCAGCAGCGTTTTGAAGCTGGCGGCCCAGCGCAGATTGGCCAACGGATTGAACGAGACCGGCGCAACATCGCTGCCGCGCGTGTGCGATTCCCGCACCAGCCACAAGGTCAGCAGCAGGTTGACGGCGTTCATCGCAGCCGCCGCCAGGAACGGCGCGCGCACCCAGTACGCGCCCAGCAAACCGCCAATCACCGGTCCGATGATGAAGCCGATACCAAAGCAGGCGCCCAACTGGCCATAGCGGCGCGAACGCTGATCTTCCGGCGTGACGTCCGCGATGTAGGCCGAGGTCACCGCCATGCTGGCGCCGGTGATGCCGGCAATCGCGCGGCCGACAAACAGCAAGTCCAGCGACGGCGCCATCGCCATGAACAGATAGTCGACGACGGCGCCGGCCAGCGATAGCAGCAGGACCGGGCGGCGGCCATAACGGTCGCTGAGCACGCCGAGGATCGGCGAGAAAACAAACTGCATTAGCGCATACAAGCCGGTAAAGGCACCGAACTTCCAGCCCAGCTCGGAGGTGTGGCCGACATCGCGCATCAGCTGCGGAATGATCGGCATAGTCAGCCCAATCCCGATCGCGCTCAGCACAACTGTGGACAAAATAATGGCAAGCGCACGATTCATATTGTTATTTTTAATTAAACGAATCGCGATTATAGAAGTGCCCCGCTACCGCCGATGTGCCGACGGTCACAAAGGAGTACCATGCTGCTATACGCCGGATATGGAGGCCATATGGAAAAAAATCAGTCCACAGCGATCCACAGATCATGGGCGGTACGCCGGTTTTTATTGGTACGCGTGTGCCCGTATCCATCATGTTCAATTATTTACGTGCTGGCGAATCGCTGGATTTCTTTCTGGATAAGTACCCCTCTGTCTCCAAGGAAGCCGCCTCTATAGCGCTGAAGACTGCGGCTTGAATTACCAAGCCGCTATCAAAGCAAATTAAAGGGGGTTTTATTTTTTTGTGCACTCAAAGTTAATCTCAGAAGAAGACATGCGCGCAAACGGAATCGCATTCTTCGCATCGCTGGTCAGAAGGGTCATGGTAGCCCCTTTATGATCACAAAATTCGTTCGCTTCTTTCAGCAAATCTGCCTTAACAGTTGCACCGCTAACGAATACGCCGCCGGCACTCGTCTTGGTCAGCATGTACGTATCCTTACCAGTAGCAATCGGGCCACTGGAAGCACAACCAGCCAAAATGACGACGGCCGCTAAACAAGAGAGCAATTTTTTCATGACTTCTTTCAATGCAGGAGGTTAGGCTTAAGTAAAAAAAAGGCAGCCGAGGCTGCCTTTCTTGGGGATGCTGCTGTTGCGTTGCTTAGTGCTTGGCGCGCAGTTTGGCGATGGCTGCCAGCTGGCCGATGGCCGCTGCCAGTTCGGCTTGCGCCTTGGCGTAGTCGATGCCGGAGCTGTTGTTGGCCAGCGCTTCTTCAGCACGTTTCTTGGCCGCCGCTGCTTTGGCTTCGTCCAGATCCTTGCCGCGAATCGCGGTGTCGGCCAGCACCGTCACCGCGCCCGGCTGCACTTCCAGCAGGCCGCCGGCGACGAAGACGAACTCTTCTTCCGACTGGCCTGGAACCTGGATGCGCACCGCGCCCGGACGGATACGGGTAATCAGCGGCGTGTGCTTCGGGTAGATACCCAGCTCGCCCTGCTCACCCGGCAACGCGACGAATTCAGCTTCGCCAGAGTAGATCAACTCCTCTGCCGAAACCACGTCAACGTGAATAGTGTTTGCCATGTGTGTCCTATCGGGTAGAACGCCCCCGCTTTACAGCGGAGGCGAACAACTCAAACAATTAGTTGAGTTTCTTGGCTTTTTCGATGGCTTCTTCGATCGTGCCGACCATGTAGAACGCTTGCTCTGGCAGGTGATCCAGTTCGCCCGAGGCGATCATCTTGAAGCCCTTGATGGTGTCTTTCAGCGACACGTACTTACCAGGCGCGCCGGTGAACACTTCAGCAACGTGGAATGGCTGCGACAGGAAACGCTGCATCTTACGAGCACGCGATACCAGCAGTTTGTCTTCCGGTGCCAGCTCGTCCATACCCAGAATCGCGATGATGTCACGCAGTTCTTTGTAGCGCTGCAGGGTGCCCTGTACGGCACGCGCGGTGTCGTAGTGGTCCTGGCCAACAACCAGCGGATCCAGCTGACGCGAGGTCGAATCCAGTGGGTCCACCGCAGGGTAGATACCCAGCGAGGCGATGTCACGCGACAGCACGACGGTCGAATCCAGGTGACCGAAGGTGGTCGCTGGCGACGGGTCGGTCAAGTCATCCGCTGGAACGTAGACGGCCTGGATCGAGGTGATCGAACCGGTTTTGGTCGAGGTGATACGCTCTTGCAGACGGCCCATTTCTTCGGCCAGGGTTGGCTGGTAACCCACGGCGGAAGGCATACGGCCCAGCAGTGCGGAAACTTCGGTACCGGCCAGGGTGAAGCGGTAGATGTTGTCGACGAAGAACAGAACGTCTTTGCCTTCATCACGGAACGCTTCCGCCATGGTCAGACCGGTCAGCGCAACGCGCAGACGGTTACCTGGTGGTTCATTCATCTGACCGTAGACCATGGCTACTTTGGAGTTCTCTGGGTTTTCCAGATCGACCACTTTCGCATCGGCCATCTCGTGGTAGAAGTCGTTACCTTCGCGGGTACGCTCGCCCACGCCAGCAAACACGGACAGACCCGAGTGAGCTTTAGCGATGTTGTTGATCAGTTCCATCATGTTCACGGTTTTGCCGACGCCGGCGCCACCGAACAGACCCACTTTACCGCCTTTGGCGAATGGGCAAACCAGGTCAATCACCTTGATGCCGGTTTCCAGCAGGTCTTGCGATGGCGACAGCTCATCGTAGGCTGGTGGAGCGCGGTGGATCGAAGCGATCTGGTCGTGAGCGACCGGACCGCATTCGTCGATAGGGTTACCCAGCACGTCCATGATACGACCCAGGGTCGCTTTGCCCACTGGCACCATGATTGGCTTGCCGGTGTTCTGGATCATCATGCCGCGACGCAGACCGTCGGACGTACCCAGAGCGATGGTACGTACGATACCGTCACCCAATTGTTGTTGTACTTCCAGCGTCAGCTCGGAGCCTTCCATCTTCAAGGCATCAAATACCTTGGGCATTGCGTTGCGTGGAAACTCAACGTCAACCACCGCGCCGATACACTGAACGATTTTGCC
>Ga0187844_10003591_pt1 | contig 10319 bp, 9 predicted proteins | sample SpaLakP09_SKY_50_FD_134517 | JGI IMG/M metagenome (GOLD analysis project Ga0187844, IMG submission 134517) | Oligotrophic lake water microbial communities from Sparkling Lake, Wisconsin, USA - SP09_SKY_50 | ecosystem: Environmental > Aquatic > Freshwater > Lake | place: USA: Sparkling Lake...
TGGATGCTGCAAGCACTTGACTCATAAGCACTTTCCAAAAAATTTGACGGGCGAAACGGTCATTAAATTTCCGACAAAAGCGGCGCGTTGTTACAAGTTCTCTTCGCTCGAAGAACGGCGTGTGTGGCGCCCAGATGATGCCAGTCCCCCGCTCGCACGAACTCGGTGATAACTGCCGTGCGCCCGCTCGGGCATCTGACGCAACGGCGGGTGTCTGCGCCACTGCTGTCGTTGGGTGAGCGACAGTGGGCGACTGCAACGGGTCGGAAGCCGCCAGCCGAATGTCGTGAGTCGAAAGACTGCCGCCAGCCTTAACGCGACGCTCGCTCATGCAAGCGCTGCTGTGCTCGCCAGCTCCAGCACATACCGATAAGCATCCCGATCCGACCCCACCTCATCCAGCACAAACCCGCCCTGCGCCGCCAGCTCGCGCATGCCCGCGTTCTCGCGCAGTACCAGCGCCACCAGCCGCTGCGTGCCGTGGCCGCGCAGGTAGGCGACCATCTTGTCGAGCAGGCGCAGGCCCAGGCCGTGCCCCTGCACTTCGGCGGCAAGGATGATGGCGAATTCGGCTTCGATGTTGTCGGGGTCGGCCACGGCGCGCACCACGCCCAGCGTGCGCTGCGCGCCGTCGGGCTGCGCTTCGAGCACGACGAAGGCCATCTCGCGGTCGTAGTCGATCTGCACCAGGCGGGCCAGCTCGCTGCGCGGCAGTTCGCGGCGCGTGGTGAAGAAGCGCAGGCGGATGTCCTCGGGCGCGAGCTGTTCGGCAAAGGCCAGGTGGCGCGCCTCGTCCTCGGGGCGGATGGGCCGCACGAGAAGCTGACGACCCTGCCAGGCCCAGGTCTCGGCCAGCTCGGCCGGGTACGGCTGAATGGCAAAGCGCGAGGTGCCTGCGCTGGCCGCTGGCGTGACGCGCAGGCGGGCGTCCAGCGCGATGACGCCGTTGCTGTCGGCCAGCAGCGGGTTGATGTCCAGCTCGGCCAGCTCGGGCAGGTCGGCCAGCATTTGCGACACGAGCACGAGCACGTCGCAGATGGCGTCCATGCGTGCTGGTGCATGGTCGCGGTAGCCGGCGAGCAGCTTGGCCACGCGGGTGCCGGCCACCAGCTCGCGCGCCAGCACGCGGTTCAGCGGCGGCAGGCCGATGGCGCGGTCGGCCACCACCTCCACCGCCGTGCCGCCCTGGCCGAACAGGATGACCGGGCCGAACACCGGGTCCACGCTGGCGCCAACGATCAGTTCCTGCGCATGCGGCCGGCTCACCATGGCCTGCACCGTGAAGCCGGTGATGCGTGCTGACGGCTTGAGCGCGCGCACACGGGCCAGCATCTGTCGCGCGGCCTGGTGCACCGCCACGTCGCCAGCCAGCGCCAGCACGACGCCGCCCACGTCGGACTTGTGACTGATGTCGGGCGACAGGATCTTCAGCGCGACGGGGTAGCCGATGGTCGCCGCTGCAGCAGCCGCCTCGCCGGCCGAGGGGCCGACGGCGACCGTCGGCACGACCGGGATGCCGTAGGCCTGCAGCACCGCCTTGGCCTCCAGCTCGTCGAGCATGTCGCGGCCGGCGGCCAGCGCGGTCTCGACGACGGCGCGCGCCGCTGCGCGGTCCGACGGGCCAGCCTCGCTGGCGGTGGGCGCCTCGGTCAGCATGGCCTGGTTGCTGGCGTAGCGGGCCAGCATGGAGAAGGCGCGCACGGCTTCCTCGGGCGTGCCGTAGCCGGCCACGCCCGCGCCTTCAAAGATGCGCCGCGCCTCGGCCACGCCCGAGGCGCCCAGCCAGCTGCTCATCAGCCGGCCTGCGGCCTCGCGGGCCAGCGGGGCGCAGGCGCGGGCGATGTCCTCGCTGCGCACGATGGCCGTGGGCGCGTGCATGAAGAGCACGGTGCCGGTGTCGGGGTCGTCGAGCAGCGCACGCAGCGTGGCGGTGTAGCGCTCGACGGGCGCGTCGCCAATGATGTCGATGGGGTTGCCGCGCGACCAGGTGGGCGGCAGCACGGCGTCGAGCTTGGCGAGCAGCGCGTCGCTGAGCGGCGGCAGGTCCACGCCGGCCAGCGCGGCGGCATCGGCCGCCATGACGCCGGCACCGCCGCCGTTGGTCATCAGCGTGAGGCCGCGCTGGGGGCTGCCGCAAAAGTGCGCCAGCGTCTCGGCCGCCATGAACAGGTCTTGCAGCGTGTCCACGCGCAGCATGCCGGCGCGGCGGATGGCAGCGTCGATGACCACGTCTGACCCCGCCAGCGCGCCGGTGTGCGAGGCCGCCGCCTGCAACCCCTTGCCGGCGCGGCCGGCCTTGACCACGATGACCGGCTTGTTGCGCGCCGCCGCGCGCGCCGCGGACATGAACTTGCGCGGGTGCTCGATGGACTCCATGTAGAGCAGGATGGCGCGGGTGTGCGAGTCGCTGGCGAAGTGGTCCAGCAGGTCGCCGAAGTCCACGTCGGCGCGCTCGCCGAGCGAGATCATGTGCGAGAAGCCGATGCGCCGCGAACGCGCCCAGTCGAGCACGGCCGTGACCAGCGCGCCCGACTGCGAGATGAAGGCGATGTCGCCGGGCAGCGCGTCGGTGTGGGCAAAGCTGGCATTCAGGCCGATGCGCGGCGACAGCAGGCCCAGGCAGTTGGGGCCGAACAGGCGCAGCAAGTGCGGGCGGGCGGCGTCCAACGCGGCCTGCTTTTGCGCGGCGCTGAGGCCCGCCGTCATGACGATGACCGCGCGCGTGCCCAGCTGGCCCAGCTCGGCGATGAGGCCAGGCACCGTGTCGGGCGGCGTGCACAACACGGCCAGGTCGGGTGGCTCGGGCAGGTCGCTGATGTGCGCGGCCAACGCCACGCCGTCGAGCTCGGCGTGCTTCGGGTTGACGCCGAAAACGGGGCCGGTGAACGTGCCGGCGCGCAGGTTGCGCCAGACGGTGGCGCCGACGCTGCCGGGCCGGTTGGAGGCGCCAACCACCACGACCGAGCGTGGGGAGAGAAGCTGGTCGAGGTGGCGGATGCTCATGCAGGGACTTTCGCGTTAGGGCGTGATCGCCACCTTGAGCACGCCGTCGCGCTGGTGGCCGAACAAATCGTAGGCCGCCTCGATGTCGTCGAGCTTGAAGCGGTGGGTCACCATGGCCTCCAGGTTGACACGCCGCGCGGCGATGAGGGACATCAGCCGGCGCATGCGCTCCTTGCCGCCAGGGCAGAGGGTGGTGACGATCTTGTGGTCGCCCAGGCCGGCGGCAAAGGCGCCGAGCGGGATGGTCAGGTCGCTGGAATACACGCCCAGGCTGGACAGCGTGCCGCCCGGCCGCAGCACGCGCAAGCAGGCCTCGAAGGTCTGCTGCGTGCCCAGCGCCTCGATGGCGACGTCCACGCCCCGGCCGTCGGTGAGCCGCATGATTTCCTCGATGGGGTCGACCTTGCTGGCATCGATGACATGGTCTGCGCCCATCTGCGTGGCGATGGCCAGGCGGTTGGCGAGGCGGTCCACGCCAATCACCATGGACGCACCGCTGAGCTTGGCGCCGGCCGAGGCGCACAGGCCGATGGGGCCTTGCGCGAAAACGGCCACGGTGTCGCCGATGCGCACGCCCGCGCTCTCGGCGCCGCTGAAGCCGGTGGACATGATGTCGGGGCACATCAGCACCTGCTCGTCGGTCAGCGAGTCGGGCACGGGCGCGAGGTTGACCATGGCGTCGGGCACCAGCACGTACTCGGCCTGGCAGCCGTCGATGGTGTTGCCGAAGCGCCAGCCGCCCATGGCCTTCCAGCCATGCGCGGTGCCGGCGCCGTCCTGCGAGCCGCAGCCGCACAGGCAGGCGGTGCTCCAGCCGCTGGGCGTGATGGCGCCGGCGATGACGCGCTGGCCCTCGCGGTAGCCGCGCACGCCGGAGCCCAGCTTCTCGATGATGCCCACGGGCTCGTGGCCGATGGTCAGGCCACGCTCGACGGGGTATTCGCCCTTGAGGATGTGGATGTCGGTGCCGCAGATGGTGGTGGTGGTGACGCGGATCAGCGCGTCCTGCGGGCCGACATCGGGGATGCGCTTGTCGTCGAGCACGATGCGCCCGGGCTCGACGAAGACAGCGGCTTTCATCATGGCCATGGGAGTTCCTCCAAAAGGCGCTGCGCGCCTGGAGGTGTTCCACGGCGTCGGGCCACCCTAACCCCAGGCTTGCCGGGCGTTGAAGGTGGAAGCGCTGTTGAAGCGTAGGAGGCGAGGCCGGCGGGCGGTTTGCGCCAGCTCAAGGGCTGCGAGGAAAGGCGCCCTCGCCTCTTGAGCCTGGCTTTGGCGAAATCGTCAACCGCAGGCCGGGCGGGTCAGTCGTTGATGCCCTAGACCCGCCGGCTGCGATTCATCAGAAGCGGTACAGATAGCCCGCGAACACGCGGTTCTCGGTGGAGCGGCCCGCCAGCGGGCTGGCCTTGATCTCGGTCGCGAGGCGGGTCACGCCCACATCGACGAACACGGAGTTGCGCGGGTCGAACAGGTAGGTGCCGCGCAGGCTGAGCTCGATGTTGACGCCGGCCTTGCCGCTGTAGGCCGCACGGCCCGGGGTGGCTTCGCCGGCGCGCACGCCGTAGTAGTAGTCCACGTACTTCTTGTCGTACCAGGTTGCGCCCAGGCGCGGCGCGAGCATCACCTGCTGGCCCAGGCGCCAGTTCTTCTCCAGGCTCAGGCTGAAACGCTGGCCCTTGCTGTGGCCGGTGACGTCGGCCGTCCATTCGGCGCCGAGGTTGGCAAACTCGTTGTGCCAGGTGGCCTTGCCGCCAACCCAGACCCCGCTCTTGCGCTTGGCCATGCCGCCAAGGATGGGCGCGTCGTCGGCCTCGTAGCCGCTGCCGTCGTACCTCGCCACCAGCCGGAAGTCGATGTGCTGGCTGTCGCTGATGCCAAGCCGCGGCAGCTTGACCTCGGCGACGGGCCCGAGCACGCGCACCCAGCTGTTCTCGTACAAGATGACCGGCAGCACCCTGTTCTCGCGGTCAGCGCCGGCATAGGCCTTCTGCGCTGAGATCACCCCGATGCCCAGGCCCCATGCTGAGGTTTCAGCGCCCTCGCCGGCCGCCGCCGCGAGCATGGGCAGGGACAGGGCAAGCGCTGCGCCGATGCGCTTGATGCGCGTGAGGGCCGGCGACAGAGGGGATGGGGAGTGGTACCGCGTTCGCATGGAGAGTTCCGAGCCGGGAAGCAATGAAGCGTGGACTATCGCCGACGGCGCCGTCTTGCGGCCCAATGGCCGGAGTGGCGGCAGGCCCTATGGGCAGCGCAGGAAAACGCCTTCGACCCGGCACGTGCCCCGCGGCCCGACGAGATTGGGGCCCACGCGGGTCAGCGTTGAGCCGTCGCTGGCCGTGCAGGTGGCGCCGTTGCAATGCGTCACCATGACGGGCGCCTCCAGGCGCAGCAGCGGCTCCGAGCCCAGCGGCTTGGGCGGAGCGCCCACCTGCGGCGAGGCCGGCCCCTGACGGGTAGGTGACGGCATGACCCAGGTGCGCTGAGACGGCGGCGGCGAGGTGGTGAGGCCGCCCAGGCAGGCGTCGGCCACGCGCTTGCGCAGCGGCTGCAGGCGGGCGGCCACGGCGTCGCGCCGCTGCACGTCGGGCTGGGAGATGGGCGACTCGGTCGCCCGGGCCGCAGCGAGGGCGTCCTCGGCGTCTTCCAGCGCCTTCAGCGCCGTGTGGCAGGCCGGTGACTTGGGCAGGTCGTCGGCGTGGGCTGCGCCGCCCAACACGGCAGCAATCAGCAGGAGGGCGACGGGCGCTTTCATGATGAATCGATCATGCGCCACGTCGCTGCCGGCAGCTGTAGGCAAGCGCCCTGCCCTCACGTCCGACGCGGCATCACCACCAGCGCCACGGCGCCCAGCAACCCAGCCACCGCAAACCCTGTCACGCCGCCGACGGTTGCCGCGCCGCTCAGGCCCAGCATGTCCAGCGCCGCGACGCCGGTGTCCTGCAGGTTCAGGTAGAGCCCGAACAAGAACAAGGCCAGGAAGGTGCGCGAGCCATGGGTCAGCCGGCCCAGCAGCGTGGCCGCCGCGCTGAGGCACAGCAGGCCGGCGATGCTGGCGGCGGCGCGCAGCGGCGCATCGGCCGCCCAGCGCAGCAGGGCCGGTGCACTCAACAACAGGCCCAGGCCCAGGGCGGCCAGCAGCTGGCGCCAGCCGCGCTCCAGCGCGCCGCCGGGCACGGCACTGGCCAGCGCCAGCGTGCCGCTTTGCAGGTCGCGTGAACTCACGTCGGCCACCGCCATGCCCCAGGCGGCGAGCGTCACGGCCAGCACCGGCATCAAAGCCTGTGCGGGCACGAAGGCGGACGCCACCGCGCAGCCCCCCATCACCAACGCCAGAAGCGGCTGGCTGAGCAACACCAGGCTCACGTCGGCCAGCCAGCGACCGGGCACACCAGGCAGGCGCGCGCTGGCCACCATCAGCAGCCCAAGCGCGCGGGTGAAGGGCCGCATCACCGGGCGCAACAGCCACAGCAGCGCCCGCACCCACTGCCAGCGGCTTGACGAGTTGCGTGCCTTCACGCGGTCCGGCGCGTAGCGGTGGAAGGTCAGCACGGCCGGCACCAGCGGCAGCAGCGCCAGCATCATGGAACCCAGCCGCAGCGCCACCAGCTCGCGGCTCCACAGACCCTCGGGCATGTGCAACACCGGCAGCGTGGCGTCGAACGGCCAGCCGCCGACCTGCACGCTGGTCACGTCCAGCAGGCGGCTCAGGCTCACCAGCAGCGGCGACACACCATTGATGTCGAACAAATGCCAGCCACTGAGCTGGATGGCGCCATGCCCCAGCGACGCCGGAATGAAGGCGAACTGCACCATCCACAACACCCAGTACAGCGCATCGCCACGCTTGCCCATCAGCGGCGCCCAGGCGTCGGCCAGCACGGCCAGGCTGGCGCACAGCATCAGGCCCGGCGCCAGGCCCAGCACGAGCATCTGCAGGTAGGGCAGCGGCTGCAGCGGCCCCTCGCCGCGCACCAGCTGCAACACCCAGACGGTCAGCATCACCACCGTGCCCAGCGAGAACAGAAAGCCGAACGCGCCCAGCCAGCGCACGCCCATCAACTGCGCATTGGTCACCGGCGTGGCAGCCAGCACGCTGGCCGTGCCGCAGCGCAAGTCCTCCTGGCTGCGCCCGCGTGCAAGGTAGAAGCCGGCCAGGCCGAACAGCAGCGAGGCGATCAGCGTGGTGGCGAAGGCCAGCGCCTGGCTCTCATAAGCGAAGCGCTGCTTGTGCGTGACCATCATGGCCGCGCCGCTCTTGGGGTCCAGCACCATCAGCCAGCTGATCGCCACCACGGCCAGCAGGATGACCAGCGTGCTGATGCGGCGGCTGCGCAGCCGCCATTCGTTGACGACCAGCGCCTTGCAGAGTGCGGCATTCATTGGTGCACCCTTCGGCCTGCGGCCTGTCCCGCCAAGCGGGAGCGAGCTTGCTTGGGGCGGCCCGGCGCGGCGTTCATGCGGCCACCCGCGCGTCGGCATAGCGTTGCGCCATCAAGGCTTCCTCAAGGCTTGGCTGCACGGGCTGGGCCTCGGCAAACGGCCGCGTGGCGTGAGCCATGCGCACCTGCACGCGCCCACCCTGCGGCTGCGCCTGCAGCACATGCACGTGGCCACGCAGGGCTTCGTAGTCGGCCGGGGCGAGCAGCGCGGTCCAGACCTTGCCCGTGGCACTCGCCAGCACCGACTCGGGCGTCTCGAAGGTCACGAGCCGGCCATTGCGCATGACGGCCAGGTGGGACGCCATGTTCTCCACGTCCGAGACGATGTGCGTGGACACGATCACCAGCCGCTGCCGGCCCAGGTCGCCCAGCAGGTGGCGAAAGCGCAGGCGCTCCTCGGGGTCCAGGCCGGCGGTGGGCTCGTCGACGATGAGCACGTCGGGGTCGTTCAACAGCGCCTGCGCAATGCCCAGCCGCTGGCGCATGCCGCCCGAGAAGCCGGCAGCCGGCCGGTGGGCCTGCTCGTGCAGGTTCACCAGCTCCAGCAGTTGCTGCAGGCGCTTCGCGTCGCGCAAACCCTTCAACGCGGCGAAGTACTGCAGGAACTCCAGCGCTGTGAGGTGCGGGTAGACGCCAAAGTCCTGCGGCAGATAGCCCAGGCGGCGGCGCATCAGCTCGGGCTTGGCAACGATGTCCTGCCCGTCCAGCAGGATGCGGCCGCTGCTGGGCTTGGTGAGCGTGGCCAGCATCTGCATCAGCGTGCTCTTGCCCGCGCCGTTGTGGCCGATGAGGCCGACGACGCCCGGCTTGAGATCGAGCGACACGCCGTCCACGGCGCGGAGTTTTCCGAAGGTCTTGACGACGTTTTGAATCTGCAGCACGGCCGCCTCCTGTTGTGATCTGGCGTCAGGTTAGGCAGGCTTCGAGGTGCAGCCAACGCGCTTACGACAGGCCGTCGGGTCTGAGGCTCAGGCGGTCAAAAGCGGGGCTTACTCGGTCACACCGAACAGCGGTCCCAGCTCATGCCAGCGGTCGTTGCGACCCAGCTTGGGTGCGTAGAGGCTGGACACCGCGCCGTCGAGGTAGAGCGCGTCCTGGCAATGCAGCTCGTCGCGGAAGAAGGTGGCGAACTCGTGGAAGCTGACGGGCCGCTCGCTGATGACGAAGATCGCCTGCCCGCCAGCAGCGCAGACGCCGTTGCGGATGTAGCGCGACGCCGACGAGGCCCGGAAGGCCGGGTGGATCTGGCCGTTCTTCAGCAGCAGCGGGCCGGATTGCGTGGCAAGGCGCACCCCGTCAGTCGAGCCCGCGTAGTCCACCGCATCAACGACGCGCGAGCCGTTGGCATCGATGAGGAACACGCCGTTGGGTTTCAGGAAGAAGTTGCCCTGGCCATCGCTCAGGTTCAGCGGCGCCAGCTCGCGCCCGTCGATGACGAGCAGGCCCACCGGGCCACCGTCTGCGTGATACATGCCGGCGTTCATGCCGAAGCTGAGCGTCTTGCCCTGCGGCTTCAGCCAGGCGGCGAGCCGGTCCAGGCGGCGCAGCGGCTGGCCGTTGTCGCCTTGCCAGAAGAGGCGCAGTTTGGCGGCGTCCACGCGCACGACGGTGAAGAGGCCATTGCCTTGCGCGGCCGCCGCGAGGCTGGCGAAGACCACGGCCAGCGCCAGCCATATGCGCTTCATCGCCGCGCGCCGCGCAGCGGCTTCAACAAGTCACGCAGGCCGTTGATGTCCAGCTCGTGCATCAACGCCAGCAGCCGCCCGATCTCTCCCTTGGGGAAGCCTTCACGCGCAAACCACGCAAGGTAGTTGCTCTGCAGATCGGCGATCAGCGTGCCCTGGTGCTTGCCGAAGGGCATCTCGGTGGCAACGAGCTTGAGAAGGTCTTCCGGGTTCATCTGGGCAGTGTGCCAGCCGGTAGGTGCGGCATCTGGTGATGCGGAACACGCTTGATCACCGAGCCTGCGAACCTGATCTCTGCGCAGTTCAGCCGCTCATACCTTGGCGAGGAAGGCCGCCGCATCACCCGCTTCACACTTCCAGTCTGCAAAGACCCCGACCAGATTGCATTCCACGCAGCGGCAAGCGATGTAGTACCAGCGCACGTCATGGGTGCCCTTGTGCACGGAGACGCCGGACATCAGCTCGAACACCTCGTTCTCGCACACGCATTCGTGCACCTCGGGTGCGGCTCCTTCAACGTGGTCCGCGCTGTCACCCATCAGGTGTTCCTGCCCACAGTCGGTGCAGGTGCGGATCGCCACGCCGGCTTCTTCATCGCTCTGCAGCGCGAAGGTTCGGCACCCGCAATCGCACTTGGAAGCGGCAAACCGGACGGCCTCATGGCGATTCGCAACGCTGTAGCTGCGCAGCTCGGCCTGGGTGTCGCCGGACGTCGTCCCGTACCAGAACTCGCCCTTCTTCGTCAGTGCCATTGATGCTGCTCCATTCTTCAAGGTGGGCTTGCCGGCAGGCCTGACGGCAGGCTCGCCCCGATCATCTAGATTTTGCCTGGGGACCTGGTGACTCGTCGTCAAGCGCGTGGGGCGGGCTTGCCGCCGAAAAGCGCTGCGACCTGCTGCCGTGGTGTTGACAGGCCCGAAAGCGTGGGCTGATGGAGGCCTTCACAATTCAGGGGCTCCAGCTTGTTCGAGACGCCTACCTTTCATCATGGATAAACTCTTGCTGCAACAGCAGGTGCTGGAACGGCTCGCCGAAGACCTGTTGCAAGCCGAACAGGCCGCGCGGGTGGCGCATGAAACGGCGACGCACGAAGAGAACATTGCCGAGAACAAGTACGACACCTTGGGTCTCGAAGCTGCCTACCTGGCCACCGGCCAGGCGCGTCGCGCCGAAGCCATTCGCCAGGTAA
>Ga0187844_10003595_pt1 | contig 10310 bp, 10 predicted proteins | sample SpaLakP09_SKY_50_FD_134517 | JGI IMG/M metagenome (GOLD analysis project Ga0187844, IMG submission 134517) | Oligotrophic lake water microbial communities from Sparkling Lake, Wisconsin, USA - SP09_SKY_50 | ecosystem: Environmental > Aquatic > Freshwater > Lake | place: USA: Sparkling Lake...
CCGCTCAGGATCGAAGGCGGGCTGGTGCAGGTGCCCAAGACGCCGGGGCTGGGCGTGGAACTGGATATGGACGCACTGGCGCGCGCCAATCGCCTGTATCAGGAAAAAGGGTTGGGCGCGCGCGACGACGCCATCGCCATGCGGTTCCTGATCCCGAACTGGAAATTCAACAACAAGATGCCCTGCATGGTGCGCTGAGCATCAAGCCGACTTCGATTCGACTTCGATTTGACCTCGATTTGACCTCGATTTGACCTCGATTCTCGATTCCTCGGCGGCATGCGTCAGTGCGCCCGGACGACGGCGTGTGATGACGCGCCGTCGGCTTCGGGCGGCACGCCAGCATTGACCAGCAATCATCAGCAGTCACAAGCAATTCCCAGAGAAGCAGAAAGCCTACACAGGCAGGAGACAAGCCATGAACAACACTTATTCGCACGCGCCGCGCGCGTCGCGTATTTCCAGCATGCTGCGCCGCTTGGCCGGCGTGGCGATCGCCCTGGCGGCCGGCATTACGGTCAGCGGCGCGGCCCAGGCCGCGAATGCCGCATGGCCGCAGAAGCCTGTTTCGGTAGTCGTGCCGTTCCCGGCCGGCGGATCGACCGACACCATCGCGCGCATGCTGGCGCCGCCGCTGAACGAGAAACTCGGCCAGCCATTCGTGATCGACAACCGCCCCGGCGCCACCGGCGCGATCGGTGCGACGTTCGTGAAGCGCGCGCCGGCTGACGGCTACACGATGCTGGTGGCGTCGATCGGCGTATTTGCGGTCAACCCATTTCTGCAAAAAAACCTGCAATACGATCCGGCCAAGGATTTCGATCTGCTGACGGTCGCTGTGCGTGCGCCCAATGTGCTGGTTGCCAATCCGAACTTTCCGGCCAAATCGCTGCAGGAGCTGGTCGCGTACATGAAGAAGAATCCGGGCAAGGTGTCGTTTGCCAGCTCGGGCGCCGGATCGTCGGATCATCTGACGGCCGCGCTGTTCTGGCAGAAGAGCGGCACCGAAGGCCTGCATGTCCCCTACAAGGGCGGCGCGCCGGCAATCTCCGATCTGCTGGCCGGACAGGTCGACGTGTCATTCCAGAACGTCAACGCGGTGCTGCAGCACATCCGCACCGGCAAGCTCAAGGCTCTGGCGGTGACATCGGACAAGCGCTCGGTGGTCTTGCCGAACGTGCCGACCATGGCCGAAGGCGGTGTCAAGGATGTGGAGGTGTATTCATGGCAGGGCGTGGCCGCACCGAAGGGGTTGCCGGCCGACGTCAAGACGCGCCTGCATGACGCCATCGTCAGCGCGCTCAAGGACCCGAGCATGCAGAAGAAGCTGAGCGAACAGGGCTTTGAAGTCGTGGCCAATTCGCCGGAACAGTTCGTCGAATTCGAAAACCAGGAACTCAAGCGCTGGAAGCATGTGATCGAGCAAGGCAAGATCACCGCCGAGTAAACGGCGCGCGGCCGGCCGCAACGGCCGGTCTTCGCCCGTTCCAGGAAAAGCGCTCGCAAGCCAGACACTGGCACGCGCTGCAATCGGCCCCGCCCGCAAAGGCGGGGCTTTTTCATGGCCCGTGATTGCGTCGGAAGTGTCCCGGTTCGGGCGTGTATCGGCGCAGCCCCGACTGAAGTGGGGATGCCTCTGCCAAGGCTCAACAAATCTGTCTTTTGTCCGATACAGATCGAGGGTTGCGAAGAAATCCGTCCGGTAGAATTTTTCGCTTTTCGAAAAAATTTATCGAATCTCTTATTGGTTCGATCCTGCCGGCGCGGCATGGCTTGCGTCGCCCATTTCGCTTATCTGGAGAATTGAATTGAAGAATCTGAAGACCTGCTGCCTGCTGGGCGTTTTCGCCGCCATCGGCATGGCCGGTTGTGCGACGGAATCGTCGACTGCCTTGCCGGTGCAGAAGGTGGAAAGCGCCAGCCGCCCGTACAACGGCGTGCGCACACCGATTGCCGTGGGCAAATTCGACAATCGCTCGAACTACATGCGTGGTGTGTTCTCGGACGGCATCGACCGCCTGAGCGGCCAGGCCAAGACCAGCCTGGTGACCCATCTGCAGCAAACCAATCGCTTCAATGTGCTCGAGCGTGAAAACCTCGACGAAATGAAGCGCGAGGCGGCCATCAAGAATCAGGCGCAGAAACTCAAGGGCGCCGATTTCGTCGTGACCGGCGACATCACCGAATTCGGTCGCAAGGAAGTGGGCGATGTGCAGCTGTTCGGCATCCTGGGCCGAGGCCGCGAACAGGTGGCCTACGCCAAGGTCAACCTCAATATCGTCAACATCAGCACGTCGGAGGTTGTGTATTCCACGCAGGGCGCTGGCGAATACAAGCTGTCGAATCGCGAGGTGATCGGTTTGGCGGCACGGCCAGCTACGACTCGACGCTGAATGGCAAGGTGATGGACCTGGCCATGCGCGAAGCCGTGAACAATCTGGTCAACGCGGTGGAAAGCGGCGCCTGGAAGCCGACGCAGCAGTAAATCTTCATCCCAATCCACGAGAACAACAATGAAGCAAACGGTCACGCTGCGTAACGCGTCGTTCTTGTCGGCGGCGAGCATGCTGCTTGCCGGCTGCGCGGGTCCACAGCCCATGTATCAGTGGGAAGGCTATCAGGCGCAGGTCTATCAATACTTCAAGGGCGAGTCGAATGAAGAACAGGTCATCGCGCTGGAAAGCGGTCTGGAAAAGATCAAGGCGAAGGGCGGGTTGGTGCCGCCGGGCTATCACGCCCAGCTCGGCATGCTGTACCTGAATCTGGGCAAGGACGATCAGATGGTCAAGGAATTCCAGACCGAGAAGACGCTGTTCCCGGAGGCCACGCCATACATGGATTTCCTGATGCGCAATATGAAGACCGATGCGCGCAAGGATGTCAGCGCCGACGCCGCGTCGCCAGTCAGCGCCAAGGGCTCGCCTGACACCACGGCCGAGGTCAAGTCCAACACCGTCACCGGGAGCGTCAAATGATCCGCCGCATGCTGACCTATGTCGCGACGCTGGGCCTCGTGATGCTGTTCGCCGGCTGTGCCATGCCGAAGAAGCAGGTCGACTACGCCGCATTCAAGGCCGCGCGCCCGCGTTCGATTGTCGTGCTGCCGCCGTTGAACGAATCGGCGGACATCAAGGCGAGCTACTCGATGCTGTCGCAGGCCACCGCGCCGCTGGCTGAATCGGGCTACTACGTGCTGCCCGTGGCGCTGGTCGACGAGACGTTCCGCCAGAACGGCCTGACTGTGCCCGGCGATATCCACCAGGTGCCGGCCAACAAGCTGCGCGAAATCTTCGGCGCCGACGCCGCGCTGTACGTGACCGTGACCGATTACGGCTCGCGCTATCAGGTGTTCAGCAGCGTGACGCGCGTGGCCGCCAACGCCAAGCTGGTCGACCTGAAGAACGGCGACACGCTGTGGAGCGGCACGGCCGTGGCGGTGGACGACGGCGGCAACGGCGGAGGCAACCTGATTGCGATGCTGGTTACCGCGGCCATCAAGCAGGCGGTCAACCATGTCACGGACGCCAGCTATCCGATGGCCGGCGTGGCCAGCGTGCGGCTGCTTTCCGCCGGTACGCCGGGCGGCATCCTGTACGGTCCGCGATCGCCGAAGTACCAGTCGGACTGATCGATCAGCGGCCCCCAGCGGCAAAGCAAAATGCCGCGGCACTGTCTCCCTAGGGGAGGCGGCGCCGCGGCATTTTTTATGTGGCGGAAGCGGTGAGATTCGAACTCACGGATGGGTCACCCCATCGGCAGTTTTCAAGACTGCTGCCTTAAACCACTCGGCCACGCTTCCGGATCGGAAGGACTGCGGGGCATTGTAGCGCGTTAGCCGAAATGCCCGGCCGCGCATTATACAAGGATGCGGGGCTGTGCAGTGTGATGCTTGTGATGCGGATGCACGCCTCCTATTGTTGAGGGGTCCGTCATTGCGACGGTCTGTCGGGCGGTGTGTCGGTGTTTGTCGGACACAGCGGAACCATGTGGGTGTCGCACATCTCCTAGACAGTGCGACACGCCGTTTTCCGATGCTGCGTGTTGGCTTTTCAAACAGCCATTAGAGGAGAGATATTCATGCTGGATCAACGCAAGGACCAACCCCGGTCGTGGCTGGCCCTCGGCGGCCTGGGCGCGCTGGCGCTGGCCGCCGGCCTGGCCGGTTGTGCACAGCCGGGCTATGGCGGTTACGGCAACTACAGCACCGCGCCGCCGCCGGCCGGCTACGAGCAGCCGGGCACCAACACCTACCAGGCGCCGGCCGGATCGGTATTCACTGGCCGTGTCGAATCGATCGAGCCGATCCAGACGACGCAGGGCAGCTCGGGCATTCTGGGCACAGTGATTGGCGGCGCGGCCGGTGGTCTGCTCGGTCACCAGATCGGCGGCGGACGCGGCCAGACCGCAGCGACCATCATTGGCGCGGTGGGCGGCGCAGTGGCTGGCAATCAGGTCGAGAAGCGCGCCGGCAGCAGCACCTCGACCGTCTATCGCGTCAATGTTCGCCTTGACGACGGGCGCGTGGCCACCGTGACGCAAAGCAATATCGGCAACCTGCGCGTGGGCGATCGCGCGCGTGTCGCCAACGATATGGCAACGCCGTATTGATTGCGCGTCGATAAGAAAAAGAAAAGCCACACGTTTGCGCGTGTGGCTTTTTTTGCGCCTGCATTCTGCATCCCGCGTGCGGCATATCCCGAGGGGCTTGGCCTCAATCCTTGAGGAACATCTCCTGCAAGTCGTTCAGAAAGCGTCTGCCAAGTTCGGTGGGCTTGATCATGGTCGGATCCGATTCTAGCAATCCTTTCTTTTCCGCAGCCGCCAGTTGCTTGCCGATCGTATGCAGTGGCAGGCCGGTGTAGTCGGGAAAACTCGATGCCGGGACGCCGTCGGTCAGGCGTAGCGCGTTGAGAATGAACTCGAACGGCAGGTCGCTCGCGGCCACATCGTGCGCTTCCTGCACGGCGTTGCCTGCCATCGCCTGTTGCATATAGGTGGCCGGGTGCTTGTGGCGCATCTGGCGCAGGATGCGATGCGGAAACGACAGCTTGCCATGCGCACCCGCGCCAATCCCGAGGTAGTCGCCAAAGCGCCAGTAGTTGAGATTGTGCTTCGCTTCCCGATGCGGCTTTGCATACGCCGATGTTTCATAGTGACGATAGCCGGCCTGCGCGGTGCGTGCTTCGATGATGTCCTGCATCTCGTAGGCCAGGTCTTCGTCAGGCAGCGCGGGCGGAAACTTCGCGAACAGCGTGTTCGGCTCGAGCGTCAGATGATAGAGCGACAAATGCGTGGTGCCGTATGACAACGCCGCTTCGAGATCGCGCAGGCATTGTTCCACCGACTGGCCCGGCAGCGCGTACATCAGGTCGAGGTTGACGTTATCGAAATGCGTCAGCGCGATGTCGATGGCGGCGCGCGCTTCGCGCTCGCCGTGGATGCGCCCGAGCGACTGCAGGTGTTGGTCGTTGAAGCTCTGGATGCCGATCGAAAGCCGGTTGATGCCGCTGGCGCGATAGCTGGCGAAGCGTTCCGCTTCGAACGTGCCCGGGTTGGCCTCCATCGTGATTTCGGCGTCGGCGTCGAGCGGCAGCAGCGCGCGGATATCGGACAGCAGGCGATCCATGCCCGCCGCCGACAGCAGGCTTGGCGTGCCGCCGCCGATGAACACCGTGTGCACCGGTCGGCCCCAGACCAATGGCAGCGACTGTTCCAGATCGGCGCGCAAGGCGTCCAGATAAGCGTCTTCGGGAATGTCGTGGCTATCCGGCTTGCCGGGCACCGCGTGCGAATTGAAATCGCAGTACGGGCACTTGCGAACGCACCACGGAACGTGGACGTACAGCGACAGCGGCGGCGAGCCGGGCAGCGCGATCTGGCCCGGCTTTAGCCACAGTTGCTGGTTGTCGGCCCGTGAAACCTGCGCGGCGGGCGCCGGCTTGCCGCTGCCGGCCGGAATGATCGGAATCATGCGCCGACCTTGAGTTGCGCCGCCTGCAGGCGCGCGACCAGACCCTGCAGCGCCAGGGCCCGATGACTGACCGAGTTCTTTTCCTCGGCGCTTAGTTCGGCGGCGGTCTTGCCCAGCGTTGGCAGCAGGAAATGCGGATCGTAGCCAAAGCCGCCCGCGCCGCGCGGGGAGTCGACCACTTCGCCGGCCCACGTGCCTTCGGCGATGATCGGGCGTGGATCGTCGGCATGGCGCACCAATACCAGCACGCAATAGTAGTTCGCGCGCCGGTTCAGCTTGCCGGCCAACTGCGAGATCAGATGGGCGTTGTTGGCGGCGTCGGTCTTTGGCTTGCCGACCATCTGCGCATAGCGCGCCGAATAGACGCCCGGCGCGCCGTCGAGCGCGTCCACGCAGATCCCGGAATCATCGGCCAGCGCGGGCATGCCGGCCAGCCGGCTGGCATGGCGCGCCTTGGTCAGCGCGTTTTCCACGAAGGTGGCATACGGTTCCTCCGCTTCGGGAATGCCGAGCGCGCCCTGCGGCACGACGTCGAAACCGAGCGGCGATAGCAGCGCGTTGAACTCGCGCAGCTTGCCCGCGTTGTTGGAGGCCAGCACCAGGCGTTGCATCGTCGATCCCTCCCGCCCTCAGACGCCGAGCGCTTGCTTCTGGTGCCGCACCAGTTCGGCAATGCCGGCCTCGGCCAGGCGCGTCATCGCGTCCAGATCCGCGCGGCTGAACGGAACGCCTTCGGCGGTGCCCTGGACCTCGACAAAGCCGCCGCTGCCGGTCATTACCACGTTCATGTCGGTGTCGCAGTTGCTGTCCTCGGCGTAGTCGAGATCGAGCACCGGTACGCCGTCGACCATGCCGACCGACACCGCTGCGACGAAATCGCGAATCGGGCTGGCGGCGATCAGGCCGTCGCGCATCATCTTGCTGACAGCGTCATGCGCGGCGACGAACGCGCCGGTGATGGCAGCCGTGCGCGTGCCGCCATCGGCCTGCAGTACGTCGCAATCGAGGTGGATCGTGTATTCGCCCAGTGCCGACAGATCGAACACCGTGCGCATGGCGCGGCCGATCAGGCGCTGGATTTCCTGGGTGCGCCCGGTCTGCTTGCCGCGCGCGGCCTCGCGGTCCGAGCGCGTATGCGTGGCGCGCGGCAGCATGCCGTATTCGGCCGTGACCCAGCCTTCGCCGCAGCCTTTCTTGTGCGGCGGCACCTTGCTCAGGACGCTGGCGGTGCACAGCACCTTGGTATCGCCAAAGGCACTCAGCACCGCGCCTTCGGCATGGCGGGTGTAGTGGCGGGTCAGGGTGATGGGTCGCAGCGCATCGGCTGCGCGTCCGCTGGGTCGCATGGGGAGTCTTTGTCGGAATCGTGTGAGACCGCGATTCTAACGCTGGCAGGCCGGCCGTGCCCGATACGTGCCCGATACATGCGAACGGGCGCCGCGAAACCCGCTTGGCCGTATCGAACAGGGCGACCGCGGCCGCGCGGCAGACGGCGGAGTGACGGGGTCGACAAACTGGGCGGGGGCGCAGCCGGGGCGCTGGAGGCAACGCCGAGGCAGTCCAAAGGCAACCCGGCCGCGGTCGGCCCGCGGTGAGATTGGCTTCGGAGCCTCCGATGGTGCCCGCCGTGGGGCGCCGACGCGTCACCGCATCAGGTTGCTGGTCTTGTCGATCGCTGCGCGGATTTCGGCAATCGAGCGTTCGATTTCCTCTTCCGAAAGCAGATCGGTGTCGTTGCCGGTGCGTTCGAGGATCGACGTCGTGAAGGCGTTCAACGGCAATGTGTCAGTGAGCACCGCATCGTCGTTGGTTACCGTGGCGTCCGCTTCCCACATCATGGCGATTGCTGTGGTGTTATCGGCACCTTCACCCGCGTTGGCCAGCGACTGCTCGATCAGGTCGGGGATCGCGTGGACCACCGACAGTTGCGTCAGCTTGTCGACAATGACCTTTTCGTCGATCGCGCCCACAGGCCATCGGAGCACAGCATGGCGACGTCGCCTGGCTCCAGGCGCACCGGGCCGCCGATATCGATCAGCGGCAGGTTCGGCGATCCCAGGCAGTTATAGAGCTTGTTGCGCTCCGGATGGTTGGCCACTTCCATCGGTAACACGCGCTCCTGCTGCAGCAGGTTTTCGATCTTGGAGTGGTCGCGCGTGCGGGTCAGCAGGGCGGCCTTGCGCATCAGGTAGAAGCGCGAGTCGCCGGCATGCGCCCAGTGGATCTGGCCATGCTGGATCAGGCAGCACACCACGGTCGTGCGCGGCACGTCGGCCAGGCGATTGGCCTCCGCGTATCGGTGGATCTCGCGGTGCGCGAGCATGATCGTGTCCTGCAGGAAATCGGCCGGATTGCGGATCGCCGGTCGCGCCTGCGTCTGGAACTGGCGCGCCAGCGTCTGCAGGGCCTGTTGCGCGGCCACTTCGCCAAAGGCATGGCCGCCCAGGCCGTCGGCCAGCACCATCAGCAGGGCGTCGCGCGTGAAGCAATAGCCCATGCGGTCCTGGTTGATGCGGCGGCCGCCTTTCCGGCTTTCCTGATAGACGGAGAATCGCATTGCGGGAATTCGTGTCGGTTCGTGCGTTAGTCGCCGCTTTCGCCGGTTTGCACGGCGTGGGCGGGCTTTTCGGCAGGCTTTTCTTCGCGGCGGCGCAGCAGCGTCATAAAGCGGCTGGTCGCGTTCAGGCGTTCAGTCGCCGGGCCGGCCGGAGCGCTTGACGCCGCGGCGGATTGTTCTCCCAGCGCGTTGCTCTGATCGCGCAATTCCTTCTGCAGCCGGAAAACGCTCTGGGGCCGTTCGGAGGGCGCCAGGCGCAGGCACCATTCGACCAGATCGACGAGGCCGTTGGTGTAGGTGGCGCGCAGGCGCGCGATGGATTCGGCCATGCGGTCGTCTTTTTCGCGCTGGTTGGCTTCCTGGGGCGGCATGCCGGCCATGCAGGCATACAGCGTGGCGCCAAGGCTATAGATGTCGGTCCAGGGTCCCAGATCGGAATGCTTGCCGTACAGTTCTGGCGCCGCGAAACCGGGCGTGTACATCGGCTGGAAACGTGCGGCTTCCATCGTCAGGATCTGCCGCGCGGCGCCGAAGTCGAGCAGGATCGGCGATTCGTCCTCGCGCAGGTAGATGTTGCCGGGCTTGATATCGAGGTGCAGCAGCTTGTGGATATGCACTTCCCGCAGGCCGCTCATGAGGTTGTGAAACACCGTGCGGATGAAGCGCTCGCGCAGGACCTTGGCCTTGCCCTGCTGGCGGGCCTGCAGGATATGTTCCTGCAGCGTTTTGCCCAATTCGTAGTTCATCACCATGTAGACGGTGGAATTTTCGCGGAAAAAATTCACCACGCGAACCACGCTTGGATGAGAAATACGCGCCAGCGAGCGGCCTTCCTCGAAGAAATACTTCAGGCCCAGCCGGAACGACGCGGCATTTTCCTCGGGCACGACAGGAATCAGTTCGCCGGGATTGCGGCGCGCCAGCGATGACGGCAGGTATTCCTTGATGGCGACCGGAGCCCCCGTGTCGTCCGTGGCAAGGTAGACAAAACTGAACCCCCCGCTGGCCAACTTCTTTACAATACGGTAGTTGGCGAGCAGCGTGCCGATTGGAAGCGGCGCGCTCTTGGGTGGGTTGGCGCCCTTGGACTCTGTCATAGGATTCGGGACCTCATTTGCTCCCGGATTCTCCGGGCTAATCGGTCACTTGTAAAGGAATCCGTGGCGGCGTGTGTTGCCAAATATCCGCGCTTTCGGTTCGCTGATTTCCATTGATTTTCCGGGCAAACAAGCTTGCCCGATCCGGTTGGCCGGGCGTTGCGGGATGCGCCGCGCCGGCCCCATGCCAAACACCCGCTTTTTCGACTCTTTCTCGAGATAAACGACAATGATCCACAGCATGACAGGCTATGGCATGGCGACACGCCAGGCGCCGCTGACAAACGCCCAAGGGGAGCCAAGCGGCCGTACCGCGTCGGTTTCGGTGGAATTCCGCACTGTCAATTCGCGCTTTCTCGACCTGCTGTTCCGCGCGCCTGAAGAATGCCGTGCCTTCGAACCCGCCCTGCGCGAAATGCTGATGGGCGAGCTGTCGCGCGGCAAGCTCGAATGCCGTATCAACCTGCAGCGCACCGACGCCGGCGGCGCAACGCTGGCGCTCAATCACGGTTTGCTGGAACAAATCCGCGCGCTCGAATCGACCGTGACCGCCACGTTCGCGGGTGCCGGCACCATGCGCATGGGCGAGATCCTGCGCTGGCCGGGCGTGCTGGTCGAGCCGGAACTGTCGCAGGAGTCGCTGCGCGAAGCGGTGCTCGGCGCCGCGCGCGAGGCCGTGAACCAG
>Ga0187844_10003598_pt1 | contig 10310 bp, 9 predicted proteins | sample SpaLakP09_SKY_50_FD_134517 | JGI IMG/M metagenome (GOLD analysis project Ga0187844, IMG submission 134517) | Oligotrophic lake water microbial communities from Sparkling Lake, Wisconsin, USA - SP09_SKY_50 | ecosystem: Environmental > Aquatic > Freshwater > Lake | place: USA: Sparkling Lake...
AGTGGCCTGGTGCTGCCTAGCGGACGACGCGAGCGCGTTTGCACCACAAAGAAAAATCGAGTCCAAAACGAATGACCCACGCTGCGAAAGAGGTAAAGCCTTCTTTCGGGCTTGCTACATTCCGTGCATAAAATCAGCCAAAGGTGCCATGGGTCACGTCACCAATCACTGTAATGTTGAATGCAAACCCGAGCTTTGGGTCACCAATTACCTTTGCCGCGACCCTAAATGATCGATCAACTTAGAAGATCGGTCTCTACGCACTGAGCTTCAAAGCTTTCCTCAATCACCAGCCCGGTTTTTTTCTTTTCCGTTGACGAAGTGTGGGTCACGCTCATAGTAGCGCGAGTGAAGACCATCGATTCATGACGGAAGGTCTCTTCGTCGTCCAGCGAGCGTATGCACGCAATTTTTTCAGATCGTTTGGTATGGCAGTGATAGCCGTCCAAATCCCTTAACTGGAACGGGTAAGTACGGGTTTCTTCTTTGATTTCGGTCTCAGCAGGATCAGCCTTCAGCTTGGACATCACATCATTTTTGCCCTTGCAAACCAACGCAAAGTTAAAGTCCTGCTTAATGCCGCAAGACGCGAGCAGCAGCATGGAAAACGTAACAGCAAGTCGCATGGTTTTTACAGCGATCATCGTGGCGAAAAAGCGTTCATGCTGGTGGATTGGTTTGGCGTTCAGCTAGATTTTAAGGGTAAGATGTAATTCATTAAATCCAATCCGAAAATCGCAGCATATAGAACTCCGAAGATAACAAAATTCTGACGAAACATGCGTGATTGCCGTGCTTCCTTTGAACGCCACAAGACATACTGAAACACTAGCGGAGCCATCAATATCACTGCAAACTCGATATAGATTTCAAAAAAAGGTATCAACATTTTAAGGCGAATAAACTCGATCCATGTGAGCTGATCCAACTATTAATTATTTCGCAATTCATCATAGCACTTGCCTTGAAAAGCCAAAAGCACCGATACTCTAATTATCTATTAAGAAGTCTCTTCAAACACTCATTACGGCCCACATAGCTCAGGCAAAAAGCTAACCACTCATGAGCCACATTGATGATCTCAAAGTGCGGATCGATGGACTCAACGAAGCAGAACGCGTTGAATACAATCGTCGTCTGCAGTTGTTAAAATCCACCAAAGAAGCCGCCAACACTTATGCGCAAGCGCTGAGCGAGGCCAATGATGAGCTGCAAAGAATTAAACAGCTAAATATTGGCGCATGGGCGACTTTGAGCGTAATGATTGCAGGGATTTTTTTCTTTTTGATCAGTAGCGCCAACCCTAGCCCATATCTGATCGTATTCGCCAGCCTAGCTGGACTAGCAATCATCCTTATCAATCAGCGGCGTGGGCACAAAGAGGCTGAAATCCAAGTCATAAAAGCTCAGCTAACCCTACTGGAGAGAGATTGGGCCGCTACTGGCTTAGAGGCTGGATTTATGTTTGCCATCATCGAAATGGAAAAAACGCTGGGAGCGAATACCTCGGGCTATCAGAGTCTCCAGAACGTAAACAGTTCAAACGCTGCGAAGAAAAAGACCTTATCCGATTATGAATACACACTAAGAAATGAAATCATTCTGAACATACAAAATGAGAAAGACTGGTGGTCAAAGATTAGTGTGATATCGGGCAAATGGTATGACGTTATCGGATAGACAAGTACCCGAGGTAAGGCTGAGGCTCATGATTTGCTAGGATCGGTCGATTAATTGACGCATACTTTGCCATAAGACCTGTGGGAGATTAAGGGATGTCCGAAGAAGAAGACGAAATATTTCATGGCAATCGCCCCCCGCAACATGCTGAGGGGGTAAAAAAAGCTAAACCCAAAGCAAGCACCATTATTGCGAAAGCCGACCCTGCTCCCACAGCAGCGCCTGCTGAAGCAGCCACACCCGAAACATTAGCTGAAACAGAGTCCGATCATCTAGCGGAAGAGCACGCCGAGGACACTGAGACGATAGAAGCAGCAGAGCCTGAGTATCATTTCGAGATTGACCCGGAAAGCCTTTGGACCATGCCACCTGCCATGCAAGAGCGCATGTCTAATTTATCTAGCGCAGCAGCCGCGACTAATGAGCGTTTGAACGAACAAGAAAAAGCGATCGCTAAGGTCAACAAAGCACTCAAGCAACTCGTCTAGCAAATCTGATCAGAAGCCTATTTAACGCTGCTCACAAGCAGCCATCATCAAACGCTTAGCGTTCGGTGTTTTTACATCGGTCCATTCGCCGACTTGCGAATGCTCGCTGACCACAGCACCGTTACCCATAGAATCAGACTTGCGCTGCCAACTCAGGATGCGGCTCTGTTCTTTTCGACAGTTGAACTCTCTGGCATAAATGATAGAACGATAAGCCTTACCCTCGGCATCATTGGCCTCGGATTTCATGTCATGCAAATCCAAAATAAATGCCGCACTTCCACCCATCGCAACCGAGCTCTGAAGATCTAAGTACTGCGTACCCTGGCTTGTTTGAGAATACGGTATCCATTGCTCAGCGTGGGCAGAGCCAAGCAGTAGAAACAGCAGCAGGGAAAATATTTTTTTCATACCGATCACGTTGATCAGAGCGATCAGATAAAAACGACATCAATTCACACTAGCGAAACAATGCAATGTGAACTTAGGTGGTAGCTGAATAAAAAAGTGGAGGGCCTCAGGAAGGGGGCCTGTGCAGAAACGTCTACTTGATAATAGTGATAGAGCCCTGAAGATCTCCGCCGCGGCGAATCTCCAAATCGGCGTACGACACATCGCCGCTTACTTTTCCGGTAGATTCAATGAGTAGCGTGCTAGCCGCTTTTAGCGTCTGATTGACTTGGCCTTCAACGCGAATATGGCTGGCTTCTGTGGTGCCATTCACTACGCCGTGGGATCTAACGTTCACAGATTGTGCCTTGATAACACCATCAAACGAACCATCGATTTCTACCAGTCCGGGCGCAACTACATTCCCGGTCATTTTGACTCCGCTGCCGACGTACAAGTCGCCCTTAGTATTGTTCACCATAAAACTCCTTAATATCAATTCATCGCGTTAAAGCACAGAAATTATGAGCATAACAGCAATTTAACGCATAAACATCTAACTCGGCTCAGGCACCAACAGCAAAAAATTATTCATCTACACATTGTGTTTTAGTCACAGCAGATTATTTTCATAATGAAAATAATCTGCCAGAGATACGTGAAACATATCTGAGGGAAATTCATTTCTAATCGAGCTTGAATTCTTACGATCTAACTACTCTTCACATTTTTTATTTTATCTCGGCAGTCTGAATGGGCGATACAGCTGAACAATATCTAACTCAGACAATTGTTTTTTTACTATGCAGACTAAGGCCCTCGGCTTCACCAACCACGTTATAAAAACATATATATTTCGAATGTGGAAAAAATATTACATCGACATTTATTCAGTTCTTTTATGCTCTGATTTGAAAACATTGCTAATTTAATCAGAGGTGGTTTTGATGCGAAATAAGTTTGAGGACGGCGTAAAAGTAAAGCTCATCAGAAAAAATACCGAATTTATTTTCTAAAAGATAACTATCTAATTGACGTTACAACTGCATTTAATCAAATGTATGAATTACAGGGGGGCGCATGAGCTTAGAGAGAACTGCAAAAGCACTAAATACGAGCCTGCGGGGATTAAAAAAACCTGCTCAAGAGATGAGTGCGCAAGAGATAGGAATGCTACTGTTAATGGCTTCAAAATCTCTGTCTGAATACATAAACTTCTCTAATTCGTTGGTGGACATCAATTCCGATGCCTACATAGAAAGTCGCGAAGTACTTCACGTCACAGAGATATTCAATGAATTGATTCTGTATCTATCTAAGGCGAGAACCTATTCACCATTAGCAGAATTATCGATGGTTGAAACTAGAGTGCTTAATGAGTTTCGCGAATTGCTAACATCAATGAAAAAAGATATCGACAACAATAATTAACCTCAATAATGCCAGTTAGTTTTTTCGTAGCGAACGAATCGTCCATCGTTCCATAAACCCTCAAGTGGCACGCGGTCTAACGCAAAGCTAAGGATGCCGTGACCATGATAGCGACCGTTTATAAATGCACCTGAGTACTTTTCACCATCAGGATAACTTAGTCTTCCGCGACCTTTGATCTGATCTTGGAAAAAATCACCATAATATTCGCGGCCATCAGCGAAGGTATATGTACCCTTCCCGTGGAAGTAGTTATGTTCAAAGCTGCCTTCATATTTACTACCGCTGGCAAAATAATAGGTGCCGTTACCATGGCGAATGCTATTTTTGAATTCACCCTCGTAGCGATCGCCATTCCGGTATGACCAAACACCCTTACCCGTAATTTTATCTTTGACATAATCGCCGGCGTATTTCTCACCGGTGGCAAAGCGATACTCGCCCTGCCCGTCTTTGTGACTTTCCGCGAACTCGCCCACATACACATCGCCATTGCGGAATTTTTGCGTTCCATGACCACTGATTTTTCCCTGGGTGAATTCACCATCATAGGTATCGCCATTAACAAAACTCAGTGTGCCTTGGCCATTTTTCACATCGTTTGAAAAATGTCCTTCATACTTACTACCGCTTGGAAAAGCATAAACGCCCAGGCCATCCTTGAGTCCATTTCTTAAGTCCCCCGTATAGTTTTCGGGAGGCGTTGGTGGCGGTGGAACTATGACCACTTCAACGACTGGCGGAGGTGGTGGAACTACGATCGCTTCCTCGACGGCCAGGGCTAGCGGAGGTGGTGGCTCAACGGTCGCGCAAGCACTGATTAACATGCTGCTTCCAATGATAATTAAAGTGTGCGCTACTTTCATAGTGTGTCCTCATTCGCCATGCCAATGACATTGGCTGATAATAATTCATATGGCACGATCATAAACAGAATCGGCCGTGCGCCTTAGTTTTTCAGGTGTAAATTTCCAATTAATTAAATATCTCCATGTAGTCATGCTCTGGCTGGATCAAGATAATCCGGCCTGTTTTTCAGAACGACGGTACGCTAACAAATACAGCATCGGCAATACCAACAGCGTGAGTAAGGTGGACGACAATATTCCGCCAATAACTACCGTCGCCAATGGTCGCTGAACTTCAGCACCTGTTCCGGTAGCGATCGCCATCGGTAAAAATCCTAATGATGCTACCAAGGCGGTCACCAATACAGGTCGCAAGCGCGTCATGGTGCCTTCTCTAACGGCATCAACTAAGGGCAGACCCTGCTCTTGTAAATTGCGTATGAATGAAATCAATACCAATCCATTCAATACCGCCACACCCGAGAGCGCAATAAATCCTACTGAAGCCGAAATAGATAGCGGTATGTCACGCATCCACAGAGCGAGTACACCGCCTGTCAATGCGAACGGAATTCCGGTAAATACTAATAAGCCGTCTTTCAGGTTACCAAACATGGCATATAGCAGCAGGAAAACTAAAAATAATGCAGCGGGTACTACTAGTTTTAAACGCTCAGTAGCGGATTGCAAATTCTCAAAGGTGCCGCCCCACGTGGTCCAGTAGCCAGTCGGCAGAGTTACTTTCTCCAACGCCTGCTCTGCATCCACCACAAAAGAGCCGACATCGCGATTGCGCACATTGGTTGTTACCACTACGCGGCGCTTGCCGTTCTCACGACTAATTTGATTCGGGCCCGGTGCCAGTTCTAATGTGGCGACCTCTGCGAGTTGAATAAAGCGTCGACGATTTTGAGCATCGGGTACCGGCATAGCAATCGGTAAGCGCTTCATGGCTTCTAAATCAGTACGTAAGCTTTCGGGGAGTCGAACTACAATATCAAAGCGCCGGTCACCCTCAAACAAAGTGCCTGCGGTGGTTCCTCCGATTGCGCCAGCCACGACGTCCTGCACATCAACCATGTTTAAACCATAGCGCGCAGCCTTTTGCCTATCAATACGTACTGTCAGCACAGGTAAACCAGTCGTCTGCTCTACTTTCACTTCGGATGAACCGGGTACTCGCTGCAAAACGGCAGCTGTCTCGTCAGCGAGTCTATGTAAGGTATCTAAATCATCACCAAAAATTTTGACCGCCACGTCACTACGCACGCCAGAAATCAATTCATTAAATCGTAACTGAATGGGTTGTGAAAAATCGTAGTTATTTCCCGGGATTTTCCAAACCGTTTGGCTGATTTCAGCGCGTAGCTGATCGCGAGATTTCGAAGGATCGGGCCACTGATCAATCGGTTTAAGCATGATGTAGCCGTCTGACAAACTTGGTGGCATCGGGTCGGTCGCGATCTCGGCAGTTCCAATACGAGTAAATACTCTGTCTATCTCAGGGAATTTTTTCTTCAACGTACTTTCAATATGTATTTGCATCTCAACGGCTTGCGTTAAGCTCACACCAGGCGCACGTATGGTTTGGAAAGCGAAATCACCTTCATTTAGGTTAGGCACAAATTCACTACCCATGCGCATCATGAGTAAGCCACTCAAAATAATCGCCACGATCGCTACGCTGAGTACCACCGGTTTGATCGACATCACGTAGTCATATATTGGGTTGTACCAACGACGCGCCACCACCATAAAAATATTTTCTTTTTCTTGAACACGACCAGTTACAAACGTTGCCACCGCTGCAGGAACAAACGTCACAGAAAGAACGATCGCTCCTAGTAAAGCGGCAACCACGGTAAATGCCATGGGGTGAAACATTTTTCCTTCCACACCACTAAGAGCGAAGATAGGCAGATATACCACCATGATAATGACTTGTCCAAACAAGAGCGGACGACGTGATTCTTTGGATGCCTCAAACACTTCGGTGAAGCGCTCTTGCTGAGTTAATGGGCGACCTAGCCTCTGCTGGGAATGTGCAAGTCGTCGTATGCAATTTTCAACGATCACCACCGCGCCATCGATGATGATGCCAAAATCGAGCGCACCTAAACTCATTAAATTAGCGCTGACTTGATAATGAACCATGCCAGTAAAGGTGAATAGCATCGATAGAGGAATCACCGCAGCGGTAATAATGGCGGCGCGCAAATTTCCCAAAAAGCTAAACAGCACAACAATCACCAATATCGCGCCTTCAAGTAAATTATTGCGCACGGTGCGAATTGCCTTCGCTACCAAATTGGTTCGGTCGTAGACCGTAATAATGCGAACACCTTTAGGAAGATTACGATTAATCTCAGTCATCTTGCGATCAACTGCTTCAGATACGACACCGCTGTTTTGACCCATCAGCATGAACACCGTACCGAGCACGACTTCTTTTCCGTCTGCCGTCGCTGCACCGGTTCGCAGTTCCTGGCCAATACCTACTTCAGCCACATCACGAACACGTACAGGTACACCAGCGGAATTTTTGATGATCACGTCACGGATGTCTTCCAGATTGCGAAGCTGACCAGGTGCGCGCACCAAATACTGCTCACCACGTTTTTCTATGTAGCCGGCACCTTTATTGTGATTATTACTATCGATGGCACTCACCAAATCAGCTAGCGATACGCCGAGTGAGGCTAAACGCTCTGGGTCGGGCGCAATTTGGTATTCCTTGACGTAGCCACCAATGGAGTTAATTTCAGTTACACCGGGCACGTTGCGTAACTGCGGCTTGATCACCCAATCTTGAATCTCTCGTAAATCGGTATCCGTATAGATCGTCCCATCTGCCTTGCGTGCATCACTGCTGGCCTCAACGGTCCAGAGATAAATTTCACCCAGGCCGGTTGCAATCGGACCCATTTCAGGGGTTAAGCCAGCCGGAAGTTTGTCGCGCGCTTGAGTGATGCGCTCATTCACTAACTGGCGAGCAAAAAATATATCGGTGTCTTCTTTAAAAATGACGGTGACTTGCGAGAGGCCATAGCGCGATAATGAACGCGTCTGTTGCAGGTTAGGCAGACCAGCCATCACGGTCTCTAGCGGATACGTCACGCGCTGCTCTGCTTCTAGCGGTGAATATCCCGGCGCCATAGTATTGATCTGTACTTGTACATTGGTGATGTCAGGTACCGCATCAATCGGCAGACGTTGATAGCTATAGATGCCCGCAATCGCGACACCTACCGCCAGCAACAAGATCAGCATGCGCTGCGCAATAGAAAAACGAATTAGTAATTCAAACATGATGTGCGCCGCCCCGCTTAATAGCCATCTTCGGTTGCCAGCTTCGACAATTCCGATTTAAGAATGTAACTACCCTTAGCAGCGTAGCGAGCACTAGTAGCTAATCCTTCCAGTACTTCCACATGCTTTCCATCGTTAAGACCAATCTTTACAGGATGGGCTTTAAAACCAGTTTCGGTTCGCACAAAAACAACTTGCTGCGTTCCTAGTGTTTGTAAAGCGTCTGTTTCAATCGCAATAGGCACGCGGACCTCAGCAGCTTTAACTTCTACGCTCACGAACAACCCCGGACGCCAGGCACCTTGTGGGTTGGCGAGCACTATGCGTGCCTTTGCCATACGCGTGAGTTCACCGACTAATGCACCAATAAACGCGACTGTGCCCGTAGTTTGTGCATCAAAGGCAGTGGCACGCAAAGTCACTTTGTCGCCCATACGTACATGCGGAAGATCTTTTGCGGGTATATGGACTTCAGCCCATACGGTTGAGAGGTCAGAAATTGTGAAGATAGGTGTATCTTCTTTTACCGCTTCGCCTACGCTCAAATTTCGCTCAACCACCAAACCATCATAAGGTGCGTGTAATTCAAAGCGATTAAGACTGCCTGAATTCGCATTGGTATTTAAGATCACGCCTAAAGCAGATAATTTCTGTTGCGCGTTATCGACGGCAATCTCTGCCTCACGCAAACTCTGCAACGCTTGCAGATAATCCTGCTCGGCGGTGATTTTTTGTTCCCACAATGTTTTTTCACGCTGATAAATCGTGTTGGCTAAGCTCAAACGTTTTTGCGCAGTCTGCAATGCGCTACGCTGCTCAGAAATCATTTGGCTTGAAAAAACGGCGAGCGTTTGCCCTTTTTTTACTATTTGCCCCGTACTCACCAAGACTGCTTCAGCCACACCCGACACCCGCGGCACCACATGCACCGTACGGTCGTCGTTGATTTGTATTTCACCTGGAAATTGCAATATCGTCGAAATAGCTAATGGCCCTGCACTGGCAACATGAATATCGCTGGCCTTGATCTGAGCTTCATCCATCAGAACTTGGTTCATTTCTTTCGGTACTGCTGCAGTAGTAGTGGCAGTTGGACGCGGGCCATCATCATCAAACGGATTTGCATCGACTTGTTTGCGTGTCGTCAGTATCAGAAATGCTAGTGCAGCGCCCACAATCACCACCGCAACAATCACCAACCATTGCGCACGACTGATGCCACTTTGCGATTTATTAAATTGAGTATTCATACTTATTCTTTCGCTGATGATGTTGCCGAGATCCCCTCGACTCCTCCGAGCAGGCTTTCGAGATCGGTAATGGCGATATACAAAGCGGATAGTGCTGTCAGATACTGAGATTTCGCACTGAAATAAGTGCGTTGAGCATCAAGCACCTCCAGAAAACTAAATTTTCCATTCTCAAAACCTATAGTTGCGGCCTCATAGGCCCACTTAGCTCCGGGCAGTAAACTTTTTTGTAGCAGCTCTAACTCTTCACGACGCGCTCTAATACGCTCTAATATTTGCAATGCATCTCCGTACAAGGTAAGTTTTGTCGCAGCTAATTCATCACGCGCTTTATCTTCACGTTTTAAAGCTTCGAGCAAATTACCCTGATTACGATTAAATACTGGTAGTGGTATGGATACTCCAACCATCAGTTGATCACGAGCGACATCTTCGCGCCGCTTCATTCCTAAACTAAAGGTAATGTCTGGTACGGTTTTAGTTTGTTCAACCGTAACTAATGATTTACGTCGCTCTAGTTCTTGCTGCGCACGCTCCAGCACGGGTGAGATAGCCAGCCGGCTTTGCACCACAGCGCGTGTAGGTAGATCAGGCATGCGATCAATCTCACCGACGACTTCGGTAAATCGCGGTGATGTGTTACCCCAAAAATTACTTAAGCGTCGCCGCGCATTCCGCAATTCACTTTCTGCTTGGGTGAGTGAAAGTCGAACTCCAGCTTCGGCTACACGCGCTTTAACTTCTTCAACGGGTGAGATTTTCCCTGAGGTCACGCGCTTACCAGCAATGTCTGATGCTCGCATGGCCAACACCAAAGTGTCGCGCGCCAACGCAGTCTGCTCTTGTGCTGCAACCACCTCAAAAAATGCCGCCATGGTTGATGCCCGTATCTGCAGCTGGCGCGCCATCAACTC
>Ga0187844_10003601_pt1 | contig 10307 bp, 9 predicted proteins | sample SpaLakP09_SKY_50_FD_134517 | JGI IMG/M metagenome (GOLD analysis project Ga0187844, IMG submission 134517) | Oligotrophic lake water microbial communities from Sparkling Lake, Wisconsin, USA - SP09_SKY_50 | ecosystem: Environmental > Aquatic > Freshwater > Lake | place: USA: Sparkling Lake...
CGGGCGTATATGCACCATGTATTCCGTGGCAAGGAAATCATTAGCGCGACCTTGGCAACGATTCACAATGAAAGATTTATTGTGCGACTGGTAGATCAAATGCGCCAAGCGCTATTGGATGGAAACTTCTCCGATATGAAGGCAGATTTCTTAGGCCGCTACACCCACCGAAGCGGTCAAGCCAGGGATTAATTGCCCTTAACGATTGTGGGCAGATTCCAATTGAATTTGATGGATAGTTCGCGGACCAAAACCACAACGATTCCAGCCACTACGACCGGAATAGCTTCATTGAGATTCAAGGAGTCAAGGAGCAGGTAAATAACTGCTCCAGATAAACAAGCGGTACCTACCGTTTCCCGATGCAATAACACTGGCTCTGTTTGACACATGATGTCTCGGAATAATCCACCAGATACTGCGCCAATTAATCCAAGGACAGCAGCTGCCACCAAGGGTGCTTCATTGATCAGTGCAAACTGGACACTAGAAACTGTTGCAACAGCCAACCCCAAAGTGTCTAGGGATAAAGCAAGGCGACCGACTTCTTGTTTCTTACCCAGTGCAATGGTGATGAGAAATGCAGCAACAATGGGTGCAAATAACCATGGGCGCTGAACCCACGGTGGCTGCTCCCCCAGAAAAAGATTGCGCAAAGTGCCACCCGAAATAGAGGCAACGGCTGCAATAAATAAGATTCCACCAAAATCTAAGCCTTTGTTAGCAGCAACGCGCGCTCCAACTAATGCAAATGCAAAGGTCGAAACAAGGTCAAGACCAAAGACCAGAAGGTCTAGATCCACAAGCCCACTACTTCTTTAGTGCTAGACGGGCCTCGCGACGAATCTTCTGCTCCGCTGGATCTGGAACAGGGACCGCTGAAATTAGCATCTTGGTATACTCGTGTTGTGGGTTTTTCAAGATTTGATCACGATCGCCAACTTCAACAAGGAAACCATTTTGCATCACTGCAATTCGGTGCGACAAAATGTCAACAACTGCTAAGTCGTGCGAGATGAACAAACAAGCAAAGTTCAACTTTCCTTGTAGCTCTTGCAAAAGATCTAAGAAACGGGCTTGAACAGAAACATCAAGTGCAGATGTTGGTTCATCAGCAATTAGTAGATCTGGCGTTAGAGCCAATGCACGAGCGATACCTACGCGCTGGCGTTGTCCACCTGAAAGCTCATGCGGGTAACGGTTTCGGTAGCTACGTGGAAGCTCGACCTGATCTAGGAGCTCTTCGACCGCTTTGTCTAGTGCGGCGCCTTTTGCATCACCCGATAGAAACAGTGGCTCGCCAATACTTTCACCGATTGGCAAACGCGGATTCAATGAGCTCGCTGGATCCTGGAAAACAATTCCGGTGTGTCTGCGAATTTCGCGCAACTCTTTATCAGATGGCTTAGAAATATCTCGCCCAACAATTTCGATGCTTCCTTCGACAGCGGGCAGAAGTCCAATTGCAGCGCGACCAACAGTGGTCTTGCCGGAACCTGACTCACCTACGAGGCCAACGATTTCTCCTGGGAAAATTTCTAGACTGAAATCGGTAACAGCGCGGAATGCTGGGATGCGTCCATTTTTTGGATATTCAATGGAGACATTCTTCAAGCGAAGAACAGGCTCTTTGCTCTTTTGCTCTTTAGATAGCGTTCGCACCGCAACTGAGCCAAGCTTTGGCACAGCTGCAAGAAGTTGTTGTGTGTATGGATGCGCAGGACGATTGAAAATCTGATCGGCTGTTCCCTTCTCAACAGACAGTCCATCTTTCATAACCAGGATGTCGTCTGCAAGATCTGCGACAACTCCCATGTCATGGGTAATCAGCAGAATTGCTGAGTTAAGTCTGTCTTTGAGTCCGCGAATTAAATCCAAAATTTCAGCTTGGACTGTCACATCCAGAGCCGTTGTTGGTTCATCGGCAACTAGCAGTGCAGGATCACACGCAAGTGATTGCGCGATCATTGCGCGCTGTCGCTGACCACCAGAGAGTTGATGAGGATACTTTTGGAAAGAGCCTTCAGGATTTGGAATTTCTACCATTGTCAGCAGTTCGATGGCGCGAGTCTTGGCCTCATTTGGGCCCATATCGAAGTGGCTACGTAGAGTTTCAACAATCTGGAAACCAATGGTGTACACAGGGTTTAAAGCGGTCATTGGTTCTTGGAAAATATATGCAACATCTCGTCCACGAATTTTGCGAAGCAGAGCTTTCTTAGCTCCAATCATCTCTTCGCCACGCACTTTTACGCTTCCTGAAACTCGCGCATTTGATGCCAAAAGATCCATCAAGCCCATTGCGGTCGTTGATTTACCGGATCCTGATTCACCTACGATTGCAAGGACTTTTCCGGCTTGTACCTGAAATTTCATGTCTATTGCAGCGGGGTACCAAACTCCATCAACCCAAAAGTCCACGCTGTAGTTATCTACCTCTAGAACCGCCTGCGACGACTTTTGGTTACTGGTATTGATCTGTGTCATTGGGATTCTCCTGCAATAATGGGTGTATGAGTGAAACTTTTCGCCCCAGAAGCAATTTTGCGTGGGCTGGCATTTCGATTCTGCTGATCTGCCTTTTTGCTGTTAACAGCTTTGCTGTCAATGACAGCGCTCTTAAAATCTCCCTCGAATTGGCGATTTGTGCTGTGCTGATCGCAATCGCCTGCGCGATCTGGATCAAACCCAAACTTGTTTTCGGAGATCACGCTCTTGAGGTTGTTAATCCTTTTAGAACTGAATCGATCGCCTATAAGGATGTGCTCGAACTTGAGACGCAATGGGCTCTCAGAATTATTCACACTGGAGGTAAAACCACTGTGTGGGTTGCCCCTGCTAGTGGAAAGCGACGATGGATTGCTGAACAAAGATTTGGCATGTTGGGAAGTAACATCCCTCTTTCCAAATCCCGTCATACCCAATCCGAAACTATGAGCGGAAGTATGGACAGCTTTAGCGGACAGGCCGCTTACATGATTCGAGAGCGAATTAAGCGTCTTCACTAGTTGCTCTTTCCACTGAGCTCTTTAGCCTTCATACGATCCTTGAAGGATAAATGTCTGCGTTGACGTGGATCAAAGGCATCACGAAGTCCATCTCCAATAAAGTTAACGCATAGTGCGATTGTCACGATAAGCGCACCTGGCCACCAGAACAGCCAAGGGCTGATGGTGAAGGTGTCCTGGTACTGACTAATTAACAATCCAAGTGAAACATCAGGTGGTTTAACTCCGAACCCAAGGTAGCTAAGAGCTGATTCAGCAAGAATTGCACCTGACATTAACAAGGTTCCGGAGACAATGATGACACCAATTGAATTGGGAAGAATGTGCTTGAAAATAATTCTTCGATTCGATGCCCCTGCAACTCTGGCAGCGTCAACAAACTCTCGCTCTCGTAAGGAAAGGAACTCTGAGCGAACAAACCGCGCTAGGCCCATCCAGGCAAAGAATCCAAGGAGTAAGGCCAGCGGAATCACACCAAAACTTCCAAATCTAAATCCAATCACCGAACCAATAATGATGGTTGGGGTAACTAGGAACATATCTGTAAGTCGCATTAAGACCGCATCAACAATTCCACCAAAATAACCAGCAATAGCACCAATCGTTGTGCCGATTCCGACACCTAGTAGGCCCACTATTAACATAACTAAGATGGATTGTTGCGCCCCGCGCATTACAAGTGCGAAATAGTCAGTTCCGATGATGTCTGTTCCAAATGGATGCTGACCGATCTGAATGCCATCACCATCAATAAAGGATGGCGTCAGATCCAATGTTGGGCAGCCAGTTACCCCACCGTTACACATGGCCGCAATCGCGCCCTCTGGATCAATATCGGTAATGGAGTATGGCCACCAACCAGGCAAGTTCAATGTGCCTCCATTTTTGCCCAACTGAAATCCCGATGCGCTGAAAACAAAAAATATAATGGAAATAAGGACAACCAGGGAACCCATAGCGGCTTTGTGCTTAACAAATTTTTTAAGAATGATTTGTTTTTGGCTTAGGCCAACTGTTCCGAGATTTGCAATCTCATTTTCATTCTTTTCAGTTTCGACATTCAAATCAGCCATGGCACTTACTTCCTTATCCGAATTCTGGGATCAACAACACCGTAAAGAAGGTCTGCTACGAAGTTAGCAATAACCGTTAAAAACGCCGAGATCATAAATACACCCATGAAAAGGTTAAGGTCATAATTTCTAATCGCATCATTAAATACTTGACCCATTCCTTTCCAGGCGAAAACACCCTCAGTAATGATCGCGCCACCAAACAGACCGGCAAAGTCATTGACTAGAATTGTGGTTAGCGGGAGCATTGCATTTCGCATGCCGTGGCGAACGATTACTGTTCTCTCAGTTAGCCCCTTAGCACGAGCTGTTCTGATGTAATCCATGTTCAAAACTTCGAGCAAACTTCCGCGCGAAAATCTGACATAGCCTGCGAATGAAATCAAAGTTAAGGCGACCGTTGGCAAGACCAGGTGTATCGCAACATCTAGACCCGAGATCCAAAAGTTTGACAACTGTTCAGGGGTAAGTTGGTCATTACCTTGGCCCAAAGTTGGGACAGGTCTGCCAGCAATTGCATCCGAATTCATGTAACCAGAAAACTCTCTTAAGAATCTATCAACCAGGATAGGGAAAGCTGAAAGAAGAGCGGTAAAAAGGCCGATTCTTATATATACACGTCGATCTATAGGGCTATTGAAATAACCAATGGCAATACCAGTTGCAATTGTCACCACAAATACTGCGATGACATTAAGGAAGGAGGAATTAGCTGGCATCAGAGCCTGCAATGGGTAGTAAAGAACGGCTACAGCAATTGCCGTTCCGAAGCCTGCGCGCATTCCCTTTTTATTTTCTAGACCAGAAATTAGCTGTATCACGATTGCCGCGTTTGTCAGCGCCAAGAAAAAGACGCCAAAGATTCCGAGTGACGGCTCAAGGAACCACTTTGAGGAGCTCACGAAGGTAAGCACAGATCCTGCAAATACAGCTGCACCTGCAATAACAGACAGGAAGTTAGCTCTGGTGCCGCCAACAAATCCCGCGATCACTATTCCGAAGATTAAAGCAACGATCACAATAACTTGAGGGGGAATTGTGGGGTCCGCTAAAAAGTCATTGAACTGAATCGCCATGAACTCCTTAAGAAGCACCGCAACCCAAAAGATTGGCAATGAGAATAACAAGAAAGAAATAAAAGTCATGACATAGTCAAAACGGCTGTACTGGCGCATTGCAGTGATCATTCCAACTGTTACGCCAAGAATAATGGCGAGAAAAGTTGAGGTGATAACAAGTCTTACAGTTACAGGGATAGCTTGAGCAATCATTTCGGAAACCGGAATTTTAGATGTAGTTAAACCCAATTCTAAATCGCCCCAAAGCCCCGAGATAATTCCGCGCAACCATGAGAAGTATCTGATTGGGGGTGGAACATCTAGCTGAAGATCTCTGATCATTTTCGCAATAAGATAATCTTTATTGAGTTCGGTGCTTTCACCGAATGCAGCGAGTGGATCTGATGAATACGCCTGCAGGTTGTAGGCAAAAAAACTTGATCCGAATACAACGACCAGCATCATGCCAAAGCGCCGCGAAATATATGCTAACAATTATTTACCCTATCTTCGGACCTACAGTGAGTGTGTTTACTGCACCTAATTGGTGCAATAGAAACACCAAATCGTAGCATTAAAACATTAGCGGGTGTGCCCCTAAGAGCACACCCGCTAATGTTTTTACTGCTATTTACTACTTTTTACTTGAATGACCACTCGAAGAAGTTCCAAGTGACATTTGCACCGATCGGTGCAATTTGAATACCCTTTAGATCATTGCTATATGCAGCGATCGTTGGGTTTGCATAGAGTGGAAGTCCCCAAGCATTGGCGATGATTAGTTTGTCAGCCGCCAAGCGCTTTGCAGTAATTTCTGCAGGAGTGAGAATGTCACCCTCAAGGCTCTTCATTATCTTGTCAACTTCTGGATCATTCCAACCCCAAACGTTGTTTCCACCGTCTGATTTGTAGATACCGGTTGCGTTTGCCTGACTAATGGCGGTCAAACCAAAACCGTACATAGTCACATCGAACTTAGACTCCTTGTTAGTGTCTACAGTTCCGAATAGATTCGCACTGGCTGTGGTTGTAACTTTAAAGCCTGCCTTTGTTGTCTCAGCAAGGATCAATCGAGCTAAGTTGTTTCGTAGCGTTGTATTCGCGTGAACGAAAGCAACTGGAGCTAATGGATTCTCTGCAGAAGCGTTTGGATAGTACTTCTTAACAAGTGCTAGAGCCTTTGCTGTGCGATCTGCTTGAGTACCTGCTGTGTATTCGCTAACACCAGATGCAGCTGTAATTGTCCTGTAAGCACTTGTGCCTGGCAACTCGAACTGTGTGTCCATAGTAGTTGCTTTTGGCGACACAGGCTTGATGAGAGTATCAACCATTTGCTGACGAGGAACTGCAAGCAAGAATGCCTTGCGAAGATCCTTAGCCTTTTGACTATTACCTGCGAAAATACCCTTGTACTCAGATTCACCAGTGAATGCTCCAACTCGGAGATCAAGGTGTGAATAGTTTCCGCCGGTCTGTGTGACTGTAGTCGCATTTGGTAGAGCCTCAAGTACAAGCTTGTCGTTTGCAGTTGGTAGAGTGTTGTAATACACATCTACGTCACCGTTACGAAGTGCTTGAACCATCGCTGTGTTGTCCTTGATGATCTTGATGATGACTGTGTTAACTGGGTTAACAGTTTGCATCGCTGGACCTGATGAGTACTTAGGGTTTCTGACCAAAGTCATTGACTCACCGTAAGTGAACTTAGAAACAATGAATCCACCGTTGCTCACAAGAAGAAGAGCGTTAGTAGAAGCATCGATCTTTGTTAGGTCATAACCTGTACTCCAGATTTTACCTACTGTTGCAAGCTTCGGGCTCTTTGTAAGGAACCAGTTCTTGAACTTGTTCTTCGCAGCAATGTTTGCTGCTGAAGATTGCAAGCCCTTTTTGCCATCAGCCATAAGTGTCATTGCGTGCACTGGTGATGGTCCAGGAGCCAATAGCTCCCAGTCTGGAAGTGGCTTGTCGAATCGAACAGTAAGGCTCATGCGATCTGAGCTAACTACTGGAAGACCAACAACGTGATCAGCATAAGTGCTTGAGTAGCTAACGCTATCGAATGCTGGAGTTACCTTGCCATCTGCAGGATCGCCGAGACCAGCTTCTTTTGAATACTTATCTGATTGAACGATGTGAGACAACAAAAGATCGGTTGCATCAATTGGTGTGCCATCAGACCATTGCTGTCCAGCTGTAACTGTGTACTTAATTCGGAAATCAGTTTCAGTCTTCTTAACAATCGCCATAGTTCCAAACTTTGTATTCTTAACTAACGTCGCATCAGCGTCGTAGTACAGGAATCCCATACCAGTCAATGACGCAGGTACGTTGTTATAAGAAGTGTTTCCACTTTGTGTGCCTGAGTTCAATGATGTGATATCTGCTGAAGAAATCAGCGTCACAGTTGAACGGGTTGCAGCCTGTGCAGGTGTTAGCAGTGTGACCGCTAGCGCCGCTGAGGCTGCAGTTGCGAGCGCAAACTTTACGCTACGTGTGAACTTCATATAGATCCTCCTTGAGGGTTTAAGAAAAGCGTCTGTGGAGAGTCGACCTGCCCCATAGGCGCTTTTGGTAGGCAAAGTGTGCCTTAGTGAACGGCAAATGAGCAACAGGTAAACAATGAGCGTATGCGGGGCTTTATAACGAAATAGTAAAGAATTGATGCAATCTAGGGTGATTTTTAAAGCTGGTTGGAGGTTTTGGCCGGTTCGGCGATGGTGAGTAGAAAGCCGATTGAGGTCACGGCAAGGGCGGTCGCAATTGCCCCGCCCACATACATGGGCAAGCGCAAGCCGTAGTGGGCAAGCACTCCCCCAAGTAAAGATCCAATCGGCATCATCCCCCACACCAAAGTTCGGCGGGTTCCATGAATGCGACCATATAACTCGTTAGGAATCACGGTTTGATATGTAGCCATCAAGCAAATGTTCCATTGGGAAATAGCAAAACTAGCAAAAGTTGCAAGAGCTACAAATACATAAATGTTTGGTGAAAATCCCTGAAGCAATAGGACGATTGAACTTGAAACAATGCCAAATACCATGACATTTCCTCGACCAAATTTCTTTGATGAGCGCGGTGCCACCGTTGCCCCAACAATCGCGCCTATGCCTTGAATTGTGAGAATTATGCCAAAGAGTTGTTTCGGAACTTCAAGCTCTTTAATAATGAACAAGACCATTGTTGCCGTGCCCAATGAGTAACACACACCTATAGAAGCGGTCGTTACGACAAGTCTGCGCAATGCTGTTTCATTAAACAAATATTTGATGCCAAATTTCATATCAGCAACAAATTTCTTCTTTTCTTTTTCTGCATCATCGTGGCGAACATCTTGTAGATATTTGATAGGAATCGATAGCGCCAGCAATGCTGCGACGGCAAAACCAAGGCTATTGATAAAAAAGGGAAGTGAAATTGCAATTGCGTAAATAAAGCCACTTAAAGGCGCACCGATAAATCCTTGGACTATAGTTTCGGAAATTTGTAAACGAGAATTACCCTTTTCAAAGTTCTCTTCTTCCAATATCTGTGGGATGAGTGATTGGGCGGTTGTGTCAGCTGCAACCTCACACACACCAATAACAAATGAGGCACATAGGAGCCAATAAATAGTCACATCATCTGTTGAAATCAGAAGTGCAAGTACTCCAACTACCGCGCTTCGTGTGGCATTAGCCCCTGCCAGAATAAAGCGGCGGTCGACGCGATCGACCAAGACGCCAAAAGGGATAGCAAATAACAGCCAAGGCAACATCACCATTGCGCCAATTGCCGAAATCAAGACGGTGCTGTCAGTCAGAGTAATTGCAAGAAGAGGAGCCGCGGCGATCAGGATTCCATCAGAGAGATTTGAAACAATGCTAGATGCCCACATGCGGTTAAATGCTGGACCCATGCGGCCAAGGTTAACTCAGGTACCTACTTGCTTATTACTATGCCAAGTTCTGTTTAATTTGATCGGCGTGATTATTGGCATGACGGGTATATGTCTCAAGCCAGCGCTTGAGTGAATACTCCCCAGCCTCAGTATGAGTCCCTGTCAGCTCTAATTGCTCAGGCTTTAGCCGTTTAATGATGTCCAGCGATGCAGCGCGCACCGCTGTGAACACTGCAATTGAATTCTCAACAGGCAAGTCGGAGTAACCAAGGGTGGCATCCATAGCCCACAAGTTTTCGTCATACCCCTGAATAACGGGATTGGGTTCTGCGACTAATCGGCGAAGGCGTGCATATGACTGCGCCTCGCTATCTGCGCAATGGTGAATTACTTGGCGTGAACTCCAGTTTTCGCCATCATTTACATCCAACTTATCTGCAGGCACAGATGTAGCTATCTGCAGGAACTCTTTGGTTGCGGCCTCATAAGCAGAGGCGATTTCTTCAATATTCACAGTTATCGAACTCGAATAATCTGATGAGAGTCAGACTCGATCATGTGCTCATCATCTTCAACTTTATCTACAAGTAAAACAATGACAATTACCAGCAATCCAGCGATGATCCCGAGCAGCAATCCAGACTTTTTATCAAAGTTAATCTGCATGACATCCTCTTTCTCTCGATTCTTTAGTGTAGCCCTGGAATCGTGGGGCGAGGAAGGTGTGTACAGCCTTTAAGCTGGGAACTCGCCCTTAACTAAGAAGTACACACGGCGAGCCACAGCAACAGCGTGGTCTGCAAAGCGCTCGTAGTAACGGCCTAGCAAGGTTAGGTCGATTGCTGACTCAATCGTTATTCCACTACCGTTATTGGTGATTCCGATAATAACTTTCTTGTGTAGCTCATCCATCTCGTCATCATCTTTTTCAACCTGCAATGCCATGTCGGTGTCGCGCGTTGTAATTACCGTTGCAACCTTTGTTGAAAGCTTTTCTGCGACATGTCCCATTTCAGTAAAGGCCAAAACCAAGTCTGCTGGAATTGCATTGGCTGGGTGACGCAGGCGCGCAACCTTGGCAATATGGTGTGCAAGATCGCCCATGCGCTCTAAGTCAGCACTCATACGCAGTGCGGTAATGAGTGCGCGAAGATCTGAAGCAACTGGTTGCTGACGGGCAATGATGTCGATGATGCGTGCATCTAGTTCATGTTGGTAATCATCGATTCTTGCATCTGTTGCAATTACATCTTCTGCAAGATTGAGATCGGCCGATAGCAGCGAC
>Ga0187844_10003604_pt1 | contig 10301 bp, 7 predicted proteins | sample SpaLakP09_SKY_50_FD_134517 | JGI IMG/M metagenome (GOLD analysis project Ga0187844, IMG submission 134517) | Oligotrophic lake water microbial communities from Sparkling Lake, Wisconsin, USA - SP09_SKY_50 | ecosystem: Environmental > Aquatic > Freshwater > Lake | place: USA: Sparkling Lake...
AAAACAATCTTGAATCGCTCGCGAAAAGATCGCGTGCCTGAACGCGCCGCCTTTTTATTCCATATTCCAATCAGCTAGGTTACGATTTGATGGCAAAGGTATGAGTCACTTGAGAAACTGAGCCACTCGCTTTATAAATAGTTTATGAGGTTCATGGTCAAAAGACGGTGGTCAACTTACCTCATGATTATTCTGCTTGGTTTGGCTTCCTCCCTCCAAGCTGCGACGGTCAAAGTGATTTTAGTGACCCCCGGTGCCAATGACGGCAGCAACATTAAGCAGTTCGATAACCAAGCCAAAAGTTGGTCAGAACTGCCCTCAAACGCAGCTTTCAGCATTGGCACATTTGTCGCAGATCCCGACACCAATCGGGCCGCGATTGCCGCCCTTCTTTCTTCCGGCTCTGCAGTAACCAACCTCACCAATTCCAATAATTTCCTTACTTTCGGCACCATTTCCCGTTCTCTCTTTTCATCAGAAGGAACATTAACTTTCGAGTTTGATGTGGCCGCTTTTAAAGGAAAATCGATCTTTCTAGTTGCGTACAACAATTCAAATCCCACTTCGGCCACTCAAGTGGGTGTCTATAGGTTTTACGATGATGCAAACCTTCCCACTCCATTTAACGATTTTGCGGGAACAGATACGGAAATATTTTCTGTTTTGCTTCCAGAAAGCGATCTGGAACCCACTTTTGCTGTGCCTTTTTTCGGGCAGATCGTTTCCACTGGGGCTTTGAGTGCTGATACTTTTTTGGCTTACAATGCGGATGGCCTAGCGATCACCTCTGGCAACCCCACGGATGCCGTGAAAGATCAGGTCTACTCATTTACAATCACCGCTAACAACGGTGCGACCTCCTACTCCGCCACTGGTCTGCCAACTGGCCTTCAGATCGATCCCGCTACCGGTCAGATATTCGGAACGCCCACCGTGACGGGAAACTTTTCCGTCAGCCTGACTGCGAATAACCCACTCTTTGTTGATGTAACAAAAGTAGTTACCCTGACGGTTAATGCCCCCGCAGGCGACCCACCCGCCATAACCCCGATCGGGGCACAAACAGCCTATCGAGGGACTCCTTTTTCCCTCATTGTATTAGCCAGCAACAATCCCACTGGCTTCAGTCTTAGCGGCGCCCCATTAGGGTTTTCGATCAGTGCACTCGGCGTAGTCACCGGCACGACTACAGCGGAAACAGGAACTTATACCCTATCGATACGAGCGAGCGGTGCGGGTGGAACATCTGACCCACAGCTGGTTACATTAACCCTCGCCAATCCGACGATCACTCCTTCTCAGAGCAGTGTAAATGGGTCGGTCGGTTCGGCAATTACTCCTGTCACTTTCACAGTGGTCCCTTCGGGAAGCAGTCCCTCCTTTGATAGAAACAGTCTGCCCGATGGCTTAACACTCAACTTCACGACTGGAACCATAACTGGCACACCGACAGCCACTAAAACATCATCCAGCACAGTCACCGCAACATTCTCTGGCGGGGTAAAGGCACAAGCCTCGATCGACTTCAATATCGGATCTCCACTCCCAGTCCTTCTGGCTCCAGCCCCTGCGGAGCTGGAAGCAACCCGTGGCCAAGAATTTTCACTTACTCTCCAGCGAGCACTTAACGGCGCTGTGGGGCCCTTCACCTACGAGCAGGTGTCGGGCGTCGATCTCAGTACAATCGGTCTAAACTTACAACAGGAAGCCACTCAAAACACGGCAGCAGGGGTAATTTATGGAACACCAAACGCGATCGGGGTTTATTCCGCCTCATTCCGAGCCTATTCGAGCAGCGGCACAAGCAATATCCTTCCGATTACCATTACGGTGGATCCAGCCCAACCAGTGATTAATTGCGAGCTGAACCGGACCGCAGGCGTAGGGTTGCCTTTTCGCCATGTCTTCACTTCGAATGATCCGCTGCACGACAAGGTGGCGTTGCGCCTTCCTCCTGGACTTACCTTTGAACGAAATGTGAGCTTTAACAAAAGCTTTTTTGACATGATTTACGGAGTACCCACAACCCCTGGATCCTTCCCCGTAACGTTAATAGCATCTACTCAGAAATTTAGCGGCTCTACGATTTCCACCTCTACCACCTTGAATATCAAGGTTGAGGGATCGCGACCGAATGCTTCCGCTTTAGGAATTCGCTCCGGCACCTTTCGCCTCAATGAACCCACACACACAACTTATGCTCCTTCGGAAGGCTTTTTTCTTACTGGTTCCGACATGGGTGCAAACTCGACTATTTATATGAACGCCACTGGCTTACCGCCGGGACTTGGCTTCGGAAAGAAAAGGGACGGCACCGATGGTAGCACCACAGAAAAAACCCTAGCCAGGAGAAGAGGATTGATCACTGGGACACCAACGAAAGCGGGACGATATCCAATTACACTTTATGTTCAGAATGGCTTTGGCAAAACAAAGACCTCTATAGTCTTTACGGTTCTACCATGAAAACAAAACTCTCTTTGACTTTTTCAATACGTAAAAACACACTTTTGGCTTTCTTTTTTATCTCAGGATGGACTTTCTCCATTTTTGGGCAGGCCAACACACCCTTCGGCACCCATCAGACTTTCACAGTCCCTTCTGGAACCACCTACTTGGGAGTCGCGATTTTGAAGCCCGCTGTACTCCGAGGAACGATTGCTTCTGTTCTTTCAAGCACGAGACTCTCCGCCCATATTACTGCGGAAACGGTTCCTGATCCTAAGGACATCCTTTTTCTTGAAATCACCTCCTGTCCCGCAGATTCAACCATGGAGGGAGAGAGATTCTTTCTAGGTTCTCAAGGCAAAACAAAATCAACGAACAAGAAAGGCAGAGTCTTGACCATCGTCCCTTCGCCTGAAAACACTCGCAGTAGTCTTCCTTCTGCATTAGCCGGCGCATCGTTTGTTGTATTCCCTGCGTGGACCTTGGAAGACATTTTTGGCGGAGGAACAAAGCCCGGCCCGATTAAGTCCCACTCAGTGCTCTCTTTATATGAGAGCGTGACAGTTTGCCATGCAGCAGGCGAATCGACCTATACGCCAAAGGCAGCGAAAAAGGGACCTGCGTACTGGGCCCCTACCGTACCTACAGCGGTTCAATCCCTGAATCAGATCCTACCGCCTGGAGCAGGCGTCATCGTTCGAAGACCCAGAGGAGAGACGTTGAGGTTTAGTATTTTGGGAGAAAACCGTCAGCACTTGTTGCGTCGCCCCCTACGCGCTGGCTCGAATCTAATTTCACTACCGTATCCCCATTTTTCCAAGATTTCCGATCTGGTTCTGACTCCAGAGCAAGGATGGACTTCTGGGGATGTTTTGAAGATTTGGAATGGGCTTACTTTTCGACGTTTCTCATGGGATTCATCCCAAGCAAAGTGGAAAGGCCTCGACACAGAGGTCGACGGAAAGATCGACGATGCGCCCCTTCTCGCACCAGATCGATCCTTCGTTTTGGAAAAAATCCAAGCCGATCCTGACTTTGCGGTTCGCCCCTTGCCTCGATCCCCTTAAAAGCTGTAGTTGATCGAAGTCGAAAGGTCGAAGCCTTTCGTATAACTAAGGTACGTATACTCTTGCCCAGCATAAGTCATCGTCTGCCTAAAGATTGGGTTGAGAAGATTTTTCCCTCGGAAAGTAATACTCCACTGTTGAGCGAAAGATTGCGTTAGATTGAAATCCAAGCTGGGAGCAGGTTGCTCGTAAAGATCCGGTAGATCCAGACCCGCAGCATAGAGCAAAGGTCCTGTCACATTATAGAATAAACCTGCATAGAACCCCCGTTCTTGGTCGTCGTAACTCAGCCCGGCATTGATAATGTAGTTCGGTTGGCCCTGCATAGGTCGTGTTACCTCCCCCAAGCCAATGGCCTTTTTTGCCGTAATCTGCTCTTGCGTAAGGGCAACTTCGGACTGAATGTAGGTAAAATTGAAATTTGCTGAAAAATTCTTTAGGAACGAAGCAACCTGATCCAACCTTTTCCTTGACTCAAATTCCGCCCCCCAAAGAGTTCCATTCGGATTGTTGATATACTGGAAAAATTGGGTCGCGCCTAACTGAGCGATTGTCTGCTCAATCGGGCGATCGATGTTCTTGTAGAAAAGACTGACAGCTAGGACTTCTCCGGCTCTAGGGAAATACTCCAATCGAAAGTCATAATTATTGATGGAGGACAGCTTCAAATTTGGGTTTCCAATAAAAACCTGCGCATCGGAAAAGTCCTGAGTCACGACTGCCCCCAGCTCTTTAAACGATGGCCGCGCAAGAGTCTGAGACCAAGCGAGTCGCAGATTTACCTCAGGCATTATCTGAAATGTAGCAGCGGCGGCTGGAAGAAGATCCAACTGCTGAATGTCGCTATTGGGGTCGGGAAAGACAGCGGAAGGTGCGCCCTTGGATTGTAAGTTTGTGTTTTCGAATCGGGCGCCTCCTGTGACTGTCAACTGTGGGAACAGTCGGAGGCTAGACATGGCATAGGACGCGATCACTTGCTGGCTGGCATTATAAAAATCGCCGGTCCCACTAGCATTGTAAACTGACCATGAAAGGGGTTGGTCGTTGCCCAAGGCACCGGTTGGATTGACTAAACCGGATCGATTCTGGTTCAAGAAAACATCCGCCCACGTTTGGCCATTCGTAGGGTCTCCCGGTTCCCCAAAGCTCTGGTATTGGGGGGGGTCTCCAGCAGCCCCATAGGCGTAGTTGAAGAGAGACTGCTGATAACTACGCTGCGAATTGTCGATGTAAAATCCTGTCTTGAATTTACTGGGATTCTCTTTCTCTTCGAAAAAAGGAATGCTGAAATTGACGATTGCATTATAGGAGTTTTCCGTCAAATCACGTGAATATCTTTGAAGGGGCGATAGGCTGCCAGTAAAGGAAGGGTCGTCGGTAGCCAACTGCGAGTAGACATCTGTTTCTGTATCATAGCGGCTCTGAAATAGCCGTTGATCAGGCTCATTGAGTTTGGCTCTTCCCAGGCTTCCGACCCAATCGATTTGGAGATTTCGCAAGGTCGACACTTCGTGTTCCCCTGTCAACTGGAGGTAGGCAAGCTGGCGCTCCGAATACTGCAAGCTGGTGTATTGGATCACCTCATTCGGGCTAACCTTATTTTCAAAAGTGTCGGCTTGCTGAAAGTCTGTCGTGTCTGTTGCTTGCTGATTAAACAGCAAGTTCATAGAAACTTTTTGGTTTTTTTCAGGCTGGTATCCCATTCCAAGAAGGGTCCCCCAAAGAACCTCCTCGCTGCCCTTATCATCGGCAGCAATAAACTGATCGGTAAGAGAGAATGCCCCTCCCGATTTCGTAACCTCATAGTTCGCCCGCGTAGCCGCTGGATAATAGGTGTACTTGTGACGATAGCTGAACGCCCCAAAAGTGCCAAAAGTTTGATCTGGACCAATTTCAACTGAATCGCCTCCTTGGAGATTCACACTGTAATTGGGGCCGACTGCCTTACGGGTAAACCCAGATACTGGGTTCATCTGTTGCATGGCGGAATTGATGTTTTCAGCCAATTCTAGATCTGCCGGATTGGCAATCGTAAGCTTCTGCGGTTCAGAAGCCGAGGCACCAGGAGTCACTCCTGGAATTGGGGGCGGAGTTTTGAGATTAGGGTTATTAATAACACTTTCCGGAATCTCTCGCTGGTTGGCATTCATCCCAAAGAGCCCTGTGCCACCACCAGCGTAAGTTGGGAAAGCGGAATTGAAGGTGGACTGACTGTTGTACTCGACCCCAACGGAGGCTCCAAAGGAAGGTTTTTCCGGAAACTGTTTTGTCCGAATGTCGACGCTGCCACCCGTAAAATCCCCCGCTTGATCGGGGGTGAATGTTTTTGAGGTATTGATGCTCTGCAGAACAGGTCCAGGGAAGAGGTCCACGTTCACGGCTCTTTTATCGGGATCAGAGGTAGGCAACCTTCCCCCATTCAAGAGCGTGTTAACGTACCGGTCACTCAGACCTCGAATCACAACATACTTTCCATCCACCACCGAGGTGCCCACCATAGACTTTAGGGCCTGCCCGGCCGTTGCAGCCCCCAGTCGGGAAATAAGATCAGCCCCGATCGTGTCCAAAACGGCCGTCGCCCCCTGTCGTTCCGCTAGTAGACCAACCTCCGAGGTCTTCTCCAGTTCACCAGGAACCACCAACTCCTCCATCTCCTCAACTTCAGCAATCGTCTCAACCCGAACATCATTGAACGTGCCCGAGGAAATGCTGATCCCAGGAACCAACTTGGGAAGGTATCCTCCACTTCGAACGCTGAGAGTGTAAGCGCCAGGGGGAACACCGCTGATAGTGAAGTTTCCCTGATCATCCGTCATGGCTCCGAACGGCGTGTCTATGATGATGACAGAGGAGCGCGCGATAGGTTGACCGAAGTCGGAATCAACCACTTGACCACGAATGCCCCCAAATCCTTGCCCCCAGGAGTGAGAGTTGATTCCGACTGCCAAAAAAAAGCTAAGGTATAGGGAACGCCGAATTGCGGTTCTCATGAGCACCCCTCTTTTCTGAATTCATTCCGTCAGAACCAAAGGTCAACTTTGCTTTCAATACTATATCTTGTGAACTCGAATCCAATAAGTTGTGGTGACAGTTCAATGACTCTTCACAAGTTGTTAATTTCATACGCAACAACTGGTTGAACCAATTCAGGCGGTTACCAGCATTCGGCAATGGCAAGGGGTGTGTATTTTAATCTTCTGACAGTTGGGCTTTTTTTATTCGGGTGCGAAAATTTTTATGCTCAGGAAAAGCCCCCACTAGGAACAAAAGCCTGGGGAACGGACACAGCCGCTCAAGATGCGATGACGCCAAATCCTTATTCCCTACCCCCAGCCTACGGAAGCGATCCATCCAAAGAGCTGACTGACGCTCCCATCCCAGGGGAAAAAAGCACCGGTGGAGTCAAACTAGCCGGATCAGACTCGCAAGAATTGTCCCCTTTTTACGTGCGAACCGGAGTTGGACTGAGCTTTGTCACAACAGTCGACTACCCAGATTTTGGCATAAACAGCGATGTTGCCATGGCTCCAGGATTTGCCACGGGGGTGATGCTTGGTGCCCAGTTTCACGACAATATCGCTTTTGAGATCGAGGGAGGCTTTCTCTACAACGCCGTTTATTCGAATCAGACTTCTGGAATTACGGCTACCGATCTGACCCAGGTGACCAATGTTCAGCTTTTTCAGGTTCCGATGATGGGAAATTTTGTCTTTCGAACTGATCCCCTCGGACCGACCCGCATTCGGCTCGTAGCTGGCGGGGGAATGGGGGGCATCTTTCGTCAAGTTTTCATCACGGGCCCTCCCAACGATGTGACCCGCAGCCAAACTCTTACCGCCTACCAAGGGTTTGGCGGAATTCAGATCAACCCTGGGGAGCCAGACCTCATGGTCGACGTCCAGTTCAGGTATTTGAATTCAATCGGAGGTCAGTCGGTTCCGTCGATGTCGATCATGGGAACGGTGACGATTCGCTTCTGAGCTGAGTTTAAAATGATGCCTCACGCAAAGTACGCCAAGGACGCGATGCCACTCATAAAAGCATGGTACTTACTGATCATAATGTTTTTTTGTGAATCGAATCTTTTTGCCCAGAGATTATCCCTGACGGATGTGCAGTCTCAACCGGTCACGGGTCCAGGGCCGGGCCTGCGTATTGCTCTCGGTGGCACGGTCAACTCCGATATGTCGGTCGCCCAGCGGGATGCCAGGGATTATCCGCAGACGAACATTAACCCCCTCTTTTCAAATCAGGTGCAGTTCAATGGAACGGTCAGTTATGAGTCGATCGGCTTCAACCCAGGTTTTCGTTTCGACTTCGCCCCAGGCTACCGCCTGAACCAGTGGATCAATTTCGAGTTTGAAACCGGCTGTATCTACAACACGGTCGAGTCGTACACGATCACAGGAAATGGAACTTTTGCGGGGGTCGGCGGCAATCCAAATCTCAATGGAACGATGAAGTTGGATGCTGAGGGATATCTGTTGCAGGTACCGCTCATGGTGAACGTTGAGTTTTCTTATCCGATCGGAGACGGGTGGCGACCGTTTGTCGGCGCAGGCGGAGGGGGGATGTTCCAAAAGCTCACTGTCAGCACGATCTCAGGAACGATCAACTATCAGGGGGATTTTAATCAGTCGAACTTTATGGGGGCTTGGGAAGCCTTTCTCGGTTGCGGGTACCAGGTAGCTCCAGGATTCGATGTGTCGATCGCGTACAGAATAGATGGGGTTCTCAGTCCTGATTTCGGGGGTTACACGATGCAGAATTTCTACACCCAAGCGGCCGAATTTGAGATGAATTGGAGGTTTTGATGAGAGGGATTCAGAAGTTAAGCGTCTGTAACAAGAATTTGTTATCAACACTTATTCGTGCCTAGTTCGCATCGGCTCTGAATTGTCACACTACACTTCTCGCTTCAATTGCGCGCTGTTTCATTCTTGAAGAGATGCGAGTTAGTTTCATTCTTTTTGGAGTTATATGCTTAGTGGCTTTTGCTGCACAAGCCCAAGAGAATACTGGAAGACTTAGCGTCTCTCCATCAGCAAGCCCAAACAACGCGCCATCGGCTCCACCAACACAGCAAGCTACCGCAAAAACCCCAGAGCCTACGTCGAATGTCGTGGATGCTCCCCTGCCAGAAATTGCAAACCAACCCAAGGTTATCACCCCAAAGCAATCTTCGACCCCCGATGGCCCGAAAGGCGCTCGCGACGGTCGCTGGTATGTTGGCGGAAGCGCTGGGGCAATGGTTCAGCAAATTGTCGAAGGAGGAACTGTCACAGCCGTTGGTCAGCAACCTCTGGACCAAGAGGACAGTGGCCAACTCGGAACCTATATTGCAGCTAAAGTCGGCTACGACTTTGCAGTTCGCGATGTTCAACTCGCCTTTGGTGGGCCTACGCCCATGCGAACAGCCATGGAGCTCGAGTTCAATTATCTCGGTTCCTATGAAAAAATGGGTGTTACTGGAGCCAATGGTGGGGCAAAGGTTGGAACCGAGACCTTTAATCTAAATGCCTATTCGGTTCTTTTAAACGGCCTCGTTAAATTTGAAGATCTACCCATCACACCATATTTTGGAGGAGGCGTTGGAGCTGGTGTCCTTTATGCCACAAACCATCGCCTCACTGTGAATGGAACCGTCTCCGGGGAAAACGTTGCCTATTCGACTTCGGCGGGTACCGCTAATAATGTCTGCCTTGCCTTACAGGCAATAGTCGGCTTCGAGCGGAATATCTACGAAAACCTTAACTTTTTTGTCGAATACCGGTTTTTAGCGTACATGGATGTCCAGTTTGCATTCGGAAACAATTCGACCCCTAATGGCGCAGTCAATCAAGGAGGCTCAAATTCTTCTAATGACTTTCTTGCTAACCAGATTATCTCCTCAGGTCTTAAGTGGAGTTTTTGACCATGAATTTTCTAATCTTATTTTTCGCGCTGTGCCTTTCCCACTTAACGCCTGAACTTTCCGCTCAGACGAGTGCCCCTTCGGCAACGAATGCGCCTACCCCATCGGCCCCCGCGATGAAGGTTACCAGCGAGACCGCTCCAATCATCGAGGCCACCCGCGAAACGTTGACCAAATGGGTTGAAACAAAGCAGCTGATCTCGAAGGAAAAATCGGAATGGGCATCCGGCAAGGACATCCTGGAAGATCGGGTTCGCCTTGCCCAAGCCGAAACCACCACCGTACGCGACAAGTTGAAGGAAATCGCCGCAGCCGTGGCGGAAGCCCAGAAGAAGCGGGACGAGCTAGCCGCCCAAAACGACAAACTGAAAGCCACGGCAGAAAAGTCGAAAGCCATGGTCATCGCTGCGGAAAAGAAGCTTCGTCCCCTCATTCCCCAACTGCCCGAGCCTCTCCGGGAAAAGCTCAAGCCGATCATTGCCCGATTTCCTGAAGACTCGGAAAAGTCGACCGCCTCCATGGCGGAACGCCTCCAAAACGTTTTGGGTATTCTCGATCAAGCCAGCGCCTTCAACTCCACGGTGGCCAGCGTAAAAGAGCTTCGTACCTTCCCCGATGGTACGCGCGCCGAGGTCACCACTGTTTATCTTGGTCTCAGCCAAGCCTACTACACCAACCGCGAAGGCACCTTGGCGGGGATCGGTCACCCTGGACCGGACGGTTGGGTCTGGAAACCGGACAACGCCAACGGAAAGAAGATTCTCCTCGCGGTCCACATTCTTGAAGGAAAGGAAAAGGGGGCTACCTTTATTGATCTCCCAGTAAAAATCCAATGAAACATCACTATCTCTTCCTGTTGTCTTGTCTGGCAC
>Ga0187844_10003605_pt1 | contig 10300 bp, 8 predicted proteins | sample SpaLakP09_SKY_50_FD_134517 | JGI IMG/M metagenome (GOLD analysis project Ga0187844, IMG submission 134517) | Oligotrophic lake water microbial communities from Sparkling Lake, Wisconsin, USA - SP09_SKY_50 | ecosystem: Environmental > Aquatic > Freshwater > Lake | place: USA: Sparkling Lake...
CCTAAAAATTCCAGCTCCGGGAATTTCAAGTTCATGCCATAGACGCTGGCAATCAAGGTGGGCGGGAGCAAAGCCACACTCGCCACGGAGAAGATCTTGATGATCTTGTTTTGGTTGATATTGATGAAACCGACGGTGGCGTCCATCAAGAAGTTAATCTTGTCAAACAAAAATGCGGTGTGGCTGTCCAGCGAATCGATATCGCGCAAAATTTGTCGCGCGTCTTCAAACTGCTCGGCATTGAGCATTTTGGAGCGCATCATGAAGCTCACCGCGCGACGCGTATCCATCACATTACGGCGGATGCGCCCGCTCATATCTTCGTGGCGCGCGATGGCGGCCAAGGCCTCGCCGGCGATTTCATCGGTCACATTGCCGGCCAGCACTTTGCGGCTGACGTTTTCCAGGTCGTCGTAAATGCCCTCGAGCGTGTCAGCCGAATATTCGGCATCAGCATCAAACAATTTGAGCAGTACTTCTTTGGCGTCTTCAATCAGCCCCGGCGCGCGGCGCGCGCGCATACGTAAAAGACGGAAAACCGGTATGTCTTCGTGGTGGATAGAGAACAAGACGCCTTTGCTTTTAAGGCTGTCGTTAACCAAATTCAGAATAAATGCGGCACGTACCGTGCGTGGCTCATCTTCATCAGCGATTAAGAAGTCACTGCGGATATGCAGTTCGCCGTTGTCTTCGGTATAGAAGCGGGCGGATTCCTCGATGTCCTCGTCCATCGCGTCTTCGTGGATGGACAAGCCGTAATACTGCTTGATCCAACGCTTTTCTTCGACAGTGGGCGATTCCAAATCCACCCAAATGGGCTGGAATTTGGAGAGCTCTTCCAGGGATTCGATTTCTTCCTGGAACAGGCGGCCGTTGGCCAGGGTGAAAATATTGAGCATGGCAAATGGTGGAAGGTCGGGGCCTAAGGTTCGACGGGGCGGCAGGGTTACGGCAGCTTTCGAACGACAGGGCCTGGCGGCCTACACCATCCGAAAGCTACCAACTAGGGTAGTGTTCCAAGAATGCTCTCCATATTGGGAATCTGCAGATTATCGCACTGCAGCACGCCAGTAGGCCAAGGCTTTACAGACGCCCCGCGCGCCTTGGCGCACCCTGCTGCTAAGGCCCGACCCCATGCCGCGTCAGACTTTCGAAAAAGCTTTGCATTTTTCTGAAAACAAGCGCATAGTGAGGTCGGGATTTCCGCAAAATACCTAATCTTTGCGGAATTAGACTGGCGACCGCCAGGTCGCCGGATGTGTAGCAAGCAACTGGAGGCTATTTATGAATTTGACAATCAGCGGCCATCATCTGGAAGTAACGCCGGCCCTGCGTAGTTACGTGACCGAAAAATTGGACCGCATCATGCGCCACTTTGATCAGGTTGTGGACGTAAAAGTCTTGCTCACGGTAGAAAAGCAGAAGGAAAAAGAGCGCAGGCAACGCGCCGAATGCAATATCCATGTCAAAGGCAACGATATGTTCGCCCAAAGCTCCCACCAAGACCTATACGCCGCCGTCGACGATTTGGTAGACAAGCTCGATCGGCAAGTGGGACGCCACAAACAACGCATCCAAGAACACCACCACACCGCACCCAAGCGACTGATGTAGCCCGTCTGGCCGTAACAAGTGAAGCAAACCGCCGCCCACCAGCGGCGGTTTTTTTGTGGGCATAATCCGCACCACGATGAACCGACTCGCCGCCCTCTTACCCCCGCCACATGTACTGGCGCAGGTTGACGTTACCAGTAAAAAACGCGCTTTCGAAGAGGCTGGGCTGCTATTTGAGAGCCTACACGGCCTGAGCCGGGCGCTAGTGACCGACAGCCTGTTTTCGCGCGAACGCCTGGGCTCCACCGGTCTGGGTCATGGCGTGGCGATTCCGCACGGGCGGATCAAGGGCCTGAAGTCGCCCCTGGCAGCGGTGTTCCAACTGGCCCGCCCGATCGGCTTTGACGCGCCGGACGATATGGCGGTGAGCCTGATGATTTTTTTGCTGGTGCCCGAAGCTGCCACTCAGCGGCACCTAGAAATTCTGTCTGAGATTGCCGAACTGCTCAGCGACGCCGATATGCGCAAGCGCCTGACCAGCACCACGGACGCCACTGCGCTGCACGGCCTGTTGGCCAACTGGCGCTCGGCCCAAGTCCACTAGCGACTGCGGCACTAAGCAGCGGCCACGCACTGGAACCTTCGCTGTGAAACCCAACGCCATCAGTGCCAACGTCCTTTTCGAGGCCTTCCGAAGCCGTTTGCAGTGGCAGTGGGTGGCTGGCTTAGGTGCGTCCGAACGGCGATTTGACGAAGTGGCGGTCCGCGCCGCCCGTTCGGGTGCCGATCTAGTGGGTTACCTCAATTACATCCATCCCTACCGGGTACAGATTTTGGGCGAGCGCGAGATCGCCTACGTTGCCAACTCCAGTGAGGAAGACAGCACGCGGCGTATCCAGCGCATTGTGACCTTGGAGCCGCCGGTATTGGTGCTGGCCGATGGGCAGATTCCGCCGCCGGGCCTTTTGCGCATGTGCGAGGAAGCGCAAATCCCGATGTTTGCGACGCAGGACTCTTCGGCCTTTGTCATTGACGTGCTGCGTGCCTATTTGTCTAAGCACTTTGCCGACCGCGTATCCATGCACGGCGTATTTATGGACATTTTGGGTTTGGGCGTTTTGATCACCGGTGAATCAGGCCTGGGCAAGAGCGAATTGGGTCTGGAGCTGATTTCGCGCGGCAACGGCCTGGTGGCCGACGACTCGGTCGACCTGTACCGCATCAACCAGGCCACGATTGAAGGGCGTTGTCCGGACCTGTTGCAAAACCTGTTGGAAGTACGGGGTATCGGCCTGTTGGACATACGCGCTATTTTTGGCGAAACAGCGGTGCGCCGGAAAATGCGCCTCAAGCTGATCGTGCACCTGGTGCGCAAAGAAACCCTAGAACGCGACTACGAGCGTATGCCGCATGAGCCCTTGACACAGGATGTGATCGGCATCCCGGTGCGCAAAGTGGTGATTCAGGTGGTAGCCGGCCGCAATATCGCCGTGCTGGTGGAAGCAGCGGTGCGCAATACGATTTTGCAATTGCGCGGCATCGACACTTACGAGGAATTTGTGGATCGCCAGCGCCGCGCCATGGAAAACGGCAGCTAAGCCAGCGTCTTCAGGTGTAGCGCTTACTACGCAAGTTATTGCGCATATCGCTGAGCAAGGGCTGCAAAATGTTGCTGCCAATGCGCAAAGCTACCGCCGTAGCCAGGATGTCAATAATCATCAGGTGTAAAAGCCGCGACACCATAGGGCTGTATTTGTCAAATCCTTCCGGGTGGTCGGCATTGAGGTGAATATGGCCGGCACTGGCCAGTGGTGAGCCGCTGGCGGTAATCACAATCGTGGTGGCGCCGTTTTTGCGCGCGATGTCACAGGCGTCCATCAGGTCGCGGGTGCGGCCTGAATTGCTGATTACGACGACGCAGTCGCCCGGGCGCAGCACCGAGGCGCACATCACCTGCATATGGCCATCGCTATAGGCGGTGGTGTTAACACCTAAGCGGAAAAACTTATGCTGGCCATCTTGGGCCACGATGCCCGAATTGCCCACCCCGAAAAACGGCACCTGCCGCCCTTGCTTATAAGCTTCAATCAAGGCGTTGACCGCGCGGTCCATGGCCGGTGTACTGGCCTCGTTGCGGTATTTCAAAAACGCCGCCACCGTGTTGTCGATGACCTTGACCATGATGTCACCGATTTTGTCGTCCGCATCCACACTGCGGTGAATGAAGGGCACGCCCTCGTTGATGGTACCGGCTAGTTTGCGCTTGAAATCAGCCAGTCCGTCATAGCCCACGCTGCGGCAAAATCGCACGACCGTGGGCTTGCTCACATGCGCGCGGTCGGCCAGTTCGCTGACGGGCAGTTTGGCAAAGGCGCGCGGGTCGCTCAAGCAAAGTTTGCCCACGCGTTGTTCGGCGGGGGCCAATGAAGGTAGCGAAGCGGTGATGCGATCCAACATAGGTTCTCCTTTGCGCCGGCCAAGTCTGCGCCAGGCTAGTTTTCTTCGTCCCAGCAAAAACCATCGCGGGCAATCATGGCGCTTGATGCGCTGGGCCCCCAGGTGCCACAAGCATATAGGCGCGGCCCTTGCGGATCACCGGCCCAGTGCTTGATCAGGGGCTCCACCCAGCGCCAAGCCTCTTCTTGCTCGTCGCTCCGGACAAACAAGTTGAGGCGCCCCTGGATGACGTCCAGCAACAGCCGCTCATAAGCGCCCACGCGCTGCGAGCCGAAGCGCTTGGCAAAGTCCAGGTCTAGTTGGACCGGCGCCAAAGCGTTGGCCGCCTTGGCGCCGCGCATGTCCTGCCCCTGGGCGAGCAAATGCAGTTCCAGCCCGTCTTTGGGCTGCAAATTGATCACCAATTGGTTTCCCGCATTGACGCCTGAGGGGAAGATAGCATGCGGTGTGGGGCGAAAATTGACTACGATGCGCGCATCGCGTCCCGCCAGGCGTTTGCCAGTGCGTATGTAAAAGGGAACGCCGGCCCAGCGCCAGTTGGCAATTTCGGTACGCAGGGCCACAAAGGTTTCGGTATGGCTGTGTGGGTTTACGCCTTTTTCTTCGCGATAGGCTGGCGCAGTGCTTCCAGCGCTCATGCCTGCCGCATACTGGCCTCGAACCACGTCGCTGCTGAGGCTTTCGGTCGTCCAGGGCTTGAGGGATCGCAGCACCTTGAGCTTTTCGTCGCGGATGGCATCGGCGTGCGCGTTAATCGGCGGCTCCATGCCGATGGCACACAGCAATTGCAGGGCATGGTTTTGCACCATATCGCGCAAGGCGCCGGTGGTTTCGTAAAACGCACCCCGGCTTTCCACCCCGATCTCCTCGGCAATCGTGATCTGGATATTGGCGATGTGCTCGCGCCGCCAGAGGGGCTCGAACAAGGCGTTCCCAAAGCGCAGCGCAAACAGGTTTTGCACGGCGGGCTTGCCCAAGTAATGGTCGATACGAAAAACCTGTTTTTCTTCGAAAAAGCGACGCACGGTCTGGTTGATCGCGCGGTTGGAAGCCAGGTCGTGTCCCAAGGGTTTTTCCAGCACGACGCGGGTTTGCGGCGTATTGAGGCCAGCAGCCGCCAGCTGCTCACAAACCACGGTGAACAAAGAGGGCGCAGTCGCCACGTACATCACCACCGTCTGGGCATGGCGCTCGCGCAGCATAGCGGCTAGCGCGGCATAGTCCTCGGGGCGGGACAAGTCCATACGGACAAATTCGAGCAAAGCGGCGAAACGAGAAAATTCCTCGGGGCTGGGGCGCTTGGCCAACTCGACTTTGTCAAAGCGGGACTGAATGAGTTCGCGGTATTGCGCATGGGACAGCGCATCGCGCCCGACCCCAATGATCCGACCGCCTTCGGGCAGGGTGCCGTGGCGGAAAGCCTGGAACAAAGCGGGCATGAGTTTGCGCCAAGCCAGGTCGCCGGTGCCGCCAAAGAGTACAAGATCAAAGCTCATAATAGGACGCACATAGAATGCGGTTACAAGAAACCAAGGATTTATTGTAACTTTGTTTCATGCCGGGGCTTATCGCTTGCCACCGGTGCGTTGGAAAGCCCCCGCCTAACCGGAGAATCACCATGAGCCAACTCGAAACGTTGAAGAAATTTACGACCGTGGTCGCCGATACCGGAGACTTCAAACAAATCGCCGCCTACCAGCCCCAGGATGCGACCACCAACCCCTCCTTAATACTCAAAGCGGTGCAAAAGCCCGAGTACGCGCCCATTCTGAGCGCCGAGGTGGCGGCCCACAAAGGCAAACCGCTGGACGAGGTTATGGACCATGTGCTGGTGCATTTTGGCTGCGAGATTTTGTCGCTCATTCCCGGGCGTGTATCCACCGAAGTCGATGCGCGCCTGAGCTTTGATACCGCTGCCACCGTAGCCCGTGGCAAGCGCCTGATTGCCATGTACCAGGCGCAAGGCATTGCCAAAGAGCGCATTCTTATCAAGGTCGCCTCCACCTGGGAGGGCATCCAAGCGGCCAGCCAACTTGAGCAGGTTGGTATACGCACCAACTTGACGCTCTTGTTTTCATTTTGCCAAGCGGTAGCCTGCGGCCAAGCCAAGGTGCAGCTGATTTCGCCCTTTGTCGGGCGCATTTATGACTGGTACAAAAAGAGCGCAGGCAGCGCCTGGGTAGAAGCGGACATGGCTGGCGCCAACGACCCCGGCGTGCAATCGGTAAAACAAATTTACAACTACTACAAGCGCCATGGCGTCGCTACAGAAGTCATGGGCGCGAGCTTTCGCAATGTCGGCCAGATCACCGCCTTGGCCGGTTGCGACCTGCTAACGATAAGCCCCGAATTGCTGGCCGGACTGGCAGCATCGGACGCGCCCTTGCACGCCAGCTTGCATGCGCCCGCCGCGCTGGCCATGGACATACCGGCTGTACATTTTGACGAAGTGGGTTTCCGTTTTGCGCTGAACGAAGACGCCATGGCCACCGAAAAACTGTCCGAAGGCATACGCGCGTTTTGTGCCGATGCACTCAAACTCGAAAAACTCATGCTCGCGGCCTGATGCGCACAAGCGCTTCGCCCTGCTTAAGCCTGGGATGCCCGCGCCGAAATGTGCGCGTTTTCACCCTCCTCGCCCCGCGCTAGAAAGGAATTGCCATGACCCGTTTGCGTTGTGACCGCGCCCCGGCCTGGGGGCTTTTGCAAGCCCACTATGCCGCCCAAGGCAAGGACTTTGACACGCGCCAAGCCTTTGACAGCGACGCGCAACGCTTTGCCCGTTTTTCACAAAACGCGCCGCATGTGTTTGTCGATCTCTCTAAAAACCGCATCGATGTAGCGACCGAATCGCTGCTAATGGACTTAGCAGATCAATGTGGCCTGAGCGCGCACCGCGAGGCCATGTTTAGCGGCGAAAGAATCAATGCAACCGAAGGCCGCGAAGTCTGGCATGTGCTCTTACGCACGCCCGCCGATGCGCGCACCGGCAGCGCGCACGAGGCCGCCGAGCTGGCCAAGGTGCATGACACCCTGGACTCGATGCTGGCCTTTGCCGAAAAAGTGCGCGCAGATGACGCGATTACCGATGTCGTGAATATTGGCATTGGCGGCTCGGACCTGGGGCCGCAAATGGCGGTGCTGGCCTTGCATGCGTTTGCGCACCCGGGCAAACGCATGCATTTCGTCAGCAATGTCGACGGCCATGAGTTGGCCGCCACGCTGGCACGCTTGAAACCCGAAAGTACCTTGTTTTTAATCGCCAGCAAAACCTTCACCACCATCGAGACCATGACCAACGCGGCCTCGGCCAAGCGCTGGTTTGAGGCCCGTGATGGCAAGAACATTGCCCGCCACTTTGCCGCGCTGACCACCAATGTGGCAGCGGCCAAGGAATTTGGCATTGACACCACCTTCGGTTTTTGGGACTGGGTGGGCGGACGCTATTCGCTGTGGTCGGCCATTGGTTTGCCGATTGCGATTGCCGTGGGCGCAGCTGGTTTTCGCGAATTTTTGGCTGGCGCACACGCCATGGACACACACTTTCGCAGCGCGCCGCTAGCTGCCAACGCGCCGGTGCGCCTGGGCTTGCTCGACGTTTGGTGCCGCAACTTCCACGGCTTTAGCAGCCGCTCAGTCGCACCCTACCACAGCGCTTTGCGCCGCTTGCCTGCGTATTTGCAGCAACTGGAAATGGAAAGCAACGGCAAGCGCGTCGATGCCAGCGGCGAGGCCCTGCCCTTTGGCACCTCGCCCATCCCTTGGGGCGAATCGGGCACCAATGGCCAACACGCCTATTTTCAAATGCTGCACCAAGGCACGGACGTGGTGCCGGTGGAATTTGTGGCGGTGAAAAAAGCGCGCCACACGCTGGAAGGCCACCACGAGCTGCTACTGGCCAATGTGCTGGCGCAAGCCCAGGCGCTGATGCAAGGCAAGTCCGACGCGGGCGGGCACAAACACTTTCCCGGCAACCGGCCCAGCACCGTGCTACTCCTCGAGGACCTGACCCCTGCCAGCCTGGGCGCCCTGATTGCCTTGCAAGAGCATCGCGTCTTTGTCAGCGGCGCGCTGTGGGGAATTAACAGCTTTGACCAATGGGGTGTGGAGCTGGGCAAAGTGCTGGCCAAAGATATCGCTCCGCGCCTGCATAGCGGTGACGCCACTGGCCTGGATAGCTCTACGGCGGGGCTGCTGGCGATGCTGCGCAGTTAGGGCGTGGCTTGATTGCTTAGACTGATTGCTGACCCTGCAGACCGCGTGCTTCGTAGCGCAGCCGAGTAAGGGGCTGCACTTGGCCGCTTCTACTTAGCCGTCGGTGAAAATGCGACTTCACGCGAAAAGGCACTGGGCTTTTTCTGCGTTCTTGAATTTCAGGAAAGCCCGATGCCAGCCCTCAGCTCCCAACTCAATCCCCGTTCCGCCGACTTCGGGGCCAATGCCGCAGCGATGCGCGCCTTGGTTGATGATTTGCGGCTGCAGCTAGAAAAAGTAGCGCAAGGCGGCGGCGAGGCCGCACGGGCCAAGCACACAGGGCGCGGCAAGCTATTGCCCCGCGAGCGGGTGCTCAATTTGCTGGACCCGGGCACGCCTTTTTTGGAAATAGCGCCGCTCGCTGCCCTGAACCTGTACAACAACGATGCGCCGGGTGCCGGCCTGATTGCCGGCATTGGTCGGGTCAGCGGCGTGGACTGCATGGTGGTGTGCAATGACGCAACGGTCAAGGGCGGCACCTACTACCCGATGACGGTGAAAAAGCATTTGCGCGCGCAAGAGATTGCACAACAAAACCATCTGCCCTGTATTTACCTGGTGGACTCGGGCGGCGCCAATTTACCCAACCAGGACGAAGTGTTTCCAGACCGTGACCACTTTGGCCGCATCTTTTTCAACCAAGCCAATATGAGCGCGCTAGGCATTGCGCAAATCGCGGTGGTGATGGGCAGTTGCACCGCGGGTGGCGCCTACGTGCCCGCCATGAGCGATGAGACCATCATCGTCAAAAACCAAGGCACGATTTTTTTGGGCGGCCCACCTTTGGTCAAAGCCGCAACGGGCGAGGTGGTGAGCGCCGAGGACTTGGGCGGCGGCGACGTACACACCCGCTTGTCCGGCGTGGCAGACCATCTGGCGCAAAATGATTTGCATGCGCTAGCACTGGCGCGCGAGGCGGTGTCGCATCTGCACAAGCAAAAACACCCGCAGGCCGAGTTGCGCGTAGCCCATGCGCCGCTGTTTGCCGCCCAAGAGTTGTACGGCGTCATCCCCACGGATACCCGCAAACCTTTTGATGTACGCGAAATTATTGCCCGCATTGTCGATGGTTCGGAACTGCATGAATTCAAGCCCCGCTTTGGCGCCACGCTGGTGTGCGGCTTTGCCCACATCGAGGGCATGGCGGTCGGCATCATCGCCAACAACGGCATTTTGTTCAGCGAGTCGGCCTTGAAGGGCGCGCACTTTATTGAACTGTGTTGCCAGCGCAAAATTCCACTGGTGTTTTTGCAAAACATTACGGGCTTCATGGTGGGACGGAAATACGAAAACGAAGGCATTGCGCGCAACGGCGCCAAGATGGTGACGGCAGTGGCGACAGCGGCGGTACCCAAGTTCACCATCATCATTGGCGGCAGTTTTGGCGCAGGCAATTACGGCATGTGTGGCCGCGCCTACAGCCCGCGCTTTTTGTGGATGTGGCCCAATGCGCGTATCAGCGTCATGGGCGGCGAGCAGGCGGCCAGCGTGCTCGCCACGGTACGGCGCGATGGCGTGGAAGCCAAAGGCGGCCAGTGGAGTACCCAGGAGGAAGAGGCCTTCAAAGCGCCTATCAAAGCGCAGTACGAAGTGCAAGGCCACCCCTATTACGCCAGCGCGCGTTTATGGGACGACGGCATCATCGATCCAGCCGACACCCGCCGCGTGCTGGCACTGGGACTCTCCGCCGCCATGAATGCGCCGGTACCGGATACTAAATTTGGCGTTTTCCGTATGTAGGAATGGGTGCGACCCACCTTGAGAAAGTTCTTTATGTTCAAAAAAATCCTCATTGCCAACCGGGGTGAAATCGCCTGCCGGGTGGCAGCTACTGCGCGGCGCATGGGTATTGCCACGGTGGCGGTGTATTCGGATGCGGATGCGAACGCCAAGCATGTGCAGGCTTGTGACGAAGCGGTACATATCGGCGCCGGCGCGGCGCGGGACAGCTATTTACGCTGGGAAAAAATCATCGAAGCGGCCAAGGCTACGGGCGCGCAAGCCGTGCATCCGGGCTATGGCTTTTTGAGCGAGA
>Ga0187844_10003609_pt1 | contig 10290 bp, 7 predicted proteins | sample SpaLakP09_SKY_50_FD_134517 | JGI IMG/M metagenome (GOLD analysis project Ga0187844, IMG submission 134517) | Oligotrophic lake water microbial communities from Sparkling Lake, Wisconsin, USA - SP09_SKY_50 | ecosystem: Environmental > Aquatic > Freshwater > Lake | place: USA: Sparkling Lake...
ATCGGCGCTGCGGATGACCTGGCCAACGCGCAGTCCACCTTCATGCTGGAGATGACCGAGGGCGCGGCCATCCTGCATTCGGCGACCGACCAGTCGCTGGTGCTGATGGACGAGATCGGGCGGGGCACGTCCACGTTCGACGGCTTGGCGCTGGCGTCGGCCATCGCCAGCCATCTGCACGACAAGACCCGCGCCTTCACGCTGTTTGCGACGCACTACTTCGAGCTGACCGAGTTCCCTGCCAAACACCCGCAGGCGCAGAACTGGCACGTCTCGGCGGTCGAGAGCGGCGAGGACATCGTCTTTCTGCACGAGCTGCAGCCCGGCCCGGCCAGCCGCAGCTACGGTGTGCAGGTCGCGCGCCTGGCGGGCATGCCGGCCAGCCTGGTGCGTCAGGCGCGCGCGACGTTGGAGGCGCTGGAGGCCCGCTCCAATGCCGCCGACGACCAGTTCGATCTCTTCGCGGCCCCGCCCGCGCCGCCGCCCCTGCCGGAACCCAGTGAGCTGCTGCAGGCGCTGGCCAAGGTCGACCCGGACACGCTGTCGCCGCGCGAGGCGCTGGAGGCGCTCTACCAGCTCAAGCGCCTGGCTGAGCGTTGAACGCCATGACCCAGCGGCGCGCTGTACTGGCTCTGCTCTCCGCAGCGAGCCTGCCGCCAGCCCGGGCCGCCGGGCCGCTGCGCGTCACCGTCCCTCAATTGCTGCCCAGCTCATACGAACACGCGCGGTATTTTCTGCAACTGCTACAACTGGCGCTCGAGAAGACGCTCGCCAGCGACGGGGCCTTCGTGATCCAGCAGTATGAGCAGCCGATGAGCAGCCCGCGGCAGCTCTCGGAGTTGAAGAACGACGGCGTCATCAACCTGCTCTGGAACGGCAGCAACCCCAAGCGCGAGGCCGAACTGCTGCCCGTGCGCATCTCGCTGCTGCGTGACTTGAACGATTACCGCGTCTTCCTGATCCGCAAGGACGACCAGCAACGCTTCGGGGCCGTGCGCACGCTGGCCGAACTGAGCCAGTTCACCGCCGGCGCCGGCGAGGACTGGCCCTCGACCGCCGTGCTGCGCGCCAACGGCCTGCCGGTGGTCACGTCGGTCGGCTACGAACAACTTTTCGCGATGCTTAGCGCCAGGCGCTTCGACTACATGCCGCGCGGCGTCTACGAGGCCTGGTTCGAGCAGCGCCAGCACAGCGACCTGGCCATCGAACAGAGCCTGTTCCTCCACTACAACGTCCCGTTCTACTTCTTCACCAGCCGGAAGAATCCAGCGTTGGCGGATCGCATCGAACGCGGCTTGCGCATGGCGCTTGCAGACGGGAGCTTTGATCGCCTGTTTCGCAGCATTCCCAGCTTCAAGCGCAGCCTGGACGAGATCCGCGCTGGCCACCGGCGCGTGCTTGAACTCCAGTTACCGCCGAACTGAGCGCAGGCACACTGAGCGGCCATGATGACAACGCCAACGCTGGTCTTCTGTCGAAACCCTGGCGGGCTGCAATGAGCCTGGGAACCCTCGTGTTTTCGCACGCCAACAGCTACCCCGCCGGCTGCTACCGGGTGCTGTTCGACCGCTGGCGTGCCGCTGGCTGGCGCGTCGAGGCGCTGGACCGCTTTGGCCACGACCCGCGCTTCCCTGTCACCGGCGACTGGCGCCGCCTGCGCGACCAGCTCATCCATTTCATCGAGAACGACGTGAAGCCCCAGGGTCAGGTCGCGCTGGTGGGCCACTCGCTGGGCGGCATGCTGAGCCTGATGGCCGCCTGCCGCCGCCCCGAACTCGTGAATCGCCTGGTGATGCTGGACTCGCCCGTGGTGGCGGGCTTGAGGGCCGCTGCCGTGGCAGTGGCCAAGACGACCGGCCTCATCCACAACTACGGCCCGTCCAAGATCGCGCGCGAGCGCCGGCATGTCTGGCCGGACCGCGAGGCCGCGCACAGGCATTTCGCCGCCAAGAAGATGTTTGCCCGATGGGACCCGCGCGTGCTGGCGGACTACATAGCCGCCGGCTTCGAGGAGTCCAACGGCCAGGTCCACCTGCGCTTTCGTCGCGAGGTCGAGGCGCATGTCTACCGCACGCTGCCCCACCACCTGCCCCTGCTGCTGCGCCGGCGCCCGCCGCGATGCCCGGTGGCCTTCATTGGCGGCACGCGCTCGGCCGAACTGCGTCAGGCCGGTGCGGCGGCATCCAGGAAGCTGGCCGGTGACAACTGGCGGTGGATGGAGGGTTCGCACCTGTACCCCTTCGAGAAGCCCGAGGAAACGGCTGACTTGGTGCTCGAACTGCTGGGCTGACCGGCCACCTCTCTTACAATCGCAATTTCCACCTCAGCGCTGCTGTTCTGGCGCGCTGCAAGACATGACCAAATACGTCTTCGTCACCGGCGGTGTGGTGTCCTCCTTGGGCAAGGGCATTGCGTCGGCCTCCCTGGCTGCCATCCTCGAATCGCGCGGCCTCAAAGTCACCCTGATCAAGCTGGACCCGTACATCAACGTCGACCCCGGCACGATGTCGCCCTTTCAACACGGTGAAGTCTTCGTCACAGACGACGGCGCCGAAACCGACCTCGATCTGGGCCACTACGAACGCTTCATCACCACCCGGATGAAGCGCACCAACAACTTCACGACCGGCCAGATCTACAAGACCGTGCTCGAGAAGGAACGCCGCGGCGACTACCTCGGCAAGACGGTGCAGGTGATCCCGCACATCACCAACGAAATCCAGGAATTCATCAAGCGCGGCGCCGAGGGCGTCGACGTGGCCATCGTCGAGATCGGCGGCACGGTCGGCGACATCGAGTCCCTGCCCTTCCTCGAAGCCGTGCGCCAGATGAGCCTGCGCGCCGGCCCGACAAACACGGCCTTCGTGCATCTGACCTACGTGCCCTTCATCGCCGCTGCTGGCGAACTGAAGACCAAGCCCACGCAGCACACCGTGCAAAAGTTGCGCGAGATCGGCATCCAGCCCGATGCGCTGCTGTGCCGCGCCGACCGCCGCATCCCTGACGATGAGCGCGAGAAGATCTCGCTGTTCACGAACGTCGCGGAGTACGGCGTGATCTCGATGTGGGACGTGAACACCATCTACAAGGTGCCGCGCCTGCTGCACGAGCAGGGGCTGGACCAGCTCATCTGCACCAAGCTGCAGCTCAACACCAAGAGCGCCGACCTGAAGCGCTGGGACACACTGGTCTACGAGGTCGAGAACCCCAAGACCGAAGTCACCATCGCCATGTGCGGCAAGTACACCGACCTGTCGGACTCGTACAAGTCGCTCAACGAGGCGCTGCGCCACGCCGGCATCCACAACCACGCCGGCGTGAAGATCGAATACGTCGACAGCGAGACGCTGACCCCGGAGACGGTCGGTGAGCTTGGCAAGTTCGACGCCATCCTGGTGCCCGGCGGTTTCGGCAAGCGCGGCGTGGAAGGCAAGATCCTCGCCGCCCAGTACGCCCGCGAGCACAAGGTGCCCTACCTGGGCATCTGCCTGGGCATGCAGGTTGCGACCATCGAGGTGGCCCGCCACCTGGCCGGCCTGGAAGGCGCCAACTCCACCGAGTTCGAACCCGACACGCCCCACCCCGTCATCGCGCTGATCGACGAATGGCAGGACGCCGACGGCAGCATCCAGAAGCGCGACGAGAAGAGCGACCTCGGCGGCACCATGCGCCTGGGCGCGCAAAGCTCCGACGTCAAGCCCGGCACGCTGGCCTTCGACATCTACGGCAAGGTCGTCACCGAGCGCCACCGCCACCGCTTCGAGGCCAACGAGCATTACCTGGACCGCCTGCAGCAGGCCGGCCTCGTCATCTCGGCCATCACGCAGCGCGAGAAGCTGACCGAGATGGTCGAGCTGCCGCGCGACGTGCACCCCTGGTTCGTCGGCGTGCAGTTCCACCCCGAGTTCAAGTCCACGCCATGGGGCGGCCACCCGCTGTTCACGGCCTTCATCAAGGCTGCGCTAAACCACAAGAAGGACGCGTGACCATGAAGCTCTGTGGGTTCGACGTTGGCATCGACAAGCCGTTCTTCCTGATCGCCGGCACCTGCTCCATCGAGGGCCTGCAGATGTCGCTCGACGTGGCCGGCCTGTTGAAAGAGGCTTGCACGAGTCTGGGCATTCCGCTGATCTACAAGGGCTCGTTCGACAAGGCCAACCGCTCGTCCGGCACCACCAAGCGCGGTGTCGGCATGGAAGCGGGCCTGAAGATCCTGGACGAAGTGCGCCGCCAGACCGGCCTGCCGGTGCTGACCGATGTGCACGACGCCACTCAGGTGGCCGAGGTTGCCAGCGTCGTGGACGTGCTGCAGACGCCGGCCTTCCTGTGCCGGCAGACGGATTTCATCCGCGCCGTCGCGCAGAGTGGCAAGCCGGTCAACATCAAGAAGGGCCAATTCCTCGCGCCCTGGGACATGAAGAACGTCATCGACAAGGCCCGCGCCGCTGCGCGCGAGGTCGGCCTGTCTGAAGACCTCTTCCTGGCCTGCGAGCGCGGCGTCAGCTTCGGCTACAACAACCTCGTGGCCGACATGACCAGCCTGGCCGAGATGCGCAACACCGGCGCGCCGGTGGTCTTCGACGTCACCCACTCGGTGCAGAAGCCGGGCGGCCTGGGTGGCTCAAGCGGCGGTGCGCGCGAGATGGTGCCCGTGCTGGCCCGGGCCGGTGTCGGCGTGGGCGTGGCGGGTCTCTTCATGGAGACGCACCCCAACCCGGCCGAGGCCTTCAGCGACGGCCCCAACGCCGTGCCGCTCAAGCACATGAAGACGCTGCTGGCACAGTTGGTGGCGCTGGATCGCGTCGTCAAGCAGCAGCCGCTCTTGGAAAACGACTTCTCCTGCTGAGAACACATGGCCGCCTACATCCTCGCCAACGTCAAGGTCACCAGCCCGGAACAGTACGAGGATTACCGGCGGCTCTCGTCGCTGGCGATGAAGGAACACGGCGCCGAGGTGCTGGTGCGGGGCGGCAAGACGACGGTGCTGGAAGGCGATTGGACGCCGGAGCGAGTCGTGCTGCTCAAGTTCCCGACGCCTGAAGCCGCGCAGGCCTTCTACGACTCGCCTGAGTACGGCGCGGCTCGCGAGGCGCGTGAGGGCATCGCAGTCATGCGCATGGTGTTGATCGAAGGGGTGTGAGAGGCTGAGAGGAAATCACACATGCCCGCTCATTCCGCCCAAACCACCGCACTCGGCGTTGCAAATACTCGCTGTGGCCCCAGCCACAGCTGCGCTTTGCGCCTTGATTGCTGCGCTTTGAACGGCCTGCTCAGGCACGTCCGATTCCCTCCCAGCCTCTGATCGTGCCGGTCGTCGCACTGCTGCTGGGCGCCCTGTTTGGTGGCTTCGCTGCCGAGAGCCTGATAGGCGCGTTCCTCGGCGCCGCCGTCGGCTGGCTTTTCTGGCAACAGACGCAGCAAGGGCGGCGCATCGCCAGCCTGGAGCAGCAACTCCTGGCACGCGCGCCCGCACCTGCTTTGGCGCCTCAGCGGGCTGCCGTGCAGGCGCCTTTGCCAGTATCCGTACCTGCGTCTGTCCCGGTGGCCGAGCCAGTCGCGCCACAACGACCCGAAGCGGCAGTCGCCGTCGCGCCGCCGGCGGTCATCGCGGCACCGCTTGCCTCATCTCAAGCTTCCAAGCCGACACTGCCGCCGGCCCCCGCACCCGCGCCGCGCCGCCCCATCCCCATGCCCGCCTGGGCGCAGCGCATCGCCGCAGCCAACACCATCGTCAAGGTCGGGCTGGCGATGCTCTTCCTCGGCCTGGTCTTTCTGGCGCGCTTTGCGGCCGAGAACGTCACGGTGCCGCTGGAAGTGCGCCTGGCCGGCATCGGCGCCACCGGCATCGCGCTGCTCGTCATCGGCTGGCGCCTGAGGCTGCGATCGCGCGGCTACGGGCTGCTGCTGCAGGGCGGCGGCGTGGCCGTGGTCTACCTGACGCTGTTCGCCGCCGTGAAGCTGGCCGGCCTGCAGCCACTGGCGCTGGTGTTCGCGCTGATGCTGTCGGTCTCACTGCTGGCCGCGCTGCTGGCTGTGAAGCAGGACGCCCAGGCACTGGCAGTCGTCGCCGCGCTGGGCGGCTATTCAACCCCGCTGCTGCTGTCCACCGGCAGCGGTGCCATCGCCATGCTGCTGGGCTATGACTTCGTGTTGGGCCTGGGCGTGGCACTGGTCGCCTGGTTCAAGCACTGGCCACGCCTGAACCTGATCGCCTTCGCTTTCACGTCGGTCATCGCCAGCGCCTGGGGCTTCACCGGCTACACGCCCGCCGACTACGCCGTCGCCCAGGGCTTCCTGATCGCTTTCTGGCTGCTGTTCACCGCCGTGTTGCTGATGCCCGGCCGCCGTGCGCAGACCCCAGAGGTCTGGCTGCAGGCCACGCTGCTGTTCGGCGTGCCGGTGTTCGGCTCGGGCATGCAGTACGCACTGCTCAAGCCCGACTCGATGTCCATCGCTTTGGCCGCGCTGCTCATCGGCGGGGCCTACATCGGCCTGGCCGCTTGGGCGCGGCGCCGCCCAGCCCACGCCCTCGTGTTCGAGGCCTTCATAGCGCTGGGCGCGGTGTTCGGCACGCTGGTCATCCCCTTCGCGCTCAGCGCCGAAGCCACCGCCGGCGCCTGGGCACTGGAGGGCGCGGGCGCTGTCTGGCTCGGCCTGCGCCAGCGCCGCCTGCGAGTGCTGGCCAGTGGACTGGCGTTGATGGCGCTGGGCGGCTTCACGTTGTTGTGGTCGCTGTCTCGCGGTGATGCCACACAGGCGCCATCGCAGCTGCTCAACGCGCTGCTGATCGCCACCGCCGGGCTGGGTGCAGCGGGCTTCATGAGCCGCGACGACAGCCGGCCGTGGCATGCCGGAGTCGCGTTTGCGCTGGTCGGCTGGGGCACGGCGTGGCTGGCAGTCGCAGCCGGCATCACACTCGACCAATGGGTGCCGGCACCGCACGACTGGGCCGTCAGCGTCGCGGTGATTGCCGCGATCAGCGCCCTGCTGCTGGGCCTGCAGGCGCTGTGGCGCTGGCCCACGGCCGCTTGGCCGACGGCGCTGCTGTTGCCGGCCTGGACCTTGCTGGGCATCCTGGGCACGGTACTGCACGGCGCGCCGCTGTCGGCCGGTGGGCTGTGGGCGCTGCCACTGGCCTGGGTTGCCCAGGCCCTGGTCCTGCACCGCACCGCACTGCACTGGCCCGCGCCGCTGCGCATCGCCACGCATGCCGGCAGCCTGCTGGCCTTCGCGCTGCTGGGCGCGCTGCAGGGCCGCCACTGGACGGCCGACCTGGGTGACCCTGACAGCGCCTGGGGCTGGCTGGGCTGGCTGGCGGTGCCGGCGCTGCTGTTGGCCGCCATGCTGCGCCAGCAGCGCCACGCGCCAGAGCAGCAGGCCTGGCCGCTGCGCCTGGCGCCTGCCGCGTATGCCCAGGCGGGTGCCGGCGTACTGAGTCTGGCACTGGCGGTCTGGGTGCTAATCGCCAACTGGGCCAGCCCCGGCAACGCCCAGCCCCTGCCCTACATCCCGGTGCTGAACCCGCTGGACATCGGCATCGCCGCCGCGCTGCTGGCCATCGTCGCCTGGCTGCGCAGCCCGGCCGCCGCGCAGTTGCCGTCGCAGATGCTGGCGATGCCAGCCATGCTGGGCTTCCTGTGGCTCAACGGCATGCTGATCCGCTGCTTCCACCACTGGGGCGGTGTGCCGTATCACGTCGAGGGCTGGCTGGATTCGCGCGGCGTGCAGACCGGCCTGGCGCTGCTGTGGAGCGCGCTGGCGCTGGTGTTGATGCTGCTGGGCACGCGCCGCCAGCAGCGCGCACCGTGGCTTGCCGGCGCCGTGCTGCTGGGCGCCGTGGTGCTCAAACTGATGGTGTTCGACCTGCAGGGCAGCGGCACCGTGCTGCGCATCGTCTCCTTCATCGGCGTGGGTGTGCTGATGCTGGTGATCGGCTATGTGGCCCCGTTGCCTGGCTCGTCACGAGATGAGAAAACGCCTACTTGAACTGCTGTTGCTGCTGGCCGCCGCATCGGCCAGCGGCGCGCCTTACCGTGCGCCGGTGCAGGTCACCCAGCCCGCGCCCTTCCTGACGCTGGACGCCACCATCGAAGCCTGGCAGCACAGCCTGAGCAGCGACCTGCGCGACTGGCAACTGCTCGACGCACAAGGCCGGCGCGTGCCGTTCGCGCTGTTGCCAGACAACAGTGTCGCCACCCCGCCCGAGCGCGAGCTCAAACTGTTTGCGCTGCCGCCCGCGCCGGCGCCCGCCTCCGCGCCCAAGAACAACACCCCAGCCGGCTGGTTGCTCGATCTCGGCGAACCCGACCGCTGGCCCGCCGAGCCGCAGCAGCTGCGCCTGCGCTGGCCCGCCGATGCGGCCGCCTTCCAGGCCGGCTACCGGCTCGAAACCAGCGCCGACCTGCAGGCCTGGCACCTGCTCGGCACCGGCCAGTTGCTGGGCGTACACACCACCGACGGCGCGCCGCTGAGCCAGCCGCTGGTGGCCTTGCCCGGCCGGCCGCAGCGCTATCTGCGTCTGGTCTGGGACGACTCGGCGCGCGCCGTGCAGCCAGACGGCGCCACGCTGCTGGCCCGGCCCACTGGCATGCCTCCAAAGCAGCTTGCTCGCACAGCCAACTTGCCCGCGCCGGACGCCGACGGCGGCTGGGTCGTGCCCCTCGGGGGCCCACAGCCAATGCTGAGCCTGACGCTGTCGGGCAACCAGGGCACCTGGGTGCTGCCCGTGCAGGTGCAGACCCGATCAAGCCCCAAGGCCGCCTGGCAGACCGTCGCCCACAACGTGTTCTACCGCATTGACCGTGGCGACGCGACTGCCGACATGGCACCCGCGCTGCCGTTGCCCTTGAGCGCCAGCGAGCTGCGCCTGCTGCCCCCACGAGGCACCGCCTTGCCGCCGTCTGCCAGCCTGCAAGTGAGCTGGACCGTTCGCGCCGCCCGCCTCGTCTGGGCCGCGCAGGGCGAGCCGCCGTTCAGCCTGCTGGTCGGCAAGGCCGCGCCCGATGCCGGCCCGCGCCCGCTCGCCGACGTCGTGCCCGACTGGCAGCGCGAGCAATCGCGCCTGGGCCAAGCCAGCCTCGGCACCTTCATCGCACAAGTCGAGCCAGCTACGCCCGCCCTGCCGCCGCGCCGCCTGCTGCTGTGGGCCGTGCTGGGCCTGGGCGTTGCGGCACTGGCCGCAGTGACATGGCGGTTGTGGAAGCAGGGGCCAACAGCCAATAGCAGCATCTGAGGCAACGCTGAGCAAGTCCCGCGCGCGCAGCGCATCCCTGCTTTGGGCGGCCTGCGGCGTTGCAAATCCTCGCCATAGCCGAGCTATGGCTGCGGTTTGCGCCTGGCAGCCCATCCCAAACCAGGGCGCGCTGCATCGCGGGGACTTACTCAGCGTCGCCTTAAACTCCCGCGCCTGCACCGGCCGATTGATGTGACGCGGTAACGCCCCTTTGGCACACTGCGCCCGCCTGAATTTTTCACTTCCTGGAGATACTGAATGAGCGCCATCGTTGACATCGTCGGTCGAGAAATCCTCGACAGCCGCGGCAATCCCACCGTCGAGTGCGACGTGCTGCTGGAGTCCGGCGTCATGGGCCGTGCTGCCGTGCCGTCGGGCGCATCCACCGGTTCACGCGAAGCCATCGAGCTGCGCGACGGCGACAAGAGCCGCTACCTGGGCAAGGGCGTGCTGAAGGCCGTCGAGCACATCAACACCGAAATCAGCGAAGCCGTGCTGGGCCTGGACGCCGCCGAGCAGGCTTTCTTGGACAAGACGCTGATCGACCTGGACGGCACCGAGAACAAGAGCCGCCTGGGCGCCAACGCGATGCTGGCCGTCTCGATGGCCGTGGCCCGCGCCGCCGCCGAGGAATCCGGCCTGCCGCTGTACCGCTACTTCGGCGGTATGGGTGGCCTGCAGCTACCCGTCCCGATGATGAACGTCATCAACGGCGGCGCCCATGCGAACAACTCGCTGGACCTGCAAGAGCTGATGATCATCCCCGTGGGCGCACCGAGCTTCCGTGAAGCGCTGCGCTGGGGCGCCGAGGTCTTCCACGCGCTGAAGAAGATCCTGCACGACAAGGGCATCTCCACGGCCGTCGGCGACGAAGGCGGCTTCGCGCCCAGCGTCGAGAGCCATGAGGCCGCGATCCAGCTGATCCTGCAGGCCGTCGAGAAGGCCGGCTACCTGGCCGGCTCGCAGATCGCCATCGGCCTGGACTGCGCCGCCAGCGAGTTCTACAAGGACGGCAAGTACGTGCTCGAAGGCGAAGGCGGCATCCAGCTGACCTCGCA
>Ga0187844_10003610_pt1 | contig 10290 bp, 10 predicted proteins | sample SpaLakP09_SKY_50_FD_134517 | JGI IMG/M metagenome (GOLD analysis project Ga0187844, IMG submission 134517) | Oligotrophic lake water microbial communities from Sparkling Lake, Wisconsin, USA - SP09_SKY_50 | ecosystem: Environmental > Aquatic > Freshwater > Lake | place: USA: Sparkling Lake...
ATTATATATTATATATTATATATTATATATTATAATTTTATATATGAAATTAGAGATTATAATATTAATGATTACAGGATTTTTTGTTATAAATGTATATAATGATGGAAAATATTTGAATATGCTTAAAAAATGGAAAAAATATTACCAAATGGCTTTTTATGGATTTATTGGATTATCATTATTATTATTTATAAGAAAATATCCATTACAAAGCAAAGATTTATGTATGCAAGCAAATAATTTTGTTAAATTCACGCCAATAGATAAAGAAAGCAAAGATTTGCTTTCGCCTATATTGAAATTTGCTTCTCATAACTATAATAATTACAATGACTATCAAGACAGCTCACATATAAAAAAAATATTAACAAGCGGTTCTAATGCTAATTCTAATGTTAAAAGAAGCGTTGGCGAAACTAAAAAAAAATATATAGCAGCACAACAAAACTGGAAATGTGGAAAATGTGGATGTATGTTGCCTGCATGGTTTGAAGTAGACCATAAATTACGGTTAGAATATGGTGGGTCTAATCATATTAGTAATTTAGAAGCACTCTGTCGCAATTGTCACGGAGAGAAAACCGCATTAGAAAAATTATAATTTAATACTATTATAATTATCTCATTATAATATAATTATAATGCCCGACACAGATCCAAGTAATTTTTTTAATTTTTTTAATATTTTAATTATTTCAACAATTATTTATGTTATAATAATAAGTATTATTATTTATTATGCTTTATTTGTTCCAATTAAATCTACACCAGATAAGTTTAGTGAAGAATATATTAAAGAACAAGAACAAATTAGTATAGAAAAATATTTTAAAGAAAAAAATGCAGAGCCAAGAAGCAGTTCGCGTTTTTATAATTCGCTTAAAAATTATAACGTAAAATTTACAAATCATTTTAAAAATACTATAAATTGGTTTTATGATAATAGTAATTTTTTTATAGTTTTATTTACTGGATTTGGGTTTAGTGCTTTAAGTTTAGCTTGGATTAATTATTATGAATTAAAAAATTTGGGGCTTACAGGATTACTTTTCTCACCAAAATCACAACAGATAAGTTATCTAGAACAAAAAAAAAATGAGCAAACTACAAAAATCAATCAGTATAACCCAAGAGGAAAAGCAAAAGGAAAAGCTGAACTGAAAGATTATATAAAAACTAGGTTTGATAATAAAACTAATATAAATGATAGAGAAATACAAAAAGAAATTAGTAAATATAATGAAGAAGTAAATAAATTTAATAATGCTACTGATAACTACAAAACTACTTCAGAAATTATAAATATTGGATTATACGACAAAATAAAATTACCATTTTTATGGATTTTTGGATTAACAATCTTAATACTATTATTATTATTATTAACATTCACAAGTTTTAAGCTAGATCATATACAAATTATAGTAAATATTCTTATATTAATTGGATTAGTATCATTATTATATGAGAGATTTGAATCGTTTCAAACCGAAATTGGAATTGCGCTTATTTTTTTTATATTATTCACACTATTAGGTGGCTGGATTCTTGGAACAATATTTGGATTAATTGGTTATGGCGTGGGTTATTATATAAACTTATATATACAATCAAAAAAAAAAATACCATCATATAAATATATTTTAAATTTTATAAATCTAACAGTAGGATTTTTACCTTGTTTATTTATAAATTTTGCTAGTTGGATAAAACAAGAATATTTAAAGACTAGTAAAAATACTTTAATTTTATTTGGAATTGAAGCTTTATTACTAGCATTTAAGTTTTTAATCCCATTTATATATAGTTTATTTAAAAAAATATTTAGTCCAAAAGAAAATATTTTATTAGTTGACCCAGTTCCTTTAGACAAGGTCCATAATTTAGGTTTATTTTTAACAAAAGAAGACGTTAAATTATCGAATAATCCAAAAATAGACTCATCTGAAAAGTTTTTTAATTATAATTATGCTATTTCATTTTCATTATGGATTTTTCCGCAATCAAAATCAGTGTCTGATGCTTATAATAAATCAACTAATTTAATAAATATTAGTGATATTGTTAAAGTAGTGCATAATAATAATAATATTGAGTTTTGGGCATCTACAACGGTGCCTGGAGAAAATCCAAATCGTTTAGTTAAGTTATATGAGTTTAAAGAAATTAAATATCAAAAATGGAATAGTATTATAATAAATTATGAAGGCGGAAGCTTAGATATTTTTATTAATAAAACATTAAAATCATCTACGCCAAATATTACACCTTTAAAAAGTAATAATAATGCTGTTGTTGGCGATATTAATGGTGTAAATGGTGGAATTAAAAATGTATCTTATTATCAAAAGTCTCTCTCTCAACAAGATATTAATTTACATATATAAAAATAAAGAAATAAAGAAATAAAGAAATAAAGAAATAAATATAATAAATAAGTATGGATGCAAATATGATTGTTAAATCAATTGAAATATCAAAATTATACATTTCAGATTTAAACGTTAGAAAAACTGCTACTAGTATTAAAGACGAATCAAATATTGAAGATTTAGCAAATGATATTAAATCGAATGGTTTAATTAATCCAATCACAGTTAGTTATAATATTAATAATGATAATTATGAAATTATAGCTGGAAGTCGTCGTTATAAAGCAATGTTGCGATTAAACTCATTAACTATTCCATGTAATATTATTAATGTAGATTTACATAAAGCAGAAGAAATAAGTTTAGTAGAAAACATTAATCGCAATCAAATGACTACATATGATAAAGTAAAAGCATTTGCGAAATTATGGGATGTATGCGATAATAATATTGATAATATATATAAAAAAGTAAATATTTCTAAAATAACTATTCAAAAATATTTAAAAATCAAAGATTTACCTGAAGAATTATTAAAATTATTAGATACAAAAACTAGTGAGCAAAAAAAAATATCAGTGGATTTAGCACTACAATTAATAAATTTTAAAAAACAAAATCATAAATTAGATGTTATTGAATTATTTAACTCACTTGAAGACATAACAAATAGTCAACGAATTGAAACATTAGAAGAATATATGAAAAACTATGCAGAACAACAAAATAAGCAACAAAAAAATACGGATATAGATGCGTCTAAAAGCAATCATGAAAGCAATCATGAAAGCAAGCATGAAAGCAATCATGAAAGCAAGCATGAATATGAAAATGAAACAGATAATGAATATGTATGTGAGGATGAATATATAGATGAAGAATGTATAAAAGAAAAAGAAAAAACAGATATAAATAATATTAAAGAGCAAGTAAAAACAAAAGATACTAATTCAAAAAACTGGAGCAATCAAAATAAAAAATACAAATATCTTGATCCATATGTAATTGATAAAAAAAATAATGAAGTTATAATAATTCCAGCTACAATGTATGAAGAAATAGTAGAATTAATTAAATCAAAAACTGGCGGTAATCCTTGTAGTTTAAAACTATAATTTACATTTTATTTTTGATTTTTGATTTTTTATTTTTTATTTTTTATTTTTTTAATTATATAATATAATATCTAATTATATTATATTATGGACTTATTTGAAATAATATTAACAGTAGTTATTGGTTATTTTATTATATATTTTTTATGGTGGTTTTATGTTAGACAATTCATTTTATTAAGTGATTGTCGGTCAGGAACATTACCTTTAACAATATCACCAGATAAATTAAAAGGAAATTTACATACAAATAGTTATTCTTATTCAATATGGTTTTTTGTCTCAGATTGGTCATATCGTTTAACACAAGAAAAAATAATATTAATGAGACGGAGTGCGAATGGGTCTGTAAATCCAAAAATTTATTTTGATGCTTATGAGAATAATATTAATGTTGCGATAAATACTTATAATTTGCCAATAGCCCCGACAAGCGCTGCTGCGACTACTGCGACTACTGCGACTACCGCAACTACCGCGACTACCGCAAGTAGCTCTGCCTTAGTAGAAAATTTTGATACACTAGAAACTACATTTGACAGTGATTACGGCAGTACACCATCGTATACTGAGGCCGCTATAGCGGATGCTTCAGCTGTTAGAGCAACATCGGTAAATACTTATTTATCTACAATTGCTAATTACAATAATAATAATTTCGACAGTTCAACTACTTATCAAGGGATAACTGGAACAAATGGGTAGAGTAGATCGAATGTATCGGGTAGAAGAAGTGCTTCAACAAGATCATCAAACTCTGCTTATACTTGTAAAATAAATAATTTCCCATTACAACGTTGGGTAAGTTTAGTTGTATCTTTAAATAATAGAACTTTAGATTTATATTTAAATGGAAAACTAGTAAGAACATGTATATTGCCTGCAACTGCTATGATAGACTCAGTAGCATCAGTTGCTCTAACCCCAGATGGTGGATTTAAAGGTTGGACTTCAAATACTCAATATTTTTCAAAAGCACTTAATCCACATGAGGTTTTTAATATTTATTCAACTGGACCAAAATGCGGAGGTAGATTAAGTTTATTTGATAGATATAAATTAAAATTAACCTATTTAGTAAATAATGAAGAATCAGGTTCCATAACTATTTAATATGTTTTATTATATTCATATTTTAATATATACATATTTTAATATGAATTTCCAAGAGTTTAATAATAAAAGTATATACAGTAATTTAGCATTTTTAGAAACTAATACAATTGTAGCTAAACTTGCCTTTATAATTTTGATAATATTTATTTTTATTATTTTATTAAAGGTAGGAACAGAAATTATTGGTTATTTTTTTACACCAGACAAAGACCCAATATTAATTAAGGGGCTTCAAGATGGAACTACTTTCACAAGAATTCCAGTAGATCCTAGAGAAAAAAACGCGATTCCAATAGTAAGGTCTCAAAATAAAAATGAAGGATTAGTATTTACTTGGTCTACTTGGATATTTTTAAAAGAACCAGATATACAAAAAATGGGAACCGCTCCAGGACAATCTTTATCAAGACAAAAACAATTTAAACATATTTTTAATAAAGGTAATGATTATTGTGTAGAAAATGGAATAGTGCAACCAAATAATGCTCCTGGATTGTATATATCAGACGATTATAGAGAGTTATTAATAGTAATGAGTACTTTTGAAAATCCTACTGAAATACTTACTATTGGTAATATTCCAATTCAACATTGGATTAATATTATTATTAGAGTAAATCAATATAAATTAGATGTTTTTATTAATGGAACACTTACTAAAAGTTCTATATTGAAAGGTTTACCAAATCAAAATTACGAACCAGTTTATGTAGCATTAAATGGTGGGTTTCAAGGATTTATTTCAAAATTACAATATTTTGCTTATTCTATTAGTGCTAATAAAATACAAGAAATAATGACTGCAGGACCAATGTTAGGCAGCATTGGTGGAAATATTGGGAATACAACTGCTGATTATTTGTCTTTTAGATGGTTTTATCCATCTCAATCTTCCGAATCTTAAATTATGTATAGCTATTTATAGCTATTTATAGCTATTTATAGCTGTTAATTAATTTAATCCAATATTCTAATTTTATTTTTTCCATATTAAACTCTTGATTTTTAAATTTGTTTTTAAATTGTATTATTGTATTATTTAATAAATCAATAGTAATATTTGACCAATCATCAACAATTAATACTGGTAAATCTTTATATAAATTATCAACTAACGATGTTTTCACAATTGGAATACATCCTAAACATAATGCTTCCCAATTTCTGTGACAATCTAAACCTCCTCCATGTGGGCAAATAACAAAAGCAAAATTAATTTGTTTATTCCATGTAGTTAATCGAGAGACCTGATTTTCTTCATAATATATTAGCTCTTTATTAATTTTTTTAAATGCGTCTTTTCTATCATAACCTAATTTAGTGTTCATGTTAAAATGAAAATTCGCATAACAATAAATATTACGATTCCAAAAATAAGCTGCCTTTTTTTTATAATATATTAACTGTTTTTCTTGCTCATAACAACTAGATAATGGGCCCCATAATGGATTAGATGTTAAAGTATGATAATCTAATCCAATAGGTATTTTTGTTATTTTATTATGTTCAATAGTGATATTTTGACTAAACCAATGTATTAATCTAGTATCATTTAATAATTTATTAAACTCATAGTTTTTTAAAATTTCTTGCGGAACTGTTTCATCGCAATCTCCACTTACTAAAATAAAAGAATAATCAATTGAAGGCAGTAGTTCATTAATAAAATTTAGTATTGCGCTTGAGCAAATATAAATTGAGGGATTTTTAATATTTTTAACATTTTTAATTGTTTCAAGTGTAGGAAAATTAATTAGGTTTGTATTACTTGATATAATACTGTATGAATAATAATCACATGATTTTAATAGTCCTCTACTTGAAACATAAATATTATTATTTTCTTCCATATAGTAATATTTAATATTTATTTTTTTAATTCGTATTTAATTCGTATTTAATTCGTATTTAATTCGTATTTAATTCGTATTTAATTAATAATATATAATTAATGATATATATTATTATCACAACATCAATAAATAATAAACACGGCATTAGAAATAATATTCACAGACAAAATAGATATATTGAAAGTATTAATCAATTATTACGACTTATAAATAACGATTTGAACATTAAACCTATTATAGTTGAGAATAATGGGGTGAGACAAACTTATTTAAATAATTTAAAGTGTGAAGTTTGCTATACTAATAATAATAATATTAATTATATCCATAAAGGACAGAATGAACTATTAGATATAAAAGAAGTAATAAATAAGTATAAAATTAACGATGATGATACTATTATAAAACTAACTGGACGCTACAAAATATTAAATTTAAATTTTATAAACTTCATAAAAAGTAATTTTAATGAGTACGATGCTTTTGTTAAATTTTTTAATGTAGCAACACAAAAATATTGTTTTGATGATTGTGTATTAGGACTATTTGCTATTAAATGTAAATATTTAAAAGACTTTAATTATAATTTTACAAAAAGTCCCGAATGTGAATTCGCAGAGTATGTTAGAAAAAATATAGATAAAAATAAATTAATAGAAATTAAAAATTTATATTTAGAGTGTTGTTTTGCGGATAATTTTGTAATATTAATTGTATAAAAAATTAAAATATATTATTATAATTAATAGTATGAGCAAGATTTCTATACCTATTGTTATTACAAATTTGAATCCAAGTTATAATTCTTTTATTATTGGTTTTTTACAAGAAGAACGAGATGATCCAGAAAAAAAAAATCCTTATGAAGAAATCACTGTATTGTTTTCATCTAAGTCTAGTTTAACTATTAATTTTGTACTTTCTAATAATACTAAAACAATAAAATATGGTTTTGTCTTGTTTAATAGTTTAAAATTTACAGAATTTATAGTTGAACTCGTCGACGATGTGACTTATAATGATATAAATGAAGCGATACCAGTTAATAATTATAATCCTATATTAAATCGTGATATAACTTCTATTAATGGAATAATTACGCCTGTAATTTACAGTGAAGAGGTTTATCCTATTTATATTACTTTAAATGTTAGTGCTATTAATATTACTAATGCGATAATTAAAACAGATAAAGAAATATTAACAGAAACAGTGACAAAAAGCGCATTTAATTTAGTAGAGGCAGGATTAACTTTGTGTCAGATAGAAAGTCTTAAACTGCAAAGATTAAATGTAATTTTAAAAAACATTGATAATTTAAGAACTTATAGTAGAGATAACGGTTTAAGCACTACTTTTAATAATAATGGCAGTTTAAATCAAGCTGGTTTAAGATATACTGAATCATTTCCTAGTGTTAAATTTGCTAATAGTGTAGGAATTAACGAATTATTACTTAATAAAAAAAAATATATGTTTTCAAATAGCTTAAATAAAAATGTAGTTAGTGGTCCGATATCATTTAATAGTTTTAGTGGTTATACTAATAACTTACCTTATACTAGTGGTTCCTATTCTGGATTAACTAAAGTTCAACAATTTGCAAATGCAGCAAGAGGGCGCACTCCATCAGGTGGACCTGGAAGACGTTATGGTGTTCAATTTTATGATGGACGAAGTTTAGTTTCTATTCCAAATATATATAATCCTACTGCTACTCAAAAAAATCAACCAATTAATATATGTGCTTTTAGATAGAGTATTAATAACCAAATAAACCAAATAAAGTAAAAATAAAATAATATATATATATTAATAATATGAAAACTATATTAACATATCAATTAATAAAATATATAGTAATTATATTTTTTATTTATATTGTATTAGTATATTTTAATATTTTGCCCAATAATCAAAATAATGAAACTACTAATAATACATATAAATTAAAAAAATTAGAAGCAGTATGTCCTTTAACAGTATTTAACCCTGATAAATTCTCAGTAAATGGTTTTAATAGTATAGAAAATATACCAAACCCTAATACTTCAAATAGTAAAACAAATAAAATCCATTATTGCTCAGTTCAAGAAACTAGTAATACAAAATCAACCAAATCAACTGAACAATGTATGTTAGGAAATATATATTTGGATATAGAAAAATGTAATAATTCATTACTAGTTAATGTTATTTAGGTTTGTTTAAATGATATAAATAATCTGTATTTGGAGACTGTTCATTTCGTTTGACTTGTTTATAAATTACGTCTATTTTTTCTGTTAAGTTTTTAATTATATTTGTATTAACATTATTATTTATTAAAGGTGTTTCTAATACTACATTCTCAGTAATAAAACTAATAGCAGTGTATATTAAATATTTACGCATTTTATTAAGGGTTGGTTTATATTTAATACAAAATAAAGAAAATAACGAATTAATTATCTTATTATAATTTTTATTTTGTGTAGCATTAATTATGCCGTCCCAAATAACCCATACTATATTCATTTGATATTTTTCTTCTACTACCGCAAAACTTCGTCGGTCGCATTCACAATTATGTTTTTTTTGTTTAGATATATAATCAAACTTAAGTATCCATTCTACCCAATAACAAGCACTTATGGTGTCTTTAACCTCGTATGCTATACATAAACTCATTAATTGCTATAAATATTTCTTTTGGGTCTTGTTTTTTAAATATATTATTAGCATATTCAATATTTGGGGCTTTTAATTTATTTGTTATATTTGTAATATCAAATTCTTCATTGGATTTAATAGTATAATCTTCAAATGCATGATTTTTTTTAGAAAAACAAAGAATAGAAATTATTTCAGCAAATAGTGTTCTATTTTCTGGATTATTTCTTAATTCTAAATCATTTATTATTGAACCATCATTTGCTATATTTTTAAATTTATTAAATCTATAAGCTAAATATACATGCAATTTAGGATTTGATACATGAATATATCGACTAGAATAATATATTATTATATTCCATAAATCATTAAACTGCCCCGCACATATTAATTCTATAGACCAATAAAATGCAGGTTCAATATCACAATTTTGAATTGCTTTTATTAATTCTGATTTTACTTTTGATTTGGCATAACCAGAAAATGTAAGATTTTTAAAATCATTAGTACTTCTTATATCATTAATCTCAAAATCATTCATATAATCTTAATAACTAAAAAATAATAACTAAAAATAATAAATAATAAATAATAAAAATAATAATATATATTAGATAAATAAGATGATTGAATTAGAAAAAATAAAATATATGGAAATTATTTTATTTGTTTTAATATGTTCATTATTTTTTTTATTTGTTTTAAAGAAAAATAAAGAAGGCTTTATTGATAAAAAACAAGATTTTGTTATATACACAGAAAACGACATATATGATGATTTTTATTCAAAACTATATGATAAACTATTATTAGATGACGATAAATTAAACTTTGAAATTAACTATATTTTTAAAAATATTCAAAATCAAAATCAAAATCAATATAAAAATTACAATGTTTTAGATATAGGATGCGGAACCGGTGAACATATTAATAAAATAACAAATTTAAATATAAAGTGTATAGGCATAGATAATTCAAAATCAATGATTGCTAAATCTCAAAATAAATTTCCAAAATCAAATTTTAAACTAGCAAATGCTATAAATAGTCTGGAGTTTCCAGAACATGCGTTTTCACACATTTTATGTTTATATTTTACTATCTATTATTTTAAAGATAAACGTCATTTTTTAGAAAATTGTTTTTATTGGTTGAAACCAAACGGAGTATTAA
>Ga0187844_10003611_pt1 | contig 10290 bp, 11 predicted proteins | sample SpaLakP09_SKY_50_FD_134517 | JGI IMG/M metagenome (GOLD analysis project Ga0187844, IMG submission 134517) | Oligotrophic lake water microbial communities from Sparkling Lake, Wisconsin, USA - SP09_SKY_50 | ecosystem: Environmental > Aquatic > Freshwater > Lake | place: USA: Sparkling Lake...
AAAATAATATTCTCACCATCGCCACTTATCAAAAATAAGCACATATAAATCGCAAGTCCACGTTATTATAAATATTATTTACAGCAAAACATGGGCAGATGGACTGAAAAAATTTAATTTAAGTGCTTAGGGAAGGAAGAGTCCAAACACTATCAATAAATATCCAAAATACAAAACACTTTACATCATGTTACGTAAGCAATAAGAATTAACAATCGAGATCAACCCACTCCGAGAGAGGCACAGGAAAAGATGAGATTTCATAAACACGATCTCTTAAAAAGCGGCGTCTATATTGAGCAGATTAAACACTTGCCAAGAATTATTCGCTTGATCGAAAGCCTTCATCCGATCAAAACAGAACATGCGCTGATCAGATTTGGAAGTCCGCATGATGGCGGATACCTTGTTCCGGATGACTTAGCTGGAATAAACGTCTGCTTTTCTCCTGGCGTTGAAACCAACGCCAGCTTTGAAATGGATATATTCAATCAAAAAGGGATTATCTCCCACCTGACCGACTACTCAGTAGAATCGCCACCAACAGGATACCAGCCAGCATCTTTCACTAAAAAATACCTAGGTTGCTTGGATGATGAAAAATTCATAACACTAGATGCCTGGGTCGGCGAGCAAGCCCAAAGGATTAGCGATGAAGATTTTTTACTGCAAATGGATATTGAAGGCGCAGAGTATTTGACTCTCCTAGCAGTTTCGGAAGCCGTATTAAAAAAATTTAGAATTATGATTGTCGAAATTCATCATGTTGAGGCATGGGCAAGCGCTGCATTCTTTGGGATTGTAGAAACGTTTTTTAATAAACTATTAAAACACTTTTATATAGTACATAACCATCCTAACAATAATGAAAAAATTATCAGCATTGGCGGCGTAGAGGCGCCAAGCGTTTTTGAGTTAAGCCTCATTAGAAAAGACAGGGTGCAAAAAATCGATTACTGTCTTCAATTCCCGCACGCACTAGACCAACCTAACATTCCTACAAAACCAGATATTGTGTTACCACGGAATTGGTTTTTTGATCGCTCACTTGATAACACCAAATTACATGGACCAACAAGCCCAGGCTAGATGGCGTTATTGCTTGATGCAATCGCATTGATGGAAATAATAGCAAAGGACAACCATATGAATACGTTTGAATCTGGAAGTTGGCATCAAAACAAGCACCCTAGCGCAATTGATTTCAACGAATTGGTAGAGGCCTTTCGATCCTCTCCCTATCCATCACTAAAACTCACTAACTATTTCAAAATCTACGCAGACACTTTTCGACATTTAAGAAATACTCCCTGCACCTTCATTGAAACAGGCATCTTAAATGGTGGCTCACTTTTTATGTGGAGGAAATGGCTTGGTGCGCAGGCCAGAATCATTGGGGTAGATCTGAATCCAGAGGCCAAAAAATGGGAGGCGCATGGATTCGAAATACACATAGGAGACCAAGGAGATCCTGAGTTTTGGCAAAAATTTTATACTAGGGTTGGCAAGTTTGATGCAATGCTTGATGACGGTGGGCATCAATCATTCCAACAAATAGTCACGGCAACTGAAGCGATCAGGCATGCGCATGAAAAATGTGTCGTAGTAATTGAAGATACCCATAGTAATTTTATGCAAGAGTTTTCAAGGCATAGAAATCATAGTTTTTTAGAGTATGCCAAAGATGCTACCGATATCTTACTAATGCCACATTCACAGCTATTCCCCAACCAATTTCCACCCATTGACAATATGGAAGTTGTTGCGCTTTTTAAAAAGGTCCATAGCATGGAGTTTTTTACAGGACTTGTGGCATTTAAAATAAATCCCGTTGCTGAGTTACCATCCCAATTGGTATGGAACACGAAGCCATTGAAATCAGCGTCAGACTTCAGATATCATGGCGTGGATTCAGCAACAACAATATGGCCAGACCCGTTTTCAAAGAAAGCCGTCACCATCTTTGGTGGTAAATCCCCCTCAAATAAATGAAGGACGTGACTTGAAGCTTATCACTAAAAATTTCCATCATTTCTTCATGAAAGCTGTGCAATGAGCATCGGAGATAACATCACCACAGTGATTGTAGATACCCAAAATTACAATTTGGCATTAAATGCGCTCATCAACTCCACAAAAAATTTCCCAACTAAAGAAGTGATCGTCTTCTCAGATCAGCCAAAACGATGGAAAAACTATTCTTGTAGAACCATCAATAAAATTCGATCGATAGAAGACTACAACCACATTATCCTGAATGATATTGTCGAACATATCAATACCGATTTCGTCCTCATCATTCAGTATGATGGCTTTGTTATCAATCCTCAAAAATTTACTAGCGAATTTCTTGAGGTGGATTACATTGGCGCACCCTGGAATTTTTATAATTATAGGAAAGTAGGAAATGGCGGGTTTAGCTTAAGATCTAAGCGTTTATGTGAAGCCGTTAAAAAATATGCTTATTTAAGACCCCCTGGGCAGGCGGAAGATTATTTTATTTGCAAGGAGATCGGTGATCTTTTGGAATATCGGCATGGAATAAAATTCGCTCCCAGGCAACTCGCAGAGCAATTCTCCATTGAGGGGCAATATAATAAAAATATGCCATTTGGCTTTCATGGCATCGCCACCCTTCCATTTATCTACCGAAATCACCTAGGTTACCTCTTAAAAAATTTACACCCTGACTATTTAAGGGGCATGCCGCTAAGACAGCTAGCGAAATCCTTTGGAGGAATCGGTGGTAATGCTTTAGGAATGCTCAAAGAGTTTTTGCGTAATGGGCCCGTTTAGTTTTTTCATAATCGCACTTGGCAAAAACATTCTCAAATACCTGGGTGTCTAAAAATTCAGACTCTAATTGATTCACGGTATGAAATGCATTTTGAATGAGTTGCTCACGAAGTGCCTCATCCTCGCGCATTCGTCGCATAGCAAACATTAAGTCGAGATGACTAATGTTAGCCCAGTAATCTGCTTTACCTCTTAGAAAATATCGATACATCTCAGAAGTGTTGAGCTCCAGCTCATAATTAAGCAAAATTGCGTTGCCGTGGTTCATAAATTCTGTATTGCCCCCAAACCCAGTGGCAATACAAGGAACCCCTAGGTGCATGGCCTCAAAAAGGCCATTGCCTAATCCTTCAGACCGATGCGGTGAAACATAACAGTCAGCGTTGGCGATTAAAGCGAGATTCTCGTGATAAGGCAAATAGTCAAAAAGTAAGTTAATATTTTTATCTGCACTGATTTTTTTAAGGAAATCGACTTGATCTTGATGCTTTACTGAAGAAGCGCCGTTGACCTTAATGGTTAACTGCACCGAGGCATCATCAGCGAACTCTTCTAAGAAGGAACGAATCAGCAAATATGGATTTTTTCGAACAACACAGCTGCTTAAATCAAAATTATAGAAAAAAGTAAATTGTTTATTCTTAAGCTTACTTTTTAAGAGTTCGGTTTTTAATGCTTGATCGATGACAAGTGGTGGTGGCATATACTCGATATAGACTCTATCGACCAGTCGCATGAGACTGTATTGGATAAATCGCGTAGGCGCGATGAGCATGTCACAGTGATCTTTCATCTCCATAAACATATCACCCAATTCATACGTTTCAACAAAGACCATCCAGACATTAAATTGACGATTCAGCGCTAACTTATTGTTGAGCTCATCAAAATGTTTTTTTAAGTTCATGCCGCTAATAAATAAGTTCACTTCATAGATTGGCGTATCTGATAAGTAATCAGCGAATAATGAAAAATCTTCCGTTGCCGTATTCGATTGGTGAGGTGATAAATTAGCGAGATCAATAATACAAAAATGAATCCCCTGTTTAACCATCAGAGCAGCGATAGCTCTGGTAGTGACAGCTAGCCCAAAGCTACCTTTGAAATACCCAATTAAATTAATGCCATGCATATTTCAAATTCCATAAATTGATAAATATTTGACATTTAATTTAGAAAAGAAGATCAACATGAGTTCATCAAGTGATAATTTCTTGCCTTAAACTTTGAGGCTTCTGACATAAAGTGACTTTTGTGACGGACTCACCGAGTTGTGAAAGGTGATAAAATCGTTTGCTGCCGCTGCGGGTGAAGATGAATTTAGCTGGGATGATCGTCTGATGTGCATCTCAACTTTTCCATTTTCAAGTACCTCACTTTTTAAAAAAAAGAGTGGCAGACTATTTATTTTCGCAAATTTAAATATTGCTGGACTGATGTTTTCAAAAAGACCTTTGTTAATTTGGAAGTCAACCGTGGTTGATACCAAGTTGCCACGCGCAATATGTTCTTGAAGGTACGCTAAAGAATATCGGTCATTGTTGATCACATTCACTTTCAACTTTACACCAGACATATTCAAGGATTGTTGAACGTGTGGCCCATACCCAATTGTAGTCACTTCAGATCTAATGTCTGTTAATATTTTAACAGCATGGGCGAAGCCATTATGCGTGGAAACGAAAACAGCGGATTGTTGGTTACTCTCAAGCTCTTCAAGTGCACCCCCTCGCACATGAAGTTCGGGGCAGTAATCAACTTCATGCGCCCTAAATAAGCATATTATTTTTAATAATAGACATTCACGTATGTTTAGTTGATAAGGTCCGTAAGTCAACTGCTTGAACTGGGTTGATTCCTGCTTATCATCGACGCCATACAAAATCATTTGCTGATAAATAATTTCCCAGACGGTTTTAAAAAGATAATCAGAACTTTTATGGTGCTTGATACTAGCCACATACTTGACTGTATTAACGATCAGATTGTTGAGCATCTGATCCTGCGTAAGTGAAGCCATGATTTAATGCTACGGGTAAATAATCTTTGCCACAGATTCGATATCCTCACAAGAGGAAAACCGATCGATTGGGATATCAACATCCAGTTTATTTCTAATATTCATCAGAACATCAAGCACGTCCATACTGTCAAGCCCAAGTTGATCTATTTTGGTTGTTAGGTTGACAGGCACTGCCGTATTAGAAATTTCAGAAAAAATCTCAATCAGTACTTTTTCATTGTCAGTCATAAAATCTCAATTTTATATTTGAATAAACATTAAACACATAATCATTGGATCGAACGTTCATCTCGCTGATTGCAAAGTGTCGGTTGATTTTAGCAAATTCATTGATAAAAATCTTCCAAATATCGTTCGATAAATGCATCGCCACACACTTGTGAATGCCATGCCCATAAAATAGGCTTACATATCTAGACTTTTCATGACTGGCAAAACCTGCAGACTCCAAATAAAGTCGAACTGCTTGACCTGACTTGATCTTCACCCCTCCGAGCTCACAGTCCTCTTTTGCCAATCTTTCTATCACAGGAATGCCGGTGTACGGGATGTCCTTGTCCCAATTGATTTGATGGAGAGCTTTCGATTGATGGCGAAGTAATATCATGGCAAGCGATGATGTGATTGACCCAAGTAATGAATCATAGCCAATCGCGAAAACAGATATTCTGAAATATTTTTCATCTAGACTTAAGCTTTCTGGAAGCTGTTTCACTAACATGGCAAGTTGGTCGTTAATCTCAACTCTCCTATGCATGCTAATGCTAGCATCAAAAATTTGCGATAAGGCCTCTGTTTCAAAATCTTCTAGTCCCTGCAAGCCTGACAACAACATTAATGCAGTCTTCAAGCTGGGCTGAATGACCGCTTGAACAAGATCAATTGGTCCATCTTCTGAATCAATGAGATTTAATTTTAAGGTCAGCGTCTCTTCAAAAGAGCGCAAGCATTCCTGATGACGGCCTGAAATGACCTGCGCCATATTTTTTCTGGCCGTTTTATGTCCACCATCTAAGGCCAGCGGTAAGTAACTCACGATTTTTTTAATATGCTGAAAACGCAGCCCAAACCGTTCCTCCAGCTTGCTAAAATCATAGGCATGCACACCAAAGCGCGCATCCTCAATAATGTTAATGATGAGTCCTGGATTCGTGCACATCCATTTTTTTAAATCTGCTGACCACCATAGATCACGATGACTCTGATATATTTTTGGTCTATCTGATAATTTATGGAGCAGGTAATCGGTGTTAAATTCAATGGGTAGAACATTATCCATTAAAGAGTTCTCTCAAACAAATTAAGTCATTACTTTATTAAAGATAATAAAATAAAAAATGATTTATTTATCAATAGCTTACTATTCAACCATTAATATTAATGCAAAGCTTTAGCACTGATTTTATGATCAACAACGGGGTCAGAGCTAGCAAGCGATAAGAGACCCCACTGGGCTTGTGTTTGCAGTTGTTCAATGAGAAGTTGCAGGGCAGTCAACGATGACTGCGTCAAGTTCACAGATAATGCACTGTTGTCTCGAAAAGTGAGACTCATTATTACTTGCATGGCTTTTGCTTGCTGTTTGACTGCATACTTTACTGCATAAACTAACTTCGGCTTTTCACCGAGTGGCAATTGTTTACTGGGCTCAAACGCCTGTTTCCAATTGGTGTTTTGGCGCACTATATCTTGCTTGAAGGCTAACACTTCATTTGTTGCATTCAGCGAAGTGCTTTTTGCCACCAACGCCAGACTTTTCTCTTGCTGATGTTCAAGCATCAATTGGGCGATACGCCGAGTAATGTAAAATCGGTATTCGTCACCCTGCTCGGTACTGATTTTTAATAAGATCCTGTCTAGATCAGGCAAATACTGCCCACTAAATTGTTTAAGTGCCATGTAACTCACCTCTGGAAGTAAACATAATATAGCCGGGTTATTGATCAGCTACAATCCACGACCATGGTAACAGAATGAAAGAGTAAAGCAGTAAAAACCGAGCTTAGATAACTAAGAAAACATAGCAATTAGACTTAGGGAATTAAAAATTCAAATTGCATTTAATGGCGATTTATTTTATGTTGCAACTTAAAGTTAGGTTGATTTTTTCTTGTGAAAGAAATCCTCATTGTGTTGATAATTCAGCCTGTTGCAGGGTTAGCATTAAAAAATACCCGCCCCACAATGACCAACTCATTAATAGATTAAATGATCGATGAAAAATAAAACCTTTATTTTAGGGATTGGCGCTCAAAAAGCTGGTACCACCTGGCTATATGACTATCTGCGCGGGCATCCCAACGCCAACATGGGCTTTACGAAGGAGTACCACATCTTTGATGCGCTTTATCTTCAACATAGCGATTTTCGAGAGCATTTTTTACAGCAGCGCATCAATCAATTGGTAAACAATCAACTATCACCAAAGCCAACCGACATCGCCTTGTTGAAATTTCTTGGCAACACCACCTTTTACTTTAAGTATTTTAGTAGTCTAGTCCCAAGCAACACAAATAAATTTATCACTGGTGATATTACCCCCTCTTATTCAGGGCTCGATCAGGATGCTTTCCAGATAATCAAACAAGGCCTAAGCAATGAGGGTTTTACCATCAAGCTAATCTTTTTGATGCGAGACCCTGTTGAGCGATGCATTTCAGCCGCCAGAATGCAACTCAAAAAGAGTGGAAGCCTAGATGAAGAAACAGAAATTAATCAACTCCAGTTAAACTATCGCAGTGAAGACTATCAATTTAGAACCAGATACGACTTAACAATCCAAACGATTGAACAAGTATTCGACGAAGATGAGATTCACTATGCATTTTACGAAACACTGTTCACTAAAGAATCGATCGAAGAAATATGTCGCTTTTTAGATGTGCCATACCTGCCGCCTGACTTTAGAAGGCATATCAACGTATCTAGAACCCGCAATCGCATTCCGCAACATCTTAAAGTAGAGATTTCGGCATTCTACAAACCTGTTTATGAATTTTTAGCTTCTCGGTATGGAGAAAAAAAGATAAAAGATTTGTGGACAAATTACACTTTTTTCAATCAAAATTGAAATCGAATATTGTGCCTAACAACAACATGAATTGTAAGGATATGATAGTGGGTTAAAAATAATTAAAGAATTAATATCTGACTCAAAATCATTTAACACTCGGACTAAGCACCGTGATAAGAGGCGTTAAATTGAACAATCGCAGCCATTCCCCCACATTGAAGTATCTTCTATGCAGGCCTCAAGGAGGACTGAACGATATGCTTTGTCAAATTGAAAAGTGCTGTCGTTACGCAGAAAAAACTAATCGCATAGTCGTGATTGACACCAATTATAAAAACTCAGAAAATTTTCATGATGATTTTAGTTTGTATTTTTCATCAAGACAGAAAAAGCTCCGTCTCACCATTGATGACATCGGACTTAATCTAGAAAATTTATCCGTCTTTCCACATTCCCTAAGCGGCAAACTCAACACTTACCAAACTGCAATCAAAAAACCGTTTGAACCTTTCTATGAAGCCCAATCCAACGACGCCATCACCTTCAACTTTACGAGCAATTACCAGGAAGATTTACTAGTGAGCCATCAGGGCGCTCACGGGAGTTTGTCTTTATTTGCCTTGCTAAGATTAAAGATCACAAAACCATTACAAGCAGAACTCTTTAAACGTCTAAGCCTGATAGGTGGCGCTTACGTATCCATCCATATCAGGCATACAGACTATCGGTCTGATTACACAAGCATCGTCGAGGCGCTAAGTAAAAACCCACCTAAGCGTTTATTTGTGGCGTCAGACAATCAAAACGTTGTGGATGAGATCATCGAAAAAATGCCCCATACCAAGATATTTTCATTCTCAAACAACTTATCGCAAGACAGTCACCCCATTCATTTTAAAAATTATAAAGACAAATCACTTAACTTTGAACGTAATCGTGATGCCATTATTGATTTAATAATGTTGGGAATGTCATCCCATCTAGTACTATGCAAGATTTCTAAGGAACACACTAACGAAAAAAAACCAGAATACTCTGGATTTTCTCTCCTTGCGAAAGGCTTACACGAGAACAAAGTTGTTCTCAATCATTTACTTTCCGACTCATCAATACTTTTCGGGTTAGAATAAATCCCTAATATAGATTGCTAAATGAAGTCCTCTCCCCGAAATATTTTAATTTGCGGTATGCATAGATCCGGCACATCACTCACTGGAAATTTTTTTGAGCAACTTGGCTATGATTTTGGTCCCCAAAAAGAATTAGTCCCGGCACGACCATCTAACCAAGATGGCTTTTGGGAGAGGCGCGATATCATATATTTGAATGATAAAATTCTATCGATTTATGGAAGCAGCTGGGACTTTCCCATTCATGCAAATCCAGAAATCATTCGCAGCATAGCAATTAGAAACATGTATCAGTTTGCTGATACCGCACACACAATTATCTCAACACTTCGACCCCCATTTGCCATTAAGGACCCCCGTTTGAGCCTGCTCGTTCCTTTCTGGAGAGAAATCATTCCCAACGCTCACATGATGATTGTGGTCAGAAATCCACTTGAGGTCGCTAACTCGCTTCATCAAAGACAAAACAACTCCATTATCTTTGGACTTCAGCTATGGAAAAGCTACTACCAGTGCATACTCTCTTATACTCATGCATCAGAACGGTTTTTTATATTTCATGACTACTTGATCAATGCGAATGAAACATTCATCGAAAAAATTTCAAATCACTTAAATATCTGTTCTACTAAAGAGGTAAAAAATGCCATTGCAAAAGCCGTCAAGCCATCACTGGTCAATCATCGCGGCGCACCGGACCCAGAATTAGTGCTGAAGTCTAACCACCATAGGTCACTAATAACCTTATGGAAAGAGATGCGCAATGAAGCAGGGCTGAGCTGAAGCGTTTTTTGAGGGTTTGCAACCATGAATATCATACGAGAGATAAAGCACGGTAAGGTACTTTTGATCGTGTCGTGCTTTTTATAATAGGGCTGGACATCAGCCCCAGTTAAATGGGATGAGCCTTGAAACGCTTGAGGATGGCTGGCGCTAACAAGGCTAGGCGGCTTCAAAATTGTGGTAAGTTCAAGAGAATTACAGAAATGTCCTCAAACCCTCGGGAGTAAAGCAAATAGTATGATGCGTCCATTTAACCAGTCCTTCAAAGGTGCAGATTTAACATCTGTAATTCGTGCTTCAACTTATGCGAAGTCTTATTCTGATACCTATAAAGAATCGCCCATCTTAATTCAGATGTCCCAAGAAAAAATAGACGAATGTTTTAAACTTATCAACAGAAGTTTTGCTGATGCAATATTATCAAGAGATGCTTTTTTCATCGATAAAGTTAATGGGGCAATAGAAAACAAGTATCTACAATTTGTATTTATAGGGCCTGGCTTTGATTCAAAATGGATAAATCATATTAATGATGGAGAAAGTAA